>ENA-ORBV01014764-ORBV01014764.1-microbial-mat-metagenome-genome-assembly--contig:-NODE-14764-length-11615-cov-5.237129_pt1 | contig 11615 bp, 11 predicted proteins | sample MGYA00237777_ERZ505514 | MGnify/ENA primary metagenome ERZ505514 (study PRJEB26160, sample SAMN06269048) | microbial mat metagenome | isolation source: Oligotrophic lake microbial mat | place...
TTTTTCAAGCAGAAGACGGCATACGAGATTCGCCTTAGTCTCGTGGGCTCGGAGATGTGTATAAGAGACAGGTGGACATGTCGCAGCTGGTCGGTTTCACCGGATCGTTGTTCGTGCCCTGTGCGGTGGGAGCGCCCGTCAACTGTTTTGCCTTCAATTTTTCTTTCGGCGGTACGATCACGCTGCCCGGTGGTCAGTCCTACCCCGCAACAGGGGGATTCCGGTACCGGTGGGAGACGCCGTGAAGTTCACTTCGGCCATCCCCCCTGTGGCAACCCGCTCGTAATACGCAACGCATTCCGGAAATAGACCTTCTTCAGCACCGTGTCCGGCAGGTCAATGCCATACAGCTTCCACGACGCGTGATAGTCCCGGTAGTAGTCGAAATAGTCATCCCGCGTTTCGAACACCCGCCAGTAATAGGGATACTCCTCGGGTTGGAAGGAATCCTTGCCAAAGAGAATTCGGTCCTGGAACCGAACAAAAAAGTCGTGAGCCGCCCGCGGCTGACGGCCGATATCGTACAATACCGCCCCGACTTCCGAATACACGTTCGGCAACTCTTCAAACAGCTTCGACAAACGACCGAGATCGTTTGCGTGCCATCCCAGATGCGCAATCACGAACGTGGTTTTGGGATTCTGTCGCAGGAGATTGTCCCGCTCCGTCATCAACGTCTCGAAAGCAGGATGCTGCTCGGCCGGATACCGGCGCCCCGGAAACAACGCCAGTTCCAACCAACGCTCGTTGTTCATGTCAATCGGCTGCCAGAACTCCTGCGGGTCGGCCGTGTGGATGAACACCGGCACGCCGAGCCGCGCCGCCGCTTCCCACACGGGATTCAGTGCCGCATCGTCGATGCGCAGTCGCGTGCCGTCGGCCTTTCTGGTCGAGAGGCCGAGTCCCTTGCCAATCTCACCGATGCCAACCGCGCCCGCCGCCACATCGGCCTCAAGCTGAGCGACCGCTTTCGCTGACCATTCCGGGCCTACATTCTGAAAGCTGATGCCGGTCAGAAGGCGTACCCGGTCTTTCATCTTCGGCGAAGCGCCAATCAGCGATAGTTGGCGCTTGAGTCCTTCACCCGACGCATTGTTGGCGGCCACAATGACTCGCACGTTGATCGCATCAAGGGCAGCCCCAAGTTGTTCGAGCCCTTCGGCGGAGTTGAGCTGGCCGCCGGGATGCCCGTGAAAGTCGATGGCGGAAAACTTGGCCTTGGGCACCGTGTGAGCGGGTGTGACCAACGTCGAGCGCGGCCGATAGTCCAAAATGCTCGGCGGCGGCAGGGTGGGTGCCTGACAATTGCGCGGCCTGACTTCGGTCATCCCCGGCGGGCATTGCTCGCCGGCAGGTATGGTTGTGCCACGATTGTTCCCCTGCCCCGGGCCCTGGGCGGACACGGTGGTGGAAACAACAAGTGACGTGACGACGACTGCAACAACACGAGGGCGCATCTGGAGACCGGAATGAGGTTGCTGAAATCTGCACATGGGGCCATACCGCTTCCAGACTTGCCGGCGGCCAGCTTGCGCTCCGCTCGCGCCGGCTTCGGCCTGGAACTCAGTGAGTCGGGCCAATCGTTAGGCGGCAACGACCGCCCCGCGCGGCCAGTACATGATGACTCCTACTCCAACTACACACAGCGCCGCCCCGACCACATCGGGCACGTCGGGACGATGGCCGTCGATTAGCCAGCCCCACGCAAGCGAGAGCACGACGAATACACCCCCGTAGGCCGCGTACACGCGGCCGAAATGTGCGGGTTGCAGCGTCGGCAATATGCCATACAAGAACAGCAGCAGTCCGCCGAGCGCACCGAACAGTGCGCTCCGACGGTCGCGCAACCAGAGCCAGACCAGATAGCCGCCCCCGATCTCACAGAGACCGGCGGCGACGAAGAGCACCACGGAGCGTGCGAACGGCATCGGCTCGTCCTCCCGGCCCTACTTCGGCACCTGAAAGGTCAAAGTGGCCCACTTCGACTCGTAGTCCACCGTGTCCTTCTGCACGCGCGTCATGTTGATGAACTTGACGAACCACGTGCCGGCCGAGCCAAGTGGAATCGTCGCCACTCCCTCGGCGTTAGACCGGGTGCTTTTCGACGCCATGTTCGCGTTGGCCACCGTGAGCCCACCATACACCACCAGCTGATTGGCGGTCGGCTTCCCGTCCACCAGCGTCTTCACGCGCAGAGACGAGCCGACCTTCAATGAGTAGGGGTTCTCGACCGGCACGATCTCGGCCGGATAGCCAAGCGCCGTCGCGTAGTGATTGCTTCGAGCATCGCCAACCTGGACCATCGCCTTCACATGCTTGTGATAGCGTTCGCGCGCCGGCTTCCCCAGTTCGCCGTTCCGCTTCCGCGCTTCCAGCGCATCGGGAATGCCGTCGTCTTTGAGGTACAGATTGAAGTCATCGGCCGACAGTGCGATAACGCTTGGGCGGGTGGACGCTCCGATCACGTACGTGCCGGCGCCGCGGGTGTGGATGTGGAACGAACTCGTATCGCCCGCCACGCTCCATTCGGCGGTGTCAATCTGCACCCGCCGCGTTGGCGTGAGCACGCTCGCGTCGGCCAGTCGGTTCCGGGCGATGGAGTTCTCGCTTCGGGTGAAGGTGCCGTTGAGCACACGCACGCGCACCTCGGCGTTCTCGGGCGCGAAGTAGCGGGTGGGCTTGATAAACATGTCGTGCGCCGCAGCAACTGCCACGCTCGTCACGACCAACGCCACACTGATAGCTGCGGCACGCGTCAAGCGGGTGGTGTGCGTGCGTGTGGTGCGTGAGATATTGCGATGATTCATAGATGTACTCCGTAGGTAGGTGTTCGAGGAACTGCAGTCAGCGGCGTACTTCACTCACTTGGCGTCGGCGTCCTCCTCCGCTTCTGCCTTGGCGTCGGCCGCAGCATCGGCGGCAGCATCTGCCGCAGCCTCTGCCGCAAGGCGCGATTTGATCTCGCCCATCTGTGTCAGGCCCAGCACGCGGCCAACTCCCGTGGGATCAACACCATACTCTGCGGGAAGTACAACGGTCATCAAAATGGCGCCGGCTACCGCGAGGGCAACGACGGTAGAGCGCACCAACTGTCGCGTCGACGGCGGTTCCGTGCCAGGCGCGTCGAGATTGCTCATAGGGTGCCCGTTATCCCAGGTCGCGAAGAAAGTAGCCCGCCAGTTGGTAGCCGGCGAGGACGAAGCCCGCCGCCATGAGCGCGACATTCGCGCCATACGCGTGCCGAGTGAATCCGATGGAACGACGCCAATATCCCATCGCGATGAGGATCGCGCTCAACGCGAGTAACTGCCCCACTTCCACACCGACATTGAAGGCGATGAGGTTGGGAATCAGGCCATCGGGAGAAAGCTGAAAGTCCAGAATCTTGGTGGCCAGTCCGAATCCGTGGAAGAAGCCGAACACCAGGGTTGCCACTTTCGCGCTCGGCTGAAATCCGAACCACCGCTCGAACGCGCGCAGGTTGTCGAGTGCCTTGTAAACCACCGACATTCCAATGATCGCGTCGATGAGATACGCACTGACGCTCACTCCCGTTAGGACGCCCAGAATCAGGGTGGTCGAATGCCCAACGGCAAAGAGCGTGACGTAGACGCCGATGTCCTTGAGGCGATACAGAAAGAAGATCACGCCGAACAGGAAGAGCAGGTGATCGTAGCCCGTCACCATGTGCTTGGCGCCCAGGTAGGCGAACGGTATCAGAAGCGCACCGGAGACCTCCTGAATCCACCCCTTGTCGCCCGCCGCCACACCGTGGGCGAGCGCCACGGTCGGAAGCGCTACCAGTACGACGAGACTCGCCAGTAGCGGACGCACACCCGACCAAGCGCGCCGATCGGAGAGAAGGTCCTCGCCAACCCTACCCGGCACCGAGCGTTCGCCGAACAGGAGGTAGAGCGGCGGAAGCACCAGCATGTTGAGCGCTGTCGACGACAACAAACCACCGAGAATGACGACGGCCATCGGCGTCTGGAGTTCGTTTCCCGGCTCGCCACCACCGAACGCGAGCGGAATAAGTGCGAGACCTGCGGTGAGCGCGGTCATCAGAATGGGCGACAACCGTTCCAGAGAACCACGAACCACTGCCTCGCGGAATGGAACGCCTTCGGAAAGCAGCTGACGATAGTGCGACACGAGAAGAATCCCGTTCCGGGTGGCGATGCCGAACAGCGTGACGAACCCGACCAACGACGCGATGCTTACGACCGAGGTGGTCATAGCCACCGCGAGCACGCCGCCGATGAGGGCGAGTGGCAAGTTGGCCATCACCAGCACCGAAGTCCGCGCCGAGCCGAACTCGCTGAAGAGTATGAGAAAAATGGCAGCGATCGAGAGGAGCGACAACACCGCCAGCGTTCGAGTGGACGCTTCCTGGGCTTCGAATTGACCACCATACTCCACGTGGTATCCCGTCGGAAGGGCGACCTGCTCGCGTACTACGCGGCGAATATCGGCCACCGTACTGCCGAGGTCACGCCCCGCAACGTTGGCCTGCACGACAATCTTGCGCTGCACGTTCTCGCGCGAAATGGCGTTCGGCCCGCGGTCGACGACGATACGCGCCAGCTGCGACAGCGCCACACGCTGTCCCGTGGGTGTGTCGAGGCTCACCCCGCTGATCGCGGCCGCGTTCGCCCGCAGGGCGTCGGGGAACCGCACCACCAGATCCACGCTTCGCCCATCTTCCAGCACCTGGGACACCGTCTCTCCATTGAACGCGACGTCAATGGCCTCCGCCAACTCCCCCACGGTCATCCCGTAGCGCGCAAGGGCGCCACGATCGGCCACGATGCGCAGTTGCGGCACGTCCATCTGCTGTTCCAGCTGCAAATCTGCCACGCCACGCACGCCTTGCATGGCATCGCGCACTCGCGAGCCCACCTGTCGCAGCTCATACAAGTCTGGCCCGAAGATCTTGACCGCGATGTTGGCCCGCGTGCCTGACAACATGTGATCGATGCGGTGGCCAATCGGTTGTCCGATGGTCACGTTGGTACCGGGAATGGCCGAGAACTCGCGGCGCAGTTCCTCGAATAACCGTTCCTTGACGACTTCGCCCTTGAGCGTGACGTCGATTTCCGCCGCGTTGACGCCTTGCGCGTGCTCATCGAGCTCGGCGCGCCCCTGCCGACGATCGGTGTTCTGCACAGCCGAGTTTGACAGGAGAATCTCTTCGACCCGCCGGCCAATCGCATTGGATTCGTCGAGTGATGTGCCGGGCACCGTCACCACAGACACCGTGAGCGCCCCTTCGTTGAACTCGGGTAGAAATGCCGATCCGAGAAATGGCACGATGGCCAGCGTGGCCGCGAGTGCGACCCCGGCAACCGTCAGTACCCGGCGCGGATGGGCGAGCAGGGTAGCCAACGCTCGGGCATACCACACCTTGAGCCACTTCACGAGTCTGCTGTCCTGTGCCGTGATGACGCCCCTGGAATTGGGCAGCAAGTAGCTGCATAACACCGGCGTGACCGTGACCGCGACAAACAGCGACGCGAGAATTGATACGACGTACGCGAAACCCAGCGGCTGCAACAGTCGCCCCTCGACACCGCCGAGAAAAAAGAGCGGCAGGAACACGACAATGATGATGAGCGTCGCGTTCACGATCGATGAACGGATTTCGCGACTGGCGTCGTAGACCACCGCGAGCGACGGTCGCTGCAGCGCCTCCGGCAGGTGATGATTCTCCTTGAGTCGGCGAAAGACGTTTTCCACGTCGATGATGGCATCGTCAACCAGAGCGCCGATGGCGATGGCCATTCCGCCTAACGTCATCGTATTGATGGAAATGCCCAACAGTTTCATGCCGAAAATGGCGACGACCAGCGAGAGGGGGATAGCCACGATGGAAATCGCGGTCGCGCGAAGATTCCAGAGAAAGAGCACCAACACAAGGACGACGAACATTCCACCATCCCTCAAGGCCTTGACGACGTTTTCCACCGCCACCGTAATGAAGTCCGCCTGCCGAAAGAGCGAAGACTCGATGGTCATCCCCTTGGGCAGCGTACGCTGCATGTCGGTCAGTTCGCGCCCCACGCGCTCGGTGAGATCCAGCGTGTTGGCGCCGGGCTGCTTCTGCACGGCCAATACGACCCCCGGTTTCGCGTTCACCGAGCCGTCGCCGAAACGGATCGCGGCGCCCACCCGCACCTCCGCTACCTGCGAAAGCACGACCGGTATACCGCCGCGCATGGCCACCACCGATGCTCCGATATCTTCGACACTCTGCGCCCGGCCTATGCCGCGAATCACATACTCCTGCCCCTTGTCCATAAACACGCCGCCCGCTGCGTTGCGATTGGAGCCCTCCGCTGCGCGCACCACGTCGGCGAGCGTAACAGCAGTGGCCAACATCCGGGCCGGATCGGCCACGACCTGGTACTGCTTCACCTCGCCACCAATGGGGATCACCTGCGCCACGCCCGGCACGGCGAGCAGCCGACGGCGAATGGTCCAATCGGCGACCGTACGCAGTTCTTGCGGCGATTGCATGCCCGTGAGCCCGATCATCATGATCTCGCCCATCACCGACGACACCGGCGCGAGCACCGGCGCCGCAACGCCCCTGGGTAGAGCAGCGGCCACCGCCTGCAGCTTTTCCGACACGATCTGCCGCGCACGAAAAATGTCGGTGCCCCAGTCGAATTCGACCCACACCACCGAAATGCCCTGCGCGGTGGACGAACGCACACGGCGAATACCCGTCGCGCCGTTCACCGCCGTCTCGATCGGGAACGAGACCAACGCCTCCACCTCCTCCGGCGCCATACCATGCGCCTCGGTAAGCACGGTGACGGTCGGTGCAGTCAAATCAGGGAAAACATCCACCGGCATTCGCGATGCGGTCCAGGCGCCAGCCGCCAGCATCACTGCCGCTACCGCGAGCACGATTACCCGGTTGCGGAGCGCCCACGCAATCAGTCGGTTGAGCATGGGCGTCAGTGCTCGTGGCCGTGCGCGGGCACGGCGGTCGAGAGCGAGGCCAGGCGCACCTGATACGCCGCACCGCTCACCACCCGTTCACCCGCCGCGATGCCGGAGAGCACGAGGGTCAAGCGGCCATCGTTTCCCCCAAGAGAGAGCGCACGCTTGTGGAAGGCCTCGCCTCCGGCCTGCACATAGGCAATCGGCCGCCCGTCCTCGTCGAGCACCGCGCTCGACGGTACGAGAACTCCCCGGGCCGACTGGCCCGTGCGCAGCGACACGCGTCCCGTCGCCCCTATCTTGAGCCCTCCATCTGAGTTGACGAATTCGATCGCCACCGGCAGGGTGCGCGACAGCGAGTCAATCACACTACCGACCGACACCACACGTCGCGACACGTACTCGCGCGAGTCGCCTTCGGGAAAGAAGCGCGCGCTGGTCGCCCCGCGCAGCCGCGACGCCATGGCTGCCGGCACACGCGCCTGCACCAGAACGATTGACGGGTCCACGATGGTGAACAACAGCGCGCCAGCGTCCACTCGGCTCCCCGGTGTGATGTTCCGCTGGGTAACGATGCCGGCAATCGGTGTCTCGACGGTGACTCTGCCATCACTCGTCAGGCGGCCACCGCCGAGGCCAGCAAGTGCTTCATTGGCAGCCTGCAAGCGGATCTGTGCCTCCTGCACTCGGCGCTGAGGAACGGCCTCTGCTTGGTACAACCGCGTGGCGCGCGCGACCTCTGCTTCCGCTTCCCGCAACCGCGCCCTTGCCTCGGAGTAGGTGCTACCGCTCTCGCCAAGCGCCGGCGTTAGACGGGCGAGCACGCGTCCGCGCGTCACGCGTGTGCCCACCGCAGGCGACTCGCGTACACCGGCGACGTCCACCAGCCCACTGATAGGGGCACTCACACTCGCCACTCGCCCCGGCGCAGGCTCCACTGCGCCCGGCACATCGATCGTTTCGTTCACCGAACCCGTTGTGGCAAACACCGTGACAAACCCCGGCGTTTTCCACTGCTGTTCCTTGAGAAACGAAATGGCGTCATCGCCTTCGGACGGCGCCAACGGTGCCTCGGCTAACGTCGCGTACACGCGGAGGTCGCGCACCGTCAGGCTATCCCGCGTCTGCGGACTCTCCACAAGCAGCGTGAGGTCGTATATCCCGCCGCGCGTGAATGTCGGCTCCGGCCCGTAAATGCCTGGAGCGCGCGGTGCGTCCTGCGTCACCACCAGGGGCGTGCCACCGTCGCGTGGAACAAAGCGCAATGTGATTCGACCCGAGCGTACCGGCGCAAAATCGGTCACGTCCGTCAGGTGTACGTTGAACTTGCCCGGCCGAGCGACGATGAGTGCGGGGTGCTCCATGAACAGCTCTGTAGAATCGCTCCAGATGGTTAGGGCGCCGCCTGCGGGTTCAGCGGCTGCCGCACTCTCCGCCCCCGGCGTCCGGTCCCTGCACGCGACGAGCACCACCGCGATCATCACGAGAGCCATGGCGGCCACCCGGGACTGTGGAAAGAGAGAATACACGCATGTCTCCGTAGTCAATTGATCGTGGTGCCGACCGCCAACTCCAGCGCGGCTCGGCGAATCAGTCGTTCCGCGAGCAGCGTCGTATACGCCGACTCCGTTTCGTGATAGGCGCGTACAGCGTCGAGCCATTCGACGAGTGATATCTCCCCCTCGCCGTACGCCGTTTGCGCCGCTCGGAGCGCCGGTCGGGCGTCCGTTGCCAGCACCGGCTGCAACAGCGCGATCTGCTCGTCAGCGGACTGCAGTGCCTCCAACGCGTCGTCGACCTCTTGCGCAACGCGCCGCCTAACGCCATCTGCCAGCGCGACGCGCCGACGATGCTCCGCCGCGGCCGACGCGAGCGCACCCTGTCGGCGGTCCCAGAGCGGGAGCGGAATAGAGAGCCCCGCCACGAAGCCGGCGTACTTGGCGCTCGGCAGTCCGGCCGCGCCTGCCGCCGCCTCGCGCTTGAACCCGGCCGATGCCACAGGCACCGGTAAGCGCGCCTTCATCAGCACCCGAGCCTCGGCGCCCGCCACCTCCACCTCTAGGTCGGCGAGTCGCACAACATCTCGCTGCGTCAGCGCGAGCACGCGCAGTGAATCGCCCGACAGCCCGGTTGAGCGCGACGTCGCGACGTCGAGCCATCGATTGTCGAGCGGTTGCGTGGTAACGAGCGCTACGGCATGGTCCGACCACGCAGCCGTCGCCGTCACGAGCGCTGCCAGCGCCCGTCGCGCCGTTCGCAGCGTTAGTGTTGCCTCGGCGACTAACGCGGCGTAGCGTGCCGACTCGAGCCGCACGCGCCGAGCGGCGTAGCCCGACACATCTCCCGACGCGAGCCGTAGCTCGCTGACCCGGCGCGCCGCCGTAAATGCGGCGGCCGCTTGCGCCGCGAGAGCCACCCGTCGTTCGGCCGCGAGTGCGGTGGCGTACGCCCGCGTGACCGCAAAGTCGAGATCGGCCGTCGCAACCGTTAGACGGGTCGCGGCGGCCCGTTGCGCGTATCGAGCGGCGGCCATGCGGGCGCCCCGTTGACCCGCAATCTCGAGCGGTTGCTCGAGGGCCGCGATGTCCTGGGAGTTGGTACTGCCGTTGCGCGACGTCTGTTCGTGACCGTAGGACAACGAAGGATCGGGGCGCGCACCTGCCTGCCGCTCGCGCCCTAACGCGGCGGCAACCCCCTCCCTCGCGGCGCGCAACTCCGCGCTCCCCAGCCTGGCCATCGATTGCGCTTGGACCAGGAACAGCGTGTCGCGAGACGGTGCGGACCCGGCGCCGAGCGCCCCCTGCCCCCACGCGCGCGCCGCCAGAGTGAAGCTCGCCGTGACGCACACAACTAGTGCGTGCAGACTAGAGATCGAACGCAACACATGCATCACAGCCCGTCGAGGAGTGCGCAGCGCACGCACGCCTCACCGGCGATTTCCGGTGGGAGCGAGTGGCTGTCTTCTAGTGGTGATACCGATATCGCGTCCAGGCGCTGCGCACGGACCCGTGCAGCAGCAGACTCACTCGCAGCGACCGGGAGTCACGGCGTGAGGACCGCAGATATCGGGAGACTCGCCGAGCGCGCCCTGAGCGCTGAACGGCTGAGAATAGTTAGACCGGCGGCGCGCGTGGTTGGCGCGCAGGGGCATCGACAGGGCCGGCCCGAGGGAGCACGCTGGTAGCAACAAGCACCACACGGCTCGCCGAAACAAGCGCTTTCGAGAGCGCGAGCGGCACTGCCGCGATCGCCGAATCCAGGTGGTTCTCTCCGCGCGCGGAGAGTCGGACGTCTACCCCGGGATGATCGTGGTCCCCATCACCCTCGGCGGGCATCACGCCTTGGGCGTGGTCGATCGTGAGGCCATCGTCGGCGTGAGCCGCCCGTTGATGCGCGGCACGATGGTGCGCCTCGCCGTGCGCGAACGCCAGCGACGTGGGGGTGAGCCCCACGACAAGTGCTAGAAGCAGCCAAAGCATAGGCTTCACGGACAGCGGCATGTGGTAGAACCTATGCCTCTGGCGCGACAACCGTAAGGTGGTCGTCGTATGGCCCGACAACCGTGAAGGTGGTCGTCGCGGTGCCCGCCAGCGCGAACGCCCGGTTGAACCGAGGTTCGCAAACGATGGACGGGGTGAACGGTGCGTACAGCGGATCTTTGAACTCGCGATGCGCAATCTTCCTTGCGCTCCTGTTCGTGCGAATAGGAGAATAGACGCCATCCATTGGTGGTCAAGCGGCGTAGAAATGTGCCGCCGCACCCAATGGCCGGACTGCGACGCTCCCCTATCGCCCACTGTGGAGGTCACCATGAGTCGCGTCACCGACTGCCCGTGCGGACACCTGTATCGCATTCTCCCGTTAGGACCCGGGGGGATGCGCGCAGCGAGAGGGAGTGGGAGCTGGCGCTGGCGGCGCTGAGTTGTGAAGTGGGGGAGGCGTGAGCGTCCACGCGTTCTCTCACCTTCGGCGTTGGTCTCGGGTCTCCTCGAACGGGTCCGTTCGCGCGCAACGCACCGGATCGCGCATCGATCCCGCCAGGCGCGCACGTTGCGGGGAGCGCCCTACCGCTTCGGGATGGAGGCGACGAGCAGGCGACGATGGGTTCTCCTGCTCACCCTAACTTTCCCCTGCATCCCAACGGGTCAGGCGCGCACTCCGACGTGACACGGCGGCGACCACCGCTCGTTGCGACGAGGGCAGTCGACCGGAGCGTTTCGGGCCACCGAACGGGCGGAGAAACGCACTCTCATCGCGCGTTCCATCCGTTCACCGGTCCACCGTTGAAAAAGGCGGCGGGCACCATCACGCCGTCACGCTTGAAGACCAACCCGTTCTTCATGACGAAGCGCACATCACGAAGTGCGTCGATGCGCTCCAGCGGATTGCCAGGGACCGCGATCAGGTCGGCCCACATTCCCGCTTTGATGGGACCGCGCGTCTTCTCCGTCTCACTCACGCGGTAGCCACTGATCGTCATCGCGCGAAGAATGTCGGCGTTCGGGATTTTCGCCGCCTTCCACGTTTCGATGAACTCGATCGCAACCTCGCCCCGCGTCTTTCCCGGAACGTAGTAGTCGGCGTCGGTGGAGAACGTAAGCGGCGTCTTGTTTTCCCACGCGTTGCGAAGCATGGCGACCGTCTGCTCGTATCCCGCCTGCGTGGTG
>ENA-ORBV01014767-ORBV01014767.1-microbial-mat-metagenome-genome-assembly--contig:-NODE-14767-length-11614-cov-6.163821_pt1 | contig 11614 bp, 7 predicted proteins | sample MGYA00237777_ERZ505514 | MGnify/ENA primary metagenome ERZ505514 (study PRJEB26160, sample SAMN06269048) | microbial mat metagenome | isolation source: Oligotrophic lake microbial mat | place...
CGAAGAAAAACTCCGCCACCAATAGCGCTGAATTTACAGTCTTTTCTGACGCAAAACTTTGGGGAAGATGTCATATAATAAGAGTAGAAGCAGAAAGTAGGCCAGCGAAGAGAGTAGATTTAAATCAAGATAAGTCTAAAAATATTCGGGAAAGTGTAGCTATTCCGGACCTCTCGGCAATTAAATCTCACCCGGCATACCCAACAAAGGGTATCAGTTTATAAATCTCAATATAGGGCGCTCAGCTCTCACTAATTGACTCAATTTTATTTGTCAAAAGTCCTTAATTACCCAATAAAATAGACCGATAAGTAGGTATGGGAATGCAGAACGTAAGTTACATACCCCAATTGCGAGAGCTAGGAATCAAAGGCCATACTCTCATTCAAGTTGTAGTCGCAGGCGCACTATCAATGATCTTGATGGCGGGAGTTTCGTCGTTACTCGATATTATGACGAAACAGCAAAGGCGTTCCACTGTCCTCGACAAAACACAACAGCTTGTCGCAAGCTTAACTTCGATGATCGAAGACGAAACTGCCTGGAAAAATACAGTTGATAAGGATACTAATACTAACCTTAACTGCCTGAAGAACCCGGTAGATTTTCCAAGTATTTCTGAGGCTGGTAATTGCACCATGACTTCAGGTGGACCATTTAATCTTTACGATCGGAATGACCAGTTACTGGTCGAAGCTCTTAATAATACTTCTGGTTTTGCTCCTACCGGTCCCGATTGCAATGCTTTTTCACCTTCAGGCAACAGTATGTGCCCGCTTCACGTTAATCTGACTTGGGAGCCGTTATGCACGAATTGTTTTGATAATCAATTTAGAATAAACATAGAAATTATTTTTGCCCCGTCGCTTGATAGTAAAATACCGGGTTTCATACGGAAATTTTCTTTGATAAAAAACTTGGGCGGAGTGACCCCGGTTGCTTCGCATGTGGTTGTGGGTAAATGGCACACGTGCGCTGTGGCTGAAAGGGCTGTATACTGCTGGGGGCGTAACGATTACAAACAGCTGGGCGCAGCAGCAACGGGTTCATTTAGCAAATTCCCCGTAAAAGTAACAGGTCTTGAATCTGGTGTAACTGACATCTCCGCAGGCTACAATCACACTTGTGCTATCAAAAGCGGAAACGTTTACTGCTGGGGCACAAATTCACAGGGTCGCTCTGGAGCGCCTGACGGAGGAATTATTGCGATTCCGAATTTAGTCCTGGATAACTCCGGAGTTGCTCTTACAGGAGTGACCCAAATATCTGGAGGTATGGTTCACACCTGCGCGATTACTGGGGCGGGAGCGGCGTATTGTTGGGGGGCCAATGGTGGTGGTTCCATCGGATACTATGAACCTGCAGGACTCGAGAGGGGAGATGAGTGGCTGTCATCTTGGGGCCCTGATGGCTCTGCCTTTCCGGTTTTAGATCTCAGTGGGGGCATAAACGGCGCAAATTTGGGAGCTGTCACTAGTATAGCAGCTGGAGTTCACCACAGCTGCGCCGTGGTAAATGGCGGAGTCAGGTGTTGGGGCAGTAATGACCAACGCGGAGGTAGTTCAGATCCTTTTGTTCAAGGAACGCGCGCTCTAGGTAATGGGTCCAATGTTGATCGTACTCTGCCGGCCGATGGTACTTATAAAATATGTTATCCCTATAATACCGAATCAGATGCCCCCACTTATGCGCATCCTTTCCGGTTTCAGCGCTGTAACCCAAGACCAGTTCAAACGGTTGAACCTATTCTCAATGCTGGAGTAAAAAAAGTTTTTATAAGCGGGATCACGACTTGTGCACTTACGGATGCGGGAGACGTTTGGTGTTGGGGAGGGAACTGGGGTAAGCTGGGACAGGGTTATATCCCCAACGCCTCAAGTAATATTCCTTTAATTATTCCCGGCTTTGGTGGCGTTGAAGACATCGGCGGTGTCATGCAGGGTTTTTGCGCTTTGAGAGCAGGAAAGCTCTGGTGTTGGGGTATGAATAACGCTGCAAATGCATTGGGCCGCCCCGGGGGTTGGTGGCAGCCTCCGGGCTACAGTAGCATCGCTACCCCTATTGAAGTTACGGGAGTTCCAGGTAACATCACATTTTATCAAGGCGGAGCCAAGGACGAAAGTTACCATAACTGTGCCGTTGCCAATAGAAAAGTGTACTGTTGGGGAGAAAATAATTACGGCCAACTCGGCAATGGATCGACAAGGGACAAAATCAAGGGAGTCCCTGCGGTCGTCAAGCGCTGGCGGAAGTAACTTAAATCAATCAATTTCTGGAAAAGCGGGACTGCCTAAATCCACCAAATTTAAATTGTTACCCATTTGATTGGCGCGATCTCCTCGGTCAACTCTGTCACCCAATCCCAGAGCGCTAGTAAAATTGTTTCCCCAGCACTTGAGTCTGCCTGTCGTGAGAATGGCGCAAGTGTGACGAGAGGCCGACAAAGTAGATGAGAGAACTGACTGGCCAAGATTCACTAGACTTAAACTGTTACCCATTTCGCCTCCGTTATCGCCAATACTGTTTGTGTGCTCTCCGCCGAGCTGACCGTTGGCATTGAAGCCCCAACACTTTACCGATCCCGTAGTAAAAAGCACGCAAGTATGATTTTGCCCAACAGAAACTTTTACGGGTACCAATCCCGTTCCCAAGGTAATTGCCGCAAGTGTGTCACCCATTTCTCCCAAACTATCGCCGCGGCTACTGATGTCTTCATAACCCAACTGTCCAAAGAGATTATAACCCCAACACTTAAGGGAATTGTCATCGAGAATTGCACAAACATGTCCATAAAAATCTTCGCCACCGACGCTGACTGAAATGGCAGATCTTGCAGTCCCTAAATTAATGGCCAAGAGTCCATCCCCCATTTCGCCAGGGGCATCTCCTAATGTTGCAGTTGACTCTTGCCCCAGTTGGCCACTCGTATTTTTACCCCAACATTTAAGTGTAGCGTCGTCTAAGACTGCGCAGTTCACATGATCGCTCGCTGCGATTGCCGTGGCGGATCTGCCAGTTCCTAAATTGATGGCTGAAATATTGTCTCCCATACTATTGGCAAAGGTACCACGTAACGCAATGTCTTCTTGGCCGAGCTCGCCATAAAAATTGTAGCCCCAACACTTTACGGTATTATTATCAAGGAGAGCGCACGAATGCCAACGACCGAGTGCTAAGCTAAGTGCCGTGCGACCAGTGCCTAAATTGACCGCCAGAAGACTAGCACCCATCTCACCCGCATTATCACCTGTGTCGTTTGTGCTTTCTTGTCCTAACTGCCCATAAAAATTGTAACCCCAGCACTTTAGAGTGTCGTTATCTAAAATTGCGCAAGAATGAAGTCCGCCCGTGGCAATTGCTTTAGCACTGCGACCACTGCCTAAATCAACAAAGCTAAGATTATTGCCCATGTCACTGCTGTCATCCCCTCGGGCATCACGGTCGCCTACCCCCAATTGGCCATAAGAATTACCCCCCCAACACTTCACTCTGCCAGACGACAGTAAAGCGCAGGTATGGCTCTCAGAAATCCGCCCGAGAGCGTCTTTACCACCGCCCGTGGCCACGCTCAAAACTGAGTAAGGGGTAGGGGTTACGTTTTCGGCATTGTCTTCGCACGAGATCACAAAAAATAGAGAACAGAAGAAGATAGTCAGTTTTTTAAAATTGGCCATACTTTACACTCCTAAAATATTACAACAATAGTGGCGCCCAACTGCCAGGTGTTAAACTTTGAAGTCAAGACGACTTCTCCCACATCAGAAAGACCCTTTTTTTTGTAAGTCGTATTCTCATAGTAAATGCCCCAAGGATACTTATCAAAAAGGCGATCAAAGAGCGCTGAAAATCTAAACCCGATAGGATTGGTAAATTTTATTGTGCCGCCCTCGGGAACAGACTTGCTTACTTCAAAATTACCTAGAGTTTGGTAGTCAAACTTAAATAAATAGCTATCAAGTTTTAGACCCAAAAACGGGGCAATGGGCAAAAACCTTTTTCCGGTAAAATTAGGATGAGAATCGTCAACACTCGAGGTCTGACTGAGCCAGCGATAATCTGTAGTTACTCCCACCAAGTACATCGAACCTAATCGTGTTCCTATGCTAAAACCAATTCCACTAACGGCCCCTTGAGCTTTATCGGTAAGACTAACGTGATCGAGAATCGAAAAACCAGAGAACAAATAAGTATCAAAGTAGAGGGAGCGTTCAATTCCCAATGACAGTTCGGAAAGCTCGGACGACGTTGATGAGTCAGCACTCTGTGCTAATTCATCGTGCCCAATTAGAATTGTAAATAAAATGATTAGCGCGGGTTTATTCATCAAAAATACTCATTTCTAGCCTCTTATTTTTTTCGTCATAAACAAAAATATTGTTAAACTTATCTATCAGTATTAATTCGCGTAAACCATCTTGATTGACATCAACATAATCATAAATTTCTTGACCCAATTGTCCCATAGAGATTCCGCCGATCAGAGAATCGAAAATTAATTTTTTTTGAGAGCCGATAAAATAAATCTTACCCAGAATATTGTGGCTTACTGAAAACAGGGGAGATGAAATAACAAAGTCTTCGATGCCATCGCCATCAAAATCGTCAGCAACAGAGGCCCAAAGGCCAAAGCCCTCATAGTTTTTGTTGGGGTTTGGAATATTTAAGATTCTTTTAAAACTCTCTCCATCGTATATTTCAACTCCAAAAGCAGGATGGGATTTTTGTTCACTTTTCCTATTGAATCCTAATATTTCTTTGATGCCATCTTGGTTTAAATCAGAAATATTAAATTCTAGTGGAATTGAGGTGGGCCTAATTTCATCTACAAAAGCCCGGACATCAGCTGCCATGAGGGGAGCGAAGGCGCCAGTGCCAGTTATGTCGCGCGTGGCCTGTTGGCCAGAACTGGAGTCGTTGTAGTTTACCAGAATTGTGTCGCTAGAAATGCCAGTGGCTGTCGGTGAGTAATTAACAAGAATCGTGCAAGAGCCGGGGGCTTGTGAATTGCTACAGCTACCTCCTGTTCCGGGATAACTTCCGCCTTTAAAAGTATAGGGCGCTGCAAGCCCCGCTCCACCCATTGATGTGGCGTTGACGCTTCCCACATTTGTGACTGTAAAAGTTTTACTTGTTGTTGTTCCCACTGATTGGGTGCCGAAGTTGTAAGTAGGGCCATCTGAAATAGTTAAGTACGCGAGAGCTTGGCCCACTCCGGTCAGGTTTCGAGAGGCTGTCTGAGTTGATGCTCCATTGTCGTAGTTTACTGATACGGTGCCATTGTGAGTGGCCACGGAATTGGGAGAATAGGTCACAACCACTGTGCATGTGCCACTTGAAATTGTTGGTCCACATGTGCCGCCTGTACCTGGGTAACTGCCACCCTTGAAAGAATAAGGATTGGCTACCCCAGCTCCCGCCATTGAGGTGGCTGGCGCCGTTCCTGAGTAACTCACAGTCATTGTTACATCTGTGGTAGAGCCCGTAGCACGATTACCAAAACTATAAAGCGTTGCTGGCAAAAAAGTTAGCGTGGCAGGCAAAATACCGGTGCCTTGTACATTTCGGGTGGAGGATGTACCCACGTACCCATTATTGTAACTAATCTGCAGTGTCGACGAATGAAGCGCCACAGTAACCGGTGAGTAGGTCACATCAACTGTGCAGGTGCCACTGGACAGAGTGGCAGCGCAGGACCCGCTTGTTCCCGGGTACGCACCACCCGTAAAAGTGAATGGCGCAGATAATCCCAAACCCGACATTGCGGTGGCGGGTAACCCGCCCGTAAATGATATGGTAAAAATTTTTGCAGTTGTAGAGCCCGTTGCCATTGAGCCGTAATCATAAGTGGCGCCATCAGAAATTGTGAGTAAACCCTCGGTATTACCTTGTACACTGCGATTTTGGTTTTGTGTCGATGCTCCGTCGTTATAAGAGAAAGTAAAGGTTCCACTGGCTGAACCTACGGCAACAGGTGAGTAGGAAACAATAACTGTGCAAGTTCCACCTGCAAGTGTAGTGGTGCATGTGCCCCCGGTTCCAGGGTAACTCCCACCTTTAAAGGTGAAGGGTGTGGATAATCCTGATCCCGTCATTGACGTAGCTACAACTCCACCTGAAGTATAGGTAACGGTATAAGTTTTATCGGTTGAAGTGCCAGTCTGTCGTGGACCGAAATCATAGGTGCCAGAATCTGAAACAGTTAGGACCGCAGGAGCGACGCCTGTTCCTTGCATACTGCGACTTACGTTTTGCACGACAGCGCCATCGTTATAATTAAAAGTTACTGTTCGACTGTGTAACGCTGCGGTGGTCGGTGCGTAAGTGACAATAATAGTACAAGAGCCAGAGGCGAGAGAAGTTGCGCAAGTACCACCTGTGCCAGGAAAGGCGCCACCCTTATAGGTAAAGGGAGCAGCAAAAGTTGTGACTCCAATTCCCGTGGCCGCGATTGTTCCCGATACATAGGTGAGGGTATAAGTTTTATCGGTGAGAGAGCCTGTGGCTTTCGTACCGAAATCGAAAGTTCCGGCATCTGAGACTGTTAATACAGTGGCCAGTACACCAGTTCCTGTCATAGGACGCGATGCTGTCTGTGGATTGAACCCGTCAAAATAATCAATATTTATCGTGTCATTGTGCACAGCTTGAGTTGTGGGCGTGTAAGCAACAATGACGGTACATGTAGCCGTAGAAATCGTCACACCACAGGTGCCGCCGGTGCCCGGGTAACTTCCACCCAAGAAAGTGTAGGGTGCTGCTAGGCCGTAGCCCACAACAGCGGTGGCGTCTATGCCACCAGTGCGAGTGACTGTAAAAGTTTTGGATGTAGTTGAACCAGTGACTTGATTTCCGAAATTATAAGTTGCACCGTCAGAAATACTTAGACCTGCTTGTGTGGTGCCCGTGATCTGTCGAGAAATTGTTTGATTGGCGGCGCCATTATTGTAGGTGATCAGTAAGTTATTAGTAAACGTGCCCGTGACGGTGGGAGCGTATCGAATGATAATGGTGCAATTTGTTCCGGAGGGAATTGTGGTAGGACAAGTGCCGCCGGTGCCCGGAAAGGTCCCCCCTTTATAAGTAATGGGGGCCGCAAATCCGCTAACTGCAAGTCCTGTAGCAGAAACACCTCCCGAAACATAGCTGATGTTAAAAGTGTAGTCTGCGCCTGTTCCCGTTTGCCTAACTCCAAAATTAAAGGGGGTGCCACCTGATTCACTTAAAACAGCGGGTGGAACGCCAACGCCCGTCATGTCTCTAGTAATTTGTTGGAAAAAAGCCCCATCGTGGTAATTAAATGCCATCGTACCATTGTGAGTGGCGACAGATTGCGGTGTGAAGCGAACTCTAATCGTACAAGTGCCGCTAGCCAAGGTCGTGCCGCAGGTGCCACCCGTGCCCGGATAACTTCCGCCAATAAAAATGAAGTTTGTTAAAATACCAGTGCCGCTTAGGTTCATTGCAGGCACGCCACCCGAAGTGTAGGTCACAGTATAGGTGAAGTTTGTTGCTGACCCTACAGCTCTCGTGCCAAAATTTTGTACTCCTGGCGTACTGAGTGTCAAAACGGCGGGCGGCACACCTGTTCCGGCAAAAGCTCTTGTGGTAGAGGTATTTGCAATTCCATTGTTGTAGCTGAGAGTTAAGGTATCTGAATGGGATGCGAGAGTGGTCGGTGAGTAGGTCACCACGATTGTGCATGAAGGGGCGCCAGTAGCAAGTGTCGAAGTGCAAGTTGCACCGGTGCCCGGATATGTCCCGCCCTTGTATGAGAAGGGCGCGCTCATTACTGGCGAGCCCATACTAGTCGCTGCGGCTCCTCCACCAGTTCTGGAAACTGTTAGAGTGAAATCAGTTATTGAGCCCACGGCTTTAATTCCGTAATTATAGGTGGGGCCATCAGAAATTGTCAAAACGGCCTGTGTATAACCTGAAAGACCGAGAGTTGTCTGAGAGTCCACGCCTTGCACACTGTAGTCGATGGTTAGAGTGCCTGTGTCGAGACCTACGACGACAGGGGAATAGTTTACCACTATTGTGCAAGTACTGTTTTGTTCTGTCGATGTGCAGGTGCCGCCGGTGCCCGGGTAACTTCCGCCCTTTAGAGAAAAAGGTGCTGTCGCTGACGCCGTAATGTTATCAGCGGCGATTCCACCGTCGACCTGCATCGTGATTGTGTATTCACCGACTGCTCCCGTCCCTACAAGGCCAAAATCAACAGGTGAGGCGTTTTCGAAACTCAATATGACAGGTGGCCGGCTGAAATTGCGAGAAAGGGCATCTTTTGGAGAGCAACCCAAACTACAAAAGAGAATTAATACTGAAAACAAAATTTCTAAAAACTTCACTCTGCCTACTCTATTAAATCGTTGTTGTGGGTTCTATAAGTGGGAATTTTAAAAACAAGTTTTGCTATCCAAAGAGGTTTGTGATCTTGCTCAAAATCTGCTTGGAGCGAGCCTATGACATCCTCAGAGTGGTCAGAGACATCACGGTAGAGCAGGTAACTTATACCGCCCAGAAAACTCTTGCCAAATTCTGAATGAGTCGAAATCGTACCAAATGATTCCTCTCCGGGCGCAGGCTTAAAACGAGTAGCGCCACCGATAAAATTAAATCCAGAATAGAGATCAAATCTTCGAAAATTCCAAGTGGCTAAAAGCGAGCCTCCGTATGTTTCGGTGTGCATGAACTCGTTACGCCAAGCCTGACCGTAGTGGAGGACCACGCCAGCTTGAAACCTTTCAAATGTTAAGAATGTCCAACTTATATTTAATCCCAGCCCATAAATTCTTAATTCAGGGCTATAAATTCCACTGACCCCCGAGCTAAAACATTCAGAAAAAGATTTTTGGTAATTCATTCTTGGCAAATAGAGATAGTGGGGCAATTGGGAGGCATCAATGTCAAAAGCGGCGTAGGAATCAATGGTCGTTTGATCAACGGGCAGAGCTAAAATTGAAACGCCAAATTCACTGCCGTAGTCGTTGCTCCAAGTAGAGCGCGGGGTATAGGTGCCCCAGGTGCGGCCACCAGGATTTGAAGAGATTGCAGGCTCATGGGACATTCCCATCACGAACCATCCCGCTAAGTTTCGACCGGCCTCTATAAAGCCAATGGGACCGGTAATACCACCAGTGCCGCTTGTGTGTGAGGCCCACGAAATGTCCAGCGAAATGCTCAGCATAAATCTCAAAAAAACAATTAACATCTTCTCTCAATTTTACCTGATTTTTTGCGATTTGTGAAAGCTAGATGGACCCGACTTAAGGCCGAGTTTGCCCACCTGTTCGCTATAGTTAATGACGGCATAGACGGGAATTTTTTTGACCATTTGCAAATCTGCAAAAGCATGTTCTACTTCTTCCAAAAAGCATTGTTTGTAACCAGTCACCATGATGGCGCCATTACAAAATGTTGCGAGGACTGAAGCATCGCCGGCTGCTAGCGTGGGGGAAGAATCGAGCAAGATGTAGTCGTAATTTTGCCTTTGTGTTCGTAAGGCGGATTTTAGGCGGTGAGAGTCTAACAGAATGGAAGGATCTCTAAGGTCTGATTGGCAAGTGACTACATGAAGGTTCTGGGACACTGTGTGTTTGAGATCATCCGAAAGGCTGTCGGTTTTAATGAGTTGCTCGATTCCCAAAGTACTTTTTGGAAAATCAAAAATCTTATCAAGTGTTGGCAGGCGAAAGTCGCAATCAATCAATAGGACGCGAAATCCTTTTTCAGAAAATTTACAAGCTAGATTTGCCGCGACAAAGGACTTTCCGCTAGAAATCACAGGGCCAGTCACCAACAGGATCTGACCACGTTCATATTTTTTTCTTCGAGGTTCGAATTTTTTGGTTAAGCTCGAGAACAATTCATTAAATGGTTTGTGAAAACCGTCATCAGAATAATCTAAAAGTAGGGGTGTGAGTGTGGGGTCTGAAACCTCAATGCGAGGAATTTCGGCTGAGGGAATTAAGCCGATTTGCTCAAAGTCACTTAAGAACCGCACACGATAAAATAATATTGTTTTAAAAAGCAGTGCCAAAAGTGTTAAAATAAGTCCCATCAGAGCCACGATAAAAACTTTTGTAATAACGGTGGGTCGCACATAGTCATCGACAAGAAAGGGCTCTCTAACTATTTGAGTGTCAAATGTCAGTGCCACTAGTGCCTTTCTCTGTTTTTCTAACTCTAAAAGTAGTTGGTTTTTTAATTTTAATTTAATTTCTTTAGCCAATGCAGATTGTGTTTCCAAAATTTGCTGATTTACCCTGTCAATTTTGCTTGTGATAAAACTCTCGACTTCTTGAATTTTTGATTTTTGATTGAGGTAATGATACTGCGAAATTGCGTGTCCCATGAATGCGGCAATCGCTTTAGATAAATCAGCATTCCGGGTTCGTACTTCGATGACTAATTGCTGATTATTAGAATCGACTTTTGGAGTTATTGTGGCACGTAAATAGGTCAGAAGTTCTTGCCATACAACGTCTTTCATTAGCCAATCAATACCATTGGGCTTTTCGGATTTTAGCCAACCAATAATTTCAAAGATACGCGGTTTTGGCACGATGGCACTCAGACGCAGATTCTTGGTAATGATATTGGCGAGCACTTGGTTAAGGATGTCGGCCGTAATAACATCAGCGGCTAAAATGTTGATCTGCTTGCTGGGTTGCTGTGTATTCACTGCCTTTAGATGAATTTGAGCGGTCCAAAAATCAGAATGAAAAAATAGATAATAGAGATTTCCCGCTGTTAAAAATCCGATAAAAAAGGTGATGAGAATCAAACGTTTTGATTTTAAAGTTCGCAGGATTTGCCTTGGTTTTAAAAAAAAGGTATCTCGGTCAAGTTCGCTGTAAAGATCGTATTCTTTCACGCTTCAATTATAGTGTAATGTTGAACAAATTTTAATGGGACAAAAGTAAAGTAATACTTAAGGACGCTTATAAGCGGTTGAAAGTTTTAGTTTGCCGATCATATTTTAGAATCGCGAGGTGGGCAACTAGCTCTTGGTCGTAAATGGGTACGATAATTTCTTTAAGATTATCGCCATCAATATCATCAAGGACTAGGTTGCTAGATTTGCCATAAAAAGAGAAATAGGCGTCGGAGGGTCCGAGGCCAAAACGCTGTATGAGTGAGAATCCGTTATTTTCTTTTTGGTAGATTTCTAAAAAAATACCCGAGCTTGTTTTTAGTTTTACTACTTTTGTGTCGTAGGATTGGGGAATAATTTCACCAGTGACTGAAGACAAAACGACTCTTTGTCCAATGCCAAAAAAACTTCGAGCCTTTTGATAGATAGATTCATCTGTGGCTGAGATAATAAGCGTTAGCGCTAAAATTGAACCTAGTGTGAGAGTTGTTTTATAAAGCGATAGGTGTTTATTCATACACTATACATAAGCAATTCGAGGGCCAAGTTTGCGAGTGTCCCAAATTGATATTAGTCAGCTAAATCATATAGTTAAAGTACCGGTCCAAGATGATAATTGTGCATTTTTTCGACACCTGTTAAGTCAAGCTCTTACTTTTAAGTCTCTTTCCTTTTTTTAGTGGGAGCTCAAATATAATAGGGGATGATTCAGGCTTTTTCGACTTCAGGTTCGTCACT
>ENA-ORBV01014768-ORBV01014768.1-microbial-mat-metagenome-genome-assembly--contig:-NODE-14768-length-11613-cov-12.746186_pt1 | contig 11613 bp, 13 predicted proteins | sample MGYA00237777_ERZ505514 | MGnify/ENA primary metagenome ERZ505514 (study PRJEB26160, sample SAMN06269048) | microbial mat metagenome | isolation source: Oligotrophic lake microbial mat | place...
TGCTGGAGTATTTCGCCAAAAACCACACACGCACCGATTTTGAACGCGCTTTACAACTGTGCCGTGAAGCTGGCATAGCCCTGGCCCCAACGTTTGTGGCGTTCACGCCTTGGACAACATTGGCGGGCTACCTCGACCTGTTGCACGAACTGGTGCGTTTGCGTCTGGTGGAGGCGGTGCCACCGATTCAGCTCTGCATTCGCCTGCTCGTGCCGGAAGGCTCCTATTTGTTTCAGTTGCCCGGTTTCCGGGAATTGATCGAGGCGTTCGACGCGAAATTGCTCGGCTATCCGTGGCGGCACGCCGATCCTCGCGTGGACGCCTTGCAGCAGGCGGTGCAAGCCTGTGCCGCGCACGGCGATCAAGAGGGATGGGCGCGCAGCGACATATTCGAGAAAATTTGGCGGCTCGCGCACGACGCGCTCGGCATCGAAGTGCTGCCACTCACCCGGGCGGATTTTGGCCAACCCATCCCACGCCTGTCCGAGCCCTGGTACTGCTGCGCCGAGCCCACCGAGCAACAACTGCAAAGCTTTTGAGCGGCCGGCCGTGAACCGCGTTCTGCTGTTGTTGCCGACCACCAGTTATCGTAACGACGATTTCCTCGCAGCCGCGAAAAAGTTGGAAGTCGAAATCATCAGCGTCGCGAATTACTGCCATCAACTCGCGCCGCTATGGGGCATGGGGCCGATTCAGTCGGTGCCATTCGATCAGCCTGAAGCCGCCGTGAAGCAGGTGCTGGCCGCGCTGGGACGCAAGCCGGACGCGGTGCTGGCGGTGGACGACAGCGGCCTGGAACTGGCGGCGCTGCTGCGCGAACGCTTGCACCTGCCGGGCAATCCGCCGGCGGCGGTGCGGCTGACGCGCGACAAGCTGGCGTTTCGCCGCTTGCTGCAAAGCGGCGGTCTTAACTGTCCGAATTTTTATCACCTCGGCAACGACGCCCAGGCCGCAACCCTGCTGCCGCCACTGCAATTTCCAGTGGTCATTAAAGCGCGCAGGCTTTCCGCCAGCCGCGGCGTAATTCGCGCCGACACGCCGCAGGCGTTCACGCAAGCCGTGCAATGGGTGCGCGGCATACAGGTCAAAGCCGATCGTGACGCCGCCAAGCTTGGCTTGGTCGCGGAAAGCTTCATCCCTGGCCGCGAACATGCGCTGGAAGGGCTGCTGCAAGACGGGCGGTTGCGCGTGCTGGCGCTATACGACAAACCCGATCCGCTGGACGGCCCCTATTTCGAGGAAACCCTGTACGTCACGCCGTCACGCCTGCCGCAAGCGAAGCAGGACGAGATCGCGCAAACAGTGCAACGCGCCTGTGAACTGGCCGGGCTTACCAGCGGCCCGGTCCATGCCGAGATGCGCCTGAATGAACGAGGAGTATGGCTGCTGGAAATCGCCGCGCGCTCGATCGGCGGGCTGTGCGGTCGGATGCTGCGGCATGGGCTGGGCATGAGTCTGGAAGAATTGATCCTGCGCCACGCCCTTGACCGGCGATTGCCGCGAACGCAACCTGGAGAGGCTACCGGCGTGATGATGATCCCGATTCCAGGGCGTGGTATTTTCCTGGGTGCGCACAACCTCGAAGCTGCGCTGCAAGTCACCGGCATCAGCGACATCCAGATCGCCGCCAGCCCGGGTCAGGTCATTGCGCCGCCACCGGAAGGCGCGAGTTATCTGGGTTTCATTTTCGCGCAGGGACTGTCGCCGCACGCGGTTGAATCCAGTCTGCGACAAGCGCATCAGCGGCTCGTCTTCGACATCCAGGCGGATATTCCCGTCAATCAGGCGCAATCCCCGACGTAAACCCGGCTACTCCGCCGGAGCGCGTAGGTCGGGATAGTTCTCTTTCACTTCGTGGCGGTTGCCTTCCGCTTCGTACCAGTAGAGCTTTGGCAGATTGCTGCCATCGCCTGCCTGATTACTTGACGCCCAGGCTCGCCAGCGCCGCGGCGCGCCGGTCCTGGCCGATCTTCTTCACTGCGGTGTAGAGGTTTCCGCCATGGCTGTCCATGGCCACCAGCAGCGGGCCGAAGCCTTTAACACGGAACTTCCACAGCGACTCGGGGTTGAGGTCGTCCATGTCGACGTCCTCGATCGCCTCGACCCAGGTGGTCTCGAGCGCCGCCGCCCCACCGATCACTGCGAGGTAGGCCCCGCCGAGGTCCGCGAACGCTTTGGATGACCCGTCGCGCAGGCCACCCTTGCCGATGACGATGCGTACGCCGTAGTCCTGCATCAGCGGGCGCGTGAAGCGCTCCATGCGGTCGCTGGTCGTCGTGCCTATGCACACCGGAGCATAGCCGGTGGGGAATTCGGGGCTCTTGTCGACCTTGCGCACGTTCGGCGCCGTGTGGATCACCGCGTGGCCCTTGAGGTCGAAGCGCGCCTTGCGGCCGCGGTCGAACAGGTGGATCTGCGTCGCATCGCGGATGCCGAACAGCGTGCCGTTGAGGGTCACCGTGTCGTTGATGCGCAGGCGGCGCGCATCCTCTTCGCTGACGGGCATGTTGAAGTCGTAGTGCGCCATCTCAGCCTCCCTGCCCGAGCAGCGACTTCTTGAGGTCGCTGGACACCGGGTTGTCGCCCAGCCAGATCTTGAGGAGCGCGCGATAGAAATCCTCGCCCGCGATCGGCTTGCCGCGCGGTTGCCCGGCGATGGTGACTTGGGTGCCCGCACCGGGCAGCCAGTCGAGGTCGATCGCAAGGCCGGTCTTCGCTTCCTTGATCTCGTTCATGAGCCCGGTCAGCACGGCCATCCGCGGCGCGAGCGCTTTCATCTCGGCCTCGGTATGGTTGTCCTTGAGCCCGTCGGAAAGCGCCTCGCTGAAATCGGCGGCATCGACGTTGCGCAGCATGTGCAGGTGCGCGCGTTTGGGACCCGGCGCGCCGATGATGGCCGCGGGCGTCGCCTGCTTGTCCTGCAGGTACAGGCCCATGGCGTACACCTTGAAGATCGCCTTGCTGCGCAGGCCCGCGCCATTGAGCTTGAGCTCGGCGCCGCCCACACGCGCCGTGTCCCCGATCTTCACGCCGGCAACCTCGGCCGCATGAACCGGGATCGCCGCGCAGAGCGCCAAGGCCAGGAGCCGTCGCTTCATCTCAGTACCCGTACTCGATCCCGGTGGGCGTAAAGGTCGCTCGCGCGCGCCGCGCCGAATGGCACTGCATGTTCACCGCGACCGGGTTCATCGTGATATGCGTGGCTGCCGTTTCGACGTGCACCGCGAACGAAGTCGAATCGCCGCCGAGCCCCTGCGGGCCGACGCCCAGCTGGTTGACCGCCGCCGTGAGCGCCTTCTCGAGCTTTGCGCCTTCGCGATCGCTGCAGTGCGAGCCCAGCGGCCGCGTTGCCGCGACCTTGGACAGGTGCACGCACAGGTCCGCAGTGCCGCCAACGCCTACGCCAACGATCGTCGGCGGGCAGGTCTTGCCCCCGGCCTCGAGCACCGAATCGATGACGAAAGTCTTGATCGCGTCCACGCCGTCGGCCGGGATCGCCATCTTGAGGAAGGAGTTGTTCTCCGAGCCCGAGCCTTTCGGGATCATCTCGATCTCGAGCGTTTCCATCTTGTCGCTGTAGTCGAAATGAATGACCGGCACATGCCGGCCGCAGGACGAATGCTCGTTCTTGCGCGTCACCGGGTGCACGACCGAGGAGCGCAGCGGATGCTCGCGCGTCGCGCGCTCGCAGCCTTTGCGGATCGCCTCCTTGAGCGTGACGCCGTCGATCTCGACGCCGCGCCCGATCCACACGTTGTAGATCGGGATGCCTGTGTCCTGGCAGAGCAGGTTGTCGGTGTCCTCGGCGACCGTGATGTTGCGGATCATCGTGCCGAGCACGCTTTGCGCCGTCGAATCGGTCTCGCGCGCGGCCAGCGCGCTGAAGCCCTGCTTGATATCCGGCGGCAGGAGCTTGAGCGCGCGGATGTAGAGCTCTTTCGCCGCGTCTTCCACCTGCTTGGGGTCGATTTTCACTTGACTGAGATATTCCTTTCCCGCACGACCCTGGCCCACATCGCCGTTTCGGCCTTCATCGCGCGGCCGAACTCTTCGGGTGTGTTGCCCACGGGGGCCATGCCCTGCGCGAAGAACCGCGCCTTCATTTCGGTCGAATCCAGCGCGGTCCTGGTATCGCGGTAGACCTTGTCGACGATGTCCTTGGGCGTTCCGGTCGGCGCGACAATTCCGAACCAGCCGGTATTTTCGAAGCCCGGCAGCGTCTTTGCGATCGGCGCGATGCCGGGCAGTTGCGGCAACTCGGCCTTGCTTGTCACTCCGAGCGCGCGCAGGCGGCCCGAGCTGATGTGCCCGAGGGCGGCGGCGAGGTTGGTGACCGCGAACGTCGTTTCGCCGCCGACAAGGCCCACCAGCGCGGGGCCTTCGCCCTTGTACGGCACCGACACGGCATCGACCTTGGCGGAGTTGACGAAGTTTTCCGCTGCGAGATGCGTCTGCGAGCCGATGCCCGCATGCCCGAAGGTCAGCTTGCCCGGCGAGGCCCTCGCCGCATCGATCACCTCCTTGGTGGTCTTGTACGGCGAACTGGCGGGCACCACGAGCACCTGCGCGCCGCTGACCACGTTGGTCACCGGCACGAAGTCTTTCTCGGGGTCATAGCTCATCTTGGCGTAGATGTGCTGGTTGGCCGTGACGACCGAGCCCGACGGGAAGAAGAGCGTGTAGCCATCGGGCGCCGCCCGCGCGGCCTCGGTTGCGCCGACACCGCCGCCCGCGCCCCCGCGGTTCTCGATAACCACCGTCTGGCCCCACATCTCGCCAAGCTTCTGGCCGATCATGCGCGCCGAGATGTCGGTCGCGCCTCCGGGCGGGAAAGGCACGATGAACTTCACCGGCTTGGAAGGCCAGGCCTGGGCTTGCGCCGCGGCGGCAAAGGCGAGGCCGGCGAACAGCGTGATGAACTTGCGCAATTTCATGGACAGTCTCCTTGGACTTCTCGTGTAGGTAACGCCGGCGCTGTGTCTGTCGTGGCCAGCTTGGACCGATTCTACAGCGCCAGTGCGAAGGCGAGCCCTGCCGCCAACGCCACGCCGCCCGCGATCGCCGCGAGCGACTTCTGCCAGTCGCGCCACGGCAGGAATTCGAGTGCCAGCAAGCGCAGCCCGCCGGTCAGGTGCGCTGCCAATAGCAGCACGAGCCCCCATTCGGCGAACTTGACCAGGGGCGAGTCGGTCCAGCGCAGGAAGCCCTCGAGAAACGCGGCGCCCCGGATCGCGTGGCCCAGCGCCCAGAAATGCACCGGCAGGAAGAGCGCCAGCGCGAGACCGGACAACCGATGCACGAAGAACGCCCAGTAGGCCGGATGGTTCTTCGAGCGAAAGTCGTTCTTCACGTGAACACCGCGAACACGGCGCGCAGGCCCATCACGAGCAGGAGGAGCGCGAAGGCCAGCAGAGCCCAGTCGCGCGAGGCGCCGCGCCACGCGAACCATTCGGTCATCACCGCGCGCAACCCGATCGGCGCGTGGATCGAAACCGCGAGCACGAAGACCGTGTAGAACCCGAGCCACCCCAGGTTGCCGCGCGTGCGCTCGAGGATCTCGGCCCCCGTGAGGCCGCCACGCACCGCGTAGATGATCGTGACAAGGTGGACCACGACACACAGTGCGAGCACCGCCGCGCTCGCGCGCTGGGCGATCCACAGCCTGGCTTGCGTGCGGACGTTCATCGGCCGCCGCTCAGAGCTCGCCCTTGAGCGCGGCCTTGATCACCGCGCGCTTGAGGCCCGCGATGCCCGCGGTCGGCGAAATCTGCTTGGGGCAGCGCTCGGTGCAGCTCATGTGCGTGTGGCAGGAGTGGCACCCCGCGTCGCCCGACACCGCGCGCAGGCGATCGAGCTTGCCGGCATCGCGCGCATCCTGGTCGAGCGTCCATGCGCGGTTGAGCGCGGCCGGACCGAGGTACTCGGGATTCCAGGAAACGACGTCGCACGCGCTGTAGCACACGCCGCAGCCGATGCATTCGATTCCAGCATCCACTTTCTTGCGCTCTTCGGACTCGGGCGCAACGCGCTCGAACTCTTCGTGGCGAGTGCGCGTGCCTGAGAACTGGCCCTTGGCCCTGGCCCACTTGTTGAAGAACTCGCGCATGTCGGTCACGAGATCCCGGATCACCGGCAGGTTGTGCAGCGGGCCGATCTCGAGCCGGCCGTCCTCGGCCACCTTGGCCACGTGCGTGCGACAGGTCCAGCGCGAGACGCCGTTGACTGTCATGGCGCACGAGCCGCACATGCCGACCCGGCACGCAAAGCGGTAGGCGAGCGACGAGTCGAGCTTGCGCTGGACGTAGGTGACCACGTCAAGCACCGTCTGGCTTTCCTCGCGGGGCACTTCGTACTCGCTGAAGCTGCCAGCTTCGGCGCCGCGCCAGATCCGAACCCGCAGCGGGTTCATGCGTTTCTTATGCCGACTCGTACAGCCGCGTGAGCACGAACTGCCTTTGACCCAGGGCCTCGGCAGCGGTCAGGCGGCCGTTGGCGGTGCGGAACATGCAGTCGAGCAGCGCATCGCCCGCCTGGTCCGGCGTCATTTCGCGGCGCAATAACCCGGACACGTCGACGTCGATGTGCTCGGACATCGTGCGCACCGTGCGCGGATTTGCGCACAGCTTGATCACCGGCAGGATCGGGTTGCCGACCACGTTGCCCTGGCCCGTAGGGAAGAAGTGCACCGTGTAGCCGGAAGCTGCGCAAAGCGTAACCATCTCGGCCGCGGCGGAAGACGAATCCATGAACCACAGGCCCGGGCCCGTGGGCTCTTCGGCCTTGTCGAGCACGCCGTCGATCATGCATTTCTTGCCGATCTTCTGGATGTTGCCCAGCGCCTTCTCCTCGATGGTCGTCAGTCCCCCGGCGATGTTGCCCTTGGTCGGCTGCGAGTCGGAGAGGTCGCTCGTCTTGTGCTTGTCGATGATCGCCTGGTAGCGGTCGAACATGAACTGGAAGCGCTTGCGCACTTCGTCCGTGCGGCAGCGCGCCGCGACGAGGTGCTCGCCGCCGGTGAGCTCGGTCGTCTCGCCGAACACCAGCGTGGTCTTGTGCGGGTAGAGCTTGTCGAAGGCGTTGCCCACCGTGGGATTGGCGCCGCAGCCGGAAGTCGTGTCCGACTCGCCGCACTTGGTCGAGATCCACAGGTCCTTGAGCGGGCGCTCTTCGCGGCGCAATTCGGAGGCGCCCTGCAGGTACTCCTTGGCCATCTTCGAGGCGCGCATGATCGTGTCGTGGTCGCCATGCATCTCGATGCCGAACGAGCACACGGGCTTGCCGGTCGCGGCGATGCCGTCGGCGACCTTCTTCGCCCAGCCGTCCTCGATGCCGATCACGATCACCGCGGCGACGTTGGGGTTCGAGCCCGTGCCGATCAACGTCTTGAAGTGCAGGTCGAGGTCCGCGCCGAACTGCAGGCGCCCATAGGGGTGCGGGATCGCCATCACGCCCTTGATGTTGTGCGCCACGGCTTCGCAGGCCGCGTTCGAAAGATCGTCCACCGGCAGGATGATCACGTGGTTGCGCACGCCGATGCGGCCGTTCTCGCGCTTGTAGCCCCAGAAGGAGGCTTTCGAAAGATCCATTGCCATGTGTTTGCTCCTTACCAGCGCTTCGTCTTGATGTTGTGGACGTGCGCGTGCGCACCCTTGGGAATCGGCGCAACGACCTTGCCGATGTCCACGCCGTACTTGATCACGGTGTCGCCCGACTTGTAGTCGCGCAGCGAGACCTTGTGGCCGATGGGGATGTCGTTCTTCGCCTCGACCTTGATTTCCTTGTCCTGGTCCATGATCCAGCCGATCATTTCCTGGCCGGTCTTGATGCCCTCGACCACGACGACGCCGACGCCATCGCCCTCGTCATGCACGACGAAATGAATCATTGCGGTTCTCCGCTTGGCTTGGGTAAAGAGTGCGCAGTCTAGGTCGGCGGCACGGGACAAGTCAACTATATGACCTGAATGAATCGCATGGTAAATTGCCCGCCATGAACCAGGCCATCCAGCCGGGCGGGGCCGCCGGCGCAAGCACCGGCTTCCAGCCGCTCTACCGCGAAGTAAAACGCCTGCTTACCCAGAGCCTTATCGAGGGCGAGTGGCCGGCGGGCGCGGCGCTGCCTTCGGAAACCAAGCTCGCCGGACGTTTCAACGTCTCGATCGGGACGCTGCGCAAGGCGATCGACGAGCTGGTTGCCGAGCGCGTGGTTACCCGCCACCAGGGACGCGGCACGTTCGTCGCGACCCACAACGCAAACCGGCTGATGTTCCATTTCTTCCATATAGTCAAGAAAGGCGGCGGCGGGCGCGATGGCGGCACGGAGTATCCCACCACGCGCACGCTGTCGTTCAAGCGGGCCCGGGCGACTGTGGACGAAGCCCGCCGCCTCATCCTCGAGTCCGGCGCGCCGGTGCTGCGCATCCGCAACCTGCTTTCGCTTGCCGGCACCCCGGTGATCCTGGACGACGTCGTGCTGCCCGCGGCGATGTTTGCCGACCTCAGCGAGAAGATCTTCACCGCGCGGGACAACACGATCTATCACCTCTACCAGACTCGCTACGGCATCAACGTGCTGCGCTCCAGCGAGCGCCTGTCTGCCGTGCTGGCCGAGGCCGACGCGGCCAGGCTGCTCAAGATAAAAACCGGCGCGCCCCTGCTGGCCATCAATCGAATCGCCCTCTCGTACCGTGACACGCCGGTGGAGCTGCGCCGCAGCCTCGTCAACACCGCCGAACACGAATACGCGAGCGACCTCGGTAAATTAGACCGGTGACCGCATTTCCCGCCGTGTTGCCATCAACCCGACATTTACTGTATGGTTATACACTAATGGTGGGCTCCGATACATGCCGCCAGCTTTCTTTCTAAGGGGAGTGGCCAACGTGACAATTGAGGCGATCGAACTGTTCGCGGGCGCTGGCGGGCTCGCCATGGGAATGTCTCGCGCGGGCGTTAAGCACAGAGCTATCGTCGAATGGAATAAGGATGCGTGTGACACGCTTCGACGAAATCGGAATGCTTCGATCAGTGCGATGAAGGAATGGCCCGAAGTTATAGAGGCTGACGTGCAGTCGATCAAATTTTCTGACTACGCGGGGCTCGATCTCGTCGCGGGTGGTCCCCCCTGTCAACCGTTCTCGCTTGGCGGGAAACACCGCGCATATCTCGACCAACGCGACATGTTCCCCTCCGCCGTGAGGGCTGTTCGAGAAGCGCGTCCAAGAGCATTTGTCTTTGAAAACGTAAGGGGACTCGTTCGGACAACCTTCGTTAACTACTTTCAGTACATTTTGCTGCAGCTCGAATTCCCTGATTTGGTCTTACGACGTGGCGAAGAATGGATGAACCACCTGGCGCGACTGGAGAAATTAAAGACGAGAGGCTCGGAGAGCGAATATCGAGTGGTTTCCAGGGTGCTCAACGCGGCAAACTTCGGTGTCCCTCAACGTAGGGAGCGCGTGTTTATTGTTGGAGTTCACAAATCTGAAACCTGGGAGTTCTCGTTTCCGGCGGAGACGCACAATCAGCGCGCCCTGATCTATTCGCAATGGATTTCTTCGGAATATTGGGATCGTCATGGCGTGTCGCGTAAAAATCGGCCACTGCTCGATGCGGCGGCGAAGCGAAGAATAGACGCCCTTACGGATGTTTATCCACGTTTGTTAGGTACGCCATGGCGCACGGTGCGAGACGCTTTGGAGGGCTTGCCTGATCCCGAAATCACCTCAAAAAGGGGGGAGGCAAAGAACCACGTGCTTCAATCAGGAGCGCGTGCTTATCCGGGCCACACTGGAAGTCCGCTAGATGAGCCAGCCAAAGCGCTAAAAGCGGGGGATCACGGAGTACCGGGAGGTGAAAATATGCTGCGCCATCCCGACGGATCGGTGCGTTATTTCACTGTAAGGGAGAGCGCCAGGATCCAAACGTTTCCCGATGACTTTACTTTCTCGGGTTCATGGACAGAAAGCATGCGGCAGCTCGGAAACGCAGTGCCAGTAGATCTCGCGGCTTGCGTCGCACAACAACTTTCGGTGAAACTGCGGAACTCACGAAGAGGCTCCGCCAGTGCCCAGCGCAATTCCCAGCCGCAAGCGACCTAAGCGTTCCTCCGCATCTGAGCCGTTAGTCCGGCTCTCAGAACTCATTCAGGAACTCGAGTTAGTTTCTAGAGAAAACTACTCTCGCGCAAAGGTGACCGCGCTAGCCAAGCGTCTAGCCGACTTGGCGGAAAAAGCCGATCTCGTCCGCCGCCCGTCGTTCATCTTTGACCCCTCGGATCCGACTCTCGTGGGGCGCTTTGTCGCGATGATGCTGGCCGCACAACAACAGTTTCCGCTCAGCACCCTCGGAAAGTTCTATGGCACCGGCGTCTACGCGATTTATTACCACGGCGGTTTCAAGCCGTATAAGCCGATAAGCAAATCCCAACACCCCATTTATGTCGGGAAAGCGAAACCGATAAATAGCAAAGCCGCCGAAGCGACGGCCCAGGGCATCAAGCTGTGGGCTCGACTAGGCGAGCACCGAAGGACCATCGAAAAGGCGACGTCCACGTTGCAATCCTCGAATTTCACCTGTCGATTCCTGGTTGTGGCAACCGGATATGAAACAGCCGCCGAGCACTACTTGATTCAGTTATTTCGTCCTATCTGGAACAGCGAAATCAAACTCTGCTATGGCATTGGAAAGCACGGGGATGACGCCGAGACACGTAAGAACGGACGTTCGCCGTGGGACACGCTCCATCCTGGACGACCTTGGGCATTGAAGTCGAAAACCGATCAAAAACCTCCCGCAAGAATCGAATCCGAACTGAGAGTTCATTTTCGAGATCACAAGCCGTACAAGACCCTTGGCACAATTCTTAGTCATTGTTTGTCGGAGATTCCTCAGCTACCTGAATGATAGCCGACAAGCATTTCGCATCGGACCCTCGGTTTGAAAGCGCGGGCAGCGACCGCTCTCGCCAAATGTCGCTGGTTCGGTCTCACGGGAACAAGAGCACCGAACTCCGATTGATTTCGATCTTCAGAGCACACTATCTGTCAGGCTGGCGAAGATCGATGCCTCTGGAAGGTAAACCGGACTTTGTTTTTGTGTCCGCGAGACTTGCGATTTTTGTAGACGGATGCTTTTGGCACGGATGTCAATGGTGCTATCGGCCTCCCAAATCCAACAAGCAGTTTTGGGCCGCGAAAGTTCGGCAAAATGTCCGACGCGACCTATTTGTCTCACGCAGACTTAGACGTGATGGATGGTCGGTGATGCGAATTTGGGAGCACTCGTTGAAGAATGAATCAACGATTGCGAAACGAGTTCGCGCGCAGTTGACTCGCGGAGCCAAATCGAATTAATCGCAGACCCAGTCAGTTCATGGCGATCTACCTTGGATAAACAGTCATGGCAGGCACACCTAAATTGAAACGCATCGGCCTCATGAGCCCCGGCGACATGGGCCAGGCGGTCGCGATGCGCCTCAAGGAGCTCGGCTTCGAGGTGTGTACCGCTCTCGCCGGCCGCAGCGAGCGAACCCGCAAGCTTGCCATCGACGCAGGCCTCACCGACAGCGGCGACCTGCGCGGACTGCTTCGCGATTGCGACGTGCTGCTGTCGA
>ENA-ORBV01014769-ORBV01014769.1-microbial-mat-metagenome-genome-assembly--contig:-NODE-14769-length-11613-cov-6.415829_pt1 | contig 11613 bp, 7 predicted proteins | sample MGYA00237777_ERZ505514 | MGnify/ENA primary metagenome ERZ505514 (study PRJEB26160, sample SAMN06269048) | microbial mat metagenome | isolation source: Oligotrophic lake microbial mat | place...
ATGATACGGCGACCACCGAGATCTACACCTCTCTATTCGTCGGCAGCGTCAGATGTGTATAAGAGACAGCTCTAAGAGCTCTTTGAAGATAATGCTAGCTAGAGCATGTAGCAAGAGTGCCAGGAGGAATTTCCCATGAGTAATTCCTTCTCTCACTATCTGGCTTTAGAGAGTGTAGCTAAAACACCTAGAGAACCAATAGAATGGTAGGTTTTGTTCGCATACGGCCACCAAAGGTTCCCGACCGTCTTGGCACTAGTCGTCGGTCGGAAAGAGCTCTGGAAGGACCGACGGAAAGTCGTGAATTTTGTCGATTTCATGCTCGGCGTGTTCCGACGAAAGCACGCTGCCACAATCTCGTCCTACGCGCCCCACCAGAATACTCCTCCAGCCCATGATTCTGGCAGTGTGGAGATTCTTTAGACTGTCATCGAGAAATAGACAGCTCTCCGGGTCCTTTACCCCAGCGATTTCCATGGCAATTTCAAAGGATCGGCGATCATGCTTGGTTTCCAGGTTGCAATCCTTGCAGTCAATGATACCCACAAATAAGTCTTCAATTCCCAAGGCCTTGAGACAGCGTTCAGCATGATGCCTAACACTTGCGGTGAAGATATACTTTTTAATGGATGGGTCAATACTCAATAACATTTCACGAAGTTTGTTGTCTTTTTCAATGTGCTCGTGTATTGGTATCTCGTGTACGTCTCGTAGAAAACCGTCAATGGCCTCGTCCGAGCGTTCTAGGTACCCTTCTTCCAACAGTCCACGGAGTGCTGTTCCGTATTTCTTGTACAGCTCGTAGGCTTGGCCTTTTTTCAATCCATGATTGATACACCACGTTTCAATATTCTTTGTCAGTATATTGGCAACGAGCCAACCGTCAAAATAAAGCGTATCATCACTAATAGCAATCAGCAGTATGGATTATATTAGTGGACGAGACAAATTAAAATGTAATCAACAACAAAATAACAAAAAGTGATTTACCAATCGAAAAAGATGACTTGTGGAAGTGGCCTTAATTTGTACTCGTCCAAGTTCCCGCTGCTGTATCCGTGCAAGAGCTTTCGATTCAGACGGTCGTCTTGTTTTCTTTGAAAGTACAACTTGAGAGCGTGGCGGCCATCGGGCATGAATTCTTCTGGTTTGTCGACAATCATCGTTTGCAAGGCGGACAGGGGCACTCTCATGACGGATACCACTTCGTCTTCTTGCAACACTAAGTCACTGACATCTCCACGAAACTTGGCCTCATAAAAATCACCCCACACTTTGACGTCCTCGTCTTGGAAGGGAAAGGTAAACAGTCTCGTCAAGGAATGGGGAGAGTCGCTGCTGGATACATCGATTCCCATTTCTTCCTCCAATTCTCGCGTGGCATTGTGCAGGTAGGATTCCCCAAAGCCGACAACTCCACCTGGACAAGGATCCAGTTTGCCTGGAAAATAATCTTTCATCCTGGACCGACGCTGGACCAAGACATATTGTTCTTGTTCGCCCTTGGCCGCATCATGCGGTGGTTCGTGCAAGACAATCACGTACGTAGCACGATGCCACAGTTTGGCCAGACGCATCTCGTTTCGGAAATGACCATTCGGCAGTGGGTTGTTGTTTTCATCGACCGTGCAGACGCGCTCTTTGGCATTCAAAGAGGTTCCATCTTGAAGCGACTTGGTCAGAGAAGAAGTGGAAGAGCAGGTCCTACTACTAGTAGTACTCTTGGAGAAGGCAACATAGGCTGCAGCCGTTCCTGCAAAGACAAGAAACTCTCCCAACTTTGTTACGAGCGATCTACTATCGGCTGTCATGTCATGGATGGTACTGTCAGCGTTGGGGGCTCTAACTAGATCCGTGATAGATAGATGGCTGATGATCGCCTGCTGGAAGTGTCTTCTATCTTCTGGTGCCGAAGATCATTCATTCAATCAATCAATGTCAGTCGACACCTATTTGGGTTGTATCATTGCATGTCACATGGTCCGATTGCCTTTCGCGCATGCGAAGGTCTGGAGGTCATACGTGAGCCTGACTTGGTCGCACATAATCTCGCAAGCAACTCTGGCTCACTTCTGGGCTCACTTCTGGGCTCATTGCTGGGCTCACTCTCGGCTCACTCTCGGCTCACTTTCGAATTGAGCCGGAAAATGAGCCAGCTAGCCGTTGAGCCAGTTCGAGTTTTCATGTGATTCCAACGAACGAATCACGCTAGCTAAATCTTCACGAACACGCCGGGGGAGCCTCATTCGAGCGCACCACGCTGGGCTCACTTCGTGGCTCACTTCTGGGCTCACTTCTGGGCTCACTGCTGGGCTCACTCTCGGCTCACTCTCGGCTCACTTTCGAATTGAGCCGGAAAATGAGCCAAGTACGCACGAGTTAAATTTGGAGCAACTATGCGTTCAATGTTTGGCTCACGTAAAACCTCCTGGTTCGGAAGGAGTGTGTGTGCGGGTATGTGTGCGGGCAGGGTTTAGAATTTTCACCCTAGCCCTAATACAGGCTCGCTCATTACGATCATAATGACCGCTCCTGGCACACGGTCATGGGGGAACATCTGGCACAACACACACATGTCTGTTCATGTTACCCCAAGATTTCAAAAAGCGGACCACTTGACTAGCTAGAAGGTACTATTGATTGGTGATCATCATAACTTAGTAGTCGGCTGTATCCTTTTGAAGAAAGAGCCCTTGGTTTTGAATTCTCCGCGCTATTCACAACAACAACAACAACAACAACAACTAGACCCAGTAGTAACACCAATCCATCCGTCAGTCCGTCCAGACCAAAAACAAGCATGAAAGACGATTCTCTGAAAAAGAAACTCTCCTACGACGAACCCAACATTAACAGCATGAGCCCGATGTCGAAATTACAAAAGAGTCCCATGATGAAGGCGGCCATGGTGCACTACAGCAAAGCTCAGAATGAGATTCAGCAGAATCCCAAACTCCGTAATGACTTGCGCGTGGGAAGCATTGGCCTCTTGATTGGAATTGTGCTGGGAGGTTTAATGGCCACGCTGGGCGGTGATTCCGCCTTGATGAAGACGGTGGCCAGTAATGTAGGTAGTGGTGGTGGTGGCAATCTTGCCATGGTCGCCAACTTGAAGCGCAAGGGATGGAATCCGGTCCATGTCTTTTACGGTCGTTTGAATCACATTACCAAAGATATTCCTGAAAAATGGTTCTTGAAGGACGAGAAAAAGAACCACAAGGGCATGGAATGGTTTGGTCAACACGGACAAGATGTCGCCGTGGCGAAATTCTTTAATTTCAAGAAGAATGGGTACTTTGTCGATCTGGCGTCCAACGATGCCGTGTGGGCCTCGAATACCTTTGCGCTCGAACAAAATTTGGAGTGGAAAGGTATTTGTATTGAAGCCAATCCTGTCTATTGGTACAGACTCTCCTTTCGTACCAATTGTCACGTGGTGGGCACAGTGGTGGGAGGAAAGGATTATGAAGAAATTGAAGTCAACTTGCCAGAGGATCCCAAGGTAGGAGGTCCCTTTGGAGGAATTGTCGGCAAAGACTTTGACAACAAACCCAAAAAGAATGCCAAGAAGGATGCTTCGGAAAAACGGTACACGGCCTCGTTAATGTCCATTTTGGAAAAGTTCAATGCTCCCAGAGTGATTGATTATCTCTCCTTGGATGTGGAAGGCGCCGAGGAATTCATTATGAAGGACTTTCCTTTCAACCGACCTTATACCTTCAAGGTGATTTCCATTGAGCGACCCAAAGACCAGCTCAAGAAGAAATTGAATCAAGCGGGATACAAGCAAGTCTTGGACTTTAAACGTGGTGATACTTTGTGGGCTCACAAGTCGGTGTATGACTCTGGAAAGAAAAATATCGAGGACAAACCTCATGAAATTGAAAAGCACCAATTGGATTCATGGCCAAAACATTTGGGCTTTGATAAACTTGCCAAAAAGTAAAAAAGAATCAAGATGATTCTTTTGCAAAATCATCGATTGATGGAAAACGAAAACACGCAAAACACAATGAACGAAGAAGTGTGGAGTGGACATGGCTCGTTCTTGGTGTTTGATCGCTCATGTCAGTGGTCTTTGTTACTTGTCGTGCATGTGAAAAAAGTCAAGCAATTTCAAAATTGTTTTCGAAGAATAGACTACTACGTATTTAGTTCTCTTCATATAATAAACGTGGATATTTGTATTGCTAGCTACAGTAGAAGTATAGGCTTACCTAGTATTTGACACTATGGCGAAGTCGTGAACTTACAATCTAGGCACAAGTTAGCCAACTGTCCTCTCCAGCGTTTAGAAGGCGGTCGGTGTGGGGTTATATCCATTCCATGAGGAAGTGTGCAATCTTCGAGAATTCGTGACAAATTCATTCACGAGAGTCCCACCGTGCACCAGAGCGACAAATCCTACAACACGACAGCTATCACGACCGACCACCTCATCGTCCATGGCTAAAAATCGTACTCGTACCATACAAACACAACCGAAGGAATGTGATGGACCTACATTACCACGTAATACCGTACACAAACAACGACCCTCTAGTCTCTTCGAAGATCATCACAGAGAGTCAGACTGAATCTTCCCCACGTCATCTCCAGCATTTCCCCAATAGCCTCCTTGCTAGCCTCCGCCATCATTCAACCTTCAAAAACACGATACGCTATGCCTCTCCACACATTTTCCAGTTTGATCAAACACACGTTGACCTTTCGAAATTCACACTCTCGCAGCATTCTACCAATACTCACCGTCATGTCTAGTTTCAGTAACAACGCCGCTCCTTCCTTGACGGGCAAACCCACAGCCGTCTTGGTCCCACCGGGCCAGTGTCAATTCACGGACGAATTTCAATCCGTCAAACTTTTGGAACGCATTCAAGTTTCTCCCACTTCCAGTGTCTTGCGATTTGGATTGCCCGATGAAACCAAACCCCTCAATTTGAGTACGTGCGCTTGCATTTTGGCCAAGACGATGAAAGGCGCCGATGCCGTTATTCGTCCTTACACTCCCATTTCGACCAATGAACAAGTGGGATCCTTTGGTTTTGCTCGTCAAAAATTATGGCGAACAAGGCAACATGTCCAAGCATTTGTGTCAAGACATGAGTGTTGGTGATTCTCTTGATTTCAAGCACATTGAATTCAACGTCAAGATTCAAGCTCCCTTTCCCCACAAAAAGATTGGCATGATTGTGGGAGGTACCGGTTTGACCCCCATGGTCCAAGCCTTGCATGCCATTTTGGGATCCTCCAACGTCCAACAAGAAAGTGTCAGTATGTTGTACGGAAGTCGTGAATCCAGTGACATTTTGGGCAAGGAACTCCTCGATACCTGGGCCAAGAGCCACGCCGACAAGTTTTCCGTCACACATGTGCTGTCGCATGAACCCGAAAACAGTGAGTGGAAGGGCGAACGTGGGTACATTACCAAGGAATTGATCCAAGAACACTTTCCCAGTCCCGAGGAGGAAGATATCATCATTTTTGTGTGTGGACCACCCCCCATGTACAATGCCTTTTGCGGTCCACGCGACGAAAAGGAAATCAAAGGACTCTTGGGAGAAATGGGGTACAAACCCGAGCAAGTCTACAAGTTTTAAACAACTTTAGTACGTACAGCAGCCAACACTTATAGTGGATGATAGGCGACCAAGAAACGTTTACACCGACGCCACTCGACCATTTGTAATGAGGCTTGTCTTTAGAATATACAGAGAGACAACCTCATGTTAATTTTAGAAAAAGGTTTTCACATGTTCAGTGCGCTTTCACGTAAAGCTATGCCTCTTAGAGTAGGCGCCAGTTGAAAGACTGAGACAAGTCTTGTGTCTAGTTAGAACCTTGTGGAGGTGAAGCGACACTGTGGCTCCCATCAGAGTTCTTTTTGTCGATTGGGTTTGTTGGATGACGTTTCAAAACTGCGATCCGTCTGGTAGAATGTACTTTATGCTGTGGATGCCTCGGCAGGTTGGTGCCTCGCGCCTACTACTCGTAGCTGGTAAAAAACTGTTTTCTTCACACCCACCACAGTGCCTCGTCTCTTGCACCATGGCACAAGCAAAATATGACTTTGAGCCACCCCTGCACCCATCACCCTGTGTTGCCTTTTGTACCATTGCAGAAGTAGGTGTATACTCTGCTAGCGCTACTCGTACTGCTGCTGTGTAGTAGTATTGCCGTACACGAGTACCGACTGTATTGCAATAGCTAGTCTACTACTGGCTAGCTGCTGTAGTAACTTCCGTCTCTACTACTACCGGTACTACTAGTAGTAGTAGTAGCTAACTAGAGCTGTTGCTATCAACTAGTGGCTACGAGACCAACAGCACTAGCTAACTAGTAGCTAGCAACTAGAATAATTATTACGGAGTCGAACATCAGCAGATAATAGCGACTCAGTGATATCGTGCCATACCCCCATAGCCAATAGTGCATGCATCAAATTAATAGTTTACATTATTTTTCTATTTTGCAAAACTACAACGACAGAGACTCAGCGAAGCGTATCCCTGGTACTCCAGTCGTTCCAGTAAGAAGATTGCGTTTTTTGATGCCAGACAAGTCTAGCTACCAAAATTTCATCGTACTCTTCCAATTTGCCAACCACAGAAGAACCCCATGCCGTGAGACCACTGGGTTCGACGTCAGAAGAGGCGATGGCAAATTCTAAAATGGATCTCTTTTGTGGCTTCATCATTTTGTCGTTATCATCCGTTGATTTACTACTCATGGCCTTTGTGCTGCTGCGCATACCGTATTGAACAATATCCACAGCTTTAGGCGCCGCCGCATCGTGAATGAATTGAATAGCGCTCTTTAGCACATCCGGCAAAGGCTTTGCTTCCACACGGATAAAAATGACATGTTCATTGTCGCCGTCTTGGTGATTCATGTTCAGAGTAACGCTATGCTCTTCCAAAAGAGCTTGAACATTGCGAGCAATTTTGTCAGCCGTCGGACGATCCTTTGGTTTGAGAGACAGCATCGATCGAACAAGGACATTCAGCGTAGGAAAGGGAGATGCAACAGACAAGTGCCACCCATCTGGAAATACCATGGAGCCACGCAGCTGTTGGAAGCATATCTGCCTCTCCATACCGGTGTACATGGGGTATAGCAACTCGAAAAGCATGACGCCCAGAGAGTATATGTCTGTTTTTAAATCATAGTCGGACCCATTCATCTGCTCAGGGCTTGCGTATGACCGAGTGCCGACTCCGGCCGTATTATCAGCACCCGCAAAGTCTTCATCTCCGTCCAACATCAACGATGGACTCTCGCTATTGTCTCCGCTCGCGGCTTCGCGGGAGAGCCCAAAATCTCCGACCTTCACCGTACCTGTTTCATCAATGAAGCAGTTGCTAGGTTTAAGGTCCCTATGAATCAAGCCTTGTTCATGTACATGTTGAACGGCCTGAACAATCTGGAGGAAGAGGCGCAGTGCGCAAGGAATGTCGACAGTCCCTGATGATGAAGCGGAACGTCGGGTGGCAGCCGGGCCCAGCCGTGCTTCCTTATTCGCCAAAAAGTCTCCAAGAGTCTTGGGACTGCAAAGCTGCATTTGAATGTACAACGTGAGCCGCGAAGTTGACTTTTTGTCGCTCTGCTCTTCGCCTTTTGCCACACCATCTTGTTTCCCTTCGACCTTGGATCCACTGGCGGGGACACTTTTCTTTTGCCGTCTGTTGAGACTGTATGATGCATCCCAAGAACTGGAGACAGAATGCGACTCTGACTGCTCAGAGGAGGCCACCGAACGTCCTCGAAATGAACGCGGAGGGAGCCCCAGGTATGATGGGTCCCGCTCGTCGTGATCTTCGCCACCGTCCTCGCTTCCCTCCTCGAAAATAAATCCACAGTCTTCCATACTCGGCACTACAGGAAAGGTGTGCTTCGGGTAATATGCCGAGGCAGAACTTTCTTCGAAATTGCCAAAATCATTGCCCCAACCAAGTGGATTAGAGGCGTTTCTGGTTTTTAAATGACTGGGTGTCCTTGCACTGATGGAGGGATTGCAAGACTTGCCCAAAATCGAAGCACATGTCTGGCTTTCTCCGTCCCCGAATGTCTGGTCCAAACCAGTTAATAGCTCGCTCGAAAAGCGCCGAGAAAGTGTCTTGGGGTTGTTGTTTCCATCATCCCTTCGTTCTGCTTCATCTTTTTCTTCCATTTCAAGCCAAGCTGTGTAGTAACGAACAATATTTGGGTGGTCCAGTAGAGCAAGAAACTTTACTTCTCGCAGCACACGATGTAATTCTTGCGAAAAAGCTTCTGTGCCCGGAGAGACCCAGTCATTCGAACGAATGGAGACTTTCTTCACGGCATACTCGCGGCCATCCATTACGTTGCAAACCCTGAAGACGGTGCCAAAGCCACCTCGCCCCAGCGGCTCCAGCTCTCGGAATTCAGCTTGATACCGGGAATAACGAATCAACGGAATGCCATCAATCATGCCTACACCGCCTTGCGGCGCCAAAGGCGTTTCTACTGGTGCCGATTGATGTTTTACCAGCTGCCCGGGAGAAACATTCTCGGTACGAACAGGAGATGTAGCCCGTCGGGTAATTGGCGCCGGCAGCTCTATTCTGTGCTTGGATAAGCTCAGGACGCCCTCATTTGAACTGCTTGCAAGTTTGATGTCATCTCGAGTAAAAAGTGGAGCACTTGAACTTCGATTCAACATATGCCTAGGAAGATTCCCTAAAGAGAGAGGTTTAAAGACTTCCAACCCTAGGTTGCTGTCACTGCCGTTCAACGCGTTTTCCTTCACCGTCACATCCTGTCCTACAGATACACTTCTGCTTCTGGGTGTCAAGGGTGACATTGTCACAGTAGCGCCAGTCAATTCAGGGTTACTGCTTTGAGTATTCTCTTGGTCAGTAGGATTCAAGCTACGCTCCGCCATCCACTTGCGCTTCTTCTGGCCGTAGATGATGTATGCTACTCCCGCGCTACCGACAAGTGCAGTAATAATAGCAATGACAACAGTCCAGGACAAAAAGACACCTCCGGTGCTTGACGGAGAAGGAAGACCGAGTAGTTCCGGGTGTCCAGTTGGCGGCAAAAGCAGCAAACGTGGCATGTTTGTGGTGTCGAATAATTGGTGGTCAAGTCTTTGGGGCGGAGCTGGCGTTACGAGTCCGTGCTTCCGCTGGGCCTGCTTGTAATCCTGCTTGGAATCAGGCTCTCCCTCCTCCTGCTCATTGTGTGCGTAATCCGTTAAGAGTCCTTGAAAACTCCGGTCACTTCTCGCTTGTGGTGATTCCCACAAATGGTTCAGATACCAACTATTCCGTACCAATTGGTGTGCATTCGGCCGGGGGACGAACACCAAACCATTTTCTTCTTGTGGGTGTATATAATACTGTTCTTCCAAATCCAAAGATTTGCTCTTTTTCCCCATACCAGAGCTACCGCCAGCCCAAAACCAGTACCAACGATCGATATCTTTTTGCTTCTGGTCTCTGCTGGATTCGTGGTCCTCACTGCGTGATAACAGTGGAGGATATTTCCTTGATCCGCCACGAGATGAGAGTCTTCCATCGTCGTCGTTCAGACCGTCATTTTCGGCAACCACGTTGACTGTCCCCCATGACCCACGTTCGATTGCCAATACATTGGTTACCACACTGATGAAGTCACGTTTCCACAAAAACTTGGGAGGTTGTGCCCAGACAGCGACGAGGCTCTTGCCTTGATTGGCAAAAATCAAGGACGGAAGCGATGACGGAACGGGTTCACTAGATGATGGCAGGTACTGCACGTTGTTATTATGCCTACCAGATCGTCTAGCGCCTGTTCCTCCACCATCCTGGTTGTCTTGTCCCATAAAGTCTAGAGCCTCTAAACTCCCCCATGTAATATTCCACACTTGTTCTCCCGTTTCCGTAGAAATTTGCTGCACCAAATAATCTTGGCGTTGCAGCAGCAAGCTTGTTTTGGGTCCACTTGTATCGCTATTGATAGTATTGTCATCCGTGTCGCTGCTAGTGGTGTCATCGTAGTCTTCATCGTCTAGTGTACCGCTGCTACTACTTGAGGACGTTCGTTCCATGGGTACAGGCTTGGCCGAAGCAGCCGCGCTAGTGCTACTACCTCTTGCTCTAGCCCAATTGAGACTTCCTTGCGCATTCAAGGAAAACAAAGATGGACCCAAAGACGTGGCCGTCAAAATATCACAATTCTCTCCATCCCCGTCTTGACATATTTGAATGGGATTGTCCACCAAATCTCGAATGGCAGCAATGGGAACTAACTTGGTGTTGCTACTACTACCTCCATGAGAGGAATCATTGTCACCACCACCCGATTGTTGGGAGGATGGTGATATAGGCTGTCGCCAGTACAAGATACCATCCATACTAGGAACGATTTGAGATTGCGTCAAACCCGTGGGTATGGGAGGATGCGCTTCTTCTTCCCCGTCTTCATTGGGAGTGGAGGGTTCATAGTAATCATCAATCACCAAGAGGGGAGGACCCGTGGAAAATCCGGCCAACACATTGCCATCGGTAGAATCAATCGTCCAGACTTGACCTTCATGAGTGGCCACTACTAAGAGCGGTGGACCGTTTGTGATTGTGTCCTCCGAGGAATCGGTGTCCAGCGGGGGTGTCGCCGACATTTCAATCGGAAGAGATGGCGTCTCCAAGTGTTTGGCAGCTATTTGCAACAGCCTTTGTTGGAGCCATTTCGCTCCTGGTGCGGAAGCAGCAACGGGAAGATTTGCATGTACAAGAAACGCCACAGCCATGAAGAAGAGAGAGCCGAGGCCATTGTTGTGCTTGTGCATGCAGCCACGTATTCTCCTTCGTTGACGGCTCCGGCTTGGCCCTTGAGTATTGGATGGCTTGGGAGGGATCACCAAGCCGTTGACCTGCGCAATATCATTGTTCTTGATCGGAATAGTATTGCAAGTAGAAAAATCAATCAACATTCTCCCTGGGCAGGAGCGGTAACTTTGGTTTTTTTATGTATGTGTGGAGTGCGTTGGAGAGCAGAGCAAAAGCCTTTCAATGAATGACTCAAGATCCTTGTCCCTCCGTATAAATGGCTGTGTGTTGTAGGTGAAAGTGTATGAAAAAGGAGAGACTCCTTTAATGCTAATTCTTTTGGTACATGCGATTGGTCAGTAAACTCAAATACGAGTGTTTTTGCTACGCTATTGTTTTTGTTGCCTTTTTGCCTTCACCACAAACGAAGAGTTTCTTTCTTCGTCAATGCTAGCTAGTGTATGTATACCTTGTAGTAGAGAAGACAGAGTTGCCCTGAACCACTAGGAAGGGAGATCTGGATGGAAACGTCCACGAAACCGCTCTGCACCAGACAGACGGCAGAAAAGAGTGGTTGTTGGTAAAGATTTCTCTCGCAAGAACCACACAAACTTTGACTATGTTGCTCAGCACACACGACTTTCCAGTAGTAGTAGCTTCTAGAAGCGCAGCACTATCCAAGAGTCGTGAGAGAAGAGCAAACAGTACAGTAGTCAACAATAAAGAGCAGCTCAAAGGACAAGACAAAATGGATGTGATACATGCAAGAAGACTGTTGAGACTGTCTCTTATACACATCTGACGCTGCCGACGAATAGAGAGGTGTAGATCTCGGTGGTCG
>ENA-ORBV01014770-ORBV01014770.1-microbial-mat-metagenome-genome-assembly--contig:-NODE-14770-length-11613-cov-5.977635_pt1 | contig 11613 bp, 10 predicted proteins | sample MGYA00237777_ERZ505514 | MGnify/ENA primary metagenome ERZ505514 (study PRJEB26160, sample SAMN06269048) | microbial mat metagenome | isolation source: Oligotrophic lake microbial mat | place...
ACAAGGTGCTCTACAGCTGTCAATGACCCTAACCTTACCATCGCCGAACCCATATTTTTGTGACACACAGACACACAGACACACACACAGACACACACACACACAATTGAAGCATGTGAGAGACACTGGCCAACAAGTTGGACCTGGTGTAAAGATCACCTTAGACTCTGACCATAAGAAGGGACAGTTTGATGTTTCCTTCCACGAGATTCGCCGAGTTTCTTGCCGAGCTTTGGTGATGGGGTCCCAGATTAGATCATTCGTTCTGCTTTTACTTTGGCGTGAGATGATGCTCATAAATTCAAACAGTTCAAACATCACATCATTTCCAACCAACCAACCACTATCACGACCATGAAGATTGCAACTATTATTCCTTTTTCCCTTGTCGCTCTTACGACAACGTCTGCGTTCGTTCCGCCGACTTCCAAGTCGGGTATGCGCTCGGGTGTCCCTGCTGGACCACGCCACTTCGGCGAGAAGGCCATTGGCAACCGTATCTGGTCGAAAACAACGGCAGTTTCCATGGTACGTTTAAATTTGCTCCCCCTATCTAGCCAGTCGACACCCCAAATCACTCACATCAACCAACGATGATTGTAATTCCTTGGAACGCAGAGCAACAAGAATGACCTTGATGAGATCAAAGAAAAGGCAAATGAGGTAACCAAATTTTTGCTAGTCGATGTAGATCAGACCCGTGCTCAACTCGCCAAGAATTGGGGGTGGATTGTGGCATCCGGCGTTTTTACCATGGCTCTCGGGGCTCTTGCGTTCCTATTGCCCGTAACGGCCACCGGAGTGGCCTACGATGGAACTGTTCTACTCATTGGCGCAACCGGTCTCGTTGGCCTCTTCAATGCCTTTACCCGCGAAAATGGACATAAGGTGAAATCTGCCTTGAGCGGTGCTCTGTATATGGGCCTCGCATACTATATGGCAACCAACCCAGGAGTTGGCCTTGGGTTCATCACTTTGTCTATCGCAGCCGCGATTTCAGCGGAGGGCCTATTCGAGACGGCTTTGGCAGTGAAGAATGAAAACCTGGAGGGACGTGCTTGGCATGCTGTCAGCGGAATAGCCTCTGTTATCGCAGGACTCGGCCTTACCCTGAGCATGCCCGTCTCTAGCCTCGTCACACCTGGATTTGCCCTTGGAGCTCGTTTATCAGGCAACGGAGCCACAAAAGTTGCTGTTGGTTTGGCAGGGAAAGAAATTGCTGACAGCAGCAAGTAAATAAACAGAACACAAGTAAGAGAGTTTACACCTGCCTTACATGGCGGGTTTACAGCGTAAACTAGAACTACCACCCCACGAAATCAATCTTTTTTTCTCTCTTAGATTATAACAAACAGTACCTCCTCTACCCTAATGCCATGATTAGCAGGGCTTTTCTGTCATTCCAGTGTTCACCACAGGCACCAGTTCCGTCGGCATTTTTTTGTATCTTGCCTCGACTGATGTGCGTCCATGGATCGCATTGACACTCGATGAAAGAATTTCTTCACTGATTGTTTGAATATGAATGTCGGCGAACAGAAGCTGACACGATCGATGCAAGTGGCGTAACAAAATCAAATGCGCCCGTCCAAGGGCAAGGGAGATGGCGAACACCTCCCTCCACCACTTTCAGGGCGTGCCAAAATTTGAAATGTCTCACAGCATTCCACGATCAAATCGATGCATGTGGTGTAATACTTTCTGGATCCGCATGCGAGAGCCAAAACTCTTCACATTTGGGAAAATATCTCACAGCATACCATACAGGACAGTCCCAGGAAAGGATAGAATATTATGACTGTAAAGAAACAGTCGAATTGTATCCTTCCAATTCGAGTCCTTACTCATTCCAAGAAAGGAAAAGAGGAGACTCAAAAACGGGGCCGCCGGGTTGTAGTGCATGTCAGTGTTCAACCGTCATTCATATCAAAAGAACGCAGCAATTGATGAAATCCAAACAAAGAATGCTTCTTCCAGAAAAGATACCACCCACTTTTATTGTTGTTGTAATTGCCATTCCTGCACTTGCGAAGATCGCTACTAGTGGCTCTTTCTTCTTCCCGCCTGATACCACCAGCAGTTTTCTCCTTCCTAATTCTCACCGTCAACATTTCCATCGCGTACTTTTTCTCGTTCACCACAATTATTGAAACACCACAATTTTTCTTTCCAAGACAATTACAACATGGCCAACCTTGTCATTCCTTATTATCTCATGCATGCGCAAGGTCGACATTATCGTCGAACTCCCGGCGATGAGGGACAGCAGTATTCTTGTGCTCTCCGGCACAAGAACGGAAGGCAAACATGGCCAAGGCAATGCCACTCATAATCAAGGCAATGATACTGACGGCCAAGGCAGCGGCAATGTTTCCGTCCTGTTTGTCTTCGTGCGATTCATTGTCCGACATGACGGCTTGGGCTTCGTTGCCATCAATTTCAAAGCTAGGAACATCTCCACCACTCGACAACAAGGAAACTTGCTGCATGGTCTGTGCCAACATGGCCGACAATTCGCTAACTTGGCCCGCCAATTTGGCATTGGCACTCTCCAAAGCTTCAATCTGAACGTCGGCAGCACTTCGGCGCTTGCCACTAATGTAGTAATCGCCGGTTCCATTGACCAACATGGTATCGTCTTCAAAGATAAAGGGAACCGCCGAGGAATTGATATTCAGCATTTCAATACCATCCAAGGCCAACTGACGTGTGGCTCCATCGACTTTGGCAAATTCGTAATCGTCGACACACACCTGGACAAAAGTATCATCGTACAAGGCCAACAAAAATGCCTTGAGCAAGGCTTCTTCTTGTGGGTGACTCATGAAATTCACATCACGACGAACATAGACATAAGTCAACAGAGAAATGGGCCAAGTAAATTCCCCCGGTTGATTGATAATCGACACCGACGAAAAGTCGCCCGTAGCATCGGCGGGCATGAGTCCTTCCTGGGCGGCGGCTGCGGCAATACCACCACGCTTGGCGGCTTCAATTGTCGTCAATTTGGTTCCAAACGAGTTTTCCACGTAGACTTCTTCAAATCCTTCCGCATGTCCATGACCGGAATCCAAATATCCAATGCTTCCAACTTCTTCGTTCATACAATCGGTTACTCCACCCGATCCTTCACATTCCAAGGTTCCTTCGGCCCATTCAATCTCACTGCCCTGATTGTCTCCCCACACCTCGGGGCAGGCCGCGGACAAATACTGCAATGTATAAGCAGCAAAAGAAAGGAAGGAAGACCAAATGAGAAAAGCAAGGAAGCAAGCAAGAGGGTGGGTAAGTTTCGGATAGACCAAATGAATGTATGTGCACAAATTCGGATATATACAAAATTTAAATATGTACGTACAGCGGTGGATCCGGAAGTACTACTACTTCCATCGACACGACGGGCCACACGAATGGGCAAGCCCCCACCACCTGGCAATTTGAGATCGGGATTGAGTTTCTTGATTTGCTCATCATCCCACGACGTAATCTCGCGTTTGAAAATAGACGCCAAAGTACACGCCGTCAAATTCAAAGTCGGTGTATCGGGAACATTATGGAAAAAGGTAACGGCCGAGACAAAGACGGGCAATTGGAGGACCGTCACTCCTTCGGCTTGAAATTGATCATAATATTCCTTCTTGAGGGGAATATCACCACTGCCAAAGGCAGTCACAGGGACCCCCGGATTGGTAAATTCGGTTTGACCACCTCCCGAACCAATGGCACGATAGGTCATGTGCAGGGGCAACTTGGCACGAGCTTGCATCATATCCATGACATTCCAATAACATTTGGAAGGATTGGTGGTACCGGAACCATGCACACTCAAGACGGGGCCATAGGCGGTCACTGTCTTGGAGGCAACGGCAAGGGCCACAAGGAAGGAGGCCAAGAACTTCATCTTTCAGATATCTTCTTTAACTAGATGGAGGAAGGGGTTCAAGTCAAGTGAGAATGAGAAGCGCCAACTTGATATTAGAAACAAGATCCAAAGATATAGTACTATTTGAGAAAGAGATTCCAAACATACGCAAGACAAAGAACCATACAGAGCAAGAAACGAATACGAGAGACTTTCTTTATGGTACTAGTACAGGAATGTTTGGGTACGACAGCAGCTGCAGCTGCGACACGATAGAAGGTTTCCAACAACATCGTCTCCTTCGTATGCCAACACTTTCAAACTTCACATCCTCACCTACCTTCTGTATACAGTATGGCTATCTATCTTAACTTCGGCCCAGCTAACCCAGCTCAATTCGATTCGATTCGATACAGTGTAGTAGGAGCAGCGACAGATGCTGTCGACCTTGAAGCTGTACTTTGAGCACTGTGTTGAAAAATGAGTGATTAAGATACCGCCTGTGAACAGGTAATCAAATGAATGGTCTCGGTCACCTGTTTGCACGGTAAAATTGATTGGTTGGTGTGTAGTTTCTCAAACAAGGTTGGTACAGACTGTACGTACAATTCTACAAGTACTTTAAAAAATGAGTCTCCATGCATGACCTCCTCTTCCTATTTGGTTCTCATCAGGACAGAATATTTAGAAGAGCTTTTGAATTAATTAGGAAGTATCGTAAGTTGCCAAACCCCCGAAATAGAGCGACATCCTGCAACTGTGACCGGCCAGGCTGACGAACGAAACTGTGTGGTCGTCATTCAATCTTCAGGAGAACCAATTTCTGATTGGTAAACCGTCGTTCCTTTTGAATACCGCTCTCGGAGAAGCACTGCACTTGCACTCGACGTCAACTCGTCAAGTCGTCAACGTAAGGACAACTCAAATTGTACTAAAAAGGTGAACCCCGTGAAAAGCTTCCCCCCACGCACCCGAAGTAATAATGAAAACTAGCTCTAGTAGAGTTAGAGTTAGTACATAGTCAACAGTTAGCTAACTAGCTAGCTCTGCTAGCTAGAGTAGCTAGTAGCTAGTAGTAGCTACTGGTAGTAGCAGTTGTACTGGCACCTGTCTACCAGAACAGTCAAGGTACAGTAACAGTACCTACTACGTCGTACTCGTGGGCAGGACATGTGTGGCTGGTATGCACTCAACTGCACATTACTTTAGGAAACTTCTGTCGACTACTGCAAGTTAGCTTTCTTTGCACTCCTCAATATGCCCTAAGGTTTTTTTTAGGAGGAACTTGACAACGAAAATGGGCTGTTGCTATTGCGAAGAACTTGATAGTTCTGCTGAAAGTAAGTAGAACATGAGAAGCCAATACATTGCAAAATAGAGATGCATCTTCTATTACTAGCTAGCGAGCAACCTATGGTAGCTAGCAGGGTCGTTTCTCGCTCTACGTGCCTCATCTACACAGTGCTGCTACATTACTAATTGTGTATATTGTGTGCATTCCTCCCTTCCAAGAATCATTTGACTATGTCCGTTTATTTTTTGCCTTCCCAGGGAAGTGTCTTGTACTTTTTCTGAAGCGTGGGAAGTTTGTCCCGCAACGCTACCATATTGTTTTGCAACGACGGAGGCACTACCATGCCACCTTGGCCATGACGTTTGATGCGTTGGTCATTCTCGGGTTCTCCTGCCGTCCAAATCCGTCCGGGTCCCAGAGGACTTTTGCGACTTTCGCGGATCGCCCGAAGCAAATTGCCCACATTTTCTTTAAAGGTATCCAAGGGACACAGAGCTTCAATATCAATGGCCAAGAAAAAGTGTCCCAAGGGCATTGGAATGGGTTTTCCGGTCGTTCGATCGACACCACAAACAGCTTCGCCAAAGGGACCGGATTGAAAGGCTGTCGACAGGAGTTCGACGGTGGTAGCCCAGCCATAGCCTTTGTATCCGCCCTATAGTTTGCAATTATTTTATGAAAGGAAAATAAATGAATGAGTGAGATTTTATCTCGAACGTCAAAAGCAGTGGTATGCTATGATTGACCGTCTCGGTCAATCATAGCATAGAAAAGTACAGTATTGGAATAGTAGATTGGGCAAGCATTCATGGTAAAGAGTACGTACCAAATGATCTCCGGCTCCTCCGACCGGTGTGAGGGCACATTTGCCCAAGACCATATCCCTCAAGATACCTTCCGTATCGGTACGTTCAATTCCAGCATCATCAATGACGGCACCCGCTGGTGTCGCCAGTCCTTCTCGAGCATACCTCTCGATCTTGCCACGTTGATTGACAGAGGTGGCACAATCAATATTAAAATCAAATGGATCATCGGAAGGAATTCCAAAACACAAGGGATTGGTCCCGAGCATGGGTTCGGTACCAAAGGTAGGAGCAATGCTGGGACGAGCATTGGTCCCACTGAAACCGACACATCCTTGATCACAAGCCATGCTTGTGTAATATCCGGCAATTCCGTAGTGGGTCGAATTCTGGCAAGCGACAAAGCCAACGCCGTGCTTTTTGGCCTTGTCAATGGCCAATTGCATACAATAGGGACCAATATACAATCCCAATCCCAGATTGCCATTGACCAAGGCTTTTTGTTATTGTTTAATAGATGATTGAATGACAAGAAGATTTAGGAAACTGTCAGTATCTGCGTACATTCCATCGGAATCATACAAACATCCGTTCCATACCTGTCGTATCCGTTTCTTTCAGGATCTCAATCGGCCGTTCGGGCCAAAGAATGCCTTGATCCATGCGATCACAATAAATGGGTTTGAGGCGTCCAAGGCCGTGACTATCAATCCCACGCCGATCGGCTTCAATGAGTACCTCACTACAAATTTCCGCTCGGTCTTTGGTAACGCCATACGCCAAAAAGACGTCTTTCATAAATTGTTTCATATAGTCAAACTCCACAATCATACTCTCGGCATCCAATTCGGTATCGTGATGGGGAAATTCGAGTTTGGCCCCAAACAATTCGGCGCCAATTTGAAAGACGATATCTTGAGGATCAATTTGGGGAGAGCAAGACGCATACTCTTGAAGCATGTGCGTAATTTTGTCACGAAATTTGGCATCCATGTGGCCCTTGGGATGATGCGATATCATGTCCAATATTTTTTCGCGCAAATCGTTGCTTTCGTCCTTGGTCAAATGCTATTAAGTGAACGGAAAAGAAAGAAAAATAGGAAAGATTTGTTTCTGCTTTACACAGAGCACACACGGAAGAAGAACCTCGCATTCATACCTTCATTTGAACCGATGGCTTTTTTCCACCGGTACTGCCACCCCTCAGGGTGGTAAGGGCGGTGAAGGGTACTCGGACTGCATGGGTCCCTTCTCCGAGCAATAGCATGGCCGTGCCTGCCACCCACACAAAAAACGACGTCTTGCAAAACATCCTAAAGATAGCCAGCCACAATAAATTGAATAACCGACTTTGTAATTGCCAACGACACAATGTCTAGTATTAGCTGGACGGTCCTCTTGAAGTGCTACTAAACCACTTGGAAATTGTTGTATAGTATGTCTTGATGGCTGTCACGGAAAATGATGATGCTCGTCGGAGAGGAAGATCCCAAAAAGATATTATGTGGTGGGGTTCGGGAGAGGATAGCAGGACAGACGATGAGAAGCATACCCGAGCTTGGCATATTGATGTATTCGGGAACAGTGTGGGTCCTCCTTGCAGTGTGCGTACAACCGTACTTAGGCGAGATCTTGTCCGTTGCTCATCAGCCAATCATATCGCTGTGTATATTTTGTTTATGCATTATTCATTCCGAAGGTATTGTATGTTTGAGTGCTTTCCCGCAAAAAAATATTTCGTACGTACCAGGTACGATACCTGGTATTCGGCACTACGGTTATTCGATTCGGGGGTTTGGTCTCACGTCGGGTACGTACAGTAGCACCAATTCTAAAGATCTCCTGTCGTCTTTATTTGGTTCCTTCATTTCCTCCTCATTCATTCTACATGTAATAGTACTGTAGTAGTCACTCATCCTTCAGTGAGTGACACTGTCATCGACTTTATAATTACTACAAACTTGCCATTTTGGTCATCCGATAGCTACTTCTACTTCTACTTCTACTAGTAGCAATATGACAGACCCCACAGGCAACACTAGCATTTCCAAGAGTACCCGAAGCCGAGGCCTCCGAGCCTCGGTCTTTCAAACCACTCGCTATCAAGATCATTTTTCCTTGCAGGCACCTACCTCGGTCGTTCGCTTTTCCGATCATGCCCCCCGCGAATCGACCACGCGAACACGTCCCACGACGACGGTGGCCCGCGTCATTTACAATCAAGACTCCCAACTCATTTTGGAAGAAGAATACAAATTCGTGGGCCCGCGTGGTCAGAAAAAGAAAATCATTACCATCAAGCAAATTGCCGAGGACGTGGGAGGTGGATTGCGCTTTTTGCGATTCACGTACAGTTTAGTGGCCGCCTTGTTTATGGGATTTTTAATTGCGTGTGCGGTCCAAGTCTTGGTCTTGGTCATTTTTGATTTGGCCATTCATACCGGCATTACGGGTGTCCAACAACAAGCCACCTGGGGTGTGGCCATTGGAGCCTTGCTCAGTATCCCCCTCTTGGTGCATGGATTTGCCGCTGTCATGATGCTGGCCGGATTTTTTGTGGTGGATTTGTGGCAGGGTCACACTTTTTTTCACAAATTTGTCGTGCCCGCATTGGCGACGTTTCTACCAATCTCCCAAGGTGCCCTCAACATTTTGGTGGAATGGATTTTTTTATTTGGTTTGTTATTGTTGCCCCTGCTCGTCATGGCCACCTTACTCGCGCAGAAAAATGAAAATTGGTGGGAATATGCATCGCTGTATTGGTTTTATTCGGTGCTGGCCTTTTATTTGCTCTTTATTACCTCGGTCCTTTGGTATGAAGCACGAACCTATTGGCAAATGATTCAAGATTCGGATTTGTTTGTGGAATCTTCCGACGCCAATCCCAATCTGTGGAGGCGCATCATTGCGTGTGTGGCCGTTCGCAAACGAAACACGCTCAGTGGATATGCTCGTACGACGTACTCCTCCTTTGGATCTCCGGGGCATGTCTTCATGACGGAACAACGCAAACTCGATGCCATTCCGGGAACCCTCTATGAAAATCAACGCAATGTGTATACGAGATTTACCCAATCGGCGTGCCTCCACAATGTACTGTATACCACGCTCCCAACACCCAAGCGCATGTACTCCATTGATGATGTCATTGGACGACGTCCCTATGTGACGTCCCTCTCGTGGGGATTGGAGAAATATTTTTGCAAACCGCGCAAGACACGTTATGTCGGAATTTTGAATGGACCCTCGGCCTTGACGACGGCGCAACTCAAAAGTGCAATTTTGTGCAGTGTTTTGGGAATCGCCATGATTTATATATTGATTGGTGCCGTCATGGCGTACCTGAATTTCAACGTCGGTGCCTTGGCGGCAGTGTTGGTTCTTATTTTGTTGTTGTCCTTGCCCTTTTGGTGGCATCCCTGCAAGACCTATGGGGAATTGAAACGATTGGGAATTGTTCAAAAATCGGGGTTTGAAACCACCTCCTTAGAATGGATGGCGAACGCCGCGGCAGGGATGGCGAACGCCGCGGCAGCAGTAACACCAACCAAAAAGCCACAAGAGGAAGATGGTGATTCTGGAGGAGAAAAACAATCCATCCAGGAAGAGAACGATGAGGTTGTCACGGAAAAAGAAAATGCCGATGTTGAGGCCGACCAAAAGAAAGTGACTTTTGAGGGTGTCGGTGGTGGAGGTGGTGCTCAGGATGATGACCCAGCGTCGCCGGCTTGGACGAAGAAGGAAGATTCCATTGAATTTGTAGGCTTCTCCTCCCCGGACGATGAAAGTATCAGCAGAGGCATATATAACGTGTCGGAAAAGTACCGAATCACACAGCCTACCAAAAGCCTCCGTGTCGTTATGTTTCTTCTGGAAACCGTTCTCCTGATTGTGTGGCCAACCTTTTCTCTGTACTTTGTCGAGAACTTGCAGCTTGCGACGGTCTATCTTTTCGTTGGACTCCTTACATATATTCGACATTACACCAATGCGGAAGTACTGTTAGAGGAGATGGCGGAGGTCGTCTTGTTCGCTAAGAACAACAAGAATGAGAATGAGGAGGATGAAGCGCTTTGGGAGAACCAATCTCGGTTGAGTCAAGTTGCCGGCACCATTGGCCGAGGGAAAGCATTTCAAGGATGGCGATTTGTATTTTGGGTCCTCACAGTCGGCATGCTTTTTTTGTTTGCGCAATCCCAGAGCCAAAAATTGATGTTGAAAGATTTCAATGCCAACCTGGTCGATGACTTTTACTACGACGGCCGGAATTCCCTGGACTACGCAGCCTGCAACTTGACAAAAAATATTGAGGGAAACCAGGCTATGCAGTTGGCTGACTACACCGTGTTTGCAATCATGGCTTATGAAACAGACGATGCAACACGAAGAGACCTTGACAAATGGTATGGCCCCGGTGTCATCCAAATCCGTACGGACGTTGTGGATAACTTTCGCCGCGATGAGTCCCCAGCCATTCCAGTCTTCTACAAACTATTCACAGACCAAGAGAATCGTGCTCTGGTCAGTATCAGAGGTTCTCAAGATGCATGGTAAGCCCAGGCAAAAGTCACAAAAATGATTGCTTCCATTTGAATTTGTACTTGCTGACTGATTGTTGTTTTGCTTTTGCTTTCCAGGGACTATTTTACAAATGCTCAGGTGAGAAGTTGGTTTCGTGTGAATGTGTTTGCTGCAAAGAAAGTCTCTCTCTAACATACATTGGTCGTTTTGTTGGTTTTAGCTCTGGGGATCTGCTCTTTTGCTTCAAATGGTTAGGGCTGCCCTCCCATTTGGTGGGATTTTTAACCCTATTTTGGACAATCTGATTGACATCCTCACGCAGCTCCAATCGGGGACACTCGATCGTCTAGCATTCTATGAAAGCACATCCGCGTTTGTCAACTATTTGAAAGATTCGGGCAATTACTCCATGGTCGTGATTACCGGCCATAGTTTGGGTAAGTGCAAATAAGTGCTTGAAGGGCATATCCAATCACTCCAGGGTTTTGTATTTCGTCTCATGCATACTCCAAAATCCTAACGAAATGACTACTCAGGTGGAGGACTGTCACTCATCTCCGGTGCCCAAACCCAGACGCAAGCCGTGGGCATCTCGGCACCCAACGCTATCATGTCGAGGCATCGCTTTGGCGTTACTCTTGAAGATTTGGAAACCTATACTTTCAACGTCATTCCAGATCGTGATCCAGTTGCTCATATAGATGAGCCGACCAAGAACAAGCAAGAGATTGCATGCCGTGCGGATAAAGGTAATCCCTTTGCATGTCATTCGTTTGCGCGAACCCTTTGCGAGCTACTTTACACGTGCGGCAGCAACGCTCGTCCTGTGCTTTGCGGATGCGCAACAATGCTAGGCTATCCGGAACCAACGCCCAGGCCTGGCAGTAACCGAACATTCGAAGAGGCTTGCGGGCACACCAAAGCATAAGATGACTTTGTGTATGGGTTCTTCTGAAAAGGTCTTCCTCTGTCATTTGGGGCCGAATTTCACTCCAGGTGACTTGGGACATCATCAGACATTCACACTAAACAGCAAAGAGGGACTGATCTGTGGTAAATTATTGGAATTGTTTCTAAGGCTAGTGCTCTGGAAATAAATAGAAAATAATTTCTTTTTGTTGGTCCTCACA
>ENA-ORBV01014771-ORBV01014771.1-microbial-mat-metagenome-genome-assembly--contig:-NODE-14771-length-11613-cov-5.204144_pt1 | contig 11613 bp, 8 predicted proteins | sample MGYA00237777_ERZ505514 | MGnify/ENA primary metagenome ERZ505514 (study PRJEB26160, sample SAMN06269048) | microbial mat metagenome | isolation source: Oligotrophic lake microbial mat | place...
GATTCAATCCACTTCTTTTTCAAATACATAATTAATTGCTGTTGGTTCGAGTCACGCCGCGCTTGGAAGATCGTTTAGCGGAATTATCCATGGTTTTGGATTTGGGTCCTCGAAACTCGGCACCACGGCCTTCGCGACTGCTTTTCTTTTCCCGCGTCGGTGACTTTTCGCCACTACTACTAGTACGAGCACCGGGCCCTGGTGACTTTTCTCCACGGCTACGTCTTGTACCGGGCCCGGGTGATTTGTCTCCACGACTACTGCGCTTGGGAATCTCGTCAGCGGCGCGACTAGCCCGTTTCCCTTGATCGGGATTCCAGGAGGGCATATTGTCGCCGTCGCCGTCGTTGTTGTCACCCTCGCCGAGACCACGGCGGCTACTGCTACTGCGCTTGGGCGATCCTGACGGTGAATGCTTACTCTCGCCGAGACCACGACGACTACTGCGCTTGGGCGATCCGGACGGTGAATGCTCACTCTCACCGAGCCCACGATTGCTACTGCGCTTGGGCGACTTGTCTCGACTAATACGCCGTCTGGGCTTGGGAGATGCTGACGGTGAAATGTCTGCACCCGTAGCTGAATTGTTGGCGTCGTCACCGAGATGGCGACGACTGCTGGGCTTTGGTGGAGATCGGGATGGTGAATGGTCGGGTGAATGTTCCCCGGCGCCGCCGGCGAGACTGCGCCGACTCTCCGGCTCGGGCGACCGAGAAGGAGAAGCATCCGCACCGAGACTCCTACGACCATCCATATCGGGCTCGGGCGATCGGGAATGGCTTTCTTCGGTTCTGTGATTATGGCTGGTTTCAGTTCTGCTGACGGTAATTCTGGCTCGTCGTTGATTGGGATGAGGGAGCAAGGTCAATGCTTTGTCCATATGGATGCGTTTGGGTACGGTTTGTCGCCACGATCGATACAAGAGACCATCAATCTCCTTGGGCAATTTGTAGACACTGGTATTGGGACGCGATCCTTCCACGCATACTTTCATAAAGTGCTGTCCCGTCTTGTAGGAAGCATAGGGTTTGGACAAGGTCAAGAGTTCAAAAAATATCAATGCCCAACTGTAGGAATCGGCCTTGGTGGAATATTCCTCGTTGGTAATAATTTCGGGAGCGACATAGCGGGGGATATCTCCAGATTCGGCCGATGTGGAGGCCAAGACCCGAAAATTTTGGGTTCGGGACAGCAACGCCGAATTGGAATTGCGGGTTTGGACTTCGGTCGTTTTGCTCCGTCCAAAGGCCGGAGTCGGGGGTGCCCCTTGCTGACTTTTGCTTCGTCCAAAGGCAGGAGGTGCCAAAGATGGTGGTGGTGCCGCGCTCTTGACTTGTTGGCTTTGGCTCCGTCCAAACGTAGGGGGTTCAATGGATTCAGATGCTGCAGCGCCTTTTCGACCAGCATCAGGATTCGCATGCGTCAAACTTTTTTGGAGCGGTTGCGTCCTCGTTCGTCGAAGGGCAGGGGATGGCAAGTCCATGAAGTCCGAGGTGGCGGTCGTGGCCGTCGCAGTCTCTTCATGACTGCTGTCATCCAAGAGATCACCCCCACTACTTTTATTACCCTTCAAGTCCAATTCCATCACACAACTCAAATCGGTAATTTGAATGGTTCCATCGGCCATGAACCCAATGGTGGCAGGACTTAAATTGACCACCACCAAATTTTGGGCGTGCAAATACTCCAAGGCCGATGCCAAATCGCGGGCATAATTGAGTTTGGTCCGATACAAGCGAGAGGTGGAATTAAAGACGTGTTCTTCTCCATCTTCTTCGGAGACTTGTTGTTGGGCCAACGTGTCGTACGCCGTGCGAGTGGGCGACAATCGTTTGGAAGATGCCGTTCGTAAATTGGGTTGTTTGCGCCACCGATCCAATTTTTCTTGCAAGCTTTCCACCACTCGTTCGGTCACCATAAAATACAAGTCGGCATCCCCGATTTTATCGGGGGGCAAAAACAAGTGTTCTCCTCCATATCCTTGTCCCTTGACTTTGATGATATTTTCGTGACTCAGTCGGGCCAAGTATTGGCATTCCAAAAGAAGCCGTAACGTGGCTTCGGCCGCACTAGTACTGGAGGAGGACTTTTGGAATTTGGGCAAGACTTGTTTGAGAGTATAATAACAGACATGTTTGCCACCAGCGCCTTCTTCGTCCTCTCCTCCTCCTCCACGGCCTCGACGACCTCCTTGTTGTCGATGACTGCTGTCATTCATACTGGAATCCATGTTTCCACCACCTCGTTCGGAAGAATCCTCGGCACTGCCGTCGGGCAACCGTTTGATTTTGAGCCAATCATAATAGGGATGATTATTATTTGCTTGAGAAGCTGCTTGTTTGCCCACCACTACTTCATCACGGGTATAATAATTCACGTCTTCGGGAAGAGGAATGCCGACCAAGAGGCGGGACACTTGATTCAAATGACGCCATTCTTCTTTGGCGGCCTCCAAGGACGCCTTGTTGTTCTCATCTTTAGTGTTCGTTTTGTTGCTGTCCTTGTCTTTGTTGCCGCTCGTCGTACGAAACGAGAGAAAATTCGTCGTGGCGCGAACGAGACCTTGAACCGGCATTTTGGAAGAGTGTTGTTTGTGCTCCGTTTGTGCTTTTCTTCTTCTTTCTGTTTTATGGCCTTTCTAGCTAGTAGCTTGGAAAAATCAACTTCGCCTCTTGTTGTTCACAACAGTGTTGTTCACACTGACTAAAATAAAAATGTTCCCAAGCGTTCGCGAGACTAGGTTGCAAAGATTGATAAATACTAGCTAGCTAGCTAGTAACTACCAAGTACAGTGGTAGGAACCTTGTCGACAACGACACTCTTTGGCGCAAGAATGGAGGGTGCTATCTCTCAACTGTAGATGAAGGTGGCCGGCCATCCACCTGTAATTACTGTCGTATGTACTCCACTTACTACAGTGCGTATTACTAGCACTGTACTTTCATGTGTACAATACGAGTACCGTATTGCACAACGTGCTCCAGGTTCCGTTAAATTATGCTGCACCACAGCACAAGGTGCTTTCGGTTCTGTTATATTAATATGTACTCCTACTGTAGTACTTCACTTTTGCGATCCATAGTGTATGCACAACTACTGTAATTATCAAACTGTATGCAATTCTGTATGCGCTGTTACAATGGTAACGGTGCACCCTCTTTGTACGCATGTTAATAAAGCAACATCAAACGGTACTCGAATTCCTCTGATTCAGCCTTGCACTAATTCTACATTGAAGTTATCGTTTAACATTCTTAAGACCGCCTTCTCAAAAGTTGTACTGATGCTTCCGCCTCAGTTCGTTTTCTGCAATCGTCTGCGAAACGACCGAGCAGTAGTGTCCCAGTACTACTGTACGTAGTACTCGTTGTAGTTTTACGATCACTCACCGGAACAACCGCGACCTTGCGTACCGGTGCAATTGTAGCACCTTGTGCTGCTAGCTAGCTACTGCTGTGAAAGCAGTAAGAAATGACAGTGACACAAAATGTTACCGCAGGACATGGTGCCAATTGCACACAGCTATGATGCTAGCAGTGGTGCCATCTCACACACGCATGCGCTTCGCGCACTGCGCGAAGTGCGAACGAAGAAGTGGTGCAGAACAAATGCAAAGACATCAAAAGTTGGGGGATCAAGCAAAAACTGCTGTCTTTGCATGCAATCAGCCAGCTGCCAGTTTTGCATGCTTGCCTTCCGGATTTCCGCCGTCTGTCAAGTCGATTGGAACACAGCCTTCGGATTGCCAGCACCGATTCCATTTGTCTGAGCGAGCAACGTCCCTTGAACTGCGACCGAAGCACCCATCAGCCTTGGTGCATCGGGCCCTCTGAAGATGGGCGCTGGTCCACCCTGAGTTGGTGGAGCTTGTGCACGACCCCCCTCCCGGCACCACGACCACGCCCTCTGTCAGCTGGAGCCAGAGGTGGATCCTGTCGGCATTGTCGGAGTGGCTGGAGCGACGGGTGATTTGGGATGCGCCGGATGGCCTCGCTGAACTGAGTGACTGACTTGGCTGCACCGCAGCGGAGCTTGACTGCCGCAATGGCTTGAGCTGTCACTCTGCCCTCGTTGACTGGCTTCTGGAGGAGGAGGTGGATCTTCAGGCGACGGCAGAACTTCATTTTTTTTGCTTTGCCACCATGGCCACCTCGTTCCCTATGGGAGAATAATTGCGCCGCCTTCCTCCCCCCTATCCCGAACTTCCATTCCGTCCACAGTTCTTCCAGTGTGTGAAGGTTGGGAGCAAGCTCGGCTGTAGGATCCCGGTGAACGACGCCGACTGGTAGATTCGGCGGTTGTGGTAGTGGTGGTTCGTTCTCGGCAGCTCGTCGGTTAGCCGCCTGCGTTGGATCTTGCCTGGCGAATCCCCCTTGAATGGTACCACCGAAGCGATGGACGTTGTCGTTGAGGGTGACGAACTGCCGCACAATGTACTGCTTCATAGCAGCAAACCCATTGTCCATCTGCACTTGCATGAGGGCCTGGGTGCAGTTGGTGCGCTGCTGATTGAGCAGGATGCTCTGTAGAACTGCACCATGAGTAGTAGCACCAACAGCAGGGGCAACTACACCGACACCAGCAGCTTGCCCTTCGCCTTGTGTCATCTCGTCGATGCAAAGGTTACCGTTGACGGAACATACATGTAGGGGAACCTTCGTCACTGCGTTGACTCCATAGTTGATGTCCCTTACGCCGTACGATAGCCTTGCTTTCTGCTCATTGGGTAGCAACTCCCGCAGTGTGAGATCACAGTAAGCATGCAGCGTCGCCAGGCCCAAAATACGACAGAGGCGACGGTCGTTGGGGAAGCGAAGACGGATGTGAGGGACACATTTCGTGAAGAGCCAATCATCAGTGACAAGATTGTCAAGACCTGCCTTAAGCTTGTATTTGATAGGGCCTCCAGGGCACAGCATCCCACAAATCTTAGCATCGATGTGTACTTGGGTCACATCAATGTACCGAAAGACTACTCGCCGTCCCTGGGGCTTCCACCGTCCTCGGATTTCGATCTCGTCGGGGAGTGCTCCAGCCTTTCGTGCTTCGTCGGCGGCTCCCTTTCGGAATGAGTGAGCACCCAAACCCTGATGAGAATCAGACTCCAGTGCCACAGCCATGAACTCGTCGTTCTTGAACACATGGCGGTCCATGTTGTTCCTGTGGTTGGACTTCAGTCGCTCAGGCGCCCCGTCATCCATGTCATCGGTGAAAAGGTGCTTCACCGCGCGAGACCGTCGCAGATGCTCCTCCAAGTGCATGCCAACGTGAAGGATGGCACACATGGAAGAGTCTTGGGCCCCCATTGTGATCTGACAAAAAGATGAAGTCAGACAGATGTCAAAACGACAAGTGACGAGCTCAAAGGACATGCACAAGAACTCACTTGGGGGGGAGGGCATTGTCTTTCTTCCATGACGTTCTTGGACCATCGAACATTGGTCCTCAACACAAAGTCAAAATTCGGATGGCCGACTGGATCCTTCACTTCAAAGTGTGCTGCATCATCCAGTCTGCCAATCAGGCAGTGTTGCCACAGACATGCCATGCAGTGCTTGTGCTTGCACTCAAAGGATGGTGAGAATCGCAGAAGCCGAATGGCATGAGCAAATTCGTTGGGTCTGACAGCTCGCTTGGCTTTGGATGGAGAGCCCTCGCCTCGCACTTCAAACTTCTGCACCTCCTTGACAATGTCGTTGACAGGTGCAGAGCGTGTGGGGTTGCTGTGATTGTCACACCATGGCACTGTGCGGTGGGGCATGCAGCAGGAGAGTGCCCGATTGGCAGCTTCCAAGGCACAAGACCGACAACAGGTGGGACGGTGGCCAGCAGCAACGTTGCAATCCGGATCACCAAAAGCGCAGAATGCCATGAACTTTTGGATGTCATTTGGCCTGATGTGAAGAAGATCGCACCGAGTGAAGGCAGCAGTCCGACCCCGACTGTCAAATTCAACGGAGAAGCCGCACTGAAATTCTGTGAAGCGACACATGTGGGCGTGATGCTCCTTCTTGTGCGGCATGACCCACTCATCCGACGGCATCGTCGTCATCTTCGAGTTGATGTTGGGGAGGCCATTTGAAGAAAAAAGAATTGTCAAAAAAGATTTGGTTGGAAAAGGAACTGGACAAAGCAGACGAATCAACAGAGCATGCCGGCACCACACAAAGACAAGTGAAAAAGAGGAGTCGATGGCCGATTTTGCTCGCCATGGTGGGAGGCAATCAATTCAAAGTTGCAAATGTTTTGTGGGAAAAAAAAAAGATTTCTGCATGGATTCCAGACAAAATCAAAATGATGAGTTGATCAGTGAGAAAAGTGATGATTTGGATCAATCAAAACACATGCTTTTTGGATGCAGTTTGGTTTGCAACCAAAAAGCGACACGATTCAACGGAGCACAGCACGTTTTCTTGCACTTTGTCTCATGCACACAAATCCAAAAAACTTCAGCATCGACAAATGTTCCTTGATGCTGTGACCATCCACCTGTGCGCAAATCTGGTTGGCAACATTGACAATGTCCATCCAAATGACGAGTGTCATTTTCACACAGAATGATGTGCACTTGGCGAGTTGCTTCCAAAACACAAATGCGATCCGCAACTGTTCTGCTGTGCCAAATTGCCACTGCTTTGATGGTGCTTTGGTCGTGCTGAAAGCAACTGACATTGATGACAAAGACAAACATGCCAGTTTGATTAGGGGTCATTCATGTGTTTGCTATGTTGTGTCACCAAAGGTCACATTTTGCCTTTGATGCAGCAATGGTGAGGGCGATGTTCAAGTTCCCAAACCTCACTCCCATTTTGGAATTCCTCTGAAGCAAAACCCAGGATGCCCATCAGCTGAACATTCCATCACAAATCTGCTAGCTAGCTAGCACTGTGTTTGTCTGTTTGCTGTCAGATGGCATCACCTGTGTTTGGTTTCCCTGGTGTCAACTCCAGCAGCACAAACAATTTCACTGCACAACTTCCACACAACTGGAAACAATGCACAATTTGGGATCAACTAATTTGCAAAATCAGCAATTTCTTTGTTTTGTTTCTTGCTTCTGCTTGTGGTCTTTTTTATGAAACAAAACACAAATGGCAGAACATCCATGACATCAGCAAAAATGTCACTTCACAAGTCAACAGTCACAACCAACCAATTGTTCTTTGAAACGGGCAGATGAAAGAACAAAAAAAAATCAATGTCAGTTGTTCAGCAAAAACAATGCAATCATTGTTCAACCATCAACAACAATTTTGTTGTTCTGTCAAACATTTGTTGATGTGTCGTGGCCCATCAATTTCACTCAAAAGTTTGCCAACATGCATTTTTTGTCAAATGCCCCGCCAAAAAGTCGCCTCCCTCAAAGAGATCTTCCAATGAGATTTAACCATGAACTGGCAATTCGTGTGTCATCTAAAGTTGTCAAGTTATTTGCCTTCAACTGCAGATCATGAAGAGGAGCTGACATTTGTGGCTGCAAAAATGTTTTCAGGAGCCCAGCAGGAGCACACAAAGCAAAAAGCGCAACAATGTGGGGAAAATTGCACTTCAACGAACCACAACAACCCTGTAAGGTAACAGACCAACAACACTTTTGGAGAAACAACAGACCTGTTGCTCTTGGTGTTTGCATCAACCCCAACTGAACCCAAAACATTCAACACAAAGATTTCTGAGTTTGACAACAAAATCGGTTTGACACTTTTGCTCTGAAATGAAAGAATTGCTGTTCAATGATAATCGAGGTCCAATCCACATGTTCATGTAAATCCAATAGCAAATCTGTGGTGACTGCATGTGGTTAATCCTGGACTCCACAAGTATGTGAAGCAGACCATCCCTCGCACTGATGAGTAAATCCATGACAAATAAGTCAACCTAATGCACAAAGTTACCACAGATGTTGATAGGTGCAACAGGAAGCACCTTGGACCAACAATGAAAGCATTGTTTCCCATTCTTTTTGAATAAATGACTTTGGAACGATTCCAATGGTTTCCTACAAATCAGTTACTTGTTGTTGCTTGAGCATGAAAAGTGAATAGTGTTGAGGACATTTCACTCTTGACAGGCAAGTTCTGCATGATGGATTAGTGTTATTGTTGAATTGGTGCACATGAATTCCTTTGTTTTAGAGTTAAGGGGAGGCCTCCAACTAACTATTTTGTTTGGGAGTATTTGTGTGGACATTTTGGTATAAGTCATTTGTATGCTAATGAATTTATGTAGATAGTTATTCGTAGGATATGAATGTATAGTAGTTGAAAAATAATTGTATGGGGCTCATTGCGAGCCGCAGAACAGCCAGCTAGCCAACCATCCATGGTTTATGCCGACGGGGCCAACAATGACTTGAGACGTCGTCCAATGGCAGGTCCGGTAACCTTTCGGTAATAATGTTTCTTGCTGTTTTTCCCAGCACTGGTACTAGTCAAAGGATGCTTGGCCTGATCGTATTGTCGAATTAGCAACCCGTACATGACACTGGAATTGGTTTTACTTGCGGAAGTGGAGGATGATGGAGTTGCTGTGCAAACTGCTGCTGCTTCTTGTGGTCCAATCATACTAGGGCAATTGGATAGAATGTGAAATACCACATTGGTATCATTTTTAGCGGCGACAATGGCATTCACAAGTCCTTCATGTTGTTGTTGTTCTTGTTGTTGCATAGTATTGCTGCAGTCACATTCGCTGGTACAAGCCGTATCCCGAAGCAATTGGGGAACTCGGAGCTTATTGAGGGTCAGTTTGGTTTGGAGGGAGGGATTGAGTTGTCGTTTGGTAAGGGAATCGGTCAAGGTCAACTCGTGCAAGGTATCATTGGTTTTGATGGCCTTTTCAAATGCCTTCAACAACTTGTCCTTGACCAAAGTGTCGGGATCAAATTCAAAACACATTCGCAATTCTGAAAGAGAACTGCTGGTGGGTGTGCCCTTTTCGGCAGGAATTTGATACAAGGCCAAGGCCAAATCGTGGAGACAATCCTGGACTTGGTCGTAGTCGCCATAGACACGCAAATCCAAGCTGCGCAAAGTACAATTCATGCGAATCATATCGGCCACCATGGGTCCGTGATCTTCCCAATCCAAATGCAATTGGAGGCGTGTAATGGATTCATTCAACATCATCATGTGACAAATGGCTTCTCCCGAAGTAGCCGTTAACCAACTCGAGACAATACTCAATTCTTGTAACGTACAAGTCGTCCACGACAAATTCATGGCCAAGGCTTTGACATGTTCATCACTGATTTGACCCAGTGGCAATTCCACCAAATGAAGCGTCTTTAAACGAGGCGATTGTTTGACAATCCGTTCGAGACTGCGCGATTGAATTTCTTGACAACACAAGCTGGTGTTGCCCGTGGTTTCTCCGCAGGATCGACCACGACAACAACAGGACGAAACAGCACTTGAGACAACTTCAATGCGTTCCAAGGCGGGAGGACCCAACAGCAAGGATTCCATAATTTCGGGGGGTCCACGAACATGAGAAATCGTCATGGATTTGAGACTTGTGCACTCTTCCAGCAGAGATTGCAGGCTTTCTATCTCCTTCCAATCATTCGACTGGAATCGCACGTCACGGAATTCCAGAGACTGCAGCTTGGCAGCACAAGTCAAGATGGGAAACAACACTTGAATGGGCAATTCCATCATGTAATTCAAATCAATGGTGAGGGACGTGAGATTGGTCAAATCACCCAGAGCCTTGAAGACTTCGGTGAGTTCCTTGGTGCCAAGACTCTTGCTCTTGCTGCTCTTTTTGCCCTTGCTGTTCTTTCTTCGTAGTTTCGGCAGTGGCTCTTCCATACAAACCACATGAGCATGTTTCACTTTGGATTGCCGTTGAGGAATACTGACCAACAAACTGAGGGCATGACAAACCTTTTGGCTTTGGCCAAGGTCAACAACGATGCGTTCCCCTTCCTTTTTCATACTCTTGGTCATGATTAATTTGCTGTGTTTGTTTGTAAGTGTTCAGCTTTTAGTTTTTATGAGATATCCAAACAGAAGACAAGATAGCTTATTATTTTGATGGCCAATTTAGCTGCAAATGAATCTGCTGCATGATCCTACATTAATTTTGTTGCCGCTGGAGAAGATAGAGGTGTCATGCATGCAGAGAGCAAACCCGAAACGAACCAGGAATCAATGGTTTCCGGATCTCAGACGCCTTGATTGATTGACCGACAGCAACTGGAAAAAAAGAAGGCCCCAGAGTTCGAAAAGGGGCTGTTGTACGGGCAGTACATGTACCACTACTAGTACACAATACGAATACTCCCAGTCATTACTATTGCAAGCGAAGCCTCGAAAGGGCATTCTGTTAAACACAAGTCGTACACTAAACGAACAACCACCATCCCAGTAACTACTGAATCTGCTATTGTGTATACTCTTACGTACTCCAACTGCTGTAATTGTCGATCTACCGGTACTCGTGCTACTAGCTGGCTAGACTAGTCGTACCGCTGGCGTTGCTGGAACAAGCCGTCCAGAAAGTAGTAAGGTCCAATGGCTTTTTACTCTTCGGCCATAGATTACTACATAGCTAGCTATAGTATGTGTATGTACGAACCTAAATCCAAAACTTCGAGCAAAGATCTCCTAAATCAACGCCTTATCTCCAAAGGGAGTAATCGTGTTCGCAAATGACCGGGGCAGCGGATAATTTCTTAGGCTATTGTCACATTTGTAGGCACAAAAAGACACGCAATAAGTCTCGTATGCTTTCCAAGCAGTCTTCAACATCATGGCTGGTTGGTTGCCCTGTGATTGAAGGGGAAGTATTCACATCACACAAGCACAAAGAACGCCAGAAACTGCTCATGCAGTCTGCTATCCTGCTCCTCTATCTACACTCCCGTCGCGCACTGCCCCTTCTTGAACTGCTACCACTACAACAAAAACATGTTCTCTTTTTTGTAATCACTTGTTGTTTGAGCTTATCGAAAAAAAGAAGCGAAGCGCGATCGAGCCAATCTAGTAACACCTTCAAGAAATCTTTTTCTACAGAATAGAACCTGAATTTTGGATTCAACTACTGGGCTAATAGAGGTTGCGGGAGCACTATTTACGCCTTGGCGGGGTTGCTGGATTGTAACGTTTTAATCACGCGGCACCGTGGAAGTTTGCAACTACACCTTTTCGCAACACATGCTCAACTGGTACCAGAAAAGAAACCCGAGACAGGCCGATTAGGCTGATCACCTGCTAGTAGCCCCCGACCTGCAGATTGTGGCACGCTACTTTGTGACAAGCACAAGTCATCTTGCCAATCCTGCTGCTTGGTAGTTAGATGCAAGGTGGATTCTGTTCCGGCAAAGGAACATGCCTGTGCTCGCTGGATCTCCTTGAACAAGACTGTTGTCTTGGGCGAACAAGCAATCACCTCCTTGTCAGAAAGTGAGAGGCTGTCCGAACCATCTGGGCCCCGGTCAAGAGCAAATTGTCAATTGTGACTCATCGGGTCATTTTGCACCACTGTGGCATGCTCTTGGCAAATGCTCTCCGAACCATCCCTCATTTGTGTCCAATCCCTAGTCATTTCGAGTCGCGTTAACCAACTTGTTTTTGATCGGGGCCCGGCTGGTCGGCCAAACACCGCGTT
>ENA-ORBV01014773-ORBV01014773.1-microbial-mat-metagenome-genome-assembly--contig:-NODE-14773-length-11612-cov-5.822627_pt1 | contig 11612 bp, 9 predicted proteins | sample MGYA00237777_ERZ505514 | MGnify/ENA primary metagenome ERZ505514 (study PRJEB26160, sample SAMN06269048) | microbial mat metagenome | isolation source: Oligotrophic lake microbial mat | place...
GGGGGCCGGGGCTGGAGATTGGGCAGAGGCCGAGCCAATGGCGAAAACCGCGAGGCTGCCGATCAGGACGTTGGCGAGGGCTGAACGGCGGTGCGTCTGCATAGCAGTCATGGTAGCGGTAAGCATCGGTCGATTGAGAAGGGGACGGTGACGAATGGGTCCCGCGAAATGCCCGATTGTCACGGGCCGGTCACAGGATGAGGAACCCGCGCCATGGGGCGGAATCTGTAAAGTACACTGCTCGCCGTTCGATGACTTTTTCTGGGAGAATTCCGATATGCACGCGCCCTTGCCCAAGTTCATCAAGATTCCGATTCTGGTCGCCCTCGCGGGTCTTGCCCTTTCTATGACCGCCGCGCCGGGCCAGTCGGCTCGGGGCGTGGAAGCGACAGGCGGAGTCGCAGGGGGCGTAGCCCAGGGCGAACTCCCGATCCGGCGGATCACGCTGTACCGGTCGGGCGTGGGCTCGTTCGAGCGGCGGGGGCTGGTGGACGGCGACGCGACGATCCAGTTGCGTTTTCAGACCGACCAGATCAACGACATTCTAAAGTCGATGGTGGTCCTGGACCTGTCGGGGAAAGGACAGATACAGGGGGTGAGTTACGGCAGCAAAGCGCCGCTGGCGCGACGGCTGAGTTCCTTCGGGGTCGATATCGCGGACAGCCCCGCAGCGGGAGAACTTTTGCAGCGGCTGCGCGGCACAGAGGTGAGCCTGACGACGAACGAAGGCACGGTCAGCGGGACGATCTTGAATGTCGAGAAGCGGCCGACGGTCTTTCAGGGATCGGGCACGGCGGGCAGCACGGTCTTTGACCTGCCTTGGATCAACCTGCTGACGGAGAAGGGTGTGAAGTCGGTCAATCTGACGACGGTGACGGGTTTTGAGATCCTGGACAAGGCGCTGGCGGGCGAGTTGGAAAAGGCCTTGACGGCCCTCGCCGAGTACCGGGCGGATCGAACCAAGACGGTGGACGTGCAGGTCGCGGGGCAGGGCGCCCGCGAACTCGTGGTGAGTTACGTGCAGGAATCCCCGGTGTGGAAGACCAGTTATCGGTTGATCTTGCCGGATGCGGCGGCGGAAGGGCAGAAGGGGACGGACGCGGGGGCGAAAGAGGGCCTGACGTTGCAGGGCTGGGCGATCGTCGAAAACACCACGGACGATGACTGGAACAACGTGGCGCTGGCACTGGTTTCGGGGCGGCCGGTGAGTTTCCAGATGGATTTGTACGAGCCGATGTACGTCTTCCGGCCTCAGATTCCGGTGCCCACGGTGCCGGGCGTGATGCCGCGGGCGTATGAGGGCGGCGGGGTTGCGACGTCCGCGGAGGAGGATGGGGACGGGGATGAGCCTTCCGACGGGATGATGGAGGGCGGGTATGCGCGCGGGGCCAGTAAGGCCGGCGGCCCCATGGCTCCCGGGTCGCCTGCGCCGTCGAGAATGAGGGGCAACCTTCGCGCGACGACTTCGGAGTCGGCCGTCGGCTTTGATCCCGCGCTGAGCGGTGAGCAGATGGGCGCGTATGCGGCCCGCGTTCAGGCGGCGGCGATGGAAGTGGGGGAAGTCTTCCAGTATCAACTGGAGAGCCCGGTGACGGTGGCGCGGCAGCGCTCGGCCATGTTGCCGATCATCGGCGCGGGCGTTGAGGGCCGCCGCGTCAGCATCTTTAGCCCTGCCGATGGGTCGAAGCACCCGATGCGTGGCGTCGAGATGGTGAACAGCACGAAGTTGCAATTGATTCCCGGTCCCATCAGCGTGTACGACGGTGGGGCGTACGCGGGCGATGCACAGATCGGGCAGGTGGGCGCGGGTGAGAAGCGGCTGCTGGCCTACGCGGTTGATTTGGATGTTTCGCACACCCGGAACGATTCGTCGGAGAGCACGGTCCAGAAAATTCGCGTGGTGAAGGGGCTGGTGGAGTTCGTCTCGCTGCAACGGCGCACCCAGGCGTACACGTTCGCGAACAAGGATGCGAAACGCGGGCGGCGGCTGATCGTCGAGCACCCGCGCGACAGGCAGTGGGAGTTGAAGGCCCCGGCCAAGGCGGATGAACAGACCGACGTGACGAACCGGTTTGAACTCTCAATCGAGCCCGCCAAATCCGCGGAACTCCAGATCGTCGAAGAACGGACCGACCGTACGGCCTACGGGATCACCACGATCGACCTTCGGACGTTCGCGCAGTACGTCACCAACGGCAAGGCGAGTAAGGCCGTCCAGGAAGCCATACAGGGGGCAGCGGAGCGGCAAAACGCGATCTCGGCGGCGCAGCGCACAATCGAATCGCTGGAGCGGGAACGCCAGACGATTACGGCCGATCAGGACCGCCTGCGTCAGAACATGAACTCGATCGACCGCCAGAGCGACCTGTACCGCCGGTATATGCAGAAGTTCGGCGAGCAGGAGACTCGGATGGAGGCGATCGTGAGCGAGGTGGCGGCGGGGCAGGCGGCACGGGACAAGGCGCAGGCGGCCTTTGATTCGTACGTGGCGGAGTTGGAGGTGGAGTGAGCGGAGGAAGTGACGCAACGTGGCAGGGCGTCAACCGACTACGCTTTCCGCGTGCCGAGCGCGACTGTCGAAAACTACCTGAAGACCATCGACGCGCTTGCCCGCGAATCTGCGACGTCCAAGGCCGGCGTGGTCCGGATCGCGGCGTTGTTGGGCGTGACCAAGGGCAGCGTGAGTTCGATGATCCGCAAACTGGTCGCGGACGGGCTTGCGCACGCGGAGCCGTACGAGGGCGTGCGGCTGACGGCCAAAGGAAAGAAGGCTGCGAGCGATGTGCTCCGCCGGCACCGCCTCATCGAGTCGTTCCTGGTTGACGTGGTCGGTCTTGACTGGTCCGATGTTCATGTGGAAGCCGAGCGGCTCGAGCACGCCGTCTCGCAGAAACTGCTCGATCGGATCGACGAGATGCTGGGTCGGCCCAAGTACGACCCGCACGGTGATCCCATCCCCGATGCCCTCGGGAATTCCGCGAGTGCGGAGGTGGTGCCGCTGAGCGAGTGTGACTCGGGCAAGAGGGTGGTGATAAGCCGCATCAGCGACCAAGGCGCAGACTTTCTTCGCTTCGTGGATCGCACGGGGCTGCGGCCCGGCTCGACCGTGGTCGTGCAGAGCGTCGATTCAATCGCGGGGTCGATCACCTTGAAGCCCAAGGGCAGGCCGCCGGTGGCGGTTTCGCTCGCGGTCGCGGGCAAGGTTCTTGCTCTTGCGTTGGTCGAATGAGCGTGTTCTCGGGCTGATGCGGGTCACCGTGTCCCGGCACGCGGCGCGTTTTTCGCAGGTGTTTTCCCGCAATTGCGGCGTTACCGGTGGTAAAGCGGATGGTTTATGGTCGCAATGGTGCGGAAATCGTCTTGCGTATGTGCAAAACGCCATTATACTTGTCAGGTGGGAGTGCGCATCGTTGTGCGTCCTCCTTCTGATGCACACGCCTGGGTGAAAGCCTGGCTGGAGAGACAAACATGGGTTCTCGCACGATCATCGCGTTGTCGGCTGTATTGGTTTTCACAGGGGCTGCCACTGTCAATGCCGAGTTGATTTCGCTCCGCAGCGGCCAAGTCGGCGGCTTGCCCGGCTTGGCCGGTCAGTCGGACGACACCGTGCGTTTCCTCAACAACAACCCGCCGGGTGCGGCGATCAGCGCGAGTGCGTTTACGGTCGCTGATTTCGCTGGCGCCGATAGCGGCGCGGCCGCGCAGGTCATCAATCCCGTAGGGCCTTGGACCCCCGGGATCAGTGACACGGCCGCCCGTTGGATTAACTTCAACGCTGACATCCAGCAAAACCCCGACGGCACCACCAGTGGCACCGGCTTCGGCTTATCGGGCTCGAGCCTCTACGCCGTCCCCTTCTTTGTCACCACCGCCTCAGCCACCGGCGGCTTTCTGAACATGGAGTTCGCGGTCGATGACTCCGGCGGCGACCTCCTCTACGGCGGCGCAAACCCCGACTTCCTCTATGTCAACGGTACGGGCGTCTACGCGACGGTCCTCGGCAACTTTGGCGGTTCGACCTTCCAGTCCCAGTTCATCTCCTTTGGCCCGGGCTGGAACACGCTGTATCTCTACCAGCGCGATCAGGGCTTCGGCGTCAGCGGCATCATCTTCAGCACGACGATCGACGTCATCCCCGCGCCCGGCGCGGCGGCCCTTCTCGGCATGGGCGGGCTGGCGGCGCTGCGTCGGCGGCGGTAAGCCGCGTGCGATCCCGGAGCGGATTGTTCCGGCATGATGTTCATTGATTCGGCGAGGGATGAATCCCTCGCCCGATTTCATTGCGCGATCGGGAGAAACGGGCTTTCGAGAGGGTTGCCGCTCATAGAGTCCGCCATGACACGGATGCGCAAGGTCGTCTCGCTGGTGGTGTGTATGGTCGTGTGCTATGGCGCGGCGGCGGTTGGGGGGCTTGCGACGGGTGGTTCGGTGTCGGGCTGGTTTCAGACGCTGAAGCGTCCTTCGTTCCAGCCGCCTGACTGGCTATTTGGACCGGTCTGGACGGTGTTGTATGGACTGATGGCGGTGTCGGCGTGGCTGGTGTATGTGAAGACGGGGCGGGTGAGATCTACACCGATGACGCTCTTTGTGGTTCAGTTGGTTCTGAACGTTGCGTGGTCGATTATTTTCTTCGGGCTCCACCGTCCTGGGTTGGCCGTGTTCGACATCATCGCGCTCTTGGTGGCCATCATCGCGACGACTGTGGCGTTTTGGCGCATCTCGACGACCGCGGGCGTGCTCATGCTGCCGTATTTGGCGTGGGTTACGTTTGCATCGGTGTTGAACGTGAGCCTGTGGCACCTCAACTCGTAGCGCGTGGTGTAGCAAGTTGTATGGCGTGGCGTTGTGGCCGGGTGTCACCACCACCAAGCCACTACGGCTGAGTAGAGCGGGATTCCCACGATGATGTTGAACGGGAACGTCACCCCCAGGGAGAGCGAGACGTAGAGGGCTGGATCGGCCTTCGGGATGGCCTGTCGGAGGGCAGCGGGTGCCGCGATGTATGAGGCGGATGCCGCGAGCACGGCGAGGAGGATGGCGTCGCCTTTGCCGATGCCGAGCAACTTTGAGCCGGCGATGGCTGCTGCCGCGTTGACGAGGGGGGCGAAGATCGCGAAGGCCAGCAGCAGCCGCGGCGCTCGAGCAACTGTTCGCCAGCGTCGTGCGGCCATGAGACCCAGGTCGAGGAGGAAGAACGCGAGTGCACCGGGGAAGGCGTCGGTGCAGAGGGGTTTGAAGGCTGCGTAGCCTCTTTGACCGGTCAGGACTCCGACCAGGATGCTGCCGAGCAGCAGCAGCACGGGGCCATTCAAGAGCGACTCGTGGAGGAGCGTTGCCAATCGGGGTGAGGCGGGTGCGGCGGATGCGGCGGGGGCTTTGGCTGGGGTTGGGTTTGGGGTTGCCGGGTTCTCTTGGTTTCGTTTTTTGTCGAGATTGAGGAGAACGAGAGAGAGGACGATGGCGGGCGACTCCATGATCGCCATTACGGCCACCATGTGTCCGCTGAAGGGTGTAGCGCTCTGATCGAGCGAGGAACAGGCGGTGAGGAACGTCACGACGCTGACCGATCCGAAGCATGCCGCGATTGCCGCGGCGTCGCGGGCTGGGACAACCCGGCGGAGGGCGAGGTATGCCCAGGCGGGAACTGCGAGGGAGAGTGCGAGGGCCAATGCAACGGCCTTGACGGCGTCTGCTGTAAACCCGCTGGCAACGAGTTCTACGCCGCCTTTGAAGCCGATGGCCCAGAGGAGATAGAGCGAGAGGAGTTTGGTGGCGGCCTTGGGAATGGCGATGTTGGAGCGGACGAGCACCGCGATGACACCGAGGAAGAAGAAGAGGACCGGGGGGCTGATGGAGAGGAGGCTGGTGGCGGCATCGGTGCCGGCTGCACCGAGGATGTGGGCGGGCAGATCAGGCATGGGATGCTCCGTGGGTGTCTGAACGCCGGGGCTTGGTGACAACGGATGCGACGGGAGCGAGGTTGATGCCCGATCGGAGATTATCGGTCAGTCGCGGAGTCTACCCGGTGATGAGGAGGGTTGCGACTCCTCACGAGGCCGGCACGTAGTGCAGCGGAGCATCGGTGCCCAGCGGAAGGCCGGAGTAGTACCACATCAGCAGGAACGCTGTCCAGACTGTACCAAAGACCAGTGAGTAGGGGAGCATGAGGGAGATCAGAGTCCCGAGTCCGGCGTCTTTTTTGTACTTCTGTAGCGCGACCAGGATGATCAGCAGGTAACTGTTCAGGGGGGTAATGATATTTACGACGCTGTCGCCGATGCGGTATGCGGCTGTGGTGAGTTCTGGGCTCATGCCCACCATCATGAACATGGGGATGAAGATCGGCGCCAGGACGCCGAATTTGCTGAGCATTCCGCTCATTGCGAAGTCGCCGAGGACCACCAGCAACACGAAGAGGACGATCAGAATCGGTACGGGGAGATCGGCCTGCACGAGCAGCGAACCGCCCGCATATGCGAGCATGCGGTCGAGGCCGGTGTACTGGAAATAGTTGACGAACTGGCCCATGAAGAAGGCGATGGCGAGGACGGGCACGATCGTGCGGATGCCGTGGTAGATCGCCTCGATGAAATCGGCCTGTTTGCGCAGGACACCGGTGACAAGCCCGAACGCCATCCCTGGCAGAAGAAACGTCAGGAAGATCATGGGGACGATCACCTGCGACCAGCGGTCTCCGGCCCGCTCGCCCGGGGCTGGCGCACCGCTGGCCAGCGCGGGCTGTCCGGTGCCGTTTAGCGGGGCACCGGGGATGAGGATGGCGGAAGCGAAGCCGCCGAGGACGACCACTGCAACCAAGCCCGCCCACATCAGGCCCCGCTTTTCGATCGGCCTGAGGGCGAGGTCGGTCACGGCCGAGGTATCGCCGCTGACGACCGGGATCTGTCGTTGCAGGCGAGGCTCGACGATGCGGTCTGTCACGAACCAACCCGCGAGCATGACCACGATGCTGCTGAGGGCCTTGAAGTAGAGGTTGTGCGTGGCGTCGACGGCGTGATAGTTGGGGTCGATGATGTGGGCCGCCTGGGTGGCCACACCGGCGAGGAATCCGTCGGCGGCGGTGGGAAACACCCCGGCACCGAACCCGCCCGCCACTCCCGCGAATGCCGCGGCCAACCCGGCGATTGGCGAGCGGCCGATGGCAAGGTATAAGGCGGCGGCGAGTGGCGGAAGGATGATGTATCCGGCGTCGGAGGCGACCGAAGCGTTTGCGCCGATGAGGACGATCATGGGGGTGAGGAATCGGCGGGGCGTGATGAGGGCGAGCCATCGCATCAGGGCCCCGAAGAGGCCAAACTTTTCTGCCAGGCCGATGCCGAGCATCGAGACGAAGACGAGGCCCAATGCCGGCAGTCCGGTGAAGTTTCGGACCATGGACGAGAGCATCCAGTAGAAGCCATCGCTTGTCAGCAGGCTCTTGGGGCGGAGTTCGATGGGAACCCCGCTTTTGTCGGTCTGTCCTATTAACTCGACTTCGGGCGTGCCGCGTTCGTTGAGTTTGGGGACCATCGACGGCTTTCCAGCGGCGTCCTCGACAGGCCGCCCGGCGGGATCGAGTTCTGGCACCAAGACGAGGGTGGGGATGAGCGGCTGGACCTTCCAACCGGCGGCGGAGCCCACGGCCGACACCGCCACGACGAGCGCGGCCAGTATGGCGAACAAAATCGCGGGCTCGGGCAGGCTGTTGCCCAGGCGTTCGATGCGGTCGAGGATGGTTTTGGACTTGGGCGAGGGAGAGGAAGCGTCCGCCATGAGAACCTCGGGAGGGCAGAGGAAGAGCAGGCCGGGGGAAGGCACACTTGGGAGCAAGGCGGGACGTAACGGGCGGGAACACCTGCCGCGCGAGGACCGCGTGGACGGGTCAAGGGTCGAGTGGTCTCGGAAAAGGTGCTGGGCTGGACCCGCGCGGCTGCTCATCGCGGGCCTTGAGGATTGCGTCGAGTTCTCGAACGAGTTCCCGGACGCGGTGCTCGCTGGTGTCCGGGGCGAGCAAGCGGTGCTGCTCGATGTCCTGCACCTTCTGGTAGTTGTTGATGACAGCGCCGACGATGAGGTTCACGAGCAGGAATGTCGCGACCATGATCCACGAGACCTGGAAGGCCGTGAACGCCCCCAGCGGGTGACCGGCCTGGGCGAGTTCGTAGCGCATCTGGGTCCAATCGTCGCCCGTCAGGATGCGGAAGAGCGTGAAGCACGCCTCGTGAATACTGGCGAAGTACGGCTGCATAGGGTGGCCGTCGCCGCCGAACAACTTGACCCCGATGACGGCGTAGACGTAGAAGAGAATTGCTGCCAGGAGCGCCACGTACTTCATGCTGGCGACGGATCGCAGGAGAACGTCGACGATGAGCCGCAGTTCGGGGATAGCCTTGACGAGCCGGAGCACGCGGAACACGCGGAGAATCCGCAGGACGGTTCCGATGCCGTTGGACGCGGGGATGAGAGCCGCGATGATGATCACGAAGTCGAAGATGTTCCAACCGTTGCGGCAGAACTTTGCGATGGACTCGCGGGCCAGAAAACGAAGGACGAACTCCACGATGAAGATGCCGATGCAGATTGTCTCCATCGCGCCGATGACGCGAAGAGATGTCGCATCGGTCAGGTAGGTGCTCAGGCCGATGAGCACGGCGTTGGCGACGATGACGGCGACGACGGAGTTATTGAAGGGCGCGGACTCGACGAGCCTGCGGATGCGAGCGCGAGATTCTCGCGAAATGTGCTGCTTCATGGTTGACGGCTCTGAAACCCTTGAGGTGCGTGAGGAGGGCCACGGCGGCGCTGGTCCATCCCGCGGTTGTCCCGCCTGCCTGATGGCACGCCCGCGAGATCGTTCCGGGACCCTTAGCGCATCCCCTTACTCCTTGGGTTTCGCGATGCGCTCCGGTGCGGGCTTGGCCGGTATCACGACGCTGAGGACTGTTGCGAGTGCGAGTGTGCCGACGACGACCAGGAGCGAGACTGTCGTGTTGATCTTGATCGGGTCGGCCTTGGCCATGCCGAGCACATCGAGATAGGGCGGTACGCTGAGCAGCAGGAGTTTCACGCCGACGAAGGCCAGGATAAGGATCAATGCCGGCTTGAGGAATCGGAACTTCTGGATCAGCGCCGCCAAGCAGAAGTAGAGCGCCCTGAGCCCGAGGATCGCGAAAATGTTGCTTGTGAAGACGATGAACGGGTCGGGCGTGATGGCGAAAATGGCGGGGATCGAGTCGACGGCGAAGACGAGGTCGGTGATCTCGACCAGGATGAGCGCGAGGAACAAGGGAGTGATGGCCCAGGCCGCGCTGAGCGAATTGGCTGGTGCGGGGTCCATCACCTCCTTTCCGGCGGCATCCTTCGAGTACGTGGGTTTGAGGGTCCGTTTGGTGAAGAACTTCTGGCCGTCGTAGAACTCGGTCACGCGGAAGAACTTCTTGCAGAGTCTCACCGCGATGTTCTGCGAGACGTCGTCGTTGCCCTTGATGAGGGCCATCTTGAGGGCCGTGAGGATCAGGAACCCGCCGAAGACGATGAGGATCCATTGGTATTTGAGGATCAGGCCTGCGCCCAGGAAGATCATGCCGCCGCGCATGACGAGCGCTCCGATGATGCCCCAGAAGAGCACGCGGTGCTGGTACTTTCCCGGCACCGCGAAGAACGTGAAGATCAGTGCGATGACGAAGATGTTGTCCATCGCCAGGGACTTTTCGACGACGTACCCGACCAGATACTGCTTGGCGGCTTCGAACCCTTGGACTTCGCCGGACACGATGAGCGGCGCTCCGGCCTTGATCGCCTCGGTCGTGCTGTATTTGGCGGTTTCCAACCCTAACCCGAGCCAGTGCCTCTCGTACGCAAAGTACACAAAAACACTGAACGCGACGCCGCATGTCAGCCAGATCGCCGACCATGTGATCGCTTCCTTCATACCGACTTCGTGGGCTTCGCGGTGGAAGACGCCGAGGTCGAGCGCGAGGAACACGATGACGAGGCCGATGAAGGCAACGTATGCCCAGACCTTGAGATCGGCCGGGTTGGATGTCGCGGTGGTCGCGAGAAAGAGCAGGTCGTTCATGATAACTTTGTATCCTCGGGCCCGCACATGCTTTATCGGCAGAATGCCGGTGCCACGCCGGGGTCACTCCCGTTCGTGGCGCAAGACTTTAAAATCGCAACGCGACAACCACACACGGGTTGCGCCGCTTCGGTCACATTCCCTACGCGCCCTGCCTGACCATGGCCAGCAGTTTGCCCGCGTCCAATCCTTTACTCTGCGACTCGATCGCCCCGCGGTGCTGGGTGTACAGCCCCTTGGCCTTCTCGGCCTGCGACGTAAAGATGCCTTTGAGATCGATCGCGCCCAGGGATCTGCCGCCGGCGTAATAGGCCTTGGCCGCGTACCCGAGGGCATAGGTCGATGCGAAAGAGAACGCGGAACTGGTCGCCTGATCGGCCACTGTGCCGGCCACGCGCCCGAGCACGCGCCGTCCGAGCCCGCCGAGAAACTTGCGGGCGTAGTTCTCGAGAACCTGCGACGTCATACCCACTCCGACCGTGGCCAGAAAGTCTTTGATATGCCCGGTGCTGAGGGTGTAGCCATACCGCGCTCCGATGCGGTAGACCATCTTCATCTGCAAGGGAATGATCGCCGCGGTCGAAAGCCCCTGAGGGAGCAACTCGATCGCTGCGTTCAGAATCGCGTAGCGCGTGATCGACGACTCGATCTCGGCCTCGTCTACCTGAGCGCCGCCCGGACCAGTCCCCGGACCACCTGGCCCGGCCGTGGCCGCCAGTGCGGCGCCCACAACCGCCGCGCCCACAGCCCCGGTCGCCAATGCGCCGCCCGTTGCGGTCGTCGCCACCTCCTCGGCCCCGAAATCTACAAAGTCGTCTGCCTGATGCAGCGTCGCTGCCGCCGACGCCTCGTCGATCGATAGCGCGATCCGGAGTTTCTCCAGGAACAACTTTTCTTCCGTTCCGGCCTTTCCATCCGCATCGCACACCGCCACCGCCATTTCGTACGCGAGTGTTCGATGCTCCTGCTTCTTCAACGGCACTGCGGCTTTCTCGACCGTTACTCGCCCCAGCAGAACATCTTGGTATAGCGCTGACAAGCCACGCGCACGATCTGAGCCGTCTGTCGCGGCATCGCCCCCGACACCGGGTCCAAGGTTCTCGACGATCCGCCGAACCTCCTCGCGCTCGGCGTCGTTCTTCCGTCCGTCCGCAAACGCGGCCAGAAGGCAAACGGTCACAACCGCATCCTGTTCCACGGTGTTCATGATCCACTTTCCGGCCGCAACGGGCGTGCGAGCACGATCGGGCGTGCGGAGCGTGTTCGGGATGCGAGGTCGGCGGTCGCCGTCTGGAGAGACGACAGTCACATGATCCCAGAGCCCACGCGCAGATCGCACCGTCAAATCAAAATGAATGTTGGTCTCGCCATGGGAGTCGGTCCGCGCTCAGAAGCGACGAGGACCAAAACCGCAGAAGGGCCGGGAGGAAGCGAGAACCGCTCCATCCGTGTTGACGACCCGTCCCACCCGCATCGGCGGGCGGCTACTCCCCAACAGGAAGATTGGGCCGATGATAGCCACGTCGACGCCTGTCTC
>ENA-ORBV01014774-ORBV01014774.1-microbial-mat-metagenome-genome-assembly--contig:-NODE-14774-length-11611-cov-10.073348_pt1 | contig 11611 bp, 8 predicted proteins | sample MGYA00237777_ERZ505514 | MGnify/ENA primary metagenome ERZ505514 (study PRJEB26160, sample SAMN06269048) | microbial mat metagenome | isolation source: Oligotrophic lake microbial mat | place...
TTTCAAGCAGAAGACGGCATACGAGATTCGCCTTAGTCTCGTGGGCTCGGAGATGTGTATAAGAGACAGATTCTACGGCGGCCGACGCCCCGCACCCGCGGTCTCACTTCAGCGCGGCCTCGGCGGTCTTGAGATCGACGCCGAGGATCTGCTTGGCAATGGGGTCGAGGGTGTCGCGCGGGCCGACGATGTGGATGGTGCGGTGGCGATGGGAGGCGGATGCGCCGGGGGCGAGCGCCGCGGCGGGTGAACTGGTCTCCAGCTCGTAGAAGCCATTGACAGGGTTGCCGTCCTTGTCGAGATCGCCGTGGTTGTAGGAGTTGATGGCGTCGCCGGCGTAGGGTTCCTTCTGGATCTCCCACATGGAGTTGATGTAGGGGAGCGTGTGGGCGCTATCGGGGAGGGTGTACTTCACGATGGTGAGGACGCTGCGGGTTGGGTCCCACGATCCGACGATGGGGCGGGAGCGCGCGGGGGAGAGGCCGATCTTGGTGCGCATCTTCGCATCGCCGCGGAAGTAGATGACGCTGTGGGGCTCATCGACCGCGACACGGTTGACGGGGACCTTGCCGAAATAGTTGTCGGTGACGATGGGACCGAGCTTGGCGGCATCGCCCTTGACGTAGGGCGCGATGACGACGGCGGAGTCGGATGGCTTGAACATTCCCAGGACCCAGAGGGAGAGCAGGCCGGATTCCTTCTGCCAGGCTTCGGTGCCGGTGTTGGTGATGGCGTTGTCGGATTCGAAGGCGACGAGAGTGGTGTCGCCGCGGAGGGTGATGCCCAGATCCGCCGCGGCGGCGGAGCGATCGATCAGGCGGATGACGCGGTCGATGCGGAGTTTGAACTTTGAGCCGGAGTAGTTGGAGAACTCGGCATCGTGACGGAATGCGACCATGTCAGAGTTCTGCGAGGCGACTTCGTACGCGACGGAGTCGATGCAGGCGGGGGTCTGCCAGTCGTGGAGCGTGAACTCGTCGCCCTTCTTGAAGAAGATGGCGAACTGCCCGCCCTCGGGGCCCATCCAGAAGCGGTCTTCGCCGCCGAAGGCGTTGATCTTGGGGACGAGCTTGCCGGCGGCGATGAGGTCGTAGTTGATGGAGCCGAAGGATGTTCCACCGTCGCCCGCGGCGGTGCTGGTCATGATGCGTCCCTGGAAGCCGGGGACGACGGCGATCTTGGACTGGCCGTCACTGGACGCCAGCACGATCGTCTGCTTGTGCTTGCGCAGGAACTCGACATCCTCGCCGAAGGCTTTGTCCTTGGGTGTGGCGGCGGGGTTGAGGGTTGCGGCGGAGAGCATGGCGGCTGCGAGCAGGAGGGTCATGGGTTGCTCCGGGTGGTTTGAGCAGTGTACCGCGCGGGGCCAGTGGAGAGAGGGAGACAAATGGCAGATGGCAAATGGGACATTTGAGTCGGAGGAGAGGCTCGCGCAAAGCCGCAAAGCCGCAAAGCCGCAGAGCCGCTGAGCCGCTGAGGCGCGGAGGCGCGGGGCGGGATAAGGCGGATGGGGAGAAAGGTGTCCGCGGATCAACTCGGATCAACTCGGATGGACGCGGATACGAAGAGGCGGGAGCCGCAGATCAACGCAGATGACGCAGATCCGAGAGGAAGCAGAGAAGAAGAGGGAGATGCAGAAGAAGCAACGATGGGACAGAAGGAGGCGGAGATGAGAAGGAAAGAGTTCGGAAGGGGAAGGAGAAGAGCGGGCGGAAGAAGAGGATCGGCCATCAAGCAGCAACTGTGCGCAGGCATGTGTCGATACGTTTGAGGCAGGAGAGCTTGCCGAGAGCGGCCATGGTTTCGCCGAGGCCGGGACTCACGGCCGCGCCGGTGAGGGCGATGCGGAGGGGCTGAGCGATGGGGCCGGGGTTGGGAAGAGCGTGGGCCTGCGCGAAGGCGTCGAGGTGCGCGGCGAGACCGGCGGGTGTGAAGTCGAGCATCGCGTTCAAAGATTCGCGGAACTCGCGGAGGAGCGTGAGGCCGCGGCGTGCCCCTGTTGAGTCATCGGCGAGGATGTGTTTCTCGACAGCTTTGGGATCAAAGTCGGTGGCATCATCATCGCGGAACATGAAGCCTGCGGACTTGAGGCCGTCGCGCAGGGTCTTTGCGCGGGGTTTGATCGCGGCGGCGAGGATGGCGAGGCGATCGCGCGGGATCGCGGCGAGGTGAGCGGCCGAGGTGGGCTCGAACTCCGCGAGCCATGCGAGCATGCGGTCGGCGAGAACATCGTCGGTCATGGCGCCAATGTAGTCGGCATTGAATGAGAGGAGCTTGGCGCGGTCGAACTTGCTGTTGGTCTTGCCGATGCGGTCGATCGCGAAGTTCTGCGAGAGGAAGATGTTGTCGAACTTCTCGAGATCCTTGCCGTCGGGCAGCTTCATGCCGGGGTTCCAGCCCAGCAACGCGAGGTAGTTGCAGATGGGCTCGGGGAGGTAGCCTGCCGCGCGGAAGTCGGCGACTTCGATCTCGGGAAGGGCGACGTTGTAGACGCGGCCGATGGCGGATGCGACCTCGAGCGAGTCGTTGTCCTTGGCGAGGAACCCGGCGACATCGGCGGCTGCGAGTCCCAGACGCTGCGCGAGCAGCTCGGGCGTGAGCGCGGGCTCCTGCTTGATGCGGGCCTGGATCGCCGCGCGGGCAGCCTTGGCCTTGTCACGCTTGCTCATCTTGGTGCCATCGACGTTGAAGATGAGGGGCATGTGCGCGTAGACGGGCGTGCGGAAGGGCTGGCCGTTGTCGAGCCGCTTCAATGCTTTCTGCATCGCGACGTGCCGCGGCGTGTTGGCAAGGTGCTCCTGGGCGCGCATGACATGCGTGACGCCCATCAGCTCATCGTCGATCACGACGGCGAAGTGGTACGTCGGGAAGCGGTCGGCCTTGAGGATGACGAAGTCGTCGAGCTCGCCCGCGGCGATCTTGACATCGCCGAGGACCTGATCGGGCACGATGACCTCTTCATGGAGCGCGAGGAAGCGGACGACGTGGGGCTGGGTCTTTGCCTGTTCCCAGCGCGCGGCGTTGAAGACACCGGGCTCGATATCGGCGGGGCGCTCGTAGCGGTAGGTCTGCTTGGCGGCGACAGCGGCCTTGCGCTTCACCTCCAGGTCGCCAGCATTCTCGAACGCGGGGTAGGCGCGGCCGGATTTCACGAGCGCCTCGATGTAGGCGTGGTACGTCGGGACGCGCTGCGCCTGGAAGTATGGGCCGACGGGGCGTGAGGCTCCGCCGATGGTGCGGCCGTCGGCCATCTTCAAGGCGGGGCCATCGTCCCACTCGATGCCGAGCCATGCGAGGTCTTCGAGGATGCCGCGGGCCGATTCGTCGCTGCTGCGGGCCTGATCGGTGTCCTCGATGCGGATCATGAAGCGGCCATCGCTTCGCTTGGCGAAGGCCCAGCAGAAGAGCGCGGAGCGTGCGCCGCCGATGTGGAGGTGGCCGGTGGGCGAGGGCGCGAAGCGTGTGACGACGTGATCGGAGGCGGTCATGGGAACAGAGAGTAGGAGAAGGCCGCCGCGGCTGGAGGTGGATTGGAGAGACAGAGGAATGGCTCGCGCAGAGGAGCGGAGCCGCAAAGGGCGGAAGAGAGCGGGAGACAAATGGCTAATCGCAAATGAGCAAACGGCAAATCGGAGGCAAAGCAGAAGAAGGGAAGAAAGGGGGCGGAGGAGGGGACGGATGGGAGAGGATGTGGGTGAAGACGGGGGGATCACGGAAGCGGATCGGAGTGCATGGAATGAAAAAGGCCCCGGCGCATGCCGGGGCCTTGGGTGGTGTCGAACACGGGATCAGCGAATCGAGTTTACTGGCCTTCCTTCTTCTCTTCTTCTTCAACGATCGGCTCAGGGCAGGGCAGGCCGGCATCTTTGAGCAGGGTGTCGATCTTCTTGGCCTTGTCCGCGAGCTTGCCGCCGGGATGCAGACCGTTGTAGCGGACCTTTCCGGCGGGGTCGAGGATCGCGACGTGCGGGATGCCGCGGACGCCGTAGGACGGGTTGAAGACTTCCTGATCGCTGAAGCCGACGGTCCAGGTGACTTCCATGTCCCTGATGAACCCGGTCATGAGTTCCTTTTCCTTGGCCGGATCATCCTTGGTTTCGGTGCGCTCGCGAGTCTTGGGGTTGGAGTGCGAGCCCTGGATACTGGTCACGCCGAGGATGGTGACCGGGTAGCCGTCGTAGCGCTTCTGCAGTTCGCGCACGTTGGGGAAGCTGCCGATGCACGGTCCGCACCAGGTGGCCCAGAAGTCCACTACAACCACACGACCCTTGAGGTCGGCAAGCGACTTGATCTTGTCGTCGGTACACCAGTTGAAGGTGATCGCGGGGGCGGTGTTGTTCATCAGTTCGCCCTTGGCGAACGAGCTGTCGAGGTAGGCGAGGGAGCGCTTCAGGCTGGACATCAGGCGAGTCTCGGTTCCGTCCTCGCTTGCGGGGGCATCGGCAACACCCTTCTCCATGACCTTGATCGATTTGAGACGGATTCGGGTCTTGACGTCGGCGTGGATGTCATCGTTGGCTGAAACGGAATCAAAGAATGAACCGACCGCGGCCGCGGTCTGTGGCGACATGTCGTTGGCGAGGAGGGGCTCGATGGTGTCGATGAGGCGAGCATCGCGGACGATGTCGGCGGGGAAGAAGCCGATGCGGCGGAAGTAGTCGCTGCCGTCGGTCTCGGTCTTGAGCAGTTCGCCGGCGGAAGGGTGGGCCGCGGCGGAGCGGTAGGCCTCGGCCATTTCGGCCTGCATCTTTCGACGGGCTTCGGGGGAGAGATCGGCGGCATCGGGGAAGTTGATGACGCGGAGCATGGCGGCGCGTGCGCCGTCGGCATCTGGCTGCTTGGCCAGCTCGGCCAGCCTCGGGGCGACGGTCTGCTTGGTCGCTGGCAACCTTGAGAACATGCCGGAGCGGGTGAGCTTCTGAAGCTGGGCGATGGTCGCTTCGTTGACGGAGATGGAGGCGATCCCCTCTTCCGCGGCGGCCTTCATGGCGTTCATGGATTCGGTGCGATCGGTGGAGGAGTTGCCGGCTTCCTGCACCTTGGTGATGAAAGCATCGATCTGATCATCGGTGGGCGGCGCGGCGAGCGCGGCCTGGGCAGCACCGAGCGTTGCGCCGGCGGCAAAGACCGTGGCAAGGATCAACCTTCTAAACGTTCGCATATGCAAGCTCCTGCCCCCGCCCTTTCATCGCCCCTCTGCTACCGGATCAAAGATCGTTCGCGGCGTCAAACGATGACGCGATGGGTATTGTCACCCAGATGCACCCCTGGCCGCAAGTCGGGTGTGGATCAAATGGCGGGAAAGAAGGACTTGCAAAGGTTGCAGGGAGTTTGGTAGGCTGCTGCTCGGGATCAGCACGGCCAGGGAAGGCCCGGGGAAGCTCGTATGGGCCGTCTGTCGCGCATTGTCTTGATTGTGCTGGGTTTGAGCGCTGTGTTGCAAACCGCTTTGGCGGAGCAGGCGGCTTTTCCGGCCCCGGCCCCGGCCTCGCCGGCCCCGCGCCCGCCGGCATTGCCGCGGGCGTGCAAGGTGTTGCATCTGCATGTGCGCGGGGACCTTGACTGTCTGCGGCTGGCGCGGGAGTTTGGGGAGGCGATCAGTGCGGCGAGCGGGGACGGCACGGAGGTGCTGCTGCTGGAGTTCTCCGGGGACCGGTGGCGGGCGGATGTTGTGCACGCGATGGCGAAGGCGATGCGCGATCCTGGAACGCCCGCCGCGGCGGGGCGGGCGGTGTCGCGGCGGGTGTTGGTGCTGCTTGATGATGAAGCAGGGAGGGTTGGGTTCGGGCAGACTTCGCTGGCGCTGCTGGCGGATGCGTGCGCGATCACGCCACGTACGCGCATGGTGTTTGAGCCGGCGGATGACCTGCGGGCGACGGCGGGCCCGGAGACGGATTGGGAGCGCGTGGATCGGGAGCTGCAAGGCCTGCTGTATCTTGCGGCGAAGGATCGGCAGGCGGATGTGCTGCTGAGTTCGCTGTTGCCCCGGCCCAGCGGGCCGCTATGGGCAGCGCCCGCCGCGGATGCATCGCTGCCTTGGCGGCTGGCGCACAACCGTCCTGCGCATGCATCGGCGGCACTGGTCGTGCCGGAGGGTGGAGAGGATGGCGCGGTGAACGTGCGGATTGATGGTGCGATGGCCGCGAGACTGGGGATTGTGACCTGCCAGACGAAAGATGCGGGGCAACTGCTTGCGAGCCAGGGGATGCGTGCGCGGCCGATCATCCGGAAGGAACTGGTCAGCGGGCTGAACGAGGCACGCGGGAAAGTGATCCGACTTGTAGAGCAGCTTGATGAGGGACTGCGCACGGTGGACATTGATGTTGCGCAGGCGGCGAAGCTGCGAGGACAGGAAGCGCCGAAGCAGAAGCGAGAAACCGGGGAGCGGGCCAAGCGGTTGATCGTGGAGGCCGAGCGGCGGCTGCTGGATGCGGAGGCGGTGATGACGGAGTATCCGGAGTTGCTGTCGGCACTGCCGCCGGGGCGCACGCCGGTGGGGCAGGATCCTGAAAAGCACCCGATGCTGTGGCGGTGGCGGTTTCAGGATCTGCGGAACGATGTCGATCGGCTGCGGGCGTCGGCGGAATCGCTTTCGCGGACACCATGAGATGGCAGGAAGGGGGGGACGCGGCGGGCCAGCGCGCCGACAATAGCCCATGGAACCGACCGCATTGTCCTCGCATCAACCGCACGTCCAGGACCCTTGTGTGATCTCGCACACGCGCACGCTGTTCTGGCACAATGTGGTGCGCGAGATGCTCAATGATCTTTCGATCATGTGCCAGACGAGGCCGGATCTGTTTGATGGGCGCTTTGGGATCGTGACGAGCCAGGGCGTGCGGGTGGGGATTAAAAACATCTTCCCGCTCTTTGCGTGCAGCATCCCGGGGACGGATTGGGAGCGTGAGTCATCGGTGGCGGTGCAGTGCACGGTCTTTCGCATCGCCACACCGGATGGGGAGATCTACACGCTTCCGGTGCATGAGATCGTGACCGTGCACTCGATGACGCCTGAGCTGATCGAGCAGATGGCCAAGGCCGAGCGAGAAGCCGAGGGGGACGACGCGGAAGAGACCGAGAAGCGGCCGTTCGGACTGGCGGCGTTTCACGCGCTGCCTCGGCTTCCGAATGCGGGGATTGAGGGGGATTCGGCAATCTGACAGGGGGCTGAGAAAGGGGCATAGGGAGCAATGGAGGGGGATTTTGGCTCCAAAGAATCCGCAACCCCGCTGTGCCACGAACATACGCTTGCACGAAGGGTCGGATTCGTGCTGCGGGGCGTCCCCGCGACAGTGAAGCCTGTGACCACGGGCGTAATCGCGAGGGCATCCCCGAACATGGCACAGCCGACCACGCTCATCGCCATCCCGGTCTACAACGAGGAAAAGTACGTCTGCCGCGTGCTCGCACATGCGCTTGAGTATGCGGATGATGTGCTGGTGATCGACGACGGTTCATCTGACCGGACGACGACGCTGCTGCCCAAGTTTCCGGTGGATGTGATTCGGCACGCGGTGAACCGCGGGTATGGCCGGTCGATGCGGGACGCGTTCGACTGGGCACGGCTGAATCGGTATGACTGGGTTATCACGATGGACTGCGATGAGCAGCACGAGCCGACGGCGATTCCGACGTTTGTGCAGGCAGCGCGGGAGAACCGGTGGGATGTGATCTCCGGCTCGCGGTACATGAGTCGCGATGATGAAGTGGATTCGCCGCCTGCGGATCGGCGGAACATCAACCAGATCATCACGCGGGAGATCAACGAGCGGCTGGGCCTGTCGCTGACAGACTCGTTCTGCGGGTTCAAGGCTTACCGCGTGGAGGCACTCAGGCTGTTGAAGCTGAGCGAGAACGGGTATGCGTTCCCCATGCAGTTCTGGGTGCAGGCGGCCGCGGCGGGGCTTCGGACGACGGAGATCCCGGTGAAGCTGATCTACAACGATCCGAACCGGACATTTGGCGGGCCACTGAATGATGCCGATACGCGGCTGCGGCATTACCGGCAGGTGCTGCACTGCGAACTGGAGCGGTGCGCCGATCGGCTGCCACCCGATGCGCTTCGGGATATTGATGCGGGGTGCCGGTGCGGGTGAGGGGAAGTGGGAAGTGGGAAGCTACATCGCGAGCCCTGCACCTACTCTGTAAGTCGACATGACAAGCGAATGTGCTGAGGCGAGTGGCGGCGGGGCGCGAGCGGCGAGCAGTGCGCCAGAAGTCACGATCCGTCCGGAGCCGCAGGCGTGGCGTGGACTTGTCGCAAAGAGCGTTTCGGAGGAACCGGCGAGGCAGTTTCGGCGAGAGCTTGGGCTGCCGGATGATCGGCCGGTGATCATGTCCGGCCACCAGGCGCAGGTGTGGCATCCGGGGATTCTGGCGAAACTGATGGCGATTCGCGCGGCGGCGGATGTGCTGGGCGCGGCGGCGGCGTGGGTGGTCGTGGATCATGATGAGAATGACCCGCTGCAGGTCCGAGCGCCGTACATCGGCGGTGATGGGCGGCTCGGGGTCGCGACATTTGAACCCCCCGAGGGGGAGGAAGGCGTGCCGGCGTGCAGACGACCGGCGTGGGGGGCCGCGGAAGCGTGGGGGTTTCCTTCGAGCAGCAAGGAGGCCGCGCCGGGCGTTGTGGCGGGCATGGGTCGCATCCGCGCCGCGTTCATTCGGCATATGGGCGCGGGTGATGCGGCATCGCAGGCGACGGCCGCGGCGTTTGAGCTTGCGCGTGAGGACGGAGAGACTGGGATGCCGGTTGCTGTCCGCGCGACAGAGCTGGCGCGGACATCGCTGTTTGGGGAACTGGTGAGGAAGATGCGAGAGAACCCGCGCGCGTGCGTTGAGGCGCACAACGCCGCGGTGAGCGCGTTCCCGCGCGACAGGATTGCGCCACTGGCAATTGATGGCGAAAGCTGTGAGTTGCCGCTGTGGACGATCGGCGGGGCGATGGGTTCGGTACGGCGGAAGGTCTTCTCGACCGAGCTTTCCACCTTGCCCGTCGAGAGCCTTGCGCCCAAGGCGCTGCTGCTGACGGGCCTTATGCGGCTGGCGGGGTGCGAGCTGTTCATTCACGGGCTGGGTGGGGAGCGGTATGACCGGATCACCGAGCTGTGGCTGGATCGCTGGCTGGGCAGGGCGCTCGCGCCCACGGCGATGGTGACGGCGACGATGTGGGTGCGGGCGCCGGGGTGTTGGCCATCGACAGAGCAGATCGCCCGGGCGGCGTGGGTGGCACACCGGGCGCAGCATGATCCATCGATGGTGAATGATGCTGCGCGGGGGAAAGAGAAGACGGAGTTGGTGGAGCGGATTCGGATGTCGCCGCGGAAGAGCGCGGAACGATCGGAGTTGTATCGGGCGCTCCACACGATTCTGCGGGAGGCACGAGCAGAGCACGAGGGGGCGCTTTTGAAACTGGAGCAGCAGGCGGGCGCGATGCAGGCCCGCGCGGGTGAATCGGCGATTGCTTCAGATCGGACGTGGCCGTTCCCGCTGTATGAAGCAGATCAGCTTGCGGCCCTTGGGGCGGCGGTGCGAGGGCGCTTCGCCTAGGCGGGTTTGCTTGCCAGCGCGAAGAGGGCGACGGCCGCGGCAACGGCGACGTTGAGCGAGTCGGCGCGGGCTCCGCCGGGCCCGATGGGCATGTCGATGTGAACCCGTGCATCGGACCGCGCCATGGCTTCTTCGGTGAGACCGGGGCCCTCGGTGCCCATCATGATCGCGAGGCGCTGCGGGGCGGACGCCTTGGGTTGCGCTGGCGATGCGCCGGTGTTGCCTCCCTCACTGCTGCTGCATGTGCTCGGGGACCGCGATAGTTCGGCGGCGAGGTCACGGATGTCGCGTGAGTCGTCGCCGGGGGTCATGGCCAGCAGCTTCACACCGGCAGCGCGGAGGCGGTCGAGGTCGCCGGGCCAGTCTTCAAGACGCGTCCAGGGGATGAGCAGGGCGTGGCCGGTGGAGACACGGAGGCACTTGCGATAGAGCGGGTCGGCGGTGCGCGGCGAGAGGAGCACCGTGACACCTGCGCCGCCGAGGGCGGCGGCGTTGCGGAAGATCGAGCCGATGTTGTCGTGGTTGAAGAGGTCCTCGAGGATCACGAACGGACCATCGCGCCCGAGCAGGTCATCGAGCGGGATGGGGCGCGGGCGGATTCCCGCGGCGAGGATGCCGCGATGGATGTTGAAGCCGACGATGTCGTTGAGGGTCTTCGCATCGGCGACAAAGACCGGAGAATCGTCGGGGAGAGGCTCGATCGCATCGCGCAGGGCATCGACCCGGTTGGGCGCGATGAGGAGCGAGCGGGTGCGGTAGGTTGATTCGAGCAGGCGGCGGACGACCAGCTCGCCCTCGGCGATGAACAGGCCGCGATGGCCTTCGGGGTCGAAGGGGTCTTCGCGCTGCAGCAGCTCGTGATCGCGCAGGTTGCGATAATCTGCAACGCGGGGATCGTCGAGGGAATCGATGGTGACGAGTCTCACGGAGGCGAGGGTATCAGCCCAGCTTCTTGAGGCGCATCTGCAGTTCGTCGACGTTGGGCGAGGACTCGATGGCGGTGCGGACGTGGATGTACTCACCTTCGACCAGTTCGACCAGGGACTGGTTGAAATCCTTCATGCCTGCCTGCTGGGCTTCGATGCTGTGGAAGTACTCGCGGAGATCGCCCTCGCGGCCCTCGAGGATGTGCTTGCGCACGACCGAGTTGGTGACGAGGATCTCGAGTGCCGGGATGCGGTGGATCTCGGGGCGGAGCGTGGGGAGGAGCTTCTGGTAGACGAACGCGCGCATCTGGTACGCGAGAATCTTTCGGACCTGCTCGACTTCCTCCTGCTCGAACAAGCCGTAGATGCGGCTGAACGTCTGCGTCGTGCTCGACGCGTGGATGGTCCCGTACACGAGGTGGCCCGTTTCCGCGGCGTGCAGCGCGGCCTCGAAGGTTTCCTTGTCGCGCATTTCGCCGACGAGCACGATGTCCGGGTTCTCGCGGACGAGCGCGCGGAGCGCGATCTTGAAGTCCAGGCAGTCGATGCCGATCTCGCGCTGGTTAATCGTTGCCTTCTTGTCGTTGAAGATGTACTCGATCGGGTCTTCGATCGTGACGATGTGCACGGGCTTGCGCTCGTTCACGTAGTCGAGCATCGCGGCGATGGTGGTCGACTTACCCGAGCCGGTCACGCCGCAGAGCAGCACGATGCCCTGGGGCTGCATAGCGATTTCTTCCATGGACTTGGGAAGGTACAGCTCCTCGAAGCGGCGGATCTTCGAGGTGATGAGTCGGGCGGCGACGGCGAGCTTGCCGCGGGCCTGGAAGAGGTTCACGCGGAAGCGGTTGTGCTCGTCGTAGTCGTATGCGAAGTCGACCGAGCCGAAGTGGCGGAGGTCCTTGAACTGCTCCTCATCGAGGATGTGCTTGGCGATCGCGAGGAACTCTTCGCCGGTGACGGGGGTGGTATCCAGGGGCTTGAGCGCGCCGCGGAGGCGGATCTTGGGCTTCTGGCCCGACTTCATGATGAGGTCGGAGGCCTCGAACTTGATCGCGGCCTTGAGGCTGTCTCTTATACACATCTCCGAGCCCACGAGACTAAGGCGAATCTCGTATGCCGTCTTCTGCTTGAAA
>ENA-ORBV01014776-ORBV01014776.1-microbial-mat-metagenome-genome-assembly--contig:-NODE-14776-length-11611-cov-4.417028_pt1 | contig 11611 bp, 6 predicted proteins | sample MGYA00237777_ERZ505514 | MGnify/ENA primary metagenome ERZ505514 (study PRJEB26160, sample SAMN06269048) | microbial mat metagenome | isolation source: Oligotrophic lake microbial mat | place...
TTTTCAAGCAGAAGACGGCATACGAGATTCGCCTTAGTCTCGTGGGCTCGGAGATGTGTATAAGAGACAGGTAGAAGGCTTCCCCAGCGAATCCAACCACCACTATCAACACAGCAACAACACCAACACCTATAGCAGCAACAGTAGTAGCAGCAACAACAACACCAATATGGCTAGCATGGTCGTTGCCGGGTCTGTCGCCCCTTTGGCCAGCCGTAAGCGAACTCACAGTGACGTTGACCTTCCACAGCAAAGTCAGCAGGTCTCCAAGACGGAAGCCAGCAAGGAGCAGTTGGCTTGGGAACTCCTTCGAACGGTGGCCAATCTGAGTCGAGAAAAGTCCGCCGCTGTTGCTGCGCCAATAGGACAGAGCAGTAGCAGTGGAAGTAGCACATCGGCAATGGGAGACAATGACTTCGGAAACAACAGCTCATCTCCTGAGGGGAGCTCTCCCCTGTCTTCTTCTCCTGCTGGCTTGGGTGCCGCCTTTACGGATTGGAATCCAAACACGGAAGCAACCGCTGCTGCTGCTGCTGCTGCTACTACTACAGGGGATTGCAGCAACAACAACTACGCGGGAAACTACGTCAGCAACACCACCTCTACGACCGCCCAGGGCAACAAGGACGTTCTCATGAATGATCTCATGAGAATTGTGTCTCAGCCGGGAACCGGTCCTACAAAGTTATGGAGCAATCAACCGGTCGTCAATTGCTTGGCCGTGTTGCTCGTCCTTCAACGATTGGAACAAGTGCAGTGGGAATTGAATCAACAAACTTCCCAATGCCTCGAGATGTCTTCTCTCTTGTCTCAGATCCAATGCAACTTGGCGTCGTCGGCCACCGCGTCGGCGCAGGCCAACAACAACAATAACAACGTGAGTGCTCCTCCTGTGCATCAGAATCTAGCAGCCGCATTACCAACAGCCAACAGCTTCAACAACTACTGTACGGAGGGAAGCAATACGGCTCAGCAGCAACAACCCCAAGACCAGCAGCAGCAACAGCAACATGGCTCTGCCATGGATTGGATTCTTCCTGTCTGTCAGCAAGACCCAGCGTCCCTTTTGGCGGCTCTTGTAGCAGGACTTTTGTGTACAGCACAGAAGCAGCAGCAACAGCAGCAAATGATGGAAACTCTAGAAGAGCAGATCTCCTCGTTGCAGCAGACGGATCAACAGCAGCAACCGCCATGTCCACAGCAGCAACCGCCCTTCTCGTCCTTCCAGCAGCAGCAGCAGCAACCACCCCAACAGCCTTACCAGCAACAGCAGGATCAGCAACAACAGCAACCATTGCAGCAGTCCTTTCGAATACATCCTTCTATTCAGAAGCTACTGCAACAGTTACTCCAACAACAGCAGCAGCAACAGCATCCTCAAGGAACAGGTCCAGGTCCCGGGGGCTCACAGGAAAGCTTTCCCATCAAGGCTTTGTTTGCGGCTCAGCAAGGGTCTCTTCCTTGTGGCTCGCAACAACAACAGCAGTCGGCATCATCTCAACAAGGGCCAGCCTTTGACCAGTCGTCGCCTCTCATGGCAGCACTGTTGCAGGAACAATGTCGGCAACAACAGCTCAACCAGCAGCAGCAGCAATCGTCTGCACAACCATCGCAACACAACATGTACGGCCAATCACCACCCGTCCTACCTCAAGCATTGCAACAGCAACAACTACAGCAGGTTGTCAATCGACTCGGACTCCCCAAAGATGATGGCTACTACCACAATAATAACTACGAGCTCCATGAGGATGACAATAATAATGATGATAACGACGATGAAGATGGTATCAGTATTCGATCGTGGGATGCCAACAATAACAATTGGCAGATTCCCCAATACATCAATGTCCCGCGCAATCCATGGAAGAAGTATCATCCCTATCCGGCAGCCGCCGTGGGACGTCGTCGTCTGCGACAGCGTCTTTCGAACCGACGACATGCCGCCGCTGGCGAGGCAGCTCCAGGAGCTGCTGCCGCCGTGGCGGTGGAGGCAGCGAGTTCTCAAGTGCATGTGGTCCCTGTGGGGGATCATTACAAGAAGAATGGCGACAAGGCAACGAACGGAGAAGGAACCAAGGGTGCCGCTGCTGGTACAGCAACGACGGCTGCTATGGCTTCGACAGGGATCGGTGCGAATGGGCACCACCATGCTCACCACCGCCATCATCATCATCATCACCAACAGCAGGAACCGCATGGTGCCAATGGCCAAAAGCAGGAGCAGCGGCAACAAGACAACAGTGGCACTCGTCGAACCGTCTCCAGAAATGCTCGTGCAGCTGCCGCTTCCTCGACACAGGATCATTCCAATAGTCAGAGCAACAGCCATTCGAATTCCAACTCGAACTCGAACAGCAATACCCAAGACAATTCCACCATGCCACCACCCCGTCAAGACATGGAAATGGTATCCTCCTTGAGTGATGCGGAACAAGGATCCGTATCGTCGTCGGCCTCGTCTTTGACCATGGGATCGGTCGTGTCCAATTCGGCCGCCAGTTTGTAAAAGAAATGATGTCGTATTGTAGAGCGACTCACTCTGCCCCAAGGAAGGATGTGCTGTAATTGCGATGGAGAAACGAATGAACGGATGCATAAAGAAAGCGTCGATGACTACATAAAATCTCTCTTACCAGTAAATAGCAATAAAACGTTCCATCGCACCAGTGATATATTCTTTCTGTGCTGCCTAACTAGGAACTAACTACTGCTATAGCACACATAGCACTAAATAATAGTAAAAATCGACACCAATGTATTCAAATTGGTTCAAATTGGCTTACTGAGATGTGGAGTACAATGAAGAAATGCAAGTCCAAATAGAGCATCATCGCCACCACCGGGAGAGCTTATTCATCTTCTGTACTACCTACTACTAGGTCAACTACTAGGCCATCCTTTTGCTTTCTCTTGATTTATCGGACAAGCATTTAAATTACTGTGCCTATTGTCCTGATGGCTTTATCGTAGATTGATATTTATGAGATATACCCACTTAGGTTCGTCCGTGCCCATGGACATTATTATTCATGAACGACGGACCGATGATGGACAAACCGGTGGCTTTTGCCTCCAAAAATAAGCCCATTTTCCCATTCCAATTGTGGACTACGTAAAAAGCAGCCAGCAGGTGGCTAACCAAAATATTTATTGCCTATTTTTGCCCATAGAAGAGATTTATCGCCGCAGTCATGATTAACACCATCTTAGTTGCGAGTGCAATGGAACCCAAGATGGATGCCCCAGATGATTTATCCGAATCCGTGGTAGTAGTAGTATTGGTCGAAGGACTAGCCGCAGTGTCGGGTCGAGAAGCAATGGCCGCCACTCCCGGCACAACGAGGGGATAGAAAAAGGGATCGTCGGCTTCGCACTGGACCACTCGACCATTGGCCACATTGGTACAATCCGCCGACAAAAACCGGGCACTTTGACCCAACACCATTTCACACATGGTGCAACTTTGGCAACGTGTATCCGCCACGGCCACGGTACAATTGTCGAAATCCAAATTCATGACCAAATCCACCCTGTGTTCAGGAATAAAATATTTGTTCTTTTCTTCGCCCGAATAAGACGAAGTATCCGCGCCTTCTTCCAATCCTTCCACAAACTCGTACGAGAACGATTCCGTCCCTAAGGATGGAGGAGGACATTCCGTGGCCGGTGCATCTGGGGGTGGCCGACACAATTGAGGCGGGGGGGATTCCTCCACACTGATGAGACCCGCACAAATGGTGGGGTATTGTGGATGGCACTGGACGATGGGGTCTTCAACAATAGCCGCTTCGACTACTAGACTTTGTTGACACAGCGACTGCAACAACAAAAAAGCTGGAACATAGTACATTGTGGTGATTGTGGCAGCGGATATGAAGACAGTAGATCAAAAGGGCGTCTTGTAATACAGATAGGTCTACTAACCGGTACCACGCAGTGAAGCAGAAGCAACAACGGCTCCTGCACAACAGTAACAATTCTTTTTCTCATTCATTCTGAACACATCGCAGACACCACGCACGTCATCACCCGGAGCCGCGATCCTTCGAACAACGACTGAAAGAGATAATGACCTTGCCCCACAACTTCGGTCGCGAGCTCGCGACACTCACGAGACAGTGAGCTTCTTTTTTCTTTCTGGACCGTGGCGTGACTTTCGGTTCCACACAATTGTTGTCTACCACCTAGCTAGCTAGCTAGCTAGCTACTAGCTATGGATCATAGATTTGGCGCCACAACTGCCGTACACACCTTGTTTTGCTCTGCTACGACTGTTATTGACTATAGCTTCACAGACAAATGGACCATTTACGGGCATTCAATAGAAAGTCTAGGTGCATTTGATGGAAGCTTCCTTCCCTCGGCAGGAATGAAAAGCAACGACCCAAGCAGCTCACCCTTCCATAGAAGCAGGAAAATAGGAGCAGATAGCTAGCTGCATTGCTACTGTATTCAGAAAATAATGATTTCGCTTGGATCTGGTATCCGACTCTGTGGACACTGTTGTTTGTGTTCGCTAGTTACTTACCCTATCATCCCTCTGGTGTGCAAGTTAATCTGTCACAGAATGGACAGTATAGAGACATATCATTCCAACCAAGATGTTTGCTCCTACAGCAGTGCCACCTATTTACTAGCTACAAGATAGTTATCGGTGAGAATGTTACCTCACGTTGGACAATTGCAGGGGGGGGAAGCGAATTACGCATAGGACTGAGAGCAGCATGTCGTGTGTATTCGCGTAGCACTATTTTCTCAAACCGTACTGGTAAATAAGGTTATAAGTAAATTGAAACAAGTGTTGAACAACTTAGTTTCGTTTCTTTTTTTTAAAACTGTAATAACAGAAATGACTAGGTATTTAGTACATGTGGCTGCTGGCAACTGTTGCCTTCCAAAAAGGAGTGGGCTAGAGTGGGGTGCATCCTTTTTTTTCGAAGCGCAAACCGGGCTATGGTTCTTCCGACGCTTCGTCTAGAAGTAACTAGGCATTTAGCATGCGAAGCAGCTGCCAGCGACCATTGCTCTTCCAAAAAAGGTGTGGAGTGTCCATCCTTTTTTCGAAGCGGTTTTCTGGACTATGGTTCTTCCGACGCTTCTTCTACAATGATTTCCGCCTCGGCATGGACGACTGGTTCCACGTCCCCTTCCGGTGCTCCTCCCGAAAGAGAAAGCAAGGGTTCCGTCATGTTGGCGTCGTGATGGCTAGCAGCAGTAGTCGTATGGTGGTCAAAAGCATTGTTTGGCGCCAATGCCAAATCCCGGAGCAACGCATCCCTGGTCAGACCTTCGGCATGAATGCGGCGATTCAAATACACAATGGTCGAGTTGATGGCTAAGAAAACGGGACCCAATAGAAAGCTTGGAATTTGTATCCAGCAGGTTGTTAGGACGACTCCCATAAAGGGAGAAGTGGCCAACAGGGGGATTGTCGTTGTAGCAGCAATCACGGTCGACAACCAAAGCATGATCACATAGGGTATACCAGGGGCGATGGTGGCACACCAAATATCACAAAATCCAGAGCGTGTCAATTCCCAAGATCGTTGTAGAGCTGACCATGCTCCAGACTGTTCTACCACGATAATGGGGTACACCAGCATGAGGCGGATCGACAACCAAAATACCAAAGCGGGAGCCACAATTGCCAAAAGAATTCCTAGCCACGCCAACTTCCCCGTGGAAATCAAGAGGACAGGAAGAATCCACAAATTCCCCACCGATCCAGCAATCATGAACAATCCAGCGACAAAGAGGGACGTACAATTCCCGAGACCACGACGAAAATACTTGGTCCAAGGCAGTTGTTGGTGTTGTTGATTGTCATGATTCAAATAGTGGTCACTCTGATTCGCATACATTTCTGCCGTGGCTCGAATCATGGCACCCCGACCCGAAATGGTAATGATCGTGTACAGCACCAAATACACGACTGTCAAAACGAGTACCACATCCATGCGTTGCAAAATTTCTTCCCCCATTTGCTCGCATAATTCCACAAAATCATCCCATCCCGTGATTTGAATGCCCTTGGTAATAATGGTGTGCCACACTTCCGAAAACGTAATGGCCACCACGCCTTCCATGATCCACAGTAGTACCAATAGGGGAAGCATGGTAGCCAATGCCAATTGGGCAAATAATTTCCATTGCGACCCATAGATGCGAACCGTCCGCGTCAACACCCCCACCACCGAGAGATGGTCCAAATGAATGGCCATTATTTTGAGTGGGCTGGTTTCTAAGTAGCACTAGCTAGATAGCTAGCTAGCAAGTAACGTACTGTACCTTTGGCCAACAGCTACTGTATAATTCGTCAGGGTCTACTACGGAATCGTGAAACTTATATTAGGTAGTACATCTAGGAACGGGAGGAGTTGTGGTTGTGGTTGTTGTTTCATTTGTTTGTACTCACGTTGTGTTTCCTTGTTGTGGTTTGTTGTTTTGCACCGTCCCGCGAGTCTGGATTTAAAACTGGAAACAGCCAAGTGGGACTGAATTTACTTCTTTAATCACGATTTTAGAAGGCGACATGCGTGCGCACGCCAGTCGTACCGAGCTACTGTATTTTCGACTGATTCTCCCGACTGGAGCCCCTACAGAAACACTATAGGTTCCCATCTGGAGAAGAATTCTCCCAACTGGAGAAGACATTCTCCCAACTGGAGAAGACATTCTCCCGACTGGAGCCTCTACAGAACCACTGTAGGTTCCCAACTGAAGAAGACATTCTCCCAACTGGAGAAGACATTTTACCAACTGGAGAAGACATGTCACCGATAATGACCATGTGAGGACGCACACTACTTCTCAACCTTATTACGGTAAACAAAGTTTCAAAACAACAAACCACAGAGAGCCTGGCCGACTGACTGACTTCCATGACGACGACGAATTGCTGTGGCTCACCATGGCGATCGACATACACCTTGTACGACGTATTAGTACTTATTATGATTTGGTAGACTCACTTGACTGGCTGTGAATGGTTGATGCTATCTACCAGCAGTTCGTTAGTGTTGAGCTATTTTTGAGCTATACAAAAAGCACGGGCCGAAACCAAAGAAACGTTCAAGGCGGTCTTGTTGTTTTGGCATCGCCAGAAAGATTCCTTACTACTTGTTAGCATTGAGATTTCATCCGCTTTCGTTCCCAGGAAGGATTCATTCTGCCACTCACTACAAGAACGAGTCCATTGTTATCATTATTTCTTCATCGCACGAGATAGGAATGGCCAGCAGGAGGAGGAGCTGTATGGTGTTGTTGTTGCTGTTCTCGAGACCTCATTTTTTTGGTCGGGCCTTTCCAACATCACTTCGTTCCAACATTATTGCGCCCGATCCTTCGTATTGTCACAACACCGATTCCGATTCGTCGGCAGTAGACCAACGACGACCATGCCATTTTCCAGCAGCAAGGACAATGCCGTGGCTACTACTACGAAACCCAAACAATTTGCACCCTCTCGATTCGTAGAGGTAAACGACGACAACCATGACGACTTGACCACCCATAAAAAATATCGATTGTGTGCGGCAGCGGCGGTCTTTAATTCTCAAAAAGAAATTCTAGTGGGTGAACGCTCGACCATTGCCGGGGCGTGGCAGTGTCCACAAGGAGGCGTCGATGCCGCGTGGGAAGAAAATGGTCACCCAGAAGAAACCGTGGTCCAAGCCGCCACTCGCGAATTGTACGAAGAAATGGGATTGGTTCTGGGCCAGCACGTCGTCTTACTATCGCCCGACAAAGAAGATTTGAGTCACGGAATTCGCTATGAAACATCCGGCACTTCCAATTGGTTGACCAGGGCTGGATTTTCCGGTCAACAATTGCAGTGGGTACTCTTTCGTTGCATGGATGGACGTGGCGACGCCCATCCCTCGGTCATGTGTGATGTATCCGGTCAAAAGGGAGAATCTCCCGAATTTTCTCAAGTCGCATGGCGACCACTATCGCAAGTCCTAGACGAAATGTGGCCGGCCAAACGAGGGCCCTACGAAGCCTTGCAACAATTGTTGTTCGAGACGGGCGTGGACAAGGCGTGGTACGATCGATGCCAATCCTTTGCCTCGGAATTGACAGGAATTTGGTCACGAGATGCGAGACAATCCCAACATTTAGTTCCGGCCCTCGTGGCCCGAGGAATGGACGAGGCCGAGGCCCAAGCAACCGCAGAGGCACCCTATCGACAAGAGTGGATTCCAAAACAAGACGCCGAACACGAAACCGACAACCATAATCCCTCCACCATGTCGTTACCATCTTGGACCGTGGTCACCTTTGCCGACGACGGCACTACTCCTCGTCGAACGCTACACTATCCATGGGGCGAGTGGGACGAAACCTATCATGGGGCATCCACTCTCTTTGGAGCCGCCTCCGAGTCAAAACCCGCCCTATTGAAACGAAGGACCTTTTATGCGCCTACCGTCATTGGTGACAATTCTGCAGAAATAGTCGTGGCCCATGTGACCGTATCCCAAACTCCCAATGGCGATACCGAAGAAGCACGACGATATCGTCTCGGCGACAATCAATTGATACTCCAGCGTACCTATTGGCCCAAAGATACTACTACTCCTACTTCCACCGAGGGAGTAGTTTCCTTGGAAGTATTTCGAAGAGATGACAAATAAACCGCATGAGTAGGACGACATGAGTCCGATTCCAATAGAAAATATCCCAAAGATACAATGAAAGAGGCTTGGCTGCGAAAAAAATCATTAGATACGGCGACCGAGTGGCTTTCACATTTCGATTAAAAAGCGAAAAGGTTTTTATGACCACAAAAATTACATCCACTGGCTGGCTACCTGTATTCGTCTTTTTTTGCTTTGAGCTCCAAGTTTGGTGTCCGAACAATTCTTTTTCATCGAATACGCAAGTTCTTGCTTGATCAAGCGTGGCATACGATCGATCATTGCCCTCCGAAGATCTTGTTGTGTCATCCGCGAAAAACCTGATCGTTCTTCTGTTCGATCCTCTTTGTGGTTCTTGTTTTATGTCGCTTAGCTTTGCAGGTTGATGATGCTGATGGAGTGACGTCCAAATGTAGCTCATTGCTCCTCGCTCGCTCGTACCTAGCTAGCTAGCTACCCCATTTATTTTGCAGGGGGTCCTGAATTGCCAAAGCGGAAGGCAACTGTGATGGGTATATAGAATGTAGTGTATGTCTGGCTCGCCTCCATAAAATAGTGTCCTCTCACAAGCTCAAACCTTCCATTCCACCCCATCCTACGGACAGCTAGCTAGCCAGCCAGCTAGCTACTTTCTACTATAAGAGCTAGCTAGACGAGTCGGTGCCAATTCTTAGGGGTGCGAATTATGTATTCTTTCGGTACCATTTTTTTGGCTAGGCACGGTTTTGTTGTGTGGGGGGACGGAAGCATGACGGATTCATCTCAATCTTTTGGTTAGAAGATGGTAGCTTTCGTTTCTGGATGGGAACTAGCTAGTAAGTTCAGTTTACTACACTATACTATTATTAGTATTGTACTTATTATGCTTGAAAGGATTTTAAACAGTGATAATACTCTTCGAGACGCTTGCTCCCGTACAGCAAATAATCAAACGTGTGACAGCCGTCGGTAGCCGCCTGCACGACGCCCCACAATCCCCAATACAAATGATCGACCAGGACAAAGGCATCGACTTGATGATGAAAGTGGTCCATGTCCGTACTCATAATGCCATTGTCAGTATTGTCGGGCGTCGTCGTTGTTGTACTGGTCCTTTGTTGTTTGTAATCACGGTAGGCTCGTGCGTAATGTTGCAAAAAGGTCCGTTGAAAGTCGCGAGAGGGAAACTTGTCGTACTTGGGTATCCCGTCATCAAATCCTCCGGCAAATTCGTTGAAATGGTTGGCAATGTCAAAGGCCCGATAGTTGATACCCCCGTATTCAAAATCAATCAATTGAATGTGTATTATCGGAGCAAGAGTATTGTCGTCGTCATTGGTAGTATTGCCATTGTCGTTGTTGTCGTCGTGGTTCGTATCAGCAGTACTGGTGGTGGACAACATAATGTTGGCGGCCAAGACATCATTGTGACAAAAGGCCATGTCGACACGTGCGTCGGTGGTGATGGCAGGAATGACGGTGTCTTGCAACCACGCGAGTTGTTGCGGGATATCCGTCACCAATGTGGGAACCAGGGCACGGCAACGATCGTAATCTTGGGCATTCACAAAGCTTTGGGAAGCGTGATGGCGTAAGGCTTGGGACATCCAATCGTTGAGTTGCGTCCATAAACAGGCCGGTTTGGTCATGTCATGATGTGATTTCAAATGGGGTGGCACCACAAAGGTCGCATGCAATTGGGCCATTCGATTCGCAATGGCCTTGGAAATGGAGGGCGACAACAATTCGTCATCCGTCAAGGGCCGCATGCCTTCCAACCACGCCTCGAGTCGACCATTTTGAAAGCGACCATGATAGGCGGGTATCAAACCGCTCGAGGCGAGCGCCGCATAGGTGGACGTTTCCACATCTCGATCAATCATGCCGGCGGCACCAAAAATACGAATCAAGACGGAATCCTCCAACAACTCATCGAGACGATGATGATGATGGACGCTATTCGGAGAGGCCAAGGCCTGCTGCAGGTTGCTGACGCGAAACAATTGATTGGTATTCCCTCCCTTGACGCAAGTGACTTGGAGTAATTGTAGTTGTTGTTGTGTCGCGTTGTTGCCGTTCTTGTTGTTGAATTCTTCTCCCAAGGATGCCCGTACTACTTGATAGGTCACTTGTTTTATGGAGTCGTCCGACGTTGGATCCATTTTCAGGCTGGGAAAATACGGACGACCGTCTACCCTGGTGCACCAATGTTCGTTGTCCTTGTTGTTGCCATTCGCAGTAGCCGTTCTCGCTTGCAGGTAATCTTGAGGAGCCATACTTTTTAATACTCGTATGTAGTTGGTTGTTGACGGTTGGTGGAAGGAAGGAATGTACAGTACAGTAGCCGCTGATACTTGTGTTGTGTATTTTATTATTGATATGCCGATTGAGTTGTTGTTTTCGAACTGTTTTCCATACAGTGGAATCCAGCTAGCACAGCTTCTGCCACCGTGAGGCTAAGCCGGCAATACGGCACTGCTGAGGCTTGTTATGATGTTTCGGGAGAAGGAAAGGGAAGGATTATTATTGACAGAATTATTGAATCGAGACGACGTAATAATAATAATAATAATAATAGCCTAGCCGATGATAGCGAGAGCAGAGAAAATCAGATTGCCAGGAATGAATCGAGACGACGCAGCTTGTCCTCTGTTTCTTATTTTCTTAGTGATGATGATGATTCCAGTCGATCGTTGTGATGCGATCCATCGGCGGCACACACACACACAAACGATGCGCTTCCTTTTTTAATTGTGAGGTGTGTATAATTATGTGTGTAGCAAAGCAAGGTTTGTAGGAGCTGTGCTTTTGCTTGGAAGCTCAACAATAGAAAAGGTCGATACAAATACACTGCTATACATACAGCTGATAGCTAGCTAGCTACTAGCTATAGCTAGACAGAAGTGATAATGATATAGCGATTGTGCTGTCTCTTATACACATCTCCGAGCCCACGAGACTAAGGCGAATCTCGTATGCCGTCTTCTGCT
>ENA-ORBV01014777-ORBV01014777.1-microbial-mat-metagenome-genome-assembly--contig:-NODE-14777-length-11610-cov-5.307899_pt1 | contig 11610 bp, 12 predicted proteins | sample MGYA00237777_ERZ505514 | MGnify/ENA primary metagenome ERZ505514 (study PRJEB26160, sample SAMN06269048) | microbial mat metagenome | isolation source: Oligotrophic lake microbial mat | place...
TTTCGGCTTGCCAGTCCAGCGTGTTGCCCGAATGCGTCATCGCGCGGGTCAGTGCCACGGTCTCCGACGTGTTCAGCCCGTTGAGGAAGGCGGCCATGGCCATCGCCGCAGCCTGACCTTCGCTCCAGCCGCCATCGACCAGGCCGGCGACAAACGCGTCGATCTGCGCTTCGCTCAGCACACCGCCGTCGCGCTTGATGCGGATGATCTCCTGGGCCAGCATCAGGTTCCCGCACCGACGGGGTTGGAGTGACCTTCCCGCCGCGCGCTGCGATACGCATACGCTCGGGAGAGACCCGATGCCACGCTCATGGCTGGCCCAGATGCCGCGGCCCGAAGCTGTGGGGCAACAACTGTTCCAGCGTGAAACTGGCCCGCACCTGCCGCGGATTCGCAATCATGATCGGTGTCCGCGGCCCGGCGAATTCGCGGATCTTCTGGCGGCAGCCGCCACAGGGCGTCACCAGCCCCTCGCCGTGGCCGACCACCAGCACCGCCTGCACCTCGGAGCCACCGGCCAGCACCATCGCGCTGAGTGCACCGGCCTCGGCGCAGACACCTTGCGGATACGCGGCGTTCTCGACGTTGCAGCCGGCATGGATGCGGCCTTGCGCGTCGAGCACCGCGGCGCCGACGTGGAACTTCGAATACGGTGCATGCGCCCGCGCCATCGCCGCGACGGCTGCAGCCAGCATCGCAGCGCGCTGGGTATCGGTCAAGTCTGCGCCGGCCATCGGACTCAACGCTCTTTCAGGTAAGGCCGGCCCAGCGCCTGCGGCGCCACGGTGCGGCCGATGAAACCAGCCAGCAGGATCACCGTCAGCAAGTAGGGCAAGGCCTGTATCAGTTGCACCGGCACCTGGCCAATGCCCGGCAGCGGCACGCCTTGCAGGCGGATCGCCACCGCGTCGAGAAAGCCGAACAACAGACAGGCCCAGAACGCCTTGACCGGATGCCACTTGCCGAAGATCAGCGCCGCCAGCGCCATGAAGCCGCGTCCCGCCGTCATGTTGGGCACGAAAGCCGCGTTTTGCGCCAGCACCAGGTAACTGCCCGCCAGGCCGCACAACAGGCCGTTGAGCGTGAGTGCCGCATACCGCATGCGCGCCACCGACACACCGGCGGCATCGACCATGTGCGCGTTCTCGCCAACCGCACGCAGGCGCAGCCCGAATCGCGTACGGAACATCAACCACCACACGGACGGCACCAGCAACAGCGCCACGTACACCATCGCGTTGTGGCTCAGCAGACCCTGGCCGACGACCTGGCCCAGCACCGGTATACCCTGCAAGGCCTCGACCACGCCCGGCATCAGCGCCTGCACACGCACCTCGGTCGTCACCGGTGGTGTCTGGCCACCCTGCGCAAACCAGGCGATGCCCAGCACCGCCGTCATGCCCACCGCGATGATGTTGATCGCCACGCCCGAGACCACCTGGTCGCCGCGGTGGCTGACGCAGGCAAAGCCGTGCAGCCACGACAACAACACCGTCGTTCCCATGGCCATGATCAAGGCAACAGCGGTGGAACCGAAGGCCACGCCGGCCGCGCCGGCCGCAAACGCGGCAAACAGCATCTTGCCTTCCAGGCCGATGTCGATCACACCCGCGCGTTCAGACAACAACCCGGCCAGCGCACACAGGATCAGCGGTGTCGACACCCGCAGCGTCGAGGCGATCAACGAACCGATCATGGCCTCATCCATGGGCCGCTCCTTTCACCGCTTGCGGGGCGCGATTGCCGCGCAACCCGTTCACAACCCATGCCACCGACGGCGCCAGCACATACGCCATGGCGCCGGAGAACAACACGATGAAGCCTTGCAGCATCACGACCATGTCGCGGCTGAAGCCCCGCACCTCAAAGGCGACTTCGGCACCACCCTGAAACAACGCGCCGAACAGGATGCTGGCCAGCACGATGCCAAACGGGTGGCTGCGCCCCATCAGCGACACCGCAATGCCGGTAAAGCCGGCGCCGCTGACATATTCGAGCATCAGGCGCCCGTTGACGCCGGCAACCTCGTTCATGCCGACCAGGCCTGCCAGCGCGCCCGACAGGCCCATGGCCAGCATCACCTGGTGGTTGGGATTGATGCCGGCATATGCCGCGGCGCGGGCGCTCGAGCCAGTGGCGCGCAGGTCGTAACCGAGCCGGGTATGCCACAGGAAAAAATAGACGGCAACGGCTGCCAGTACCGCCAGGAACACGCTGGTATTGAACGGCGAATTGGGCCACTCGATACCGAGCCAGCCCATGAAGGTATGCATGCTGGGCAACTTGGCTGAATCGGCGAACGGCGCGCTCTCCACCGCCATGCTGCCTGGCACCTTGAGGTGGTTGACCAGCAGGTAGACCAGCAGGCTGCTGGCCAGAAAATTGAACATGATGGTGGTGATCACCACATGGCTGCCGCGGTAGGCCTGCAGATAAGCCGGCACCGCGGCCCAGACCATGCCGAACAAGGCGCCGACCAGCAGCATCAGCGGCAGCATCAGCCAGGCCGGCAGTGTGGCCGACAACCACAACGCGACCAGGCCGGTACCCAGCCCACCCAGGATGGCCTGGCCTTCGCCGCCGATATTGAACAACCCCCCGTGGAACGCCACCGCCACCGCCAGACCGGTGAACACGAAGGTGGTCGCGTAATACAAGGTGTAGCTCAGGCCCCGCGTGGTGCCGAAGGCGCCATGCACCAGCACGGTGATGACCTCCAGCGGGTTCTGCCCCACCAGCCAGACCATGACGCCGGCCGCCAGCAGCGCAACCGCCAGGTTGACGATGGGCAGGACGACGAGATCGGCCCAGCGCGGCAAGGGCTGGTGGGTCATCAGACAGCCACCTTCTGCACCTGGGCCGCCTTCGCCCGGTCGGACGCGTTCGCGTTGCCACCGCCGATCATCAACATGCCCAGCGTGTTCTCGTTGCATTCGTCGATCGGCAATTCGCCGGCCACATGGCCCTGGTTCATGACGATGACGCGGTCGGACAGCGCCAGGATCTCGTCGAGTTCACTCGACACCACCAACACCGCACAGCCGGCATCCCGCATCGCGCGCAACTGGCCGTAGATGAATTCGATCGCACCGATATCGACGCCACGGGTCGGCTGCCCCACCAGCAGCACCTTGGGCGCCTGGCCGAGTTCGCGCGCCAGCACCAACTTTTGCTGGTTGCCGCCGGAAAAACTCGAACACTGCAGCTGCGCATCGCGCGGGCGCACGTCGAAACGCTCCATCATGTCGGCCGTGGACTTGCGCATCTCGGGATGCAGCATCCAGCCGCTGCGGCAGTAATGCGGCAGCCATTCGTAACCAAGCACGGCAGATTCCCAGGCGGCGAAACTCATCACCATCGCGCGTTCATGGCGGTCTTCGGGCACGTGGGCCACGCCCAGGGTGCGCGCGGTGCGCGGGTCGATCCAGGCGCCGGCCTCGAACTGCCGCCCACCCACCGACAGGCTGCCTCGGACTGGCGCCAGCAGACCGGACAGGACTTCGAGCAGTTCGCTCTGCCCATTGCCCGACACACCGGCAATACCGACGATCTCGCCGGCGCGCAGTTCGATATCCAGGGCGTGCAGGCGCACGACCTTCATCAGATCGCGCACATGGATACCACGCGCCTGCAGCAACACCGCACCAGGGGCCTTCTCACTGTCGCCAACACGGCCCATCTGCACCTTGCGCCCGACCATGGCCTCGGCCAGGCCTTCGATGGTGGCATCGGCAATCGCCACCTCCTCGACCACCCGACCGGCACGCATCACGGTCACCCGGTCGCACAAACGCATCACTTCCTTGAGCTTGTGCGTGATGAGCAGGATGGTCGTGCCCTGCTCGCGCAGCAATGCCAGCACACCGAACAGCTGCTCGGTCTCCTGCGGCGTCAGCACCGCCGTGGGTTCGTCCAGGATCAGCACCTTGGCGCCGCGGTACAAGGCCTTGAGGATCTCCAGCCGCTGCCGGTCACCGACCGACAGGTCGCTCACCTGCGCATCGAGCGCAACCCTCAGGCCGGTGGACTCCATCAGCTCCAGCAGCCGGCTGCGCACCAGGGCTTCGGCCTTGTGCAGCAGCACGTGTGGCTCGGCACCGAGCATGACGTTCTCCAGCGCGGTGAGTGTCTCGACCAGCATGAAATGCTGGTGCACCATGCCGATGCCAAGCGCAATCGCCTCATGCGCGTTGCGAATCGTGGCGTCCTGGCCAAACACCTTGATCGAGCCGCTGTCGCTGGTATAAAAGCCGTACAGCACCGACATCAGCGTGCTCTTGCCAGCACCGTTTTCACCGACGATGCCATGCACCGTGCCCCGGCCGACGGTCAGGTCCACATCCGCGTTGGCCTGCACAGGGCCAAAACGTTTGCTGATACCGAGCATCTCGACCGCTGGTGCGTCGGACAAGGCGGTCGATCCTTAGGTCAGGGCCGGAAAATAAAATTCTGAGGTGATGAAGATTTCATGGCGCGGGTCGAGGTGGCGTCAAGAACCTCAGCCGTACAAGCGCACGGCGAGCACCACAGACGCCAGATCGGCCCGCGCGGCAGAAAGATTCATGACCTCAATACTTGCAGGCGTTGGCGGCCATGTAGTCGGCCACCTTGATCTTGCCGGAAATGATGTCGGCCTTGGCGGCTTCGACCTTTTTCTTCATGTCGGCGGACACCAGCTTCTCATTGTTCTTGTCCATGGCGTAACCGACGCCGTCTTCCTTGAGGCCCAGCACCGACATGCCCGGCGTGTGGTTCTTGGAGACGTTGTACACCGCCACGTCGACTCGCTTGAGCATCGAAGTGAGCATGGTGCCGGGCTGCAGATGGTTCTGGTTGCTGTCGACGCCGATGGCCAGCTTGCCGCCATCCTTGGCCGCCTGGTACACGCCGGTGCCGGTGCCGCCAGCCGCGGCGAACACCACGTCGGCGCCCTTGGCGAATTGCGCCTTGGCCAGTTCACCACCACGCGCCGGGTCGTTCCAGGCTGCGCCAGTAGTGCCGGTCATGTTCTGGAACACCTCGGCCTTGGGGTTGGCGAACTTGGCGCCTTGCTCGTAGCCACACGCGAACTTGCGGATCAGCGGGATATCCATGCCACCGACAAACCCGACCTTGCCGCTCTTGCTGGCCATGGAAGCCATCATGCCGACCAGAAAACTGCCCTCCTGCTCCTTGAACACCACTGATTGCACGTTGGGCAGGTCGACGACCATGTCGATGATCGCGAATTTGAGCTTCGGAAATTCCTTGGCGACCTTCTCGATGGCCGAGGCCTGGCTGAAACTCATCGCGATGATCGGGCTGGCGCCTTTTTCGGCCATGCGGCGGATCGCCTGCTCGCGCTGCGACTCGTTGGATACCTCGAACTCGAGGTAACTCTTGCCGGTTTCCTTCTTCCAGCGCTCCATGCCGTTGTAAGCCGCCTCGTTGAACGACTTGTCGAACTTGCCGCCCATGTCGTAAACGATGGCGGGCTCCGCCATAGCCTGGAAACTGGCTGCGAGTGCAACGGCAAGTAGCCCGAGTTGGGTCTGGAGTTTCATGGTGAAGGTCTTTCAAGGTTGAAGGTCAAACGTATTCAAAGAGGAACACCGCAAGCCTAAGCTGCCCACGCCCGGTGCTGCAATCGGGGCTTTCCCCATCTGGCAGTCCGTAACAGGACCAAGCACCGTCATCGATGCACCTGGCTTTCGAAGACCGCATCATAACCACCGATCTGCCGATAGTGCACGGCAATCCCACTGGCGAGGCGGGCATTTCCCAGCACCAGTTCGATGTTGGTCGCCAGGCTGTCCCCGCCGGTCAATTCCGACACCCGCGCCAACAGGAACGGCGTGACAGCCTTGCCGGCGACCTTCTGCTGCCCGGCCTCCTGCAGCGCCTGCTCAATGGCTGCGTCCATGCGTGCGCGCGGCATCGCGAACTGCGCTGACACCGGGTTCGCCACGACCAGGCCGCCGGCCAGCCCCATGGCCCATTTCGCGTGCATGGCCTGCGCAATCTCCTGCGCCGAGTCGAGCCGGTAGTCCACGCCGCAGTCGCTGTCCGCGGTGAAGAACGCCGGCAGCCGGTCGGTCCGGTACCCGATCACCGGCACGCCATGGGTCTCCAGATACTCCAACGTCAGCGGCAGGTCCAGGATGGACTTGGCGCCGGCGCATACCACCGCCACCGGCGTCCGCGCAAGTTCCTGCAGGTCGGCCGAGACATCGAAACTCTGCTGCGCGCCGCGGTGCACGCCGCCGATGCCGCCAGTGGCGAACACCCGGATGCCGGCCATTGCGGCGATGATCATGGTCGATGCAACGGTGGTCGCCCCCATCGCGCCGCGGGTCACGATGAACGGCAGGTCGCGCCGGCTGACCTTGGCCACCTGCGGCCCGGCGCGGCCCAGCGCCTCGATCTGCTGCGGCGTCAAACCCGCCTTCAGGCGCCCGTCGAGGACTGCGATCGTGGCCGGAACCGCGCCATGAGCGCGCACTTCCTGCTCGACCCGCAGCGCGGTGGCCACGTTGTCCGGGTACGGCATGCCGTGCGAGATGATGGTCGACTCCAGCGCCACGACCGGCCGCTGCTCGGCCAGGGCTTGAGCGACCTCGGGATGGATGTCCAGGTAAGGATGTGATGGCATGGATGGGTTTTCCCGTTGCGTTGGTGTGGATGGTCCAGGTGCTGTTCGGCGGTGCTTGCGCCATGTGAAAAGACCCTACACCGTTGGGTTTTCTGCCGCCTGCAGCAACTGCCGCACCGTGGCCACGGACAGGTTCAGGTGGTTGGCTTGTGGCGCAGTCAGTGTCACGGCGGCGCAACCGGCCGCGAACACGGCGGCGTCGCGCAAGGCAGCGCCATCCAGGAAGCCGTGGATCAGCCCGGCCATCACCGCGTCTCCGGCGCCCGTCGCATTGACCACCGCCACCGGCAGCGCTGGCTGCCAGCCATTGGCGCCCGTGTGTTCGCTCCAGAACAGGCCACGCCCGCCCAGGCTCAGCACCACCTGGCGCACGCCATGCCGATGCAGCCAGTGGGCCGCCGCGACCACCGCGTCGTCGCTGTCGACGGCCTGGCCAGTCAGCGCCTGGGTTTCAAGGCGATTCGCCTTGAGGGTATGGATCCGCTCGAGCCAGGGCAGCAGCAGCCGGCACTTGAAAGCCGACACCGGCTCGGCGAACAGAGGCGTGTTTCCGGCCTGGCCCACGACCCAGGCCAGCGTTGTCTCGGGCAGGTTGCAATCGACCAACGCCGCGCCCGCGTGGTGGAGCAGTCCGGCGCTGGCGGCCAGCCGTTCGGGCGTGAGTTGCTCCAGGATGGCCATGTCGTTGAGCGCCAGCGCCATGTCGCCATCGGGGCCATGCAACGACAGATAGGTAGAAGTTGCCTGGCCCGCCAGCACCTGGCAACCCTGCACATCGACGCCGGCGCGCCGGGTGCTCTCGAGCAGGCTTGCGCCATACAGGTCGTCGCCGACCGCGCTGATCAGCCGCACGTCCCGGCCCAGCCGCGCCAGGTTCTCCGCGACATTGCGGGCCACGCCGCCAGCCGCGCAGCGGATGCGTCCCGGCGTCGAATCCTGCGCCACCAGCGCATGGTCGGTGCTGCCGGTGATGTCCATGTTGGCCGCACCGATGGCCAGCACGAAACGGGGCTGGGACATCACATAACCCCGGCCGACGATGCGGCCCTTGCGGGTCAGTTGCATGATGTGGCCTGCGACCGCGGCGCGGCTGATGCCCAGCCGCTCGGCCAGCGTCTGCTGCGCAATCAGCGGATCGGCACGCAGCAGGTCGAGGATTTCCTGCTCACGGCCGGTCATGCAAACAATAGTTTGGCGAGAAAAACATTGTTCGAATTCTAATCCTGCTGCGCGACCCAGCGATGGATAAAGTGCCGGCGCAGGAATTGAAGACAATCGCCCCATGACGACTCGATGCGACTGGTTCCCGGCCCTGCCCGCGCAGGCGCTAACGGTGGCCAACACCGTCGTGGCCGCATCGGTTTGTGGCCAGGACCTGGCCTTGTGGCGCAGCGCATCCGGTTCGGTACAGGCCTGGGAAGACCGCTGCCCCCACCGCGGCGTGGCGCTGAGCCTGGGCCGGGTGCTGGGCGACCGGCTGGCCTGCGCCTATCACGGCTGGGAATACGCGGCAGGCGACGGCCGCTGCGTCGCAATTCCGGCCATGCCGCACCAGCCGGTGCCGGGCAAGGTATGCGTCAAGACCTTTGCGGCGGCCGAGTGCCAGGGCATGGTCTGGGTTGCGCCGGCCGAAAACCCGCCTGCGGTCCCGCCACCGGTCGCTGCAACGGACACGACACCCCATTTCCTGCGGTCGATCGCCATTGCAGTTCCCTGGGCGATGGTCGAGGCCGCGCTGGCCGCTCACGATTTCACGCCGGCTGGCCCCTGCCAATGGCGCGGTGCATGGGCCGGCCATGACCGGTTGCTGTTGTGGACACTCGACGCTTCCGCCGACTGGTGCCTGCTGCATGTTGCCAGCGCTGCACCGCCGCCGCAAGCGCAGTTGCCCGGCCTTTTCGGCGCGCTGCGCCACCTGCGCGAACGGCTGCAGATCGCAGCCGGCACCTGAACACGATGCCGTTCTGCACCGCCGACCCGAACCTGCGCAACGACTGGTTGACTGTCGGCGCCGCGTCGCAACTGCGCGCTGCGCCCGCCGCCCACCCGGTGCCGGCACGGCTGCTGGGCAACGACCTGCTGCTGTGGCAGAACGATGCCGCAGCCCCGCACTGCAGCGCCGATGGCCGCGCGCTGCCCATCATCAGCCGCTACGGCTACCTCTGGGTCCATACCGGCGACGGGCCGGCGCCGGCGTTGTTCGAACTGCCGGAGTTCGCGCAGCCGGGCCGGCGCATCGTGGATTGCGGCGGCATCGGTGTGGCCACCTCCGGGTTGCGCGTGGTGGAGAACTTCCTGGACATGGCGCATTTCCCATATGTGCACACCGGCACGCTGGGCAAGGTGCCACATACCGAGGTCGCACCCTACCGCACGGCCGTGGACGCCGCCAGTGGCGAGATCTGGGCCACGGAATGCCACTTCTTCCAGCCCCGCGCCTCGGCGTCGGCCGGCGACGGCATCGACGCTCACTACCGTTATCGGGTGATGCAGCCTTTCACCGCGGCGCTGTACAAGACCTGCCCGAATCGCGCCGGCGAATGGGACGTGATCGGCCTTTTCGTGCAGCCGCTGGACGACGAACAGGTGATCGCCCACGTGCTGCTGGTCTATGACGAAGACGTGCTGCTGGACGCCGAGATGATCGCGTTCCAGCACATGATCTTCGGTCAGGACAAACCCATCCTCGAGAGCCAGCGCCCGCGCCGCCTGCCGTTGTCCGGGCCACTCGAAGCCCACATGCGCTGCGACCTGACGTCCAGCACCTACCGGCGCTGGTTGCGCCAGCGCGGCGTGACGTTCGGTGTGCATCGGGAGCCGGGCGCATGATCCGCCTGTACGACTACGAACTCTCGGGCAACTGCTACAAGCTGCGTCTGCTGCTGCACTGGCTCGCAGTAACCTACGAGCGTATTGCGGTTGACTTCCACCCCGGGCGTGCGCACAAGTCCGCGTGGTTCATGCAGAACATCAACCCGCAGGGCCAGTTGCCGGTACTCGATGACGACGGCTTTGTGTTGCGCGACGCGCAGGCCTGCCTGGTCTACCTGGCAAGCCGCTACGACCCGGCTGGACATTGGTACCCGGACGACGCACAGACACGGGGACGGATACAGCTATGGCTGGCCACGGCCGACGACCTGACGCGCGGCATCTCGGCGGCCCGGCTGCATTACAGCTTCGGTTATCCGGCCGACATCGCCGCCTGCGAACGGCAAGGCCATGCGACGCTGCGCCTGCTCGACGATACGCTGGCCGAGAACCACTGCCACGGCACACGATGGCTGGCAGGCGGCGCCGCACCCAGTATCGCCGACATCGCCTGTTTTCCGTATGCGGCGCTGGCCGGCGAGGCGCGGCTCGATCTGCGCCGGTATCCCGCGCTGCAGGCCTGGATCGGCGCGATGCGCCACCGGCCCGGGTTCATCGCAATGCCGGGCATCATCGATCCGGCGTTGTGACCAGGCCGCGTGACCAGGCCGCGTGACCAGGCCGCGTGACCAGGCCGCGTGACCACGCCCCGCGTGACAACGCGCCGGGCGGGCGTACTACACTGTCCGATCCCTGAACCCTGAAGGACTTGCAGTCATGAAATTGCTGATCACCGGTGGCGGCGGATTCGTCGGCGCCCGCCTGGCCCGCACCCTGCTCGCACGCGGCACACTCGCTGGCCAGACCATCAAGACCCTGGTGCTGACCGACCAGGTCGCGTCCCCGGCCGACCTCACCGCCGACCCGCGCGTGCAGGACCGCACCGGCCCTTTGTTGTCGCAATGCGAAGCGCTCACGACAGAACCGTTCGACGGCGTGTTCCACCTGGCCTCGGCCGTCTCGGGCGAATGCGAACTCGATTTCGAACTCGGCATGCGTTCGAACCTGGACAGCACCCGCGCCCTGCTCGATGCCCTGCGCACGTGTGGACAGGCCAGCGGCAAGCCGACCCGCTTTGTGTTCTCCAGCTCGGTCGCGGTGTTCGGTCCCGACGCGGCGATACCGATGCCATCGCCGGTCGCCGACGACACCGTGCCGGCGCCCCAGTCGTCGTACGGCATCCAGAAACTGATCTGCGAACACCTGGTCTCCGACTACACCCGCAAGGGTTTCATCGACGGCCGCGCCGCGCGGCTGATGACAGTCTCGGTGCGACCGGGCCGGCCCAATGGCGCGGCCTCGTCGTTTTTCTCCGGCATCATCCGCGAGCCGCTGGCCGGTGTCGAGGCGATCTGCCCGGTCGACGCCAGCGTGTCGCATCCGCTGGCCTCGCCCGGCAAGACGGTCGAGGGCCTGATCAAGGTGTTCGAGGCCAGCCGCGAGCAGTTCCTCGGGCGCCTGGGCATGAACCTGCCGTCGATCAACGTGCGGGTGTCCGACATGCTCGATGCGCTCGAAGCAGTGGCCGGCAAGGCGGTGCGCGAGCGTGTCAAATTCGTGCGCGACGAACGTATCGCCGGCATGGTCGCCAATTGGCCAACCGGCGCCACCGCCAAACGGGCGGCGGGTCTCGGACTGCATCCGGACGACAGTTTTGCCGACATCATCCGGCAGTACATCGAGGACTGCAGGAAGACCCCGGGTGGGGATGCGGCGCTCAAGGGCATGGGCTGAATCTTGCGCTGCGGGGCAGCAGCGCGACGGATCAGTCACCCGCCCCGGTCAGACGTGTTTCCAGCGCATCCACGCCGCCGTGTTGAAGAAACTCGCCACGACGCTGCCTGGCGGCACCAACGCGTCGCAGGCGGCGCGCAGTTCGTCCGACAACACCATGCCGGCCACCGGCAAGGCGTGTTGCAGTTGCGCCAGCGTGCGCGGGCCGATGATGGGTGCGGTCACGCCCGGCTGGTCCTTCGCCCACAGGTAGGCGGCTTGCGCCGGGTCGAGCCCATGGGCGCGTGCCAGTTCGGCGAACTGGTTGCCTACGGCGATGCCGCTGTCTCTTATACACATCTGACGCTGCCGACGAATAGAGAGGTGTAGATCTC
>ENA-ORBV01014779-ORBV01014779.1-microbial-mat-metagenome-genome-assembly--contig:-NODE-14779-length-11609-cov-2.873309_pt1 | contig 11609 bp, 10 predicted proteins | sample MGYA00237777_ERZ505514 | MGnify/ENA primary metagenome ERZ505514 (study PRJEB26160, sample SAMN06269048) | microbial mat metagenome | isolation source: Oligotrophic lake microbial mat | place...
CGTCTACAGCGCATACTTGGACCTGCTCAATCAAAGTTCGCGGGAAACCCGGGCCTCTTCTGCTACAGAGTAATCTGCGGCCTTACACTTGATAAGTTAGATATTCGTCCTTTTCCCACTGAGTGCCGGTATCACGCCGCCCAACTTGAGTCAGTGATGCCGCCTCCCGGTGTCCTGGCACGTCACAGTGCATTGGGCTGTTTGGGTAAAGTTGCACGTGTTTCGTCTCAAATTCTCAATTCGTACACTCTAACGGGGAGGTAATCCTTACAAGAAGTAATGTCAAGTAAGCCTTGATCTGTCGAGTTCGCAGCGCTCACGCGCGTGATGGCATTTGCTTTTCAAACGGATCATGATGAAGATTGCGGGGGTCCGATAACATGTACTCGAAAAACAGAGAAATCACAGCAACGGCAGCCGCCAGCACGGGTCTATGATTCATGAAACGGTGGCGGAGGGAGTTTCTGCAAGCGTACGGATCAAATCCACCTTGGGGTCTGAACCGATTGGACTGGAGTCCATGGGTTGATGATTGTCCCCATCGTTCAAATGCGATGTCGACTGTGTCACCTCAGCCAGCTCCGCCGAAGACGAGCTGGCAGTTGGCTCAGCGTCCACTTCTGCAGGAGCTGCCTCTGAGACACTCGAGCTCGGTGCGGATTCCGTAGCTTGGGCAAGCGTCACGGTCTCGACAGCAGAGGGGTCAGCAGCCTGGACCACACACCATATATCAGTGAGCTTCAACCGGGAGCCGAGAAGACGAGTACAGCGATAAATTACCAGAGGCACAACCGCAGGAGTGGTCGCAGCAGGTTCCAGCTCACGCTCGCCATGAGAACTGGCCGATTCAGCTACTGCAGCGCTCACGGGTATTGACACCGCCTGAACGGGACTCGCACCGGATTGTAGCGGTGTCGCATCAACAGAATCGGTCACCACCGTATCCATCGGTACCGCAATATCCATCGGTGCAGGCTGTGCCCCGCTCACCGCTGCTGCTACAACGACAGTCTGTACCGTGACAGTGGCAGTCAAGACTGATGCAGAATCCAATGCTACAGGAGACGGAGAAGGAGAAGGTTCAGCTATCGCATCCTGAGCACTCTCGACTATCTGCTCCATGGCCGTAGGAACCACAGGTGACGCCTCAGGCACCGCTACGCTGCCGCCATCTACAGACCCCGTACCAACTGCATCCACTGTATCCTCGTCCATGGGCTGCTGTAGCGGAGAAGCTGATGCTGATGGCGCGGCTACCGTATTGAGAGGCACATCAGAATTGGAACGAGCTACCGGCTCAACCCGCGGACTGTCATCGCGCGATGCGTCAGCAGGTCTGTGACGGATGTCATCTCTGAGTTGCATGTCTCGGCGCGCGTGCGCGAAAGGTACCACCAACTGTCCGAGCGGTTGAGGCGTCCGCGGATGCGGAGCAGTGCCGGCCACGTGCATTTGATAAGCCAAACACACGCGCTTAGGGAGCGGGAAAGTGGTTTCCTCTAGCGGTTCAAAGCCTTTGTGCGCTGCAGCGTGCTGTATCTGCATGAGTCCTGTGCGTAACCAGTGCGAGCGTCCGAAATACATGGGCCCAAGCTGCTTCAACGCGCGTAACCGCACGCGCTCTGGCACATCGGGTGCAAATATCGGGGCAGTAGCGGCGGTCCCAGCAGCGGACGAGCTCTGAGCGAGGGCAGTGTCGGCGCTGGCGGGAACTACGGAAGGCTTTCTGATACGAATCACCGGCAGCGGAGACAGAAATGGCGTGGTCTCCTCCTCCTTCGGCTTCTTGTTCGTTCGAGTCTTTTCCTCAATGTCCCTTCGCTCTAACATCTCGGCTAGCTTCTTCAGCTTGCGATCTTCCCGCGATAAGTTGGCGTCATCGACGTTGCCGTTCATACCTGCAGAGTCTGAATGCGCTATGCCGTTTTGCTGTGGTGAACCCAGCACGTCGGGCTTTCGAGCCCGCTTCACACCATTGGCAGCACCTTCATTCGCAGCCAGAGCGCCGTTGACATCGTCGCCGTCCCGTCCCTTCGACTTGGCGGGCGGTCGCTTCCTCTTGGATCCTGGTTTGGGACCCGGCTTGCCTCGAGGCCGGTCTCCGGCTGCAGCGCCAGCGCGAACATTGCGCGCCCGGGCAGGCCGCCCTTGAATCGCCACACGCTCGCGCAGTTCGGCGTTGGCGACGTGGTGGGGAAGGTCTGGCGAACAAACTTCGCAGAAGTAATAGTCTGGTTCGTTGTCTTGTGAAATACCAACGCAATCACCGTGCTCCCAAACTTGGCACTTCTCGCATTGAATCATGAAGCCAGACGAGTCCTGGTTGTTGCGGCAAGGACAGCGAGTCACATAACTCTCGTCTTGATCTGAATCCCCAGCACCATTATCCTCTGGTATGGCAGCCATCGCGACAGTGAACCGCTGCACTGGCACGCCACTAACACCGACTGCGTTCTGAAGAGAGACTGGAAAGCCAACCACAACAGGAAGCGGCACTCCTGTAGGACATTCCTCGCTTTTGCTCACGCTGGACGCCGTGGTGAGAAAGCTGAGCGTCAGCGGCGCGTATCCGGACACTCAATTCCCTCCCGTGAGCGCGAGAAAAAAGCACGGTTGCGGTAAAATACAAAGCGAAATTCGCACCACCAGCGCCAACAATGGCGGTCAGAAGACGACAAATGCTTCCAATTTAAGGCGGGCATCCGACGAGGTCTCCGTCGGACTCAGCCTCAGAGGAATGTGTTCCCGAGAATCTGTGCGGAATTCGATACTATGATCCAGCGGATGTGACGGAGTGCAATGCTGCTGTTCAATGCGTTATGTGCTGATACGAGCAATATATAACCAAGAGTGACCACATGGAATATGAGGCACGTATTCCACCATGCACATATGTAACGGTTCTTGACATGGTCAGGGCAGAGGCAAGCTCACTCGTTGGCTTTCACTTCCCGCCCATCATCACGCAACGCGGACAGGTTCTGCCACTTGCCATCCACTAAACGATCACAACAGCGACAACAGAAGGCAAAACAAACTGCTCAGTACACATGTGTTGCACACAGATGGCAAGACAGCAGTGTGGAAACGTACGAGCTTCTTTCCACAGGCTGACTTTTTGATCGCCCTGGGACACGGCCAAGATGTTGCCCATCACCGACCAAGACACGCGCCAAACCTGCATCACATGGACGAGTAATCTGATTAAAATCTCGCTGATCTCGTGTTACATCAGGCGTCTAGCGGTACTGCGTGCACCATTTACCTTGTGGTCGAACTTCAACTCATGCGATTTTTTAAAGGTGCCAGTAGCATCTTCAGCCCAAATCGCCACAGTCTTGTCCTGTCACAACCCCCCAAAAGAAACAATTCCATTATGGCATGTTCAAACGAAAGCTCATACAATGCGATATGACAAGCTCGCAGTAACAGCAGAGCGGTACCTCGGATGCGGACGCGATGGTGGTGCTCGGGAGACCGAGGCTCGGCGCCCACGCAACATCGCGCACCCAATCGCCATGGCGGTTAGCGTTGTTTTCAAAGGCCTTGTGTTCGTGCCACTCTTGCTTTTGCTCGTCGAAGCTGTATCGACATACCGTGTACCATCAGCTGCTGTCCAACGCCCACAGCAGGGAGAAACTTACGTCCAGATTGCCAATCGATTATCGCAACCACCGGAGACGAACCGCTTCACAGGTGGCAGGTTCTGCTGATTTGATAGCAGCGAGCCTTGAGCAGTCTCGGGACCCCACGACACAGCGTTCACACCACCCTCGTGGGCATGGAAGCGCGCCGTGTGCCAGAACTTGTTGTCCGCTATGAGTGCAAATCACAAACAGATCAAACCCAGCAAGAGAGATGATGAGCATGAGAACGCTACCATAGGTTGAGTCAAGACTACAACAGATGCACTTACGATGGTATGTGTACACCGTGATGAAGCCATCAGCGCTTGCGGCAGCAAGCACCAATCCGAAGGCGTGCGGACCCCACGCGACGGAATTGACTGTGTATGAGGTCAGGCAACAGTCAGGTATGGTGGTGCGAGGCACACGTGGCGCAGGCTTAGATCACAGGATCTGACCTGAACCCTGACTCGAGGCATCTTCGTGCACCTTGATCCAGTTGTTCTGCGATTCCTCCTTCCTGCGATCACGCGATACGTAGATACGGTCAGCAATCTCCATGGGCCTTAGCACAACGGCCAGGCACCGGATTTGAGGATCACTCAGCGATATCCAGAGGAACCCGTACCAGATCACGACGCGGCGATCATACGAACACGAGGCCAGCAGATTGCCAAACTTGGGATGCGCCCACGCCACTTGCCACACAGGTCCTTCATGACTATTGTATGCATTATACGATGGCGGTTAGTTCAAAAGGACGCACGAGAAAGCAAAAGGAATCGTCGAGTGTACGATACCCTTTGAGGTGTGCCACCAGAGTGTGCCGATCATCCGCGACATCGAACACCTTCACGGTGCGATCAGAGGACGCGGTAGCAAGTCTCTTGCCATAGTAATCCATTTGCGCATCATGCTGTTGGTTCCGAATAGCGAAGCAGCACAAACCGGATCATCAATGCCGAGCCACTTCGTTTTCTAGACTAGCCAAACGTACGATCATCTCCTCGTGTCCGGTCTCGATGGTGACCGGTTGCTGCGACATCTGCGTCAGTTGAATAAACACGGGAAGCCGACAGCACAGGTCCAGATGAGCACCGTTAATGAATACGCGTGAGGACACACATCATCATGACGAGGGCGGCATGCTCTGCTTGACCCGCCTTCCATGCTTCAGTGGTAACGCAATGGCAGCATCCACGAACGGTACCTTGTTCAATGCTATGAAAACACACGTATGTGATGTTCGGTGCGCGAGGACCTAACGAGCTGTGCTTTGCAACGAGACAAGGGGACACCTCCTGCAGCCGAACCGTTTGGTTGCGCTGGATTCACGTCGGAGCCTCGGATACCAACGCTAAATTTCGTTCAAAGATTTGACCGGTGTGCGATAGCATGGCACTAGGCTAGTTGCCCGGAGCCCAGGCTGCCATCAGATGATCTATTGATCCAAAAGTCTGAATTGCTATGGGCACCAACGCACTACGATTGGGCAGTTTGTTTTCAGCCGCCGGGCGTGCGATGTGAATAGCCTGAGGCTGGACTTTCAAGAATCACCAATCAGCACAGTGATACTCCCCACTGAAGAAATCCGACGCGGAACCCAGCCTGTACGGGGACGACGTAGTGTTCATTGAAAAGTATTTCAAACAAAAACACTCATGTTCTCGAAGCCAAATGGAGGTGCCTGGCAGCAGTCCAGATCTGGTTCGGCTGGAAGGTTCAAGGCATCACACTACGATCGTTGAGACCAGAGGTGCAGCGGAGTACGCTGACTGGCAGTCAAAGGGTGCACATGAGTGCATGCATACACATACACTTGTCGACATCGGATGTCCAGTGCCCACCATCTCAAAAACACTGAAACAAGATAAAACACAAACGCTACAACAATGGTAGTCTCCAGGTGTCAAAGTTGGGGATGCTGTAATCACAGCTCGCGTCAGTCCTTTTGTCTGTCCAATCGTACGTGGCACGCCTGGAATCAATCGAAGCATCCACTTTCACCAACACTCGGTCCAGTTGAGAAAACAGCGACGCATGTCGACAAGCAGCTTATCCTCGCAGAGCAGATGACGCGACGACTGCCAATGGTATCAACCCCACTAGATCGACGACCGCGATTGTGCGCAGCGCAGGTGGCTGGCCAGCCTTCGAGTACAGGGCCAGAAAGGAGGTCATGCTAATCGCAGACACAATGGAAGCCAGCAATCGACTGGGCGGGTGTACGGCGGCAAGTACACACGCTACGACCACTGCAGCAAATAGAGCGGCACGATGGCGCATCAACAAGAAGAGTGAGCTGTCAGGCTGCACTTGGTACAGCCTGGTCAAGAGGGCTGGCTGTACCAAAGCCAGTGCAGGTGTAGCATGTATCGCGGCTAGCGACAACCAGCAGATGAATTGGGACATCTGATGAAGACGATCAGGTTAAGATACGTCACAGTATCAACAGTCCAGCAACGAGTGGTTCTCAAAGCGAACACACATCCTTATCTCAACGACATTGGCGGCGGAGGCGGCAAGTGAACCGCCGCTTAAACAAAGCTGATTAGCAGGGGCCGGTTGTACTAACTGCCGTTTAACACAGCATCCGCGCAATGGATGTCGACAATTCTCCCGCAGAGAACAAAATGGCATCCGCTTGGGGCCGCAAGCGGCCCAACATCTTGATCACTGGAACACCGGGTACAGGCAAGACCACAACCGCAGCAACAGTTGCGAATTTCCTTGGGTTTCGACACATTTGTGTGGGCGAACTGGTAGTGAAGAACAAGCTCTTCACAGAGTATGACGCAGAGTTCGACACTCATGTTCCGGATGAAGACAAGGTGAATGCTATGCGATGGCTTGTAGAGAGTGAATATTTCTTCTGCTTACTGCAACTGCACCGCCGACCTCTTCTGTTGTTGAAAGCGTCGTCACCCTGCACTGACGCTGACTATGATTGGTTTGACGAGCAGATTTGCGATGAGTTGGAGCCCATGATGAGAGACGAAGGCGCCATTGTGGATTTCCATTCGTCGGATTTCTTCCCAGAACGATGGTTTGATCTGGTAGTGGTGTTGCGCACAGACAACCAGATTCTATATCCACGTTTAGAAAAGCGGTAAGCTGAGTTCCGCTGAGCCTTGCGCGCGCACTGTATGTACCCGATTGTTGCGAACGATGATTCACAACACCAATAGTCGTTGATGTGTTATCCTCACGTGCAATCTGATATCCTCACGTGCAATCTGATATTCAGCGGCTACAACGCGAAGAAGATTGACGAGAATATCGAGGCCGAGATCATGCAGGTGGTTCTGGATGAGGTGCACGAGAGCTATCAGTGCGCCGTACTGGAGCTGCAAAGTGACACGATCGCGCAACTCGAGGCGAATGTACGGACTATTGCCGAGTGGACAGCGAAGTTCCAGTCTGAGAATCGGTGAGACTGAATGAGAGATACCTTTGGCCGGATACTTAAGACGAGCTGCTCTGGCGGTCCGTTTTAAGGCGTGCCACAAGCTGCCGCTCATGCTTGCAATCACGCACCGCTGCTCGGGGTTGAAAACCAGTGCATCCTTGATCCATACGCTACGCTTCTGTGGGCATCCAGCGATCGCGCTTGCTGCGACATGAGGCACTGTTCGACACGTCATCGGTGAGGGTCGCGCAGTCGAAGGACCAACAATGCTTACGCCATATGCAGATTGCATGGTCATCGACAGTATGTAATCGAACTGTGAATTGAATGTTAAAAAATGAAAGATTTGAGGCAGCACCAAGACAGACTTGATAGGGCGCCAAGAGCCAAAGACAAAAACAAGGAGTTTAGTGCACATGGCACATGACGAGCTTAGAAAGTGATGGAAGTACAGTTGCGGATGGCATTTAGAAGCTTCACGCGCATAACCTGTGAGTTTCACAAGCAGGCAGCATACCAACATGAGTAGATGAAAACAGAGCGGAACTTCACCAGCCTCGCGCTTACCTCCACGGTTGGATACTTCGGCAGCTTGAGGATGAAGAAGCAGGTTTGCGAGCTGGGCAGTTGATCCAAGCCGTCTTCCAAGATGTTGATCTGCATGCGATACGAGTCCTCCGACGGGTCGTCGGACATGTCGGCAGGCAATCGAGACCTTGCCCAGACAAACTGCAAGAACCGCGCCCGGTCCTCCTCCGAGAACGACTCGATGATGGACCAGAAATTGCCAACCACAGGCGTGCTGTGCGAATAGCTCACAGGGTTGTACACCGTGTGTTTCTTCAGCAGCTCCACATTTAGCTGGGCGTCACCGCACACACGTAGCTCGAGCTCCCGCCACGTCAGCAGCGCCAGTGCGGCACCGGGCACCACAGCGTGCACACCGTGTCGGATCTGTTGCATCTGCAACATGGATTCATGCAGTCGAGCGGCCACTACCTCATTGGCGTACTCCCATCGATCTCGATACCCGACAGCGGGCACCACACCTCCAGGCCCAGTACGCAGCTTGATGGCAGTGCGACCATCACTGGTGGTGGCGGTGAATGCGAGGTCCTTGTACACATCGTTAAACTCCTTCTCAGATAACTCCTCTCCGGTGCTGCAAGCAGGAGCCACGATTTACACCGAGTTATATACGCTTGATTCAAGAAAAACAACAGCTGACCATTGACTAAGTACTGAGCAATAAGACCTACATGGTGTTTCTGAACTGGAGATTATTCCAGGCGGTGTAGTCGAAGCCGATGAGGTCTGTGCCGGTGAGCGGCTCTGTGTCCAGCAGTATCTTCCAGAAGATCTCAGCCAGGTCCAGCGACAGACACTGCTTGGACCGGATGGCCACTCCGATCAGTAGACCAAACGCATAGCATCGCTGCAGATCCTCGGTGGTGGTGCGACAGGGGTCGATAATGAGCTTGTTACGGCTCTCACCCGTCTCATTCAGGCTGTTGGGGCACGGGATGAAGAGCGAGTACGTGCCAGGCGTGTCAGTCTTCACGCCACCCTTGTCATCCACCTTGGGACCCGAACCCTTGGCTACGCCTGCCTGCCAAGCGAACTTCGTGATTTCGCTGCTGATATCGGACAGCGCTTGCTTGAACGGACCGGGGAGACCTTCAGCACCTTTATCTTCCACAGCTGCAGCCAGGCAAACACACACGATCAGCGCACGGAATGAACATCAAGCCTAACATGCTTACAGAATCAACAACGCCTGAAAGAGAGACTAGTTCCTCATACCCGAAAACGTCACTTTGAATGTGACTGCTCCCACCTCAGAGCGCAGCGAGGATGGGCTCATATTCATCGCAGTGTTGCAGAACTGCCCGAACAGCGACTGGGCGAACACCTTCTCCGGCGCCACGGAGCCCTGATCCGACGAGGCGCCACCCGCTGCACCACCAGCGGCAAGCTGTGAGCTCACCCGTGATGCCACCGGTCGGCCTCCGTCTGCCGCATCGTCCTCCTCATCGGCAGGCTGAGCATCTTGGTCATGGTCTTGATCTGACCGCGCTCGACTGGCGTGAGCTGGTACGGGGTGACCGGCTTCACCTCCGTCAGGAGCTGCGGCCGCATTGCTCGACTCCCTATGACGGTTCAGCACCACTTCAGGCAATCGCTGCTCCTGCCCGGGCGTGGCAGTAGCGTTGAGGATGTGATCAAACACACCCATGCGATGACTGCGTGACCACTTGGTGTCCCGAACGGCTACCGGCAGCTGCTCCACCACCACTCCACCCGCCACTGCCCGCACAGTGTTGGCTAGAGCGATCGATTCAAGTGCACGAGGCGGGCCTGGTGTGCACATATCGAGACTGGGCGATGACGGTCTCAACCCGCCCAGCAGCAGCGACCCGATCTGGGGGACTGAAGCAGCTGGAGCTGGTGAGGCACTGCGACCTCGTGCCAGCATGGGAGGGGGCAGGCCTGCCAGCGGCGCGAACGATGATGAAGCACCGGCCGCTGAGGCTCCGGGAAGACTGGTCAAGCTGGGCGACGACAGGTGCGCTGCAGCCACGAACGCAGCAGCTCGACGAGGCGATGGTACGGGGCTCATATCACCACCAGGCACCACACTACCACCGCCAGCACGCGGGGCTTCAGGCTTGTATACCTTGCGCCACGCTGACGCATCCAGCAGAGTGGACTTGGGGACGGCCGCCACATCGATCAGCTGTCGTGCTAGCACAACCTTGCCCGGGGCGCCCGTACAGAACAGACACTCGCAGTTCTTCACGCTGAACGTGAGATTGGCGTGCTTAGGCTCCGGCCGCGGAGATCCAGCCGGAGTCTTGCTCTCGTCGGGCGAGCTTGACGGAGCCGTCGGATCAAGCACGGCGGCGGTGAGTTGATCCACATGCAGTGCCAGCGGCAGGTGCTGATGCACCAGCTGGTGACAGGTCGGCGTGGTTGACACTGGCAGCAATGTGGAGCCCGCGCTTGCACTCAAGGCTGCGAATGGATTAGCAGGCACCGGGCTGAGCAACAGCGGGTCCCGAGCCTTGACATCCGGTGATATCAACGGACTGGGTGATGCTGCTGCTGCTGGTGCTGCTGCTAATGGCAGCCCCAGGGAAGAGGGCGGGATCACATCGTTCGCTACGCGCTCATAGCGCAGGATGCACACCACGGCCTCGAACAAGGCCTGTACATAGGGGGAGAAGAGCACGCGCTTGAGGTCGAAGCGTGAGGGGCCGGGACCGCTGGTCTGATGCAGATTCAGCTCCGCATTGTACACCAGTGACGCCTCCGTGCACAGCGCTGTGACTGCAGAGGTGATGAGGCGCCAGTCGAGCTCACCTGAGCTCTCGCTGCTCGAGCTTGAGCTACCAGCTGCCGCTGCACTGCCAGTCAGCGTGAAGGCTGGAGGGCCTGAGCTGAAGATGGAGCCCAGCGTCATGCTGCTAGCGTAGCTCAACGGTCCGCTCATGGAGGGGCCTGTACCCGATGGGGCGCTAGTACGTGCCGCAAACAGCAGCGCGAACGCTGATGCCAGGATGCGACTGATTCTCTCCTTCCACTCCGTCGGGAACAGATGCTGCGCATGCGTGATGGCCGCTAGTTGACACAGCGTGTTCACATGCTGCACCAACAGAGAGTGCAGTGCTGATATGGAGATATCGCTGGAAGGAGGCATGCTACGCTCCCAGCACTGCCGCAAAGCAGTCATCACCAGCTCACAAGAGGTCAGCGCTGTATCCAGGGCTCCAGCACCACAGGGCGTCACCGTCAGGATCAATCGCTCCTTCGATAGGTCACCTGCCGCAGCCTTGTCCTTCGAAGAGGTGCCCGACGTGGCCACATACGTGTAGTTGGTCACCACAAAGGGTACGATGAAGGGGAACTGTTCGCCTTGCGTGTTGATGGGCCCCAGCTCCTTCACCAGCGCGTTGAGCAGCGGATCAGAGTAGAACGAGGTGCGGAAGCTGGTCTTGGACTTGGAGCTGATGGTCACGAACAGGAGCTCCACTGACGGATCGTCAACAGCCAGCAGCGTGGTGGACTGAGCGCCGATCTTGATCGTGGCACCGAACCCGTCTGCATCATCGGACTTGGCCTCCACTTCGGCTTTGGCCTCCTTAGCTGAGCTGGATTTGGCTGCTGGCTTATCACCATCGGGAGCAGCTGCGGAGGCGGGCTCTTCGAATGCAATGACCGGGAACCTATTACGGATTACACAGCAGATTCCGAGTGAGATTCACGATGTATGTAGCACAACAGTGCCCAAGAGGGGAACAAGCTCCTCAACACCATCACGATGCATACACATACGCTTTGGCCCGTGCAGGCTGCAGATCTCTGAGAGCTTGAAGAGGTCGCAGCGCGAGCTCCAGCTGACCCTGCCATCCTGGCTTGCCGGCCTTGAGGCCGCGGTCCCCGGCAGGCAGCTGCTCCTTGCTCTCGGGCTGCTTGGAGTCAGAGCCCTTGTCCGCAGATGTGGACCGGGTGGCGATAGTGGTGGCAGGTGGGGCATCACCGAACACCTGTTGATCACACAGGGTATGCCTGTC
>ENA-ORBV01014780-ORBV01014780.1-microbial-mat-metagenome-genome-assembly--contig:-NODE-14780-length-11608-cov-12.752927_pt1 | contig 11608 bp, 10 predicted proteins | sample MGYA00237777_ERZ505514 | MGnify/ENA primary metagenome ERZ505514 (study PRJEB26160, sample SAMN06269048) | microbial mat metagenome | isolation source: Oligotrophic lake microbial mat | place...
GGCAGCAGGCACATACTATTTGCAATTCTTAGTAGATGGCGAAATCTTCGTGAAAGAAATACAGAAATTGAAATAAACTCTATTTCAATACTAAAAGTAAACGCTCCACTATTAAAAAGTAGTGGAGCGTTTTTTGTTTTTGTGAAGTTATTTATAAGTAGATGTTTTTACAAATTTATACTACTTCGCTCCATTCTTAGCAATGTCTTCTATTCCACGTACTAATTTATCTAAGTCTTTAAGTGAAGTGTAAACGTTTGGTGTAACTCGCACTCCTTTGATGTTGTCCCAGACTATGCCTACTGTGTGGATTTTATATTTATTGAATAGCTTATTATCTATATCGCTTGGTTCTAATCCTTCAATTGAAAAATTACCAATCGCACAGCCAAACTTAGGATTGAGCGATGTATTCATTTTCACTTTCGGTATATCTTTCACTTGCTCTGCCCAGTAGTTTTTTAAGAAGTGCAATCGTGTTTCTTTTCTTTTAGAGCCAATCATATTATGGAAATCGAGTGCATAGCCAATCGCCATTTCACTAGCAAAAGAGCGTGTGCCAAGCGATTCAAACTTACGTATGTTATCTCCATCTGGATTGTCGTTGCTAAGCAAAGCCCAGACATCTTTAATTTTATCTTTTTTAATGTAAAGCATTCCGCTTCCGAATGGTGCAGACATCCATTTGTGCAAGCTCGAAGCAAAGTAATCGCAACCCAAATCTGCGATTTTAAAATCCATTAAAGCAAAGCTATGAGCTCCATCGCAAAGTACATCTATACCTCGCTTGTGTGCTTCGTCTGCAATTTTGCGTACTGGTGTGATTTGTCCAACCCAATTAATCATGTGAGTAACGTGTACTACTTTTGTTTTGCCTGTAAAAGCCGCAGTGTATTTTTCTGCCATTGCTGTTTCGTCTTCTATTGGCAAATCCATAGTAATCCAAACTAATTTAATACCATCACGTTTCTCACGTTGCTTCCAAGCATTTATCATATTTGGATAGTCTTGTTTGCATAGCACTACTTCGTCTCCAGCTTTCAAATTCAAGCCAAAGATTATTGAATTCAGCCCTTCGGTAGCGTTTCTATTGATAGCAATTTCTTCCGCAGAACAACCTGCCAGCTCTGCTAAGTTCTCTCGCAGTGGCTCTCGACCAGCATCCAGCACACGCCACATATAATAGGAAGGGGCTTCATTGCAAAGTCGGTTGTATTTATCGAGGGCATCTTGTACGATTTTCGGTTGTGGAGCAACACCGCCATTGTTTAAATTTATTACGTGGGGCGAAACTGTGTAGCATTCTCGAATATAATACCAAAAGTCTTCATCGAGAGCAGTCGCTCCAATTGGCAATTTACTATTTGCTTTTTCGGCTGCTTGCAGCTCTCCGCTAATTATTGAATTGAAGCCAGTAGCTAAGGAGAAAGTGCCTAGCACTCCTGCCATTTGCTTAACGAAATTTCTTCTGCCTTTCATAATCGTAAACCTTTAATTAATTAATTTCTTTGCGATAAAATATTAATTGCTGATGTATTTGTTGAATCCATTGCCAATGCTTTTTTAGCTAACTCTATAGCTTTTTCTTTACTACCAAACATTTGCAAATAGTTGGCTTCGTTTGCTAAATTGACTGAAGCCAATGCGTGAATTTTCCCAATATAGCCATTTGGGTCAACTGCTATTGATTTGAATCTATCCAGTTTTAATTTGCTCAAATCGAAGTCATTAAAATTAGTTGAGTCCACTTCCAATGCTTTAATCACTTTGAAAAGGAAACCCTGTGGCACAAAAGTATAACCTTTTGGCAAAGTTGTCGATTGCAATGTTTCTAAAGTAAAATAAATTGGTCTCTTTTCAAAATTCTTTATCACATAGCTATTCAAAAGCTCTGTATAAGTTGCTTGAATTTGAATTGGGTCGTAGTCTTTTTCTTCTTCAAAATTCTCCAAATGCACCATATATCTATCAAGCTCTGGCTGTGAATTTCTCAACACGGGATACCAACGCATAAGTTGATTTGGGTACCAAGTGCGGCGAACAAGTTCTTTGTCAATAATAACTAAATCGGGTCGCATCGCTTCCACACGCTGATAGTACCAAGAAGCTGAGAGCCAAAAATCCCATTGGCTGGAAATGATAATCCCATCCTTATCGGCACAGTTGAAAATAGTCTGCATATAATCATAGACATAGTATTCTTTGCTTCTGTCGCAATCGGCATAGTTATATGTCAAATTTAATAGTGGTATTAGCAATGCAATATACGAAGGCAGTCTGAATTTGAATATATTTAGAGAAAATCTAAGCCCAATAAATGCAGTGATTAGAAGCCCAATAAATGCAAGCAAAAAGTATGATTCTATATCATTGATGGAGTAATTGAATGAATAAAAAATACAAGTAAAGATTAGCAAAAGCATAAAATTCAAGAAGCGAAGATCTCTTCGAACTAAATGATAGATGCCAAAAAGTATAAATATTAATCCAATAATTCCAAATTGGAAAGGTGCCGCTTGGGTGAATTTCTCGAAATTACCTGCCCACGCTTCCGACCCTGTAAACATCCAAACTTGATATTGCTTTCCTTGGGCGTGATAAAGAAATTTCCCTAATCCACGATGCACTTCGCCCCAATTAAATTCAGCTCCTGTGGCTGAGCGAATAGGCAAATAGAGATATAAGCTAAGCGAAATGCAAGCAAAAAGAAGGCACTGACCAAAGAATTTTAAAGTAAATACATTCTCAACTCTATTCTTATTTCCCATAAAGTAATAATAAGTGATGGCAGGAAGCAATAGAATAGTAGTTAAATGGTTTGTGAAAGCCAGACCAAGCAAGAATGAGGCTAATAGCACACGCTTTTTATCAGCTTGCCATATCCCAGTTATGAAATAAAAAATGGTGGCATTCAGCATTAGCAAATGAAGCGAATAAACCTCAATGGCAGTGGCTTGCTGCCAAACGGTTAGTGCTGTGGCAAATGTTAAAGCTCCAGCAATTGCCACAAAGTCAAATTCTGTTTTAGTTTTTGCCAAACGCGAATTTGCAACAGCCAATATCTCATAGAAAAAGACAACTGCACCAGCCACATAAACTCCCGCAAGGAAATTTAGCATCACAATTTTAGATATGCCAAATGCAAACTTAGTCCAAATGAAGCCAAGAATTGTGAATAGTGGATAGCCCGAAGGATGGCTAACACCAAGAGTGGAGCAAACGCCAGCGAGTTCACCAGAATCAATAAAAGAAACTGTTGGGCTCATTGTATTCCAGTAAAGCAATAGCGACAATACAAAAAGTGTGACTCTTATTAGTATTTTGTTTTTATTCATAGTTTGGGATTTTTTTCTTTTGAGTTCAAAATTTGGACAAAATTATCAATAATATTGGACAAAATTTCTTAAAAATACTCGTATCTTATTCAATATCAATCAGATAAAAAGACATTCACTTGTACATATTTAAATGCTATTTAAGAAATTTACACTGCTTTAACTGGTGGTGCCATCACGCTGCCACACTTTTCGCAAGTGCAAAGTTTTGTGTCTGCATAGAATTTGCCCATAAGAGCTGGCAATTCTGTTACAATGTTTTTAAGATTGAATTCTTCTCTATAAAGTTTATGGTTGCAGCTTTCGCAGTACCATTCTAAAGCATCTATGGCATCGGCAGGGCGTTTTTGCTCTACCACTATACCAATTGTGTTCGGGCCACGCTGAGGAGAGTGTGGCACTTTGCCTGGAAGTAAATACACTTCGCCTTCTTTTATATGCACATCTTCTGGCTGACCATCATTTTGGATTCGGACGATAATGTCGCCTTCTATTTGAAGGAAGAATTCGGGAGTTTCATTGTAGTGGTAATCTTTTCGGCTGTTTGGCCCACCCACTACCATAATGATAAATTCACCCTCTTCAAACATTTCTTTGTTGCCTACGGGCGGTTTCAATAGGTGTCTGTTGTCTGCAACCCATTTATTTAGATTCAGCGGTTTGAACATTTTTGCCATTGGGAATACCTTTTCTGTAAATTATAATTTTTAATAACTCAAAATAATAAGACTTTTTGAATTAATTTTGCATAAACTAAAAAAGATATTTACAATGAACGAAATTCTCTCTTACTTCCTGCTATGCATAACTTCATTTTTCACTCTTATCAACCCATTGGGTGTGATGCCAGTTTTTATGACAATGACGGCTGATTTCACTGACAAAGAACGAAAATTCACGGTTAAAAAAGCAATATTAGTTTCATTCTTTATAATGATTGGCTTTGCCTTTTCTGGGCAGTTGCTTTTCAAATTCTTTGGTATTTCGGTGGATAGTTTCCGAATGGTAGGTGGCGTGATATTTTTTTTAATGGGAATGGATATGCTCAATGCTCGACTTGTGAGCCATCAATTTAAAGAAGAAGAAACTAAACACGACTATATGACTGATATTTCTGTAACCCCACTTGCTATACCTATGATAGTTGGGCCGGGAGCTATCACAAATTCAATTGTAATGATGGAAGATGCAAACACTTTCGACAAAAAATTTATACTAATACTGACAATTGCAGTAGTGCTATTTATAACTTATCTTATATTAGTGGGTTCTTCAAAGCTCACCAAAAAGCTTGGCAATACAGGAAATAAAATTTTAATGAGAATGATGGGGCTGATAGTAATGGTGATAGCGGTGGAATTCTTCTTCTCTGGACTAAAACCAATATTGCAAGGAATATTGAAGATTAAATGATTATGGATAATTGTGAAAAAACACATAACCCATTAACTTAAGTTATGGGCTATGCTAAATTAATAAAACATTTTGACCACATCTGTCGCTGGTAAACTCTTAACCTTTTTACACACAACAGTTTGATATTTATACACAACAAAAATGCCAACTGTATATCTAACCCCTACTTCCCAATACCCAGCAAACCAAGCATAAAGCTATATTGGATGGCAGTTTCTCTCAATCTTTTGAATCTGCCAGATGAGCCGCCGTGTCCAGCATCCATATTGCATCGGAATAGTATTAAGTTATTGTTGGTTTTCATTTCTCTTAGTTTTGCAACCCATTTTGCTGGCTCGAAATACTGTACTTGTGAATCGTGGTAGCCAGTCATAACAAGCATATTAGGGTATGGTTTTGCTTCTACATTGTCCACTGGTGAATAACTCAACATATATTTAAAATATTCTTCTACGTTAGGATTTCCCCATTCGTCGTATTCGCCTGTGGTTAGAGGAATAGTCTCATCGAGCATAGTAGTAACAACATCTACAAATGGCACCAATGCAACCATTCCTTTAAAGTAATTGCCGTCCATATTTGCTACAGCTCCCATTAGCAAGCCGCCTGCACTTCCACCCATTGCAAATAATTTCTCATTCGATGTGTATTTATTATCTACCAAATGATGGGCACAATCTATAAAGTCTGTGAATGTATTTTTCTTTTTAAGCAATTTACCATTTTCATACCAAGGGCGACCCATATCTTCGCCGCCTCGAATGTGGGCCAGAGCAAATATAAATCCTCTATCTAAAAGCGAAAGTCTATCTGCTGAAAAATATACATCGGTACTGATTCCATAAGAGCCATAGGCATATTGCAATAGTGGTGCCGAGCCATCAATCTTGGTGTCTTTTCTGCGAACTAATGAAATTGGAATAAGTGTGCCGTCTATAGCTTTTGCGTAAAGTTTTTCTGCAACATAATTGTTCTTGTCGAATCCACCTAGTATTTCTTGCTCTTTTAATAACTTACGTTCTTTTGTTTGCATATTATAATCAATCACAGAGCTAGGAGTTGTGAGTGAAGTATAGCTTAAACGTAGGTTTTTAGTTTCGTAATCTATATTTGTTCCTGTGCCACTTGAATAGACTTGCTCTGGGAATTTAATATATTCGTCCAAATCGCCAGACCACGATTTTACTCGCACTTCTGTTTGTCCATTGATTCTCTCGGTAAGCACTATATAGTCTTTAAAAACATCGAAATCTTCTAATAAAACATCTGCTCTATGTGCAATTATATCTGTCCAATTATTCTTTTCTGTACTGGATTCGTCGCAAGACATTAATTTGAAATTGAAAGCATCTTTATTGGTTTTAATATAGAATTTGTCACCAGCGTGGTCTATATTATATTCCAAACCTCGCTCTCTGGCATGAAACATTTTAAATTTACTATTTGGCTCATTTGCAGATATAAATTGATATTCATCTGCCATAGTGCTATGCGATGAAACGAAGATATATTTTTTAGATTTGCTAATGCCAACAGATACATCGAACATTTGGTCTTTTTCTTCAAAAATAATTTGGTCATCTTTCTGCTCAGTTCCAAGTGTGTGCTTCATCACTCTATACTCACGCAGTGCTTCATCTTTCAAAGTGTAGAATAACGTTTTATTGTCGTTTGCCCAAACGAAGCCACCACTTGTGTTTTCAATTTTATCTGTGAGTTCTTTGCCAGTTTTAATATCTTTAAAGTGGATTGTGTATTGTCTGCGGCTAACGAGATCTATTGAATAGCCAATCAAACTATTATTTGGAGCTACTTTGAAATAGCCAAGTGCGAAATATTTGCTGCCTTCTGCCATTTTATTTTGGTCGAATAGCACCTCTTCGCTTGCATCTAAGGAACCTTTTTTTCTGCAATTTATTGTATATTCTTTACCTTCTTCCACTTTAGAATAATAGAAGTAGCCATTATCTTGATACGGTACAGACATATCAGTTTGTTTAATTCTGCCTTTCAGTTCATTATAAAGTTGCTCTCGCAAATCATTCTGCGGTGCAGTTACTTCGTCGAAATATTTATTTTCGGCATTCAGATAGTCCAGAACTGGAGCCGTCTCTCTTTCGTTCATCCAGTAGTAGTTGTCGAGTCGGTCTTTCCCATGTTTAGATAAAGTTTTAGGAATTTTATTTGCTTTTGGAGTAATGGAATTTGAATTGAACATAGTTTTCTTAGTTTCGTTATTTGTGTTATTTACGGCAATGGACGGACAAATCCACAAAGAATTAGCCATAATGAAAAATGTAAAAATTAGTTTAAAATTCATTTTCGTATGTGTTAGATTTTATAAAATGTAAGTTAATTAAAAAATTATGAATCTCAAAAAGGAAAGGTAAATCTAAACCCATAAATAAAATTTTTCTATCCCATTACTTTAGTCGTTGGTGAATTAAGAAATTTGTAAAAGGTTATAAAATCCAAACTCCAAACTCATAATAATTTCTTAATGTTTAAGTTCGCAAACACCCCCAGTCAGCAAGCTGACAGCCCCCTGAAGGTGGCAATTGTGCTTTTTACGCTCAAAACTCATAACTCATTCTTTTGCTCTATGATAATAGAAGTATAGAACTTTCTTGCCGTCAGTTAATGTTATTGTTATTTTGTCTTTGTTGTCGAACTTATAGTTAATACTTTTTGGATAATCGTGGTCTGAATTTTCAAAAGTGTAGGTAGAATTTTTCAAACCTGTGTATTTGAATGGGATTGGAAATTTATTTGCAAATACTTTCGCAATATAGAAAACTTCGTTTCCCATTTCTGAAAGGATTAATGACTCTCTAGCAATTGTGTCTCCAGTTTTGAAATCCACTTGCAATGCTGAGCCCTCGAAAGTGACATTGCTTAGTTTTTTCCAAGTTTCTATTGTTGTCACATCGCCCACTTCCATTTTCCAAGTGCCAAGCATTGGCATTAGTTCCATCAGCCCGAGATTGGTTTGCGAAATCTTATCGTTATTTAGAGATGTTAACTGTGCTGATAGTTTTGGGTGGCTAAAGAATGCTACAATCACAACTATTAATAAGAAGTTTAGTTTGTGTGAATTTCGATTTTTCATAGTTTTACATTTGGTTTAGTTCTAATAAACAATTAAGTTTGAATATTGTTTCAATTCCATTTCCGAAAATTACGATTAAAACTAAAGAAAAAATAATATCTTTTTCTATACTTATGATTTTTCTACTCTCTTTTGGGTTGCAAGAAAGTCATAAGCTGAGCCATGCACAATACTCTTTGCCAATTAAAAGTGTTAATGCTAAAGGAGAACTTGCATTTGACAGCCAGGAACAATGTGGCACAAGTGAAGAGATTTGCCAAGTGTGCTATGCAATTAAAAAGCTAACTACTACAACTTTAACTATTCAAGCAGAGCAGCAGCTTACCACACAAATATTTGATTATTCAATTACTTACACCAATAATTACTTATTTTCAATTTGCCAAACCCAGAGGAACAAAGCTCCTCCAGTTTGCTGATTTTGAAAATAGTAATTAATTAATTTTTTTAAATTTTAAAGGTGTAACAATGTTTAAATTCAAAACATTACTTCCTATTTTGGCTATTGCCTTAATCTCATTTTCAATGTTTTCTTGCAAAGAGAATTCTGTCGTGGCACAAAGCCCACACCAAGAAGCTGCTGGACTTGTAATCTATAAAGATTCTACTATTGCTCTGAGAATTTTCAATACTCTTGTAGACAGTACAATATCAACTGAATTGTTACTTGATAATGGTAAAACCACTTCATTGACAGTTCGTTTTTTGGGAGAAGATGGAAAAATTTTGAGTTCAGTGGAGGACGAAGTTAATTTTGTGATGTCAATTGATGATAGTTCATTAGTTGATTTCGTTCATTTGGAAATTGGTGGGCAAAACGAAAAAAACGAATTTTTTATTAGAGGTACTTCTAAAAAAACTGGCTCAACAGGGCTAACTATAAGACTTGACCACGAAGGACACACAGATTTTACCACTCCAAAATTCACAATTCAAGTTAAATAATCTTAGAAAAAAAGAAAAATTATCAAAAATTTTCATTTTCTTTTGTTTTTTTTGAAAAAAATGTTGTAATTTTGTAACCACTTAAGAATTAAAAACACGTAAGGTGTAAAAGAAATGAAAAGAACATATCAGCCAAGCAAAAGAAAAAGAAGAAATGCTCACGGATTTAGATCACGTATGGCTACAAAAAACGGTAGAGCAGTATTAGCACGTCGCAGAGCAAAAGGTCGTAAAAGACTTACTGTCAGCGATGAAAGATAAGCTTTTCTTTTAAGAGTTTAATAGACTGGATAGATTTGAAAAAGTCTATCCTTTTTATTTTTAATAGAGTTAATGAGTTTTATCTACTAATAACAAGCCCAAAGCTATGCAGCCACATCTACCGATAAAGCCGCTCAAAGGATTTAATGCTTTTGGAGAAGTGCATAAAGTAGGGAGAAAAGTTCATTCTAACGACTGCACTTTGATTTACACAATCAAACGTAGTGGCGAACTTTCGGCAATTAGTTATGGAATTTCAGTACCAAAAAGAAATTGCAAAAAAGCTGTAATTAGAAATCGTATTAAGCGTCTTCTTAGAGAATCTTTGAGGCAACTTGCGTTAGAACTTGAAAAAAGACAAATGCAGGAAGTTTTGATTTATTGGCGGAAGATACCAAAAGCTGCTAACTTAATCTCTCTCAAAGAAGTGCTTGAAAGTTTGGAATATACTTTAAGCAGAATAGAAAAGAAAAATCTATAATGGTTTGGAAAATGAAATGAAATACTTCTTTATCTACTTAATCAAGTTATATAAAAAGTTCATTTCGCCTTTTTTCCCACCATCGTGTAGATTTCATCCAACTTGTTCTACTTATTCGCTCGAAGCATTTGAAAAATATGGCGTTGCCAAAGGGTTTTATTTATCTATTCGCAGGATAGGCAGATGCCACCCATTTAACAAAGGCGGATTCGACCCCGTACCTTGATTTACATTCAATTAAATTTACATTATGGATAGAAATAGTTCTTTAGCTTTCGTTCTGATAGCATTGGTTGTTGGTGGGTATATGTTTTATACCAGCTCAGTTACTAAAGCTCCAGTTGCAAATAAACAAAAAATTGAAAAAACAACCACTGTTGCTCCTTCGGTTGAAGCTGCTTTGCAAAACGCTAATTCAAACCAACTTAGTGATACCTCTGTAATTGATGCCCGATTTGGCAAATTCTTTTCTAACCCAGAATTTTTCACTCCTGAAAGATTAGTTACTATTGAAACTGAACTTTATAAAGCTCAGATTTCTAGCTTAGGGGCTGTGGTTAAAAGTTGGGAATTGAAGAATTTTAAATCGTGGAATGGATATCAATCGCAGCTAATCAACGATAAGAAAGGCGAAATGAATCTGTCGTTTGTCACAAACGATGGCAAAAATATTGACTCTCGTGAGCTTAATTTCGATTTGAATTGGAATATTGATAAAATTGAGCTGAAAGGAAAAGACACTGCTACTTTAGTGGCTACTCTTAAAATTGCTGATAATAAAACTATTACTAAGATTTTCAAATTCAACGCAACTGAATATACTTTCACACAAGATATTCAATTGGCGAATTTGGAAGATGTGCTTACTCAGCGTGGCTACAATTTAACTTGGAATAAAGGACTTCGCTATCAAGAGCAGAATAGCGTTGATGAATCTTCCGATTCTAAAGCTCTTGTGATTGTGGGTGGCGAAGAATCAACATTCAAAGCTGACGAAGATAAAGCAAAAGACGAAAAAATTTCTGGCAACATTAATTATTCTGCTATTCATACTAAGTATTTCCTTTCGGCTATTATACCCACGAACTTCGATGGAACTGTAGATTTGCGTGGTGAAAAAATCCACGTGAGAGATAATGGTTTAATAGAGCAATACTCTATGAATTACCGTGTGCCTTATAAAGGTGGTGTGCAGGTCAATAGCTTCAAAACTTATCTTGGGCCACTTGATTATAAAATAGTAAGCAATTACGGACTTGAAAGAACTGTGAATTTTGGCTGGTGGATTATTCGCTATATTGGCGAATATTTTATGATGCCTATATTCAACCTGCTTCATAAATTTATTGCGAATTATGGTATTACTATTATCATATTCTCTTTATTTATGAAATTAATACTTTATCCATTCACTATTTCGCAAATGAAATCAGTGCAGAAAATGAAACTTCTCGCACCTGAAATGGATAAAATTAGAGCGAAACACAAAGACGACCAAACCGCAGAACAACGAGAGATGATGACGCTTTATGGTGAATACGGAGTGAACCCAATGGGTGGCTGTTTGCCTTTGCTTTTGCAAATGCCAATACTTTATTCGCTTTGGGCAGTGCTCCGCACTAATATTGAATTGCGTCAGTCTAGCTTTGGGCTTTGGATTACTGACCTTTCTGCACCAGATACAATTATCCACTTTGGAACTTCAATTTTAGGTATATCTTCTATTTCTGGGTTGTCGCTTTTGATGGGGATTACGATGTACTTGCAACAGAAAATGACTGTTACAGATCCACGCCAGAAAGCAATGATTTACATGATGCCTGTAATGTTTACTTTTCTATTTTCTACTTTCCCAGCTGGCTTGAACCTTTATTATTTTATGTTCAACGTTTGGAGTATAGCTCATCAATACTATATGAATAACTTCTCGCAAAGCAATATGACTCTTGAGCAAATGAAATCTGCTCCGAAAAAAGAGGGTTGGTTGCAACAAAAAATGAGAGAAGCACAAATGATGGCCGAAGATCAGGGTAGAGTGCCTAAAGGTACTTTCAATAAAGA
>ENA-ORBV01014784-ORBV01014784.1-microbial-mat-metagenome-genome-assembly--contig:-NODE-14784-length-11607-cov-4.009367_pt1 | contig 11607 bp, 9 predicted proteins | sample MGYA00237777_ERZ505514 | MGnify/ENA primary metagenome ERZ505514 (study PRJEB26160, sample SAMN06269048) | microbial mat metagenome | isolation source: Oligotrophic lake microbial mat | place...
TTTTAATGATACGGCGACCACCGAGACCTACACCTCTCTATTCGTCGGCAGCGTCAGATGTGTATAAGAGACAGGTCCGAAGACATCCAGGATGAGGGCGACCGTGCCATCCCCCATGATGGTGGCACCGGCGAAAACAGACAGGCTCTTCAGCTGCTTGTCGAGCGGCTTGACCACGATTTCGCCAGTGTCGAGCACAGTGTCGACGACCACGCCAAACTGGGTCTCATCGGCCTGCAGCACGACGATGTTGATCGCAGCGCTCTCGTTAACCGGCAGGCCGAGTTCTTTGGACAGGTAGACCAGCGGCAAGAGCTGGCCACGCAGCCGATAGACCGGCGCGCCATAGACGTCTTCGATCAGCGTCGCCGCTTTGGCTTTTTCGATGCGGACGAGTTCGAGCAGATTGATCTGCGGGATGGCGAAGCGCTCTCCGCCACTGGTCACGACCAGGGCCGGGATGATCGCCAGGGTCAACGGGATCTTGATCGTGATGCTCGAACCAATGCCAACCACGCTGGCGATGTCGACCGAACCGCCTATCTTTTCGATGTTGGTACGTACGACGTCCATGCCGACGCCACGTCCACTGATGTTGGTGACCTGTTCGGCGGTACTGAAGCCAGGGGCGAGGATCAGGGCGAGGATCTCGCGTTCTGCCATCTTCGCCGACTGTTCGACGGTTATCAGCCCCTTCTCGATCGCCTTCGCCTTGATCCGAGCAGGGTCAATGCCGCCGCCATCGTCACGGATCTCGATCGTGACCTTGCCGCCTTCGTGATAGGCGCGCAACAGGATGCAGCCTTCGGCCGGCTTGCCGGCGGCGATGCGCTTGTCAGGTTTCTCGATCCCGTGATCGACCGAGTTGCGCACCATGTGGGTGAGCGGATCCTTGATCGCCTCAATAATCGACTTGTCGAGTTCGGTATCCTTGCCTTCCATGTCGAGGCGGACTTGTTTGCCAATCTGCTTGGCTAGGTCGCGGACCACGCGCGGCAGCTTGCCCCACACTGCCTCGATCGGCTGCATGCGCGTCTTCATCACCTCTTCCTGTAACTGGGAGGTGATGTTGTCGAGTCGCTTGCTGGTCGTGACCAGGGCGCTGGAGGCGGTAGCCCCGGCATGCTGGAGGATCTGGTTGCGAGTCAGCACCAGTTCGCCAACCAGGTTCATCAACCGGTCGAGTACACTCACATCCACGCGCAGACTTTGATCCGCCAGGGAACCGCCGGCAGTTGCGGCTCCATCCGCTGGCTTGGCAGCGGATTCTGCGGAAGACGAACTCGGACGTGACGCCAATTCACTAGATTGGGCTGACGGCATCACCGGATGCTCAGCGGTCGGGGCACTGACGACCGCAGCCTGCACCGCAACGGGCGCTGGGGCCGAAGCTGGCGCAGACTCGACTGGCTTGGCAGCAGCGCCGGTCGCCAAGTGTTCAAGTTCGGCGATCAGGCTGGGATAGTTCTCCGATCCTTCCGCGCCGGTCTTCTCTACTTCGCCCAGGATGGCACGGATGGCGTCCACCGAGCGCAGCAGTCCGCTGCTGATGTCCTGATTCAGGACTAGGGCGCCATCACGAAGCTTGACCAGCAGGTTTTCGCCAGCGTGGGCGACGCCCTGCAGCTTTTCGAAGCCAAAAAAACCGCTGGTACCTTTGACTGTATGAATGGTGCGGAAGATAGACGAAATGATCTCGCGATTCCCCGGAGTCTGTTCCAGCTGGAGAAACTCTTTGTCGAGCCGGTCGAGGTTTTCGTAACTTTCGACCAGGAACTCTTTCACCAATCCGTCAAGATCGCCCATGAAGTCTCCGTGGTGCTAGCTTAGGTCACACGGAAGCCTCTGGCAAGCCTGGTTCGTCCGTCCGCCTCTATTCAGCCCAGATCCACAGTTTGCCTTCTAGAGAGGCCGCCACGAGCGAACCATTCCAGACAACCGGCGGGAGAACTTCGCTTCCGGCATCGATACGGAAGGGCTTTGGGCCGAACACGCTCAGCACTGCGCCATTGGCGATGACGGCGTGCCCCCCCCACGCGAGGGCGGACATGCGATCGTTTGCCTCAGGCTTCGCATCCAACTTGCCGACCTCAACCCAGCCGCCGTCTCCGCGCAACATGATCTTGCCAAACGTGCCAACGATGACGCCAGGACCGCCACCGACGCACGGCTCGGGCAGATCCTCTCCTGTCATTTTAAGGCCATCCCAGGCAAAGGAGCGTGCGGCAGTGAGGCCCGCCAACCCGGTCGCTGTCGGCCAGGCTGCCAGGACTGGTCCATCCAGCTTGGCAACGTTTTCAATTCCGCCATCCTCTGCCCGCGTCGATTCCAGGCGTCCGTCGCGACGGACGGTCAGGATGTGTTCGCCAATCAGAACCGCCTCGGCCGCGTACAGGCTGCTGCCGGCTGTTTGCCAGGTCAGGACGGCGGTACCCCGCTGAGCGCCAAGCAACCGACCATCCGACGTCGCCACGATGAGCAGATCTCGACCGATAACGAGCGGGCTGCGGTAGGACAGCAGCGGAAAGTCGCTGCCAGCAGGAAGGGCTATGCGTTCGTTGGAGGGCAGCCGAATGGCGAGTCGTTCACGGGTCGCCAGCATCAATTCATCACCGACCTGCGCGACCGCAGCCAGCACCGGCTCGACCAGTGGCGAGGTGCTGTCGATCGCCACCGTCCGAGAGGCGTCTGCCGTCGGCTTGGCATAGGTGATCACACGTCCACGATCGCCCAGCCATAGTTCACCATTGATGACAGCAGGACGGACAGTCAGTGGCCGACCGCTATCCTGTGCTAAGGTCGCGCTGCGGTCGAGCCGCACTTTGATGCGCCATCCACCATCAGCCGCGGCGCCGGACACGCTGGCATCCTTGTACCCCGTCTTGCGCACGATCAGCCGCATATCGATGCGCACGTCGGCCGTAACCTCGTGGATCAATGGTGTGACGCCAAGTACCTTGCCTTCGGCATTGACGACCTCGGCACCCTCTGGCTGGCTCATCACCACCAACGGCAGATAGGCCAGTCCGATCTCACGGCCGATCGCTTCGCAGGCAGCGACGTCGCCCTTCAGCAGGGCAATCTTCAGTTCGTCTTTCAGTTGGGCGCGACGCACAGCCTTCCCACGGGCAGCATCGAGGTCGATGTCGGCCTCCTTGCGGACAGCCGTCAACTGCCATTTCGGCTGCTTCACGATCACTTCCAGGGCCGACACGGCAGCGTTCCAATCGCCATCACGTCCCAATCGCCGCGCCTCCTCCAAGGATACACGGGCAGACGCTTCAATGGCCTGCAGCGACAGGGAACGGGCATTCAGCGCCTCGACCAGGCGGACATCTTTGGCGGCTATCTGGGCGCCTAGCGCCTTGGACTCGGCTGCGCGCTCGGCAACAGTCCGGGTATCCGAGCCGGAGGACGCGGCCATGGCCCCAACCAGGCGTTCGATCGAATCGCGATCCGAAACCTGGGCGTACTGTTGCAGCATCGTTGCGATCTTGGTTCGGGCGGGATCCAGGGTTTCCGCACCTGCTCCGGCAGACAAGGCTTCCAGTCCGGGATCAACCACGGCTTCGACAGCAGCTGCGGTACGCTTGGCGGCGGAAGCCGTCTTGTCAGCTGCCGCCTCGATCGCCGTTCCTGCCCCCAAGTCACCCAGACGCATGCCTTTCATCTCAGCCTGGACTTCCCGCCAAGCCCCGCTGCTCGCGCTGGCCTCGAGGACAACAAGCCGGTCGGCAACGACCTTGATCTGGGCCTGCAGTTCGGCATCAAGGGCGGCCAACTGCCCCTCCAAGGCTGCATCTGGTCTGGCTTGGCGCAATTTGGCCACCGCCGACAGGCGCACTGATAACGGAAGCGGCTGGCTGCGCGCGGCGACCTGCGTGTCTGCACGCCACGCGGTCAACGCACGATTTCCTTCGAGAGCCCGCTGGCCTTTGACTTCATCGATCGCAGCTAGAGCACCAGCAACATCGCCATTGGCCAAACGAGCTCGCACCTCGTCACCGAGTGCGGAGGCGGAAGCACGCACATCGGCTTCCGCATCGCGCAGCTTGGCAGCCAGAACGGTTTCGTCGGGTAGGACCGCGACGCGAGGACGCGCAGCGACGAACTCTTCACCCTCGATCAATTCGCCGATAGCCGTGCGTTCGGCGGTGATGGCGGCTTCGACCTGGGCGCCCAGGCCATCAACCGTGCGGATGGCAGACAGGTCATTGCCTGCCTCCTGGCGAAGCTTGGCGACCAGATTGCGAACATCCGTCCAACTGCGGCCGGTGATGAGCTGGCTGACCTCGTTCTGGTCCTTGCGTAGGCGTTCCTGTTTGCGGTTGTACTGCACCACCAGCAGGGCCACACCAAGACAGATGGCGAGCAAGGCGAGCAGTCCGACCAGCACAATCGGACGGTTGCCTGACTCCCGCCGGGGCGAGCGATAGTATGGCTCAATGTCAACGGGCGTCGGGACTGAAGCGGTGGCCACTGCCGGGGAATTGACCGTCGCAACCGTAACGCCCGACTTCGGCCCATTGCGCACGACCGTGGTACTTGGCGATTTCACCGCCGGGTTCATACCGCTGGAACCGCCGCTGTTACGCTGTTCAAGTCGGTGGATGACGCGCTTGGCGATCAGTGAACGCATGACCCGACCGAGATTCAGGCTGCTGTCGCGGCACAGCTCGGCGATCTGCTGGACGGTGGAGCGACCGTCGATGAAATTGAGTACCATCTTCTCGTACTCAGACAGCGCCCCGCTGACGTGCTCACCCTCGCTCATGGAGAAGACGGCATCCCAGCCGCCCACCTCGCGTTCGACGGCCAACTGCTCGCCAACCCGCTGGTCGCAGGTACGGATCAGGGCCTCGACTCCGATACGCATCTTCAATGCACTGCGGCCGATGGGGAGCTGATCGGGCGTGACGCCTTCCTGGAAATCGATGCTGACGACCGGACCACGGAAGGCCCTGGTCAGCGAGTCCTCGACCACAGCCTGGGATAGCTGGTCCGCCTCGGCGTCACTGACCAGCTGGCGTTCGACCAGGTACTCGCGGGCCTTGGCCCCACCGGCTATCGCCGCCGACAGCTCGGCCATGCCCGATTCATCCAGCTTATGGTAGGCCACACAGGCCTCGGCGAACGCCTGCTCGATGTCGATGCCGAGGTCGATCGCCACCGGATCCCCTTCGGCAAGGCAGATGCCCAGACTGAAGCCTTCACCTTTGGCCTGCAGAACACCAGTCATCCGCTGGCGGTGCAGGGCGTGGAAGCGTTCAACGAGGTGCGAGTCGAGCTGCATCGGGTACTCCGGAACCGGGAGGGGATTCCCCGGCCCTGGGAATCTAGAAGCGGAGGCTTGACCTGCCAGAGGGAACGGCGCGGGGCGAGGTCTGCCGTCCAGTGGCTGATCCCGGACCTGCGGCCGAACTAGCCCCCCCCAATAATGGCCTAACCGTGGTGGTATCCGGTGCCCGCCAGGATGGTTGCGGCCCGATACAGCTGTTCGACCAGCACTAAGTGGGCGATCTGATGCGGGAGCACCATCGGGCCGAGCGATACTCGGGCGTCGGACAGCGCCAGGGTTGGCGCATGGTGGCCGTAGGCATCGCCGATCAGGAAAGCCAACGGACCGTGTGCCACCGACCATTTCTCCAGTCGTTTGGCAAAATCAGGAGAAGTGTATTGCTCGCCACGCTCATCTAAAGCAACCCGCCAACGGGCCCCTGTCGGCCACAACGGGACATCCCCCTTCGGTTGGCGTTCTACGATCTCCAGCCGTCCGAAACGCCCGAAACGCTTGAGGTACTCGTCACGCAGCGCGACGACGTGGGCATCGCGCAATCGGCCGGTCTGGATGACCGTGATCTTCACGATGTCTCATCAGGCAATGGGCTGCGGCACGTTCCGGCATGCGCGATCCCGCTCACGTTCAGTCGTCCCGGGCCTTGAGGTAGCGTGCCCGGAAGTCGACGGCCCAGCCCTCGAAGCGGTTCTGCTCGATCGCTTCACGCATCGCCTGCATTAAGCGCTGGTAGAAATGCAGGTTGTGCAGAGTCATCAGCATCTCCCCGAGGGTCTCGCCAGCGAACAGCAGGTGCCGAATATAAGACCGGCTGAAACCGCCGGCACAGGCTGGACACGTGCACGAGGTATCAATGGCATAGCGATCCTTGCGGAACTTCTTGTCCTTTAGTCGCATCTTGCCGTCCCAGGTGAACGCGGTGCCTTCCCGGGCATAACGCGTGGGGATGACGCAATCATGGATATCCATGCCCGCCTCGACCGAAGCGACTAGGTCCTCGGGCAGCCCGACGCCCATCAGATACCGCGGGCGGTCGGCAGGCAGCAGCGGGGCAGTATGGCGAACTACCCGCACCATGGCGGCATGGCCTTCACCAACCGAAACACCGCCGATGGCGATGCCTGGCAGATCCAGCGCGGACACTTGTTTGGCGGCCCGGGCCCGCAGGTCGAGGTCCATGCCGCCCTGGACGATGCCGAACAGGTGTTGATGGTCCTGCAGTGGCACGGTGGTGCAGCGCCGCAACCAGCGCTCGGTCCGGCCAAGACTTTCAGCGACGTAGGCAGCACTCGCGTCATGAGCAACGCATTCGTCGAAGGCCATGACGATGTCCGCTCCGAGCTTCTTCTGCGTCTCCATCGACGACTCGGGGGTCAGCAGGGTCGGTTCTGCATCGTCTGGTTCGGGCGGTTGGGGTGCGTTTGGCGGGGAATTCGGCGGGGAATTCGGCGGGGAATTGGCCCGGCCACCAGGGCCTGGACGATCCATCCGAGCAGCGGCGCCCGACGGCGAGAAGCGGAACTTCACCCCCTCCTCCGAGATGGTCCGCTCAGGTAACGAGAACACCTGGAAACCGCCGGAATCCGTGAGGATGGTCCGATCCCAACGCATAAGGGCGTGGAGGCCGCCGTGCCGTTCGACCAGCTGCACCCGTTCGGGGTTGGCCATGTGGTAGGTGTTGGCCAGCACGACTTGGGCTCCGGTGTCTGCGACATCGCCCGGAAAGGCGCACTTGACCGCAGCCTGGGTGCCAACCGGCATGAAGGCCGGGGTGTCGACCGGACCATGCTTGGTCCAAAAACGTCCGCGGCGTGCCTGACCGCTCTGGGCGAGCAGTTGGAAGCGCAGACCGCCACCAGGTGTCCAGGGATTGGCGTCGTCAGGCATGGGCCGGATGGTCGGCGATCGCGCCGTGGCGCAAGGCCTCCGCCTGTGCCTCAGGCCATGGCGCGAGCGCGGATCTCGTTCTCACTAGAGGCGATCAGGGCTCGCGTGTCGCCGGTCCGGTCGAGCTGGACCACCACGTCGCGCAGACAGCCATCTTTGACATCGTAGATCCATCCGTGGATGTCGACCTCCTGGCCTTCGCTCCAGGCCCGGCGCAGGACCTTGCACTCAGCAAGATTGACGGATTGCTCCAAGACGTTCAGTTCGCACATGGCATCGTGTCGACGCGCTGCCGGTACCTCGGTCAACCAGGGATACTTGCGTTGGATCTGCTTGATCGGCCAGATCCAGAAGTCGATCAGGCCGTGAGCGATGTCCTCCAGCGAGGCGCTTACAGCACCACATCCATAGTGTCCGCAGACGATCAGGTGGCGGATACCGAGCACCTCGACGGCGTATTGCACTGCCGACATGCAGTTCAGATCGTTCGAGAGCACGACGTTGCCGACATTGCGATGGACGAACACCTCGCCTGGCAGCAGACCGATGATCTCGTTTGCCGGCACCCGGCTGTCGCAGCATCCGATCCACATATAGGACGGACGCTGCTGCTGGGCCAGTTTACTGAAGAACCCTGGATCGGTCGAGGTCATCGACTCGACCCAGCGGCGGTTGTTCGAGATCAAGTGGGCAAGCTGGTCAGCCATGGCACGGGACAATCGTCCCCCGCCCACGCCGTCAACCGGGATGCCCGCATCAACCTACGCGACGGACTCCAGCGTACAAGCCGGCCAGCACAGGATCGAGTTCACGCTCGACCGCCACGGCGTTGACAATGCGATTGCGGCTCTGCAGGGCGACCCAACGTTCGAACACCTTGCGTTTGCCGTGACTGATGGCGTAGCGGAACTCCTCTTCGAGCACCGGCACCAGGTTGACTGGCTTGGAACCGGCATTTCCGACCGCGATCCGGGCCGTGGCGGAAGGCAACGGACCTACGCGTGGCGACCGATGCGCTGCTGGGGCGACAGGTGCTGCCGGACTCTTGGCGGCCAGCGACGGCGCGACCGGGAGAGCGATTTCGTCGGTCTTTTCCAGATCGAAGCTGGGGATGTCGTGGACACTACGGGCCAGCGCACCGGTGTCGGCCTTGGGCGCCTCGTGCAGCCCGAATTCCACATCACTCTCGTGCTGGATGGACTGGGTGATCGGGGCGTCGTTGAGTTCGAGGGCGTCGTTGCTTTCCTCGGGCTTGATCGAGACCGGCTCGATGATGGCGGGGGCGATCGTCTCCTCACCACCGAGCAGGTCGTCGATATCCTGGATATCAGCAGAGATATCGGGAGCGATATGCTGCAGCGCAGCGGGCTTCGACGGGGTGATTTCAAATGCCGAACTGCTCGGCATTGGAATGGGCACATCGACCGGACGTTGCAACATCTGCGTTGCCGACTTGACCGGCTGGTCGCTGACGTCTTGCGAGAACGAGCGCGAACCTTCGCTGGCGACCACCTTGCCGCCATAGTACTTGTCGATCGCGTTGTGGATTTCACCACGCGTCGCGACGACCTTCTTAATGTCGAGTCCCGTCTTGGTCTCGAGCTGGCGGATCGCCTCGGCATCAAGCGGGTTGACCATGGCCAAGGTCAGCAGGTTGCCCAGCTTGTCGACCGGGAATACTCCGAAATACTCAGCATTATCGCGGGTTATCGTATCGAGCGCCTTTTTGCGGATCTCGTACTTGTCGACCTTGAGATGCGGGACCCAGGTCTCTTGAGACAACGAATTGACAAGCTGATCCTCAGTGATGAGCCCCATACTCACGGCCGCAGCATCAATCGACAGCAGTTCCGCCTCTGCCTTAGTGCGCGCCGCATTGGCTTGTTCGGCGGTCAGCAGGCCAGCCTTGCCAGTGAGAAATTCAAGCAGGACCTGGTCGCCAGTACGCGACGGGCCAGTGCGTCCGCCACCAAGCGATCCGCTGAAGTCCGGAGCCGAGCTAGCGAGAATCGGTTTGGTCGTCGCTGGACGGGTAGGCGTGGGGTCAACCGCATGATGGGGACCAGAACCGAGATCGAGCTGATCATTATCGAACGACGGCACTGGCAGCTGGATGTCTTCCAGCGATGGCTCAGGCAACGAAGCGGCTGGACGAGCCGGGGCCTGGACCCGCTGAGTGGACGACTTGGGTGCCGCGGCCGGCTGCGACGCAGGCGCCTTACCGACCGCCACGACCCGACGCACGCTCTTGCGTGTCGACTGCGGAGCCTCGGTGATCGGTTTGCGGGCGCTGGCCGCTGCCGGCTTGCCGGCGTCTTTCTTGTTGCCGAAAAGTCCCATGCGTGTTCCTGACCTCTGAACGCTGATGATGGACGCGCCCGCCGCTCATGCTTTGCCCTCCGAAGCACGCAAACACTGTCCGTATCACACTCAGCGCCAGTGGCGCAGGCCGATGGTTGCCCAGTCGACACAGCCCTGACATGCTGAGTGGACACGCGCACGAGCCCGAGCCCGAGCAGAAGGAAACCATGGCGGTCCTCAACTTCGACATCAAGAGCGTCAACCTGCCCAACAATGAGGAGGGCAAGGCCGTCTTTCTGACCGGCTCGATCGACGCCAGCACCAACCAGACGTTCGAGAAACGGCTATCGGACATCCTCTCGTCAGGGACGACCAGCGTCATGCTGGTCCTGACCAACGTGAAGTACATCAACAGCACCGGCCTCGGCACGATTGTGAAGTGCGTCGACACCTTCCGTGAAAAGGGTGGGGACATCAAGCTGGTCGGCGTCCCGACCAAGGTTATCGCCCTGTTCGAGATGCTCGGCCTACTCGCCCTCTTCGAGACGCACGACACCATCGAAAGCGCGGTGGCCAGTTTTGGCCGGAAGAAGGAAGCGAAGGCGGCTGTCGCTCCGTCCGTCAAATTCCCGCTGCAATTCAAGCACCCGGTCACCGGCATGGGCCTGAACATCAGCCAACCTGGACGGTTCAAGGATCCACGCACCGGCGACTACTTCTCGGTCGACGCCTCCGGGACCATCGAATTCTACGAGATGAGCAAGGTGAAGATGGCCGAGATGAAGATCCCGGCCCACTCTGACTTCGCAGCCGCCGTCGCCCCCATGGCGACCAGCTTGTGCGCCGCCGCCAAGCTGCCATCCAGCGTTGCCGAAGCGATCGGTCGTGCTCTGACCCGCGCTGGCACTCTGCTCAACGCCAAGGCCGTCGACGCCAACGAAACCTGCAATATCATCCTCGTTGCCGACCAGGACAAGCTCCAGGTCGGCATCGTCAGCTACGGCAGCGCCCTCAGCATCAGGCCCGACGACATGGGCCTGCGTGAGATCGCCGGCTTGGTCGACGAAGCCAAACTCCAGGTCCTACCCACCCGTGGCAACCTGCTGACCCTGGTCAAGCGCGCCCGCTGAATCTGCTGTCCCGTCGCGGCAGCAAGCTATGTCCTTAATGGATCAAGCGCGCATCGAGCCAGGCTCACCGCGGCCAGATGAAGCGTTCATGCGCTTGGCGCTAGCTGAAGCTGAAGCCGCCGCAGCAGATGGAGAGGTCCCCGTCGGCTGCCTTGTGGTACATGACGGCAGAATCATCGGACGCGGTCGCAATGCTCGTCAACGCCTGAAAGACCCAACCGCCCACGCTGAAATGGTGGCAATCACTGCCGCAGCCAGTGCGCTTGGGGATTGGCGGCTCGAAGGTTGCACCCTCTACGTCACCTTGGAACCTTGTCCGATGTGCATGGGGGCCTGCCTCAACGCCCGCATTCCGCGGGTCGTCTACGGCGCCAGCGAGCCGAAGGCCGGGGCCTGTGGCAGCATCGTCGACCTGCGCGCGCCACCAGGCTTCAATCATCGGGTGGAGGTCCTCGGCGGAATCCTGGCACCCGCGTGTGCCGAGCTGCTGGTGCGCTTCTTCCGCAGCCGCCGCAACGCATAGCGTACCGCGCGTGCGGCCTCTCCTCGTCCTCGTCCCGACTCTCGCGGCGGCCATCCTGGCCACCGGCGAGCCATTGACCGCAACCGCCTGGGATGTGCGCAAGGACGCCACCGAACTGCTCGATGAGATCGCCCGCAGCCATGGCGAACCTGGTGATGTGCTGGTCCGCGCCCAGGCGATGATCGCTGCGCACGGAAGCGAACTGGTCAGCCTGTCTCCAACCGAAGCCGCCCCACTAGCCGTCGCCATCGCGGTCCGCCTGCAGGCCGCTGGACTCAGCGATCGCTTTGCCGCCGCGATCGGTCCGTCAAGTACTAGTTCACCCGTCAACTTTGGTGATATAATCTCACAAGCACAATTGCTTGTAAGTAGCGGCGGCGCGGTTGCGGCTATTATGTCCTGGATTCGAAAACGCTGTTCTTCTTCAAATGTGTTCCAATGCTTGTCTGCGTAGCTGATGAGCTGTGATA
>ENA-ORBV01014786-ORBV01014786.1-microbial-mat-metagenome-genome-assembly--contig:-NODE-14786-length-11606-cov-6.318154_pt1 | contig 11606 bp, 7 predicted proteins | sample MGYA00237777_ERZ505514 | MGnify/ENA primary metagenome ERZ505514 (study PRJEB26160, sample SAMN06269048) | microbial mat metagenome | isolation source: Oligotrophic lake microbial mat | place...
AAATAGACATCCGATCCGGAAGCCTCCGGGATGATCCACTGTAGTTGATTACTGTGCCTTGCACCAAAGGTGCGAGAATCCTCTGGGACGATTAACTGTAGCCGTTAATTTCGCGGAACGTTAAAATGCGAAGGGTGCAACACGACTGCCTAATAAAATGTACTCGCTCTACACAAGCCACCAACGTGAGGTCACTGTCATAACAGCCCAGTAGGGGCGTTGCACCCCGTGACTCGCACTCGAACTCGAGCGCGGGGCGCTCTCGTTCTCGCACTCGTCACGGGGCTTGCAACGCCCCTCCGGGGCTGTTATTGAACATTGACTACAGCGCCGGTCGTACTTTTAGAGTTTTAGCACAGGAACTAAAGTAAAAAGACAGAAAAGTGTGACCCCTGATCACTATTAATTATTTTACGTAGCCTACTTTAATTGTATGGGGACCTTGTGAGACCCTTAATTTTACATGTATTAGTACTAATGGTACTAGCTAGTAGTAGTACTTGTATGCCCTAAGCCAATGCGGCTACCCTTTTCCAGATCCTTAATAGGACATGCTAAGCGTTTGATTTCAAATGAATCAATAACGAGAAACGAAGTCATTGTATTGTAGACCAAACTAAACTAGCGCCTTTCGACTCACACGAAACTTGATTGGGGGTCTGAACAAGGACGCTTCGAGTAATTAGCTATGCAATATGAAACTTTCGCACTTCTTTTTCCCTTGGAAGGCAATACAAAAAGTGGCTGGGACTGCCGCCCCAAATTGGATTGTTGTTTGTGATGACCTCCACCAGCCCCGTTTGTGTGAAATCATTTCAAGATGGGTCGCCACTCTAATTTTGAAGCGCAACCGATTGAACGGACCATGGACAAAACTCTTTCAGGAGACACAAAAGGAAGAAGACAGGTTGGATTTCCGCTTCAAGCTGCTTGCGTAAAGTTTGCTGCTATCAGATGGGTGATCCAGCATACTGGGACATAGAATTCAATTGTTGGAAAGCACTGATAAATTAGAGGATCACCCAAAAAGGAGAAATGCCAAAGATTGAAAAAAAAGAGGAGCGACGCCTCTTGCTGGTGTAGCCAGTGGGCGAGGTCTTCTGGCGAATTGATTCAATGCGTAACCTGTTAGCAGCCGAGGGCCAGATCCGATATTTGTATGACTGGTGCAGGGTTTCCCAGTAGTTCTGGCACCGAGTCCAGTTGCACTCCGGCAGTATAAAACCGTCTTTTCGTGGCTTCCATATAGGCTAGCTCGTCGAAAATGGAAGTGTCCTGGAATATGGAACTAAAGATGGCAAAGCTTGCGACCTCAATTCGGCCCAGAGAGCGCGGCCTCTGGCTTGCCCAACTTCAAAATCGAACAGCCCTTCTTTGCGGGCTGAGAAAGTTTTAGTCTTGGACACAACTAAAAAGGTTCCTCGAAGCTTTCCTAGTCGAAAAGGTGCTCGCTGGAAGTCTACATGGCAGTTGGCTTTTTCAATCGCTTCTTTCATGAAAAGCAGGTTGGAGGCATCCACCAACAGCACCATCCGCCCGGTGTCTTTTAGAACACGCGACCATTCTAGTAGTAATTCACCATAAAGATCATTGCCATTAGAATCTTCTGATTCTTTCGAGAATTGCCTTCCAAAGGGTGGGCAAGAAATAATCTTGTCAATTGAACCATCGGCGAGGTGCTGCAGATTCCGAGCATCGCCATGTAACAAGTCTACCTGTACGCAGGCAACACGACAATTCTCTTGAGCGTCTTCGAGCTGTTCCCTGTTATCCAATTGAGAAAGATGGTAAGATGACATTTCTACTGACGCAACTGTACCTAATTCAGCAATCTCGTAAAATTTAGCCTCTCCGAAAGTGCACTAACTAGAGCGGCTGCGCCTAATAATCCTACCTGGAAGAATCGATTCCTTCGTAGATGGCATCTGGCCAAATAGTAGCCGCTTCGACCAAAAAGGTAGCCCGTCCACACATGGGATCTAGCACTCGTTCTTTGGGTTGGATCTGAGCGGCTTTGGCAATTATGTAGGATTCAACGCGTTTAAAACCAGGTTTGGGCAGATTGTCGACCACCAATGGGCTCGCCAACGTGACCAACTCCAAGACAATGCTGGATTTGTAAAGTAACAAATGAAAGCGAAATGTCGGATAATCAGCCTTCTTTGAAACTGGAGTCCATCCAAACTGTTGGTTCAGTGCTAGGGAGAGATCCCTGCGCATGTTCACGGTTGAGCCATTAGGAACAACAGAATCGCTCCATTTTCGAGCAGAGACTATGAATGTCACCTTCCTGTCACCGTCCACGCCAGCCATGGAGTTTCCAGCTGCTTCCCATTCAGCAACGGACGCAGTAAGTGGCTCCCAGTCTTGACAGAGACTTTGAATAATCATCGAGGTATCTGTCTCACCATCCACATCGGTCACACCATTCTCTAGTAAAAGATTTAAATTGTGATTCTCCAATGCCACAAGTCGAATGGAAGAAGTTTTGAGACTGCTGAGCTCGGAGTAGCATGGGCATGGCACTTCCGTTTGAAACCAGATACGGCCGTCCTCGACAGTGGTCCATTTTGTGATTTTTTCAAGTTCCTGTTGAAATTTTTGGTTTAACTTGGAACTAGGATTCGGTGATGGAGGGACGACAGAAAATTTCAATCTTGTTGTGCCGGTAGCCATGAGAAGGCAGGAAAAAATAATTCCCAATAGGGCTACCATTGTGAAATGAGCTGTTATGGTTGTTTTCTGTGCCGCCAATAATTTCTATGAAGGTCGGGAGGGATTGAAAAATGTGAGGCAATCAAGGCGTCGATTGGATCTTTCGCTGCTCAACGTGAATGGTTGAATCACGCACGTTTCTGCACTCACGGGTACTCACGGGTTGTTACTGTGTTTAGGTTACATGCAGTCGACGACGGAGGGACGACAACCAAAGATCCATTGATTCATTCGTTGATCATGATTGATTCAGAGTGAGTGAAGTCGTCCACATCGTTCATTTCACAGGAAATGTGCTACTAGCTAGTCTAGTAGTACTATTAGTAGATAGATGGTGTTGTTGAACGTGCTACAATTGCTGATAGTAGTACGTAAAGAGACAGACCTCTACTAGCTTGATATTACACGTGCCAATTACCAGTATGAAGAGCTGTAGTAACATGTTGAGAAGAACCATCCGACTACCGGTAGCAGGAACAAAATGGAATTGTTGTGAGGCGCCAAGAAGACTATTTTCATCTTCCAACCCCACTTATCAATCCCAGCAGCAGGAGCCACCGCCCCTGACAGCCAATGTCGTCCGAGGGCCCTCTTTGTTGCAAACTTCCATACCACGATCAAATCCATCGCTGATGTTCTTGCCAGGTCTTCGCTCTCTTCCCTTTTGGACCAGCTACAACCACGAAACCAATGAAAACCGTGTCGCCTACCAAGAACCTACCCTGGTCCGAGTAGTGGAGCATCTAGAGGCGAATGTCTCTGTGATCAGCGAAGAATACCATCGCGTGGCCCCAACGTTGGCTAGTGATTACAAGATCAAGGACAAAGCCAATGAGCATAGTTTGCACAAGGGCCAGTGGGATTGGCATAGCTACATGACCAAGGGACAAATTCAAGGACAATTCGCCCAGTACTTCCCAAACACAACACAAATATTGCAGGAATTGCGCACTGAAAATGGAATGCCAGCGCGGCTTCTCTTGGAAGATATTCCCTTTGGATATGCCTTTTTTTCAACGCTCCATCCGCGCTCCAAAATTGATCCGCACACGAGCCCAATGAATTTAAGATGGAGAATTCATTTACCACTTCAAGTTCCCAAGGGGGCGGCCGAAGTGGACGAGAACTCTGGCTTGCCTCGGTGCGGCATTCGTGTAGGCAATCAAGTGAAAACTTGGACGCAAGACAAGGCACTGGTGCTTGACGATTCCTACGATCATTGTGTCTGGAATGAAACCGATGAAAAGCGTGTCTTGTTTTTGCTGGACATATGGCACGGCGATATTCCTCCTCAAGAGCGCCAGGATATTGTGGGCATGTTTCGACATGCGCAAGATCAAGGTTGGGTTAAAAAATGATGAAAGTCGAGTACTACTACCACATGCATTCTTCATAACGAGCCCCCAAAATTCGAGGAATAACCCTCTGTCGTAATCCATACTGGCTAGTAGTGATTTTATTAAGTTGCTGGCAATAGAAATGCTAGACTAGTTAATTTTCAACAGTACCGCAACGAGAAATTCAACAGTGGTGCAGCACATCTCGCCGAATTTTTCGTCTCCCTAATCTCACTTTCCGGCATAAGAGTGGGACATTAATAAAGCGGGAATCCGATAGAATAAACTTCTTTTGCATTGGCAGTGCACAGGTTAGTTTCCTGTTCAACAATCCCATGTCCCGTGTAATCGACCCGTTACACTCGATCACCGTTGAAGGAGCAGAATGCCGCAAGGCACGCTCGCCTTGGCGAATCCACGACAAGAATAGCAGAGGCTTACTCTGATTTTTTGTAGGCATTGATGACATCCCACACAACCTCTGCATCAAGCTTAGCTTCTTGATCTTTTGTCGATTCAACCAAATCAAGAAACTTTTTTAGCATTAGCTCGGCCATTACAGACCCTTTTTCATTGTTGCATTTTAGCCACGCTTCAATTACGCAAGAATATGTTGTAGCGTCTGGGCGAATGGATTTATCTTCCATGTAATCCAATAAAGCTTGGGCACGATTTGCGGCGAGTTCACTTTTTTCCGGAGTCGTAATACCGTTGTCGTCTACTATGGCTTGAATGGCACAGTTGTAGGAGACTACATTTGGACCTACAAAGTTGCTATTCTCAGCTAGTTCCTCCATGCTTCTCAACAATTTCTCTGCCTTTTCAGCCCCTTGGCCACCCTGACGATACGCCAACATGACAGCGTTGAAGGATCTTCTTGTTGGTTTCATCTCTTCATCGCCAGCTTCGTACAAGGTCTTCATTTCTTGCAGGAGCTCTTCCGCCCTCTCCCCGGCATCAGGAAGCCCTGATCGCGCAATGGAGTCCATGACAGCGTTAAAGAGAATGGCGTGTGGCTTGCAGTACTCATAACCTGCCCCCCGCTCGTAAAGGCCTTCGTTTCTTCGAAGAAGCCACTCGGCCTTTTCAGCTCCTTCGATTGTTGCCGTCTTGGCCCACGCCTGCAATATGGCAGAATAAAACACGGCATTGGGTTTTAAGAGAGAGTTCCCATTGCGATAGCTCCCCTCGACAAACCGCAGAAGCTCTTCGGCGCGATCAGCTGTATTGTTACTACCGCTCTTTGTGTGGCAGTCAAGGACGGTGGAATATGTAACAATATCGGGCCTCAGGGAGGCAGCCGGAGAACTCTCCATCATATTGAGTATTTCTTCTGCCTTATCTTTGGACGACGGATGACCACTCTTTGCCAAGGCATTCAATATGCTATTGTAAAGGGCCCTGCTGGATCGAAGGTCCGACGAAACCACACCTGCCTCTTCCAGCTGTTTCATCCGGAACAATAAATCTTCGCACCGTTGTTCTGCATCTTTAATTCGGAATTTGGCGTATGTGTCGGCGATACATAGAAAGGTGGTTCTGTCAGGAGCAACGACGCCTCCACTGTCATACGATTTGTCTTCTAACAAATTCAAGAGCGATTCGACTCGCTGAGGGGCTGCTTTGTGGCCGCTTTTTGACCATGCTGTAATGACGCTGTTGTAAACCGTGGTCCAATGGAGCTTTCTCCGCGCACTTGGAGGCAATGATTCTAGCAGATTTAGTAGTTCTTCGGCCTTGTAACCTGCCTCTCTGACATTCTTTGTTCTGGACCACCCGTGGAGAATGGTAGTAAAAGACTGTGCATTCGGTGGGGGTGGACGCGGAGAACCCCGAACGAATGATTGTTGCTGCATCTGTTCCAACAGAGTGGTTGCCTTTTGCAAGTATTCATGGTTTCCAGTCTTTGCATAAATTTTGAGCATCGTATTGTAAGTGAAAATATTTGGGCTCATGTTGGGCCGACCATTTTCGCCGGCAAGATCTAGCATTCTTTGAAACAAGTCGTCAGCAGCTTGCACTTCATCATGAGATCCCACACCATTAGCATATGCCTTCAGGGCGGTCGTATAAGTGATTCTATCGGGGGACATTTTGAGGTCGTCTCCTGATGCCGCGAATATATCTTCCAGTTCCCACAGCAGTTCTTCCACGCGTCTTATGTTTCCCACTTCCGCATGAATATTGATGACATGATTATACGTTGATGCATCAGGCTTTACTGATACTACATTGTCTTCCTTATAGAGCCGATGCATTGCTTCTAGGAGATTATCTACTTGATCTCCAAGTTCAGCAGTTTTGATGGTTGCACTCTTCATCATTTGGTCCTTTGAATACGCTTTCAGCACGCAATGGAACCAAACTTGATTTGGTATGCGATCCTGCGCCTCGCATGATTCATCATTGTTCTGCTGTTGTAGTTTTTCTCGATAATCCTGAATTAGCCCAAGGAGTAGTCGCTCAGCTTGCTCTGCTTTTCCATGATTGGCGTGTGCTGAAAACATCAAATTAATTGTCTGACGGTCAGGCTCGCATTCCATGTTTAGGAACCACTCTTCGGCCTTCCTCAGGTCGGTAGGATTGGGTGATTTGGCGTACAGCTCCAAAATTAGATTGTAGGTGTAAGTGTCAGGTTTGAGCGGCAGCCGTGCGCCTTGCTGTTTTGTCATTTCATCGAATAGACGGAGAACAAAGTTCTTGGCCTGCACTATGGAACGCTGTTTTCCGGGCTGGTTTTGTCGCTGCTGTTGAGCCAAATTAGGTTTTGATGATGTGACTGCTTTTCCTGGACGATTTTTGCCTTGTGTAGCGCTCTTGACCCAGGCTTCCATGACAGCATTATAGGAAAATACACTTGGGCGTACAGAAGGATGACGCTTCATTTTTTGCAGCAAGTGTTCCGCTGAAAGCGGTGCCATCCAGTCTCCTCTTCCACTTTGAGAAGCATAAGCGAGGAATACAGTGTTGAAGCTCTTCTCAGTGACATTTGGATCTCTCTCTTTCAGGGCCGAATCTAAGCGATGATGTGCCAACTGAGCACCATTTCTTCGGTTCCGCCGAAACTTCAAAAGTTCCTTGTCAAGAATGTTGGTTTCTATTGGTGACAGTGTTGATGGTGCTGTGGAAGTTCCTTCGTTCGAACTGTTTTCGTTACCCACCATGTGCATAGTTGACGATAAAAGAGAAGTTTGGTCAAGCATGTAGCGTGACGAACGCACTGCCCTATTTTGGATAGAGAAGGCTGATACAAAAAGAGGCGCTTGAAGTGATAGTAGCACTGGGTAAAATAATGCCATCGCATACATGAACTTGGTGGAGCCCGATTTCTTCATCTTGAAGTGTCTTAGCTGCAGTAGCAGTCTCCTCTTGGCGTGAGCGGGAGCCTGTTTTAAGCCATCTCAATGGGCAAAAATTCGGCCCGAGAGCTTGCTCTGAACTTAACTGCATTCCTCTCTTAATGACTTGGAGTGAAGCGTTTCGTGGACCTTGCTTGATTGAAGTCGCTGCTGATTTGGAGTCGGAATGAATCACCCGGCCATCAACATGTTGGGTGTAGTTTGGAGCCACACTTGACCCTTCCCCGCCCTCCTGAAAATTCAAAGCACCAGAATTCTGAATTGTACCACATACATGTTAGAACAAGCACCTTTCCCTCATACAAAAGGTTACCAACTAGATGTTTATGATGCCCTCCTTTTAAAAGCTGCATCCATGAAGGCACGATGTGGACACAACTGACACAAACACATGAACTGAGAAGATTTTTGTCAACAAAAACTTGTTGTCACCATCTTCAGGATGCCAGTGGCTAGCTATCAATCCATCACTTCTAGCTTCATGTTGTGATCTAATTTTTGATAGTTTTGGTTGAGTGTGGGTGTGGCCATTTTTGATTTTTAGAGCTAGCTTGACTAAAATTTGTTTGTGCGGCACACATGATTTGATTTTCCCTTCAGACGGTTGATTAGAAATTAGAGATTGTCCATATGCCAATGCCATTGGATATCATCCTCTGGATGACACACAAGACATGAATTGATGTTCAAGATTCCAAATTTTGGCTGCAGATAAAATGTGTGTTTTGTTTGCAATTGGCAGTGACAGATGACATGTGACGTGATCTCACAATGATCTGTTTGGTGCCATTTGAACATAAAATTCAGACCAAATCACCTTAAGACAGTTCTAAAAAAAAGGGACACACAGGAGCATGCTTTGACATGTTTAGTAACATGGGGAAATGGTCACTAGATGTTTTTGGAGGATGCAACAACATGCACACTGAACCGAATCAAAAGCATGTTGACAGACGATCATTCCATCTGAATAATCTGTCTATCTAACTTTGGATCTATTTGGCCCACCTGAATCTTTTTGTATCAGTTGAATAGGTTTTACATCTCTCAATCAATGTTGGCTTGGGCCTGGTTCAGCAGCATTTGATTGGCAGTTTTGTTCTGCTTTTATGGGCCCGTTTCAGCTTATCTCAGTAAAATCTTGCACACGTGCGCGTCTTTAAAAATATATTACCGGAACCTCCAGTGCTTCGCTTCTCAATGACGGCAAGCCACGAAAGAACCTGGATGTGCAGCAGCCGGATTCGCACCCGGATTCGATTCATTCGCAGCGGCATAACTAACAGCTAGCTAGCTAGCTAGCTAGAGGTCTACTAGTAGCTAGTCGAGCTAGTCTACTACTAGCTAGTAGCTAGCTACTAGCTACTGTAGTAGAATAGATCAATCAAGAACTGCTTCCTGGTACCCGAGAACGCGATAACGACTGATGGGGACAACCTCTCACCCCGAATCGAACCGAATCTCCACCAATTTGTTAGTAGCTAGCAAGTAGCTACAAGATTCATGATAGCCAGCGACTCTGCTTTCGGCTTTCAGCAAACCAATTTGAATGATCTATAGACAAAAGAAAAGAGAAAATAATGACTAGCAACAAGAGTTCTCATCTACAATGTCTGTATGTTTTCCTTGCGATTCTGTCAACGGTCCCAAATACTGCAGCCTGGTGCCCTGCGAGGAACACCAAGAATTGTAGAAGCCGCAGCATTGCTGCTACCGAAAGTACGACTTTATTGAGTATGACTGCTACACGTGGACCACGCGTAGGACGGCGGAACGAATCACCAAGAGAAGAACAGGAGGATTTCGCCTTTTCCAACATTTTGGAGGATGGCCACGGCCACGTCAATTCTGACTTGGCTGCCGTCTTGTGGAATTGGGAACAACAGCATCGCGAAATGGCCAAGTTGCCTAAATTGTCATTTTCCACACGCCAAGGTCTTCGCTTGGTCGATGATATTGTTAGGTCTATTGTAGAATCGCCCCGCGGCCGGAAGGTTATGCAGGGCAACGACGACACCATGCGCACCGATCTGGCACAAGAAGGTGTCATGGCATTAATGGATGCTCTAAATGATTATCGACAATCCACAAATCTTGACGATGACAGTGAAAGTGGTAGTAAAACTTTGGCTGACCACAATCAGCGTTTCGAAGCCTACGCCAAGCCATACCTGGAAAAACGATTGTGGGCGACCTTGGATCAGACATCTCTCCCTCAAAACGCCAACCTTTGGAAACGACTTCAAAACGTTCGACCCCAATTACGAAATGAGCTAGGCCGGAATCCAACTTTGCAAGAACTATCGGCCCGTCTCGAGTTACCCACAGAAACACTACAGCTCTTACTGGCAGCCAAACGAGGGGCCTTGAGTATGGAGTCAACCGTAGAAATTAAAAATCGTCATTCGTTGGAAGATACATCCGCACATTTTACAGATCAAGAAGAGTGGGATTTTCGAGAAGGGCATTTGTTGGATACAGGGGAGAAAGTAGTCGATGAAGTGCTGGTAGAAGAATACCAGGACGAAATGTATGAATATGAGGGTGATGACCAAATGTGGATCCATCAAACGCAAATTGCGGCACCTCTGAGGGATATTATCCCCGACGACAGTGACCCGCTGCCGGATGACGCGGCATTGAGCGACATGATTCGCCAAAATGTGTTAGGAGACTTTTTAACCAAAACACTCACCGAACAAGAAGTGCAAGTCGTCAGGATGAGTTTCGGATTAGATTCGGGGGAACCTTTGAATTGGGGTGAAATTTCCAAGGCGTTAGCTTTGGATCAGGATCAAGTCAAAGAAGTGCTCAAATGCGCTATAGAAAAACTGCGAACCACCTATCAAGACAAATACGTGGAATCGTTTATTGACTTGGAAGATGAGGAATACTTTGGTGAAGATAGCGTATAAGAGTCATTATTTATAGAGGCGACAATCTTTTGTCAGCTGAAGGAGTCTTGTAGATAGATTTTAAATGGTCAAAACATGCCCAGCACCTTTTTCTTTGGCTTCTCCTCACCCATTTCATTCAGCTTCTCCAACAAAAATGCTTGGACTGGTTCACCAAAGGCTTTTGCGTAGCCCGGCCTCGAGGCACAATCTTTACAGTAACGCACGATTTGTGGCCAGGGGGATAGATCGATGGTTGGGAAAAACTGGATCACATAAAGCAAGTACGACGCCACCGCCACATCGGCCACTGTTATAGAATGGCCATCGTCCACTAAGAACTTGCGATCCGCCAAAACTTGATTGAGTCGTCTGATTTTTTTATTCTTGGTGTTCTTAAGTCCGGTATCGTATACCTTGCCATCCGGCGTCTCAAGGAAGCAAATTGGATCCAGGGATGCATTGGCCCAGGAAACCCATGAGTATATTTCAGCTTGTTGCTGATGTTTCCGTTTCGTGCTATCTGATGCCAACAAAGAATGCAAATACAACAAAATAGCACCAGATTCGAAGACAACAACCTCTTCATTATGAGTATTGTCGACGAGGCAAGGAATCTGGCCAAATGGGTGCGGGTTCTGGGAAAGATCTCCCATGCTTAAGTCGATGCCGAGTTCATTGGCGGCCCAATTCACGAGTGGAGATCTTCATAGCCAGGGGAGGGGATAAGGATTTCAGTGAGTATCCATTTCCATTGTGGACCCCAAACGAACCTTCGACGACAAACGTAGAATATAATCAATATATGAATCGACGAAAAACGTACCGGCTTCCCTGGGAGCCATACAGCGTCAGGGCCGAACACAATTGCGTCGCTTCAGCGCGAGGAGAAGGCCTGACTCTCAAAACAGGAGAAAATGCGAGTGCTGAATTCCCGACAAGGAGAACTGTCAATGGAAAGAGGATCCAATTCTTCATCGCCATATTAGAAAAAAGGTAGCTCTCAACAACAAGTGTGGCAAGAAAAACCTATTTGGAAACTACGAGCAGTGTATTGACACAGGATTGGATGCAATAGATTGATACTGTACTTCATACCATCAAGTGGGGCATGACTGCACGCAGAGTATGCATGACACCTAGCTAGCTAGCTACTACTAGTACGATAGACTACTCGTCGCCGTCACTCGTTCACTCGACTGCGTGAAGGGCTACAGGCAGCATGTACAGTAGTTAGCTCCGCGTGCAGAGAGTCAGTCATTTAATTGTTGATGACAAAATCAAACCGCGCAACAAGATAC
>ENA-ORBV01014787-ORBV01014787.1-microbial-mat-metagenome-genome-assembly--contig:-NODE-14787-length-11606-cov-5.546275_pt1 | contig 11606 bp, 4 predicted proteins | sample MGYA00237777_ERZ505514 | MGnify/ENA primary metagenome ERZ505514 (study PRJEB26160, sample SAMN06269048) | microbial mat metagenome | isolation source: Oligotrophic lake microbial mat | place...
GTACCTTGCTTGTAGTCAACAGAAAATACTGTACGTAGGACGTACTAGCTAGTACATCCTTCTATTATCCTACAGTAGAACAGCTAGCTAGTACTGTAGAAGAGTCAATTTTCACCATCACCATGGCCGAAGAGGATGCTACTACTACGGCAATGAATGTGCCGACGGAAGACTTGACCTGTCATAACTTTGGAACTCGCGACGATGACTTGACCGATCGAGAGTTATTTGCTTGGGCCTACCAAACAGAAACCAAAATACGCTTTCAAAAGTTGCAAGCACAGACGCTTCCCAGAAAAAGTACCGCTGATGCTGTTGCTGGAACTGCCCCTGAGAGTGGCACTGCTGCTGCTAGCAGTGTCACTACACCACCAGTGAAGACCAACCAACCTGCAGCGTTGGTGTCGGATTATTTGATTGATATATATCCTCAATTGGAGAAACATAAACATGTTACATTCAAAAACATCTTGGAACGAGATAGAGCGGCATTTCAACGAAAGGCAATTCCTTGTCTTGGATATTTAAAAGCAGAAGATGGTTCACTCAAAAAAATTAAAATCGAGACGTTGGAAGATGACACAGAGCGACCATTTCAGGAAGACTGGATGAAAAACAACTTGCCTGTCCCTTCCAATTTTCTCTTTTTTGAGATCATTTTGGAATGCTACATGGGCTACAAGCTGCCCGGCTTGTACAATTCCAACAATCCCAGTATGCCTCGAGCAGCCGTTATGGGTGGAGCCGTTTTGTGGGCCCTGAATGGTTGGGCCCAACTTCGTCAGCATTTTGAAGCCCTGGATTTTGAAGAGCTCTTGGGCCTGGGAAAGAAAAGAAAACTCGGAGACGAGGAAGATGCAGATGCAGAAGAGCGATTAGAGAATTATAGGAACGAAAAAGATGAACTTATGAAGGTAGCTCATGCTTCCCTTCTTCTAATCAGTCAAGGGGATGTTGATATATTTTTGCAATGTTCTCCGCTTATGAGGCAATGTCGGAAGAAGCTTGATGCAGATTACCGTGTCCACATTCAAAGATACTTGGCTGATATCGGTTGGTGTCATGACGATTTACGCCGCTATTCTGAAAGCGTCTTAGGTCTGTTGGATCCCATTTATCAAAGTGACGGGAAGTTTGTTCACTCGCTGACTAAAAACGGGTTGTCATTCATGTATGCTCCCTTCTCTCCCGACCAGTATGATCCAGAAAATGAAGACTACAAGTGGCCACGCAATACCCAAATTATCATGCTTGATCCTCGTGCGGACCTTTTGGGCGCCCTAATGGACTTTGATATATCGACAGCATGCTGTGCATATGATGGGATTACCGTTCGAGTGACGCCTAGAGCCGCCTTGTCTCTGCAGCGGGGGATAGTCGTCGTGACCCCATTCTGTTTTGAGGAGAAGCGAAATCAAAAGCGCATCTTAAAATATCGCTCTCGAGGTTTTTTGCCTCGGATCATTGATCCCAGTTGCAAACGGCAGACCGAACTGCCTAATTATGACGTGACTATCAAAAACTACAGTATTGCTAGGGATATTCCAAGCGGCGGGAACTGGCGTTCCAACTCCTTCCGAACCCAGCAGGAGTACAACGCAATAATCGCACTTCAAGAAAGCAGTATAGAAAATGGAGCTAATCGTGTATGGTGTTGTTGTGAAAGGGAAATCCACAAGTTCCCATACAGTATGGCACTATTTGAAAAGACAGAATACGATGCAACCGAGTTCTTTGCCAATATTTTCAACTGGGATGAAGAACGGCGCCGGCAAGTGGAGGAAGTGCCAAATCATCTGCGAAAAGCTTGCCGATATTGTCGCAATCAATATGGAATCACTCAGTTTCTGAAAGATGAAGCTCCTGTCGATGACACTCTTTGCGAGGAACCACTGAAGGACGGAGATAGGACGTTCAAGTTTTCGAGAGGGTACTGTGGTCAGCTGTGTCCCTCCTTTTACGGTGGACCCACCTTTGACGGCCATCGAGTGGGCAGTATGGCGCGCAAGTATCCAGAAGCTGTGAATGTACTTGTTGCCCAGAGCAAGGCTGAAAAAACTCGGTACTTTATCAAGCATGGGAACCTTCACAATTACCGTCCCCGTTTTCTCCACACAAAGATGAAGGTCGACGACCCGTTGAAGCAGCTCTTTGAAGAGGCTTCTAAAATCACTTTTGACACCAATATCAGACGCCCCATAGGCCTAAATCCGGAGCGCTTCATTGCCCAGTGTGAATCCTGTGGAGACTGGCTGCACGGCTGTGAATATGGAACCAAATTTTGTGTCGAATGCGACGAAAGCAAACCAGCTGCAACCTAATGCGTTGTCTATTTTTTCGTGCCTGCCTTTCCTTTTCTTTCTGTGTTTTGGTTGAACTCATTCACAGCTACTAGTAGTCAGCCAACAAGTTCATTTGCAGAACCATGAGTTTGTGCAATATGACAAAACCCGAGCTAAATAAACAAATGTCTAAGCCCCCTTTTACCTAAATTTTGCTTTGCCTGTAACAAGTTGTCAAAATGGCTCTTTGTCTATTGTTTATGTTGTCTTTGTTTGTTTGCTGTCATCAACATGATCATTGTGTTCCATTTTAACCCTTCTGAGCTGCAATGATACAAATGGGAAAAACACCAAAGAGGCAAACACCAAGAAACTTTCAACAAAAGCAACACAGTTTTACTGTGCAAAGGAACAGCTTCTTGGAATGTCAATTTGTGGTGTCTGTGTGCAGACCAGAACCATGTCAGTAGCAGCTGCACCAGATGACCTCCTGGATGCAGATCAAGACCCCAGTGAATGGAAACAACAACAGGCAGCAGCTCACACACCACATTGAAGATTTTGATTTTTTTTTGGTAGCCAGGAATCAAATTGCAGCCCTCATGACACATCAAAATGTTGCTCTTGGGGTGGGGTTCCGACCAACTGCTACACCTGTGTCTCCATTTTTGGACTTGGAACTCCCATTTAGTCGCGTCCCTACATTGTGGACCTTGTCTTCACCATCATCGATCCTGACCGAGCATCCTGGACTGCATTTCCCAGATTGTTGGCAATCTGGACTTTTTACACAACAGAGACAGTGGAGGAAATTTTTAAGACAAAACAGTTGTAAAGCTAGTCTGAGCTTTGTAAGCAAAAAAACACAGACCCACTTCTTTGTCATCTTTTCTAGACAGAACAAAAAACAAAGACATTTTCAACCAATGATTCCATTGATGGTTAACATTGGCTGTGTCCTTCAAAACAGTTTAAAACAACATTTTTTCCAGCAAACTAGTGGGTAGGTGGACACTTCTTGCTTTTTATCCTTCAAAAAATGGATGCTTTGGTGAAGTTGTTCCAACACTCATGTTGCGCATGTGAGAGCTGGGGCTGACAAGTTTTGAATGGAGACATCTGCATTCTGTTAGATAATAGCTACCATGATATTGCTGGTAAAAGGCAGTGCTTTTGGACAGCAACTTAATTGATGGACAAGAACTCATTTGCATTGTTCATTTTGAAATGTTCAACACCTTTTGTTTTGGAGAAAAACAGAATCATTGATTTTTAACATTTTTCTTTGGAGAAATAAAAACACCTTGGATCCAGAAAATCTAGATAGCTACTACCAGATGAGTTCATTTGTTTTGTAGCAATTCAATGGCTTAATTCACATCTTGGATGTGTGAATGCCACAATTGTTTTGTTGGTTTGCACACCATTCATGTTGTTTGGACCTTGCCGCAATGCAGATCCTGACACTGTGAGTGGCAGCTTTGCCTGCGTGCATGTCAATTTGTAACCTGTGTCACAGTGCAGTAGCCTACAGGAGCATCATCATCATTGACACATGAAGCACATACCAAAGAAGTAAGAATGAAGACAGACAGCTGAGTGGTGTGGGGAAGGAAGGACTGTTTCCTCCTGATCAATGTTGCGTCATGCTTCACGTTTGGGTGCACACCTGCTCGTTTTTGAATTCTTTCCGTGAATGAGTGGGAAGTTTGGGTGCACCAACAGCTGTTGCTGCGACACCAAATTATTGAGTTGCCACAAGGATACGTGGCATTGATAGCTGTGTCACTGCAAAACCAGCAGATCGATCGGCACCCCGAAGGAATCATGAAAGAATGAATGATTCAATCATTCATTTCAAGCCAACTACAGAAGACCACTACTAGCTAGTAAAAGAGCAAACAACAACTAGCTCATGCCGAATAATGTCGACTGACCAAGCAAGTTATATGACTCTTCGCGAATTACCTCTGACAGAGTCGAGTCATTCCCGTGAAACTTCTTCCATGGAAAAAGCTGACACCCTCAAATCTTTATAAAAATAATTACCTTCCTCAGAAACTCTATTGCAAGAATGATTTCTCGATCCAACTACCTCTTGCTCTTGTTGGCAGCTGCATTGTCCCAACCACACGATACAACTGCTTATATTACAGCGCATGGTGCTGTTCCCGTCACTCGCCAACAAGAATGGTTGCGGGAAATGACCAGTGACATCGTCGCGGCTCCACCGGGCATGCTCACCCAAGACATGTTGAAACAAACGTCTCAAATCATGAATGCCTGGTCACAACCCCGCATCACCGAACGCGGCGGAGCGGCAGGTGCCGAAGGAGCCATGGCGGTGGAGTCGCTGATTCGTCGGATTCATGAGGAACGACAATCGGGGAATACCTTGGCGTATGCGACCATTGACGATTACAATTGTTTGTTGGAAGGCTGGGCACGATCCAAATCGGGATTGGCGGGTGCCGAACGATGTGAATCTATATTGACCGAAATGCAAGACCGACATGCCTCCTCCGGAGAGGACGACGATACTTCCACGCAAGTCCAACCCGATTTACAGTCTTTCAAGGCCGTCTTAATGGCTTGGAAAACTTGTGGGACATCTCCCGTATTGGCAGCAGTTCGCGCCCAACGGATTTTGGAATGGATGATTCGATTGGCATCGAGTGGAGAAAACCCACACGTCTTGCCGGATGCGGACAGTTTTGATATGGTCTTGCAACTGTGGTCCCGGAGTGGTTCGAAAGAGGCTCCGCTGCAAACGGAAAAGTTATTGACGGCCATGGAACGATTGTATTTGGCCACCAGTCAAGAGCAAGTCTGTCCACGTACGACTAGTTTCAATGCTGCCCTGGCGGCTTGGTGCAAAGCATCCTCATCATCCTCACAACAACAACAACCTCGACAACCATACAATAGCAACCAACCATACAACAGCAATCAGCTGAACAACCACAAGAGCAGCAGCAGCAGCAGCAGCGATCAACAAAAAGCATTGACACGTGCCTTGGAGATTTTGACCTTTATGGAAAGTGGCCAAGTGTCGTATGCCAAACCCGATGAAGTCAGTTATACGATTGTCGTCAATGCCTTGCTCAAACATCCTGCCTATTCTCCACGAATGGCCGCCCTCAAGGCCGAAACACTCCTAAAGAAAGCCGAAGGCTTGGGAGAAGCCCCCGATACACTCATGTACAATACCGTCATTGGATGTTGGGCCCGATCCAATCAAAGTGGTGGTTATCGCAAGGCACGATCCATTTTGGATCGTCAAATTGGAAATCATGAACGAGGGAGTAGTGACGACAGTCATAGCAGTAGCACCAATAACAACAAGTGCAAGCCGGATGTCTATGGCTTTACGTCGGTCATTGCCAGTTGTGCCATGGAACCGGGGAGCCACCAAGAAAGGACCAAGGCCTTTCATGTCGCTTTGGCGGCCTTTCAACAGTTGTCCAGATATGATACTCCCACGCACGTTACCTACGGGACCATGTTGAAGGCGTGTGCACGATTGTTGCCCAAGGATGACAAGTTGCGAGAAAAGTGGGCCAAGAAAATCTTTCGTCAGTCCCATCAAAATGGACAAGTGAGTGACATGGTATTGAGTTGGTTTCGCAATGCCGTGTCACTGGACATTTACATGGAGTTGATGCAAGGACACAAACTGAATCAATTGCCAGCAAGCTGGACTTGCAACGTCATGGAACGATCCAACTACACCACCCATAACAACAGCAACAAGCATGTTGGCAAACTCAGTCTCAAACGCCGCAAGGCAGAAGTGTAAACACAAGAAAAAGAACCAAGCATCCATCCTCCATGGACAACAGCATATAGAGTGAATATATAGAGATCGTAAATGTACAAAGTTTAAATTTCAGTTCATACAATACAAGATCTTTCTTCGTTGTAGTCATATTGTAATGTCTCTTTCTCTCTGTTGGATTCTTTCATGCACCCAACAGCAGCGTTTTCAGTGTACTACCACTGCCTCCAACAGCGGCGTTGTCAGTGTCCTACTACCACTGGCAGGTTCGTCTTCACTGCCAACCAGCAAGATGTGAAGTCCTTCTTCTTCCGCGGATGATTCTACCAATGCCAGTTTGGTCCAAACACGATCGATCGCGGTTTTTAAGCCCGTGGGATCCTATGGTGCAATGATCAGCGTGTGAAAGAAGGAGCAGCACAACACAAACCGCCAGCCACTGTTCTTTCGTTGCCTCGTCCATTCCACTACATCGTACCGAAGAAGGATTAATAAATCCACTACGTCATCTGAAGCCTCTTCTGTACTGCTCCATGCATGCTTTGAACAGTTTGAACTAAAATTCGCACAGATATCCAGTCGGAGTGCACCCGTACCTTAATCATGGCTGACTACTGTACTAATTTATTACCTTGGTACTATAAAGTGCTTGGGGTTCAAACTATTAGCTTCCTTGTAGAAGGTCTCAAAAGAAAGAAGTAAAGTGTTTGTGAGTGATTGTTTTATTTGTTTCTTCTCACATTATGCGAACTGTAAGGGTCTGGTGAAGCTGGGACACCAAATCAATTATCGTCAATGGGCTTTGATAGCTAGTAGGAGGCTGGTGCAGGAGGCACACACACACACAAGTTCGTTCTAAACAGCCAGCAGGAATCGATCCATGCTGACGGACGGATGGACTGACATACTCTTTCTCTGTGCCATCATCGAAACGATGCTTTTCTATACTTGGATTCCTTCCATCCATGGGGTGGAGTGGAACACTGCCAATCGGATTGGACTTTTTTTGGCTGGCTTTACTAACTAACCCTTCTTGGCGAGTTGTTCTTTCTGTTGTTGTTCTTGAATCCACGCCACGACAAAATCCATACAAAGTTGACCTTCGGGGAGAAATCCATGCAATATTCCAAAGACGTGACACATGTATTTCCACATGCCCATGGTGACCTCCACCCCCTCCGATCGTGCCCGGTTGACCAAGTCGCACGTCATGTCATAGACCGCTTCATGCTGCGAGGCAATGACACAGAGGGGTGGTACTCCTGTGCAATTCTGGTGAATTGGCGATTGTCTTTGTCGGGCCTTTTTATTTTTGGTTGCAGGATCGTCCGTGGCGTTGTCGTCTTTCTCTAATGTGGGTATAAAGTCTTCCAAGTAGGGCAATCCGTATTCTTGTACGGCTTCGTTGACCACCAAGTCATGTTTGGCATAATGCTGAAAGGATCCTTTTCGTTCCTCAGGATGCAATTGGGTATAGTCCACATAGGGATTAAAGAGGACAGCACCCCCAATATTGCCCAATGTCAAGCGTTGGACCAAAGGAATAAAATATGCCGGGAGATTCATGTCTTGCTGGCGCTCTTGTTGGGCCATGGCTTGCAAGACGCGACACGCAATGGCGGCACCACTGGAAACGCCCGCGACAAAAATGGTGGGGGACTCCGCGGCGGCGAGTTGTTCTTTCCCATTGAGTTGTAGCCAATACAGCGCCAAACAAACATCCCACAGGACGTCAAACAAATTGGCTTCGGGGGCCAATCGAAAGGAGGGAATAAAGACATCGCAATGGGTGTTGGCAGCTAAATAATCCGCCACGGAAGCATTCCCACGAACATCGCCCGACAAATAGGCGCCACCGTAAATCCAAAAAATAACATTGCGTTTTTGTTGGTCGTCTCTTTGGGCAGTTCGACGTATATACCAACCCCTGACTGTACTGTGATCAGCTTGTTCGGGGGGGATTTTTAGTCCTGGCGTGGTCATGTCTTCTTCGATCACGTCCATTCGTTCGACAGAAGGTGGATCATTGGGGGCAGTGGCATTAACTTCTTTTAAAAAGAATCGCATTCGTTGCGGTGTCCAAGCTAGAAAGTTGGAAGCAAACATCATGGTCGTCATGGCATGATATTCCAAGGATTGACTGGGATGCAATCCTGTTGATTTGCCCAACAGACGAGAGTGAAGGGCCAAGAAGAAATTCCAACCGTATTTCGTGACGATTCGTTTCCATGCCAGTGGCACACATTCATTGTAAATGTACATGGGGATCCATTCCCACCATTCGAACAATACTAAATCCAAACATCGCGACACCCACAAAATCAACCGTCCCAAGGGATTGTTGCGGGTCACCCACGATTGTCCCAAATTCAAATTCAATGTTGCGTTAATTTCTTCACACGACTTGGAGGGCGAATCTGCCGTTGGATTGACAAAGGAACTTGTCGAGTTACAAATCACGTAGGGAGCACCATCGGCCGTGTGATACACCTTGGTTTCTCCCTTGGCGGGCAATGCTGGATGCTTCGTGGCGGCGGGCATGATGCTTGAGTATTCAAAAATTATGAATGAGAGAAAGGGAATGAATGAATCTTGGTATCTAGAGGAGACCAATGCGGATGAAGCAGCAAAAAGTACCAACTACTTGTAGACTGCTAGCATTTGGTCAATCCATTCAAGATATGGAGATGCCACTACTAGTAGTAGCTATAGTACTGTATCGAACATCAACGAGCATCTGAGATAACCAGCATTGATTCATCAGCAGATGGCTGATTGACAATAAGCCTGGTGCCTGCATCCAATGAATCCACGAGACCGATCGTAATAGTATTGTATCGATCGGATGACAACCATTGGCATTCTGAGATTCGATCCTGCGATGACTCACTCAACGAATCACACGCACACTTGCGCATGGATCAGAATTTGAAACTGCTCAATCCCGTTCAACTCGTGACACGTCATTAAATATAATGACGACTCGTGACTCGTCATTAAATTTAATGACGTGTCACGAGTTGAACGTACCACAGTTGTCGTTATTATCGCTGCAAGTTCTTTCATGGAGACGCAGGACACTGTTTGGGACCAAGACTGGTTGTGCCATCGAATAAGCAGCGTGGAGGAGCTACAGTAATTTCAAGTGGAGATGCAGACTGTACCTGCAGCTCTTCTAGTAGCCGGGTCTTTCATCTATCCCCTAAAACGGTTGTTTTCGAAACGAATCAGTCGGTGACCGTGTCGAGGCTGCCTCATGGCATTGGACAAGATCGTCGACGGAGGCAACCACAATCGCAACGAGAATCCAGCAGCGTGGTCAAGAATACAACAGCCAAGCCATCTACTACCAAAACAAACAACTGAAGTCTTTTATGCATCAAGACGTCGGTCTTCTTTAGCAAAAGAGACAAGCATGGTCAAGTCTAAATAGTCCAAGATTAATAATTTATTGACAACGATGGGGCGTAAAGTTCATAAAACGAAACAACAAATTCGGTTTGATCTAAACGATCCCACAGAGATTTTGACAGCCATGTAAACGATGCCTCATGACTATGCAAAGAAACCGCGATTGATTTTCAAAGACTCTATTTGGCCCGTAGGAGGGAATACACCCAAACAAGTATTATTGTTGCACGAGGTAGATACGTTTTTGGGCATGCTGATTTCTAAAGACAACAAAAATACCGGCGACAATGATGATTCACAACCTCAACCATCAAAAACACTTGTTTTGGAAGAAACGGAATTTATTCCTATCTTGTCGACTTTGGCTCAATGCATGGCGTCCGAACATTCTGGGTTGGCCGAACGGGCCTTGGCATTCTTTCGGAATAACTATTTTAAACAAATGGTGTACGAAGATCATTATCAGGCATCCTTGCGCGTTTTATTACCAACGTTGACGCGCAGCAACAGGGCAACAGCTGTTGCGGCCGCGGACGGATGTGGCGCTCCCAAACATTCCATTCCATGGAATCCTACCGTTCGAAAAATGACCTTTCACGTATTGAAAAATTTGCAACAACACGATCCGCAAGTCTTTGCGACAGTCTGCAATCAAGTGTTTGGAGATGCTCCAAGACCGCCGCCACCACAAGAACAGGAGCAGGAACAATCACCTGCCAAAAAATCCTCTCTGTTAGCACCCAAACCACAAGAATCGTCGCCATCATCTATGCCTGCGTTCAATCAACGGTTTTCTTTACAAGCGGGCATGGGAAGTTGGAGACCTCCGCCATCGGCCAAACAACAACAGCGACAACGCGGCAGTAGCGACAATAGCGGTAGTCATTTCAACATGCCACCGCCGTCAGCGCGTCCCCCGTCCAAGCCTACTCTCAATCAAAAGCAACAACCTCCTTTGGGTGTTACGGGCATTGCACCCTGGGCAGTCAATACCGACAGTAGCGGCAGCAGCAAAGGTGCGAATCCTCCCTCGACCGTGACTGGAGTGGCTCCATGGGCCATTGGCGGCGGGGCTGTAGGAAGTGTTACCGCCAAGAGCAGCAATCACAAGCTGTTACCGCCGATGGCCAACAAGAATCCACCCCTAACCGTCACCGGTGTGGCGCCATGGGCTTCGAGTGCTGCTCCGCCTGCGGGGCCGGGCAATCGATTACCGCCGAGTCAAAAACGACCGGGTGCTCCTCCATTGGCTGCTGGTATGCCTCCACAGCATAAAAAGCCACCACAACCAACAGGGCCAGAACGCATATCGTCACTATCGACGCTATCCTCGTCGCCATTTGAAGAATCCGCGGAAGAACCAAGCCAAGCAACATCGGCGCTGCCACAACAACTTGTACCAAAGATACCGCAGTCACCTGCAGACGCCATCGCAGAAGGTGACGAAGACGACGAAACCAAAGAGGACGACGACGAAACCGACGGAGGTGCAATGGACAACACAAAAGACAATCCAGGATTGGTGCACGTATTGTATTACATGGAGCAATGCAAACCTCCGGGCATGGAGGACGATGAAGATGAACATGCTTCGTCGTCGTGGTCGAAGGCTCAAATGTCAGAAACGCCAACGTTGCTACCAGATTTGAAATTTCACGATTTAGTCTTTGGCCAAGAGCTGGGACAAGGTGCCTTTGGCGTTGTCCGATATGCCCGGCTGATCGATCGAACGAAGACGAGATCGCAGTGGCCCGAGTATGCCGTCAAAGTGATTGCTACGGAAAAGATGAAGGAAATGGGTTACGAGTACAGCGTGGCACGGGAAATTGCCTGTCTGCATTTAGTGAGTCATCCCAACGTAGCTCGTCTCGTGTCGAGTTTTCGATTTCAACAAGGCGCGTATTTGGTATTGGAATATGCCAGTGGCGGTGATTTGCACCAACTGTTGCAGCAGCACGGATCATTGGACGTCCCATCTTGTCAATTTGTGATGGGGGAGATCGTGGCCGCCTTGGCGAGTTTGCACGATGATTTGGGGTTTGTGTATTCCGACCTCAAGCCAGGTAAGTCCAGTAAATGAGGAAATTAAGAGTTGCTGGTATAACGACATCGCAAGACCCATTATGGATTGTAAT
>ENA-ORBV01014788-ORBV01014788.1-microbial-mat-metagenome-genome-assembly--contig:-NODE-14788-length-11606-cov-5.184058_pt1 | contig 11606 bp, 8 predicted proteins | sample MGYA00237777_ERZ505514 | MGnify/ENA primary metagenome ERZ505514 (study PRJEB26160, sample SAMN06269048) | microbial mat metagenome | isolation source: Oligotrophic lake microbial mat | place...
GGATAAAGGTTGAACTCCACCGCGCCGCGCTGGCCGTTGGCCGTGCGCAGCGTGAGGGCGTCGGCGCCGAGTTCGCAGCGAGCCTCCTCGAGGATCCACGAGGTCGGCTGGAAACCGGCGTCCTTCACCGGATCGAACACCAAGGCGCGCGTGCCCGGCGTGCCCCAGACATTGCGGAAGGTGGCGAGAAACTTGCCCGATTGCAGCTTCCCGAGGTGCACGCGCTGGCCGTAAAACGGCGCTGGCACGGCCCGCGGCCACGTGAGGCCGTTATCGTCGCTGAAGAGGAGCCGGCTCGGGTGGCCAAAGCGGCCGTTGCCGAGGCCGATGCGTGAAGCGGCCATGATTTTCCCGCGCGAGATCTCCGCCAGACCGACCTCACAGTCGCCATGGAACGGGCTGTCCGCGAGCCAGGCCGTTTCCTTCCATGTCTTGCCGCCGTCACGTGAGAAAACGATTTCATTGCGGTAGTAGTTGTTACCCCAGGGCAGCGGCGCGTTCCTCAACACCGTCGTCTCCGCGGACGAGGTGCGCGTGAAAGCCAGGGTGCCATCGGAAAACTCCCGCACGTAGCCGGGCTCGCCGCCGACGTCGTCGACCTTCTCAGGCTTGGTCCAAGTCTTACCGCCATCCGAACTCCAGAGGACGTGGTTGGACATGCCGCGGTTGGGCTTCTGCCATTGCACGAGCATCGGCATATCCTGCCCGGGATGGCGTTGGCCCCAGTCGCTGACGATCACGATGCGGCCGTCCCGCAGCACGCTCATCTGGGGCACGACCCAAATGCCCTGGTCCTCCCAGACGTTGCTACTGGCGAGCACTTGGTAGCCGCCCCAGGTGCGGCCACCGTCGGTCGACCGTGCGGCCATGAGGTGGCTCATGAGCGAGGTGTGGTTGTCCGAGATCTGCCAGGCTGCGACGAGGGCGCCGTCCTTCGCCTGCACGATGTTCGCGCATTTGTAATACCAGCCGCGCGGGTTCGGGTTGGTGAGGCCGGGATAGTCCTTCTGGGTGACGGTGAACTTCCGGTCGTCGGGCACGACGATCGAATCACGGTTGAAGGCGGCACCGAACGCGCCGGTGGAGAGCAGGCCGGCGACGTGCAAAGCGAGAATCACGGGGAACTTCAATGGAGCAAACATGGGATGAGACGGGATTGAGGCGCGTGCGCGCCGGGGATGTCGATGCGTGGCCGGGGTAGGGCGCGCGGAAGGTTAGGTCCGCCGAGCCAAGCGCGGCTCGCGGACTAGGCAACCGACACAGGCTGGTCTCTTTTTGTGACCGCAGGGCTCGGCGCGCGTCGACCATCGCCTCGATCATCCCCAGATGCGCCGGATCGAGCAGGCTGCCCCGCGCCACGACGGGCTGCCGGGGTGAAGAATCAAAGGCCGATGGCCTCAGGAGCACGGACGGACGGCGATGCGACGTGGCGTCGCGGAAAACAGGCGCTGCCAGAACGCGTGCAACTCGCGTCCTTCCTCGATCGAGTCCACCGTCGCGCGCAGCACGACGCCCCTGCCCTGTTTTCGATGGGTCGCCAGAAATTCGCCCTCAATCCACTGGCCGAGCCGATCCCACTCGCGAACGGCAAACTGGTTGATGTTGATGTTCGGATGCAGGTCCTTGGTTGCAGTCGTGAAGTCTGGTGGCCGGATGGCGCAATCGGCGACTTGGGTGAGACGCAAATCGAGGCGCGCGCCGTTCGCCGGGTCGTCGAGGTAATCGATACTCCCGCTCGTATCGACGCCGATCACGGCCGGACACTCAGCCATCGTCTCCAGCACGTGGTAGTATTTCAGCGAAGGCGACGGACAGTAGTGGACCAGCACGCCGCCGAACTCCCGGGCCAGGTGTTCGAAGATCGGAAAACAGAACCGCCGGATCATATCAGGCGACAGATTGACCATGGAGTCCGCCGCCACCCGCACGCCGGGAATGACGACGCCTAAATAGGTCACGCTCTCCCGCAGCGGTTCGCCGAGGAGTTGCTTGAAGCGCCGCTCGAGGAGCACAAAGGCATCGGTGATCGCGTCAAGAAACCGTGCGATCACTTTGGGCTCCTCCACCATGTCCATCAGGAGGTCGCTGCCATACATCAACAGCGCGGCGTCGAAGGGATCCAGTTGCGGCGGTTTGCACACGACGGTGCCGGCGGGCGCATGCGCCTTGAAATGCTCGATGGCGTGGAAGGCCCGGCGCGCGACCGCCGACTCCAGCGAGGGCGGCAATAACCGCCAGAGCGAATCAATGCTCTGCAGGAACGGCTCGAACATCGGTCGCCCCCCAACGTTCGCCACCTCGCCGCCGAAGAGACAGGGCAGCACCACCGGGTCGTGCCGCACGACGAGGCAGGGGACGAGGTCCGATCGGATCGCCGCCTGCGCGACGGCCTTCGCGTGTTCGTTGGCAAAGAGGGCGTCGAGATCGTTCAGGTATTCATAGCGGTTGATCGAAAAGGCGTTTCGGAGGCTGAGACCCAGCGGAACGTAATCGGACGAGCCGGCGAATGCCGCGAGGTGCCGCGTCGCCGTGATTTGACAGGAGTCAGGGAGCCAGGAGGAGTTCATCTTGAAGCAATTACCGCGTCCGGCGGACCACCGTTTCAGCATGTTGGCGGCGGCGGCGGGATATTCGGTGGATCCACGACCGAGGCGAGCCGGACGGTCTGTTCTGTTTTCATGTCCACAACTCAGGCAACTGCGCGCGGGCCGCGCGCGCCAGTTGTTCCACGGTCTCGGCGTCGACGCTCCGGTACGGCCAGCGAAGCCGGGGCGACAGCCCGCACCAGCCTCCAGCACAGCACAGGGCTTTGTCGATCGCGGCGGGACACACGCCCTGTGCAGTCAACGGCGCCACATACTCCTGAAAGAATGCCAGCAGCCGACGTTCGAACGCGAGCGCACGCGCGGGTTCGCGTCGCATCTGCGCGCACCATGCCTGCGCTCCGCGGGGACTTAGGCACGCAACATTCGAATAACTGCCACTCGCGCCCTGCAGGATGCCGGTCGCGAGATGGTGCCCAGGGACAAAGACGGAGAAATCGGGCAGGGCCCGCCGAAGCGTCGCATACCAGGAGGCGTTTCCATCCGGTGTCTTCACCCCGACCAGTCCCGGTACCCGGGCACGCAGGCGGGCGACGCCGGCGGGATCAAGCGGACGCTTCGCGTGACCAGGGTTATAAAGGACCAGTCCGATCGGATCTGCCAGCTCTGCCATGGTCACAAGGAAGGTTTCGGCTTCCGCGGGTGTCACCGGCACCCAGTCCGGCAGGATCACCTGCACCGCTCCGGGTGCGAGCGCCTTCACCCGGCGCAGTCGCTCGCGGGAAATCTGCGCGCTCATGTGGCTTACCCCCAGTTGAAAGGGCACTTTTTCGCGACCGCATCGTTCTGCCACCAACAGGCTCACCCGATCGAACTCATCCTCAGTCTGGGCATGAAACTCTCCAGCCGTCCCATTCGTGTAGAGGCCGGCCAGTCCCGCTGACAACAGGATACCCACTTCGACGTCAAGGGCTCCGAAGTCGATCGAGTCGTCCTCGTTGAGTGGGAGCATAATCGTGCCCCACGTTCCGACAATCTCCGAGCTCTGCAAGGGTTTCATGGCAAACGAAAGGGGCGAGAGAAAGAGCTGCGACCGGTCGCGACTGATCCAAGAACCCGCAGCCCAGCTGCTGCCTTGATTCCTCCAAGCGACCGATCCGAAGGCTGGTTTTTGTGTCCAATGGAAAGGCACGCGGGCGAGGTCGTCAATCCGCCGGATGGATTTCAGGGCGGATTCAAAAAGGTACCAGCAAGATCGCTTCGCCAACGGTAATTTGAACCCTACTCTCACTCATGGCATCGCCCGCTGGGCGCGGCCTACCGTCTTTCCCCCACGTTCTTTTCGCTAGAATTCCGTACTCCCCCCCGCACCCCGTTTGCATGCGCCGTCGCTTGGTCAGCATTCGAAACCAAGCCACTCTTTTCATAGACGGGATATCGGGTGCTCGATCCGATGTCGCCCGCGTTCCGCCAACGCTGTCCTGCCCTTCACCTCCCCCCCCAATTCGATGAAAGTACCCATGTCCAACCTCTCGCATCTCTCCCGTTGGTCCGCCGGCTTCGCCCTGATGGCCGGAGCCATCCTTCCGGCCCGCGCTCAGACCACTGCGCCTGCTCCGCCCGCCCAGGAGGAGACCGTGATCCTGTCGCCCTTCTCCGTGACCTCGCAGCAGGACAAGGGCTACGGGGTAACCCACAGCATCGGAGCATCCCGGATTAATCTGCCGATTCGTGAGATCCCCACTTACACGGTCACGATCAATGACCAGTTCATGAAGGATGTCACCGCATTGGAGCTGACGGAAGCCACGCGCTTTGTCAGTGGCATGGAAACTACGTCCTCAGGCCGCAATGGCCAGACCACCTTGCGCGGATACGAAGTGGGCACGGCCAACTGGCGCGACGGCATCCCGGAGAATCTAGCTTTCGGAGGCGTGGTCTTCACCGACATGGGAGACACCGAACGCGTTGAGATCATCAAGGGGCCGTCCGGTGTGCTGTACGGCTCACACAGCATGGGAGGGCTGATCAACCGGGTCAGCAAGATGCCTCTTCCCGTGCGGCGGTCACAGGTCGAACTCAACGTCGGCACCGGCAGCGAGAAGTTCATCCGCGGGATGTTCGACACCACCGGGCCGGTGGGCGACGCCGGCACGGCTTACCGGGTCATCGCCACCTGGCGCGACGGCGAGTTCGACTTCGGTGGCCGGGACGAACGCAAGGCCCTTACCGGCGCGATCAGCCATCCTTTCGGCGACAGGCGCCAACATCGCGTGTATTTCAGGGCTCAGTACATCGATAACGATGTCAACGACGACCAGTTCAGCTGGTTCGTGGACAAGGATCAAAAAATCACCGTTGGGATCACTCCATCCGACTACACCTACGCGCCGGTCCACGACGCGCACAAGTACAACTTCATCCAAAACATGGAGGCGGGAGCCGAGTTCTCGTTCAATCGGGACTGGAATCTGCGCGTCCTCGCCCGCTCGACCGACTTCGATGGCGACAAGCGTGCCTCTTACAACGCCAGCAACATCTATGCGATCGGCGCCAACCGCACGCAATTGGGCACCCGTCTGCAGGTCAGTTGGAAGGATCCCCGGATTGTCGACTGGGAGGTGCTCCTCCAGAGGCGTTTCTTCTATGGCGTCCAGGAAGCCAAGGGCCTCTATGTGGACCTCGCGGGCAAGTTTGACTTGGGTCCGACGGACCATACCTTGATCGTCACTGGCAACTACGGGGAAAGCAGCACGCGGCGATACTGGCACACGGCCAATCTCCCCCGCGTCTCAATCTTCACTCCCCCTGACTGGGAGAGCTACAATTTCCAGGCCAATGAATCTGCCTACACCGCCTCCAGCGACACGGAAAGCACGGGAGAAGGGCGTGATTTCGGTGTCCAGGACAATATCGCGATGTTCGATCGCCGTCTGATCGCGGTCGCTGGCGCCCGCTATGACAGCGGAAAGGGAACCAGCCGCAACAACTTGAACAAAGTCAGCGGCACCTCCTCGAACTCGGCATGGACCTACAAGGCGGGCTTGGTCGGCACCGTGACCAACGGTGTCAGCGTGTTCCTCAACCGCTCGACCACCTTCCAGTTTGTCAGTTCCGTGGACGAGAACGGCAACAAGTTCCCCAACCGGGACGGCTTCATCAACGAAGGGGGCCTCAAGCTTGAGCTGGGAGGCGGCAACCTGGTGGCAACCGGCTCGTATTTCGACATGGAGCTGACCAACGTCCTGATCACCGTGCCGCTGACGGACGCGGCGGGCAACAACATCGGCGGTACCGTCCAGCGTCCCGTGGGAGCGCAGAATACCACCGGCTTTGAGTTCGACCTCGCGTGGCGGGCTCTTCCGAACCTGGACCTCTTCGCGGCTTATGGGGATGTGGACTCGACGGATGAGCTGGGACGCTCCTTCCGCGGTGTTGGCCAAGGGTCTAATTACAAGTTCTTTGGTCGATATGAACTCGACAGCGGGCCGCTCGACGGAGCGTACGCGGGGTTGGGATACAATTATGTCAATCGCCGCGCCGGCGATGCCGCCAACACGTTCTACCACGATCCCTACGGTGTCTGGGAAGGTCTCCTGGGTTACCAGACGGGTCGTTGGAACTTCCAAATCAACGTCTACAATCTGGCCGACAAGTTGTACTCACGCGCCTCGGTGAGCAACCTGTTCGTCATTCCCGGTCCACAGCGCACGTTCCGTTTCACGACCCGGTTCTCGTTCTAGACAGAACGCCCAAAAATGGCGAGACATGCCTGATCTGGAGGGCGACGCGCCGTCGGCGCCGGTTACTCGTCGCGGGGGAGAAAACCAACGAACGCGGTTGCTCGTGAATCGTTCCCCGGCGCCGCGGTCCCGCGGATGCGCATGAGCGTACCCTTGAGGCGATCGGAGGAGACGAATTCCGCCCCCGTTGTAGGCGGCCTCGCCGAGCCGCGACGGCACCGCCTGGTCCCGCTTCCGTCCCCCCGATTGTCATCGCGATGCCAATCCCCGCGGCCTCAACGAGGCCACCTACAAGGCTCGGGCTTACGTTGACGCCCCCGCGCGGTCGCGGGAGCCTCCAAGTTATAAGATACTTTAGTCCAATTGTTTATGACGCAGTGTAGGGACACAACCTCTTTCCTCTCTGCAGGGCCGACCTTACAGCGTGGAATAAACTTACGGCAGGGTGGCTCATTTAAGCCCAGCGAAAATTCAAAGGTGCCGCCGGCCGTACTCGAACCAGGGATTTCTCACGCGGAGCCGCGGAGCCAATCCGAGTTTCGAAGGCACGCAGCGCCGCCCTCCTCTCCAATATCCGGAACTCCGCGGCCTCCGCGCCTCTGCGTGAGCCCGCCCCGAAATCCGCCCTTCGTCCGGCCCGTCGTACCCCGTGGTCTCCCCAAGTACAAAGGACCCGGGTCTTCGTCGGCGGCGAGTCCCACTCAAACGTTGAACTCCCTGGGGTACAAGATTGAGTCACTGTCGGATGAATTTCCTCAAGGTCATCACAGAGGTGGTCGGAGCTCTCGAGGAAGCGCGCATCCATTATGCACTGATCGGTGGTTTTGCGATGGCGATGCGAGGAAATCAACGGGCGACCGTCGATTTGGAGTTCATCCTCCTGCTCGAGGGACTTGGAGAAGGCGGACAGGATTCTTGTGCGCTTCGGCTACGAACGCACCTTCCGTTCCGAGAATGTGTCCCACTACCTGGCAGCCGATGGCGATTGGGGACGCATCGATATCCTTCATGCATTTCGCGGTCCCAGCCTGGGGATGCTGGATCGGGCCGACATGCTGACGGTAGAGCCGGGAATTGCCCTCCGGGTCGTGCAGGTTGAAGACATTATTGGTTTGAAGATCCAGGCTCTTTCCAACGATCCATCCCGACTGGAAAGTGACTGGTACGACATTCGGCTCCTCGTTCGGGCGGCTCGCGAACAGGGAGCGCCGCTGGACTGGGAATTGATCGGCGACTATCTGGATCTTTTTCATCTTCAAGATCGATTGTCAGAACTAAGGAATCTCCATGGCTCGTCTGACCAAGGTTGAAAAACTGGCGTTGCTCTCGGGGCGTCAGGACGCGCCACACGCGCCGCCTCCCCTTCCACCTCAATTGACGCCACGCCAATTTCTCGATTTTGCCACCTTCGCGAGCCGGTTCGTGCGATTGAAACCAACACGACCTCTCACCGGAGAAAAGTGGCGGTTGTAGGAGATTTCCATCCGACAGAGAGAAGTCATGCTTTGGACAGTGGACGTGAATGGCGTGCACCCCGAAAACAGCGCCGCGGTCCCGCGGATGAGGGACCCTCCACACGGAGGCGGGCCAGTCGGTCCCGTCGCGGCCTTCCCGCAGTCGCGGGACCGCCCACAACGGCAGCGGGTCGATTTGCCGCCCATGCACGACGGTGGGAACGAGGTGCGAATGGAAACCCTTACGATCGGTTTCTCTTCTGGAGGCCGACATTCCATCGGGCATCCGCGCATGGTCCGCGTAATTTGCGCCCTCCTCATGGTCCAATCGGCCTCCAACCATGTCGCGCCCGAGTCCTCGCTACGGTTGAGATCGAGACGTTGCGGCGCGTTGCACCCGCCGATCCGTGTCGTCGAGTCGGAAACGGACGCTTACGACCGAGTTTTTCTCCGGGCCTTCCCGATACTTGATGTAGGTCGTCGCGACCATAGTCCCGTCCGCCAGTCGCTCCAGTCCGGGGTAACCGCAATCCCATCCCTTGAAACTGTGCAGCAGCTTCAGCCGATACTGCCCTGGGCGACCCTCGACAATGTCCTCGTATCGGCCAATCCATGCAACGAAATGGCTGTAGGTCGGGCTTTCCTTACCGACATCACGAAAACAGACCACGAGCCGGCCGTCCGCCGCATAAGTCGCCATGTGACGGTCTCCGAACAGCCCCGCCGGCGTCGTCCGCGTCTTCGACCACGTCTGGCCTTCATCGTCACTGGTCATGAACAGGGCGCCTTTCGTTCGGCTGTTCTCCCGGATCAAGGCGAGCAACTGCTTGCCGTCGGGCGATCGCACCAAATACGGTTCACTCGGCTTGAGTCCTAGAAGGTCGACCACGATTCGCCAAGGACTCCAGGTAAATCCGCCGTCCTCCGAAATGCTCTGCGCCAGGACATTTGACCGCACCTCGACCGTTTCACCCGGTCGGCGGATGTTCGTCATGCCGAGGAGCCGTTTCCCCCCATCAATCGGCACAATCGTGCAAAACGGCATCACACAGATCAAACCGTTGCTGCGCATCGGGGACCAAGTGCGTCCGTCATCGTCAGAAAATGCCTGGTGCATCAGGCCATCCGGGCCCTGGCCAGCGTAAACCAAGAGCCGGGCGACACCCTTCGGATCGATCAACCGGTAGATGGCCGGACAGTTCTTCACCGTGCTCCAATTCGCCGGCACCGCCAGCAGGTCCGACCACGTCAGCCCACCGTCGTCACTGCGCTTCATCGGGCCGCAGACTCCACCGTGGTCGTAACTCCAGACACAGAACAGGGTCTTTCCGTCCGGCAGCATCACCGTGGTCGGATGCCCTTGATACGTCTGCGCGTCACCACGTGCGATGACCACCTGCCGCGACGTGTCGTCAGCAAGGTCCAACAACGGAGGGAGCGCGGCAGACACCATCGTCGGGGACCCCGAGACCGCGAACGCGAGCGCGATCCCACGGAGGGTCCGGATACATCGCCAGATCGTGTTCAAGGAGACCAATGCAGGCGCGGAGGGTGCTTTCATAAACGGGGCCATGTTGGGGATTCGAGGAGGCAACGGTGGATCAGCTTCGCCTCTCACCACGACAGTGATTGTCCAGCCAGTCGAGATCGAGTTCGACGCCGAGTCCGGGCGCTGAAGGCAAATGGGCAAAACCCTGCGAATCAGCGTCGAGGGGATGACGTTTCAATCCGAAACGAAACACCGGGTGGTGGTTCTCCACAAACTCGGTGTTCGCGGCGGAACAGGCGACGTGCAGATTGGCCACGTCCAGCAACGGCGTGTTCGCCGTGTGGATTTCCAGCGGCAGGCCGAACAACTCAGCAGCAGCCATCGCCTTTCTCAAACCAGTGATGCCTCCCTTCATCAGCGTATCGCCCCGCAACATCGCCCCCACCCCTTCGCGCAGGTATCCAGGCAGCTCGGTCAGACGCACGGTTTCACCGACCAGCAGCGGGGTGCGGACCCGGGCGGCAAGGAGTTTCAGTGCCCCCACGTGCTGATCCGGGAGGGGTTCCTCGTACCAGTGGTAGTTCAGCTCATCCAGCGACCGGCCCACCTCACAGGCTTCTGCCAGCGAATACGAGGCGTTGGGATCCTGCATCAGCGGAAAACCTTCACCCACCGCCTCGCGCGCCGCCCGCAGCCGGGGTATGTCCGCCGCCGGACCGGCCCGAAGCTGTAATTTGTACCCGCGGAAACCTGCGGCCTTCAGCCGACGAGCTTCCTCGAACACCTCCTCGGCGGTATAGAACTCGCTGCGCGCGGAAGCGTAGACGGGCATCCGGTCGCGATAGAGCCCAAGCAGGCGTGCAATGGGCATGCCGGCCACCTTGCCCATGATATCCCACAAGGCGACGTCGATTACGCCCACCAGAGAATCGCGCAGATTGTAGAGGTGTCGCTGTTTGCGCCAAAGCTTTTGCCAGATCTTTTCCGTGGCCAGCGGATCCTCCCCGACAATCTCGTTCCGATACACCGCATGCAGCACGTCCGCCAACGCCGCCCCGTCCCCATGGGGGCCGTAAGCCATGCTCTGCCCTTCAATACCCTCATCGGTGTGCACGGTCAGAAGCGGGTAAAACCAGGCGGCCGGACGTCCGGGCGGGATCACGCCGTCCTTGTAGCGGGCGTGGGCGTCGACCTCGATCAGGCGGGTGGAGATGCCGGTGATTTTCATGGAAAGAGCGGTGGGGTTCAGTAACCGCGGCCGAAGTCCGCCACGTTGCGCAGCGGATGTCCGGCAGCGTAGCGAGCCAGGTTGTCGGCGAATAGCTCAAAGGTGTCGGCGGCTAAGTCGCGGTGATGCCCTGCAATGTGCGGGAACAACAAGGAACGCGGCGCGCGCCACCATGGGCTGTCCGCAGGCAACGGCTCTTGCGCGAACACATCCATCGCTGCCCCGCCCAGCGAGCCGTCCGCGAGCCGAGCCAGCAGGGCCGTTTCATCCACCAGCCCGCCACGGGCGACGTTGTAAAAATGGGCTCCGGGTTTGATCAACGCCACCCGCCGGGCATCGAGCAAGCCCCGGGTCTCGCGCGTCAATGGCACGGTGACAATGAGGTGGTCGCTCTGCGCCAGCAGCGAGTCGAGGCCTCCAAGATCGCTCAGTTCCTGGAGTTCTTGCGGACACTCACCGGACGTTCGCTTCACCGCGATCATTCGCAAACCCAACAACGTACCGAAGGAGGCCAGTTCCTTCGCAATCAAACCGTAGCCGACAAAGCCGACGGTCTGTCCCTTCAGCCGGAACGGCACTGCAGGGTTGCGATCCCACTTAGCCTGGCGCTGACACTCCCCAAAGTGCAACTGCCCGCGGGCAAACATCAGCATCGCCATCAAGACCTGCTGGCCGAGCGCCTGAGTATGCACCCCGTGCGCCGTGGTCACGATCACGGATCCGCCAGCCAGCACCGCATAGTCGTCAAACCCCGACGATACGATCTGGAGCCAGCGTAGCCGCGCCCGGCTCGTCAGCGCCGCCGGGGGTGGGTTCCCAAAAATCACATCCGCCCAGTCAAGATTGGGTTCCAGACCGTCCGCTTTGGGTTCATGGCGAAACGTCGCTCGGGGCGCGATCCGTGCCAGCAGATCCAGGGCGCCTGGAGGGAGGGGACGAAGAAGCAAGACGTTCATGAATTGCAGGGGGGGGCCGCAGCATCCGAGCGCACGCCGGGCGACTGCAGGCCCCACCGTGGTCGTTCTGGTAATCCCGCAGAAGGGTGTTTTGCTGGCATCAAATTGAATCCGCTTACCCGCGCTTGTCTCCCCGGCTGACCGCGGGTTTTCTCGGACTCCCCGGATTCAGCCCCACCTCCCTCCCCATGTC
>ENA-ORBV01014789-ORBV01014789.1-microbial-mat-metagenome-genome-assembly--contig:-NODE-14789-length-11604-cov-4.244643_pt1 | contig 11604 bp, 10 predicted proteins | sample MGYA00237777_ERZ505514 | MGnify/ENA primary metagenome ERZ505514 (study PRJEB26160, sample SAMN06269048) | microbial mat metagenome | isolation source: Oligotrophic lake microbial mat | place...
CGTCTCGAAGAAATGGATGCCAGCAAGGTGGAATGTGCGGGCGACGTTGAGGTCATCCAGTACCGGGGTGAGATATTACCCTTGGTCCGCGTCTTCCAGGTCTTGCCGGAACGGCGGCGCAATCCTCGGAACCCAGACGCTGGCGTGCAACCGGACGTCCTCCCGGTTGTGGTGCACCGCCACGGTGGTCGTCATGTCGGCCTGGTGGTCGGCAAGATTCTCGACACCGTCGAGGAGTCGTTGAAGTTGCAGCGAGCCGCCGGTCGGGCAGGCATCAAAGGATGTATCGTGCTCAACGGCAAGGTGACCGAGATCCTTGATGTCGAGTCGATCGTCCGCACCGTCGTCCCCGATTTCTACAAGGCCTAAACATGATCGACGTCGCCACCCAGACCCGGCAGTTCTGCACCTTCCGGCTCGCCCAGCACCTGTGCGGCATCGATGTGCTGGTTGTCCACGAGATCTTGCGTCAGCAGCCGATGACAAAGGTTCCGCTCGCCCCACCCGTCGTGAAGGGTCTGATCAATCTGCGGGGACAGATCATCACCGCCTTGGACATGCGTACCCGCCTGGGTTTTCCGCCGCGTGAAGACGGCAAACTGCCAATCAACATCGTGGTCACGGTTGGCGAAGGAGCGGAAGCCTCGACGGCAGCGCTTCTAGTTGACGAGATTGGTGATGTGGTCGAGATCGATCCGGCAACCTGTGAACCTCCACCAGACACCATCCCCGGTGCCTTGAAAGATCTGATCCAATCGGTCTGCAAGCTGGAGAAGGGGTTGATTCTCATCCTGGATACGGCCAAGGCCGTCAAGGTCGAGTAGCTGCCGAGTCTGGCACGGTAACGAGCCGTTCCGCCAAAGCGCTGAACAGATGCTTGTACGGCAGGCCTGATGCGACGCTCATGGCGGCGCCGCAGGTCAGGCTAGTCGCTACGCCCATGACGGCTGAACCAGCCCGCACCTCTCCGCCTTCGCGGGCATAAGCCGCCGCCGTCAATTGCGGGTCGGACCAGGCCTTGTCTCCAGCACTGCCACAGCAACCCCAGGCGGCCGGCAGACTGGCGTGGGCGACCTGACCACAGGCATCGCTGAGGTGCTGACCCCAGCCGATGTCGGCCTCACTGCAGGTCGGATGCATCACCCAGGCTGGGCGTGTGGCATCCAGCCGTCCCCGGGATTGCAGGCGCGGCAGCAATAAGCTGGTGGCGAATCCGGCAGGGTCGTGCAGGCGGATGCGATTCCATCGCGCCTGCAGTTCGGTAGGCAGGGCTGTCTTCACCAGAAAAGCGGCGCAGGTACCGGTGTCGACCAGCACGTCGCTGCAGCCGGTAGCCAACAGTGCTTCGATGGTTGCGACGGCGGCGCTGCGTGCCTGCTGGGGGAAGCCCTTGGAGGCGAAAGGCTGTCCGCAGCACAGTCCGGTGATGTCTGCAGGCAGGACGATGCCGATCCCAGCTGCGGCGCACAGACTGGCGAGGTCGGCCAGCAGCGGATCCGGTCCGCAGGTGCGGGCCAGACAGGTGGCGAGCAGGGCGAGCTGCGGGGCCCCTGGCTCTGCCTGGGGCCAGTGCATGGGCGGACGTGGCGCAGCAGTCGGCAGGGGGATGTTTCGTCCCGGCAGCGTACGTCCCCCGACGGCGCCCAGGACGAGCCGAACGGTCGAACTGACCAGGGCGAAGTTGCGTAGCACGCGTTGGGCCGTCCACCGGGCGATCGGCCCATGCCGTGCGGCCCGCTCGGCCCGCACCAAGGCGCCGGTATCGATGCCGACCGGGCATGCGCTGGCGCACAGGCCGTCGCCAGCGCAGGTGTCCAGCACGTCGGTAGCGGTTCGCTTAGCCACCGCATCTGCCACCAAGCCACCGGCGGCCCGGTTGCGCCATTGCACGATACGTTGCCGCGGCGTGAGGGTGGCATCCCGACTGGGGCAGGTTGGTTCGCAGAAACCGCATTCGATGCATCGGTCGATCAGGGGGTCGGCGGCGGGCATCGATTTGAGGTGGGCCAGATGCCCAGCCGGATCATCGGACAGCAGGACACCGGGGTTGAGGATGCCGAGCGGGTCACACGCGGCTTTGATTCGGCGCATCAGTCGCACCGCATCCTCGCCCCACTGTGCGGTGACGAAGGGGGCCATGTTGCGGCCGGTGCCATGCTCGGCTTTGAGATGTCCACCTGCCCCCAGCACCAATGTGACCATGGCCCGCATGAATCCATCGTACCGCAGCACTTCGTCTGGTCGTGAGAGGTCCGGGGTCAGGGTGAAGTGCAAGTTGCCGTCCTTAGCGTGACCAAAGATGACGGCGTCGGTATAGCCATGTACCTCAAACAGCCGGCGCAGATTGCGTACGCCAGCGGCGAGGTACTCGACCGGGAAGGTGACGTCCTCGATAACTACGGAAGTGCCCAGCGCCCGTATCGCCCCGACGCTGGGGAACAATCCTTTGCGGATGGCCCACAGTTTCGCCTGGATCGGCGCTTCCCGGGTCAGCGAAGCCGGAGCGGCAAGATCCAGGTTGGTCAATAGCGGTTGAACCGCTGCCAACCGCGCAGCCAGGGCGCTCTCGTCAGCTTCCTGCCATTCGACCAACAGGGCGGCCGGTTCCCCTTCCGGGATCGCATTGGGCAGTTTGTCCGCGACCCGCCGCAAGGAGACGGCGTCGAGCAACTCGACCGCCGCGCAGCCCGCCTCAGCCAATCCAGAGACAGCAGAGCACGCCGCCTCGACATCGCGGAATACCAGCCAGCCGGTCGCCCGGCAGCGCGGCAGCGGCACGGTCCGGAAGGTTGCAGAGGCAATGCAGGCCAAAGTGCCTTCGCTCCCGACTACAAGCCGTTGTAGGATCCCCACCGCGTCATCTGCATCAAGGAAGGCATTGAGACTGTAACCAACGGTGTTCTTCGTCGCAAAGGCGCGTTGGATACGGGCGGTCATTGCGGCATCCGTGCGGATGACGTCGCGGATCGCGATCAGTTCGCTCGCCAAAGACGCAGGCAACTGGGAATCAGAAGCGCCGGTATCGATGCGTGTGCCGTCGGTCAGGATTAGGTCGAGCGCCGTCACCGTCCGGTAGCTGTTCTCATGCACGCCGCAGCACATGCCGCTAGCATTGTTGGCTACGATGCCGCCGATCTCAGCTGCTTGGATGCTGGCCGGATCCGGGCCGATACGTCGTCCCCACGGAGCGAGTGCGACATTGACCCAGGCCCCGACGGCCCCCGGCTGACAGCGCACGGAAGCTCCCCCGTCGAGCACTTCGATCGCCCGCAAATGACGCGAGATCACCACCAGGATCCCATCGGTTACGGCCTGGCCGGACAGTGACGTGCCACCAGCGCGCAGACAGACTGGCACGCGGTGATGGCGTGCGGCAGCCAATATGGCCGAGATGCCAACAGCATCGCGAGGCAACACCACGACTCTGGGGACCAACCGGTAGATGCTGGCGTCGTTGGCCCAGGCCAAGCGATCGGCGAGGGCATCAAGAACGCACCCAGCAGGGAGCCTGGCGCGCAACTCAGCGATCAATGGGTCGGTCATGTCCTGCGCCATGGAGGCGTTGGGCGATCTCGATGCAAGCAGGATGCAGCAGGGCGGCCAGGGATTCGGGAGGGTGCTGGGTGTAGTTGGCCATCACGGCAATGGCAGCGCACGGCGGATCTCCTGCGCGTGCACCATGGATGGCCACCGCCACTGAGCCAGTTTGTCCGTCGTTGTTCCGCTGGATGGCATAGGTGCGCTTGCGGATGCGGGCGCGTTCGGCAGCTGACGTCCGAGCAGGCCCATCGATGGTCGACTCCAGGACCATGCCAATGGAGGAATCCTCGGCTGGATACAGGGCGCTGCGCCGCAAGCCTTCCTCAATCGGTTGCCCGGGTGCGGCATGCAACAGGTAGCAGACCCGTCCTTGCCACAAAACCCCTAGGGCGAAGCCGAAATCCGGCTTCAGTAGGTTCCGGACCACGGGCAAGGCTGCACCAAGGAGTCCCGACCCCTGCAGGCACTGGGTTGCCAGTAGATGGATCGCTGGCCCAGGCCGATAGCGACGGTCCCCGTCCTGTTCGGCCAATCCCAAGTTTTTCAAGGTGCCCAGTAGGCGGTTCGCCCGGGTTGGTTCCCAGCCCATCAGGCGGGCCATTTCTCTGGTTCCAATCGCTTGCCCACTCGCGCACAGCGCTCCTAGCAAGGTGACTCCATCGGCGAGAGATTGGTTCGGTTGTGCGGGCATGCCTATCTTTCAGTGTGGTTAGATCTTGTCTTATCACGAGTGTTGCTAATATAGCTACATATGCCAAACGCAACCTTACAGGCCGGTCCCGCCATCGCGGAAACCCTTCGCACCGATCTTTGTGTGGTCGGTGGAGGCATGGCTGGCATCTGCGCAGCCCTGGCCGCCGCAAGGCATGGCATGCGAGTGGTCCTGATCCACGATCGGGCAGTACTGGGTGGCAACGCCAGTTCCGAGGTGCGCATGTGGATCTGCGGTGCTCACGGACGCGACGCGAAGGAGACGGGCCTCATCGAGGAGATCCAATTACTGAACCTGCGTCGCAATCGTTTCCTGTCGTATCCGGTGTGGGACACCGTGCTTTATGAGGCGCTCTGTCTGCATCCAAACATCACCGCCGTATTGACCTGTGCGGTTACCGATGTCGTCATGGCAGTCTCTGATCGGATCGCCGCTGTTCGCGCCTGGCACCTGACCCGTCAATGCTGGATCGTGGTCGAGGCCGGACTATTCGCCGACTGTTCGGGCGATTCGGTGCTGCGCCTATCTGGAGCCCGCACGCGGTGGGGGCGTGAAGCCAAGTCGGAATTCGGCGAAAGTCTCGCCCTGGATGTCGCCGATCGCAAGACCATGGGCAATTCGATCCTGCTCCAGTTGCGCGAAATCGATCCCGCTGATCACGTTCCATTCGAGCGACCGCCCTGGGTGCATGACTTTCCGCTGGATCACCACCGGTTGGCCAAGCGCGGGGCCGGCGACAACTTCTGGTGGCTGGAGATCGGCGGCGAAGACGACACCATCGGTGGTGCTGACCGTACGCGCGATGAGCTCTATCGCATGGCTCTGGGCGCCTGGGCGTTCATCAAGAATCATCCCGATGGCCGTGGTCATCGTTGGGAATTGGAGTGGATCGGAGCATTGCCCGGCAAGCGCGAGAACATCCGCTACGTCGGGGACCACACTATGACGCAGATGGACGTCGAGTCGTGTGGACATTTTGACGACATCGTTTGTCACGGTGGCTGGACCATGGACGATCATCCGCCGGCCGCCTTCCGCCACCCCGGCGATCCAACAACCTTCCATCCGGCGCCATCGCCGTTCGGCATCCCGTGGCGATGCCTGTACAGCGCCGATATCAGCAATCTGTTGTGTGCCGGGCGTAACATCAGCACCACGCACATGGCGCTGAGTGCAACCAGGGTCATGGCGACCTGCGCGACTATGGGCCAGGCTGTCGGGACCGGAGCGGCGATCGCTTGGAAGGAGTCGATCAGCCCGCGCGACGTCGGACGTCACCACCTCCTCCGCCTGCAAGCAATACTGCTTGATGACGATCAGTATCTGCCGGGTCTACGTCGGCCGGTACCGGCCTTGGCACAGACGGCACAATTGCTTGCCAGCCGCGGAGACCCCGAGCCCCTGCGTGATGGTGTGGACCGTCGCCTGGGTGCTGAGGACCACTGGTGGAAGGCTGGGCCGGGTGATTGGGTCGAATACCGATTCCAGGCTCCCACTGACGTCGGTCGGATACGCGTCGTGTGCGACACCGATCTCCACAAGCCCCGCGTCCTGCCGTGTTCGGTCCCGCTCAAGCGCCAGGCCCGGGGCATGCCTTCGGGCATGGTTCGCGACCTGTTGATCAGTGGTCAGCAGACGGACGGCAGTTGGCATGCATTGGCCACCATCACTGGCAATCATAGCCGAGTCATCAGTCTGCCGGTGACGGGGCTGTGGCAGGCCATCCGCCTGACCGCTCAGGCGATCTGGGGCGATGCCGAGACAGCCTTCTTTGCCTTCGACCTCGGCATGCCCGACTACGGTCAGACCTTGGAAGAAGCGCCGTGGACCAGTCGTCCCGTTACCCGAACCAGCGCGGCCTGAAAGCCGCATAGGGTAAAAATGAAAAACCCTCGGCTTTCACCGAGGGTTTCATCTTGGGGACCCCGACGGGGTTCGAACCCGCGACCTCAAAAGCCACAATCTTGCGCTGGCCCTTACTGGTATCAAAAAACACCGTATTTATCAGCAATACAGCAACAGGGAACTCCCCTTGAATCCCGGCCAATGTTGGCACGTTGTTGGCACGCCGTCCACAATCTTGCGCTCCGGGGAGACAGTCTTGCGCTATAACCGAATCAACATCCGCCGCCTACCGAGTGGCCGCTTCCAATACCGGGTCCGCGATCCCAACGCAGCACGCTACGAGGCGGCGACCTTCGAACGACTGCCCGAGGACGTGAAGCGCGACAAGCCGGGGACATCTGCCGGCGACCGCTGGGCCACGGCACAGCTCGCCCGCTTCCGGCTCGGGCTGGCGACCGCCGAGCCCGCCGCCATAGAGGCGGTCGTCGGCGCGTACCTGCAGCAACTCGGATCGAGCCGACCAAAGGCGAGGCCGCTTAGCCAAGTGTATATCGCCGAGGTTCGGCGGACGCTGGAGGGGCTTGCGATCACCTGCCCTGCGCTGGACCTCAACCGGCCAGCGGAGGCGAAGCGGCTGATCCGGGCATGGATCTTCGACCTGAAGGCCGTTGGCGTTACCAAGTCGGGGCAGGTGCTACGCAGGAACCTGGAACTTGGGCCAGTCACCCGCGCCCGGTATCTGACCCACGTCAAGGCCATGATCGGCTGGGCCGTGGCCGAAGGGGTCATCGGACGGAATCCCATCGGCAACCTCAGCGTGCCGCAGAACGACCGCGACCTTGAACCTGTGTTTACCCTCATGCAGGTGCGCGCCGTCTTTGCCCTGCATCGGACTGATGATCCGGTCTGGCTGTGGGCCGTGATTATGCTCGCCGCTGGACTCCGTCGATCTGAGGCCATCGGTTTGACCTGGGCCGACGTGCTCTGGTCCCAATCGCTCTTGCGCGTGCAGAAGGGCAAGGGTTCCGCTGCACGGCTAGTGCCGTTGCAAATGGACCTGCGATCCATTCTAGGGCCGATCGGCGGACCTGACGCTAAACGGCCACGGGTCGGGCCGATCGTCGCCGGAGACGACTTCTCGGGCAACCGGAAGCACGAGTGGACCGCCTTCCGCCGTCTGCTGCGGATGGCCGACATCGACCCCGACCTAGGAATCAACAAGATCACCGGCCGCATGGATCGGCTCCACCCGCATTCGTGCCGGCACACCTACGGCGGGCTGATGCTGGCGTCCGGCTACGACAGTATGCTTTTGCGCCACGCGATGGGCCACCGGCAGGCCGACACGACCGGCGATTACTCAGAGAGCGCCACGATGTTCCGTGCCGAGATTTCAGACGAGGGATGGGAGCCGGGGGACCTGATGCTGTGTCCCGATCGGGATTCCGTCGCGGTGAAGTAATCGGATCCGAGGATCGTGTGATCGTGTGATCGTGTGATCGCACAAATGGATGACGTGATCGTCCTGCGCACGATGCGCGGCATGCATCCCACACTCCTCCCAATCCGCGAAGCTGCTGCGGCAGCCAAGTTACCCCTGTCGCAGGCGACCCTGGCCCGATGGGCCAAGGCCGGCAGGATCCACGGCTGCGTTCGGCTCGGCGGGCGGTGGTTCGCCTCCGCCGCCGACCTGACCGCGTCGATGGTTTCGAAGCCATGACCCTAGCTCTTGTCACAGTGACCGCCGACGAGTTGGCCGCCCTGGTCAAACGCGCATGCTTTGAGGCTGTAGTCGAGGCGGGCCGCCGGAGTGCCGCGACAATTGAGCGCATCACCGCCGCTGATGCTGCCGCGATGGTCGGCAAGCGCCGGTCGCTGATCCTCGCCGCATGCGCGTCTGGAGCACTGCCGGCAAAGCGGTCTGGCTCTGGTGCGTCTAAACGATCCTGCAAATCCTGGTCGATTCGCACCGGCGATCTCGACATCTGGGCATCTGCCGGATGTCCGGAGGCCAGGTCATGAGCGATCCCGCCGCCGCCCGTGACTTCCTCAAATGCCCGACGTGCCACGGCATGACTCGCGCCGATCTCGCCGGCACACCTGCGCGGTGCTCATGCTGCGCGGTGCTCATGTACGATTGTGGCAAGAATGATCCTGTATCATTGCAAAGCCCGATCGTGGCTCGCCGCGTATTCCAGTCCGCTTCGTTACGCCGCGCCGATCTGGCCGCTGGCACCCAAACCCTTTAGACGCTTCAACCGGCCCCATCACGAGCCGGTTGTTGCTTCGCAAACCTCGCACAATCAAGGCTAACGATGGAACCCAACGTATCTCAAGGCGATCTGCCCGCAAGCACCCTGGTAGCGGCACTGGCCGCCCATGCTGCCGGTCTGAGCGTGCTCCCTGCGCATCCGATAGAGAAGCGGCCGCCGCTCGATTGGAAGCGTTACCAGTCCGAGCAGATGCCGGCCGAGGAGCTGCGCCGGCTGGTCGGCGAGCGACTGGGCATCGTGACCGGGTTCCATGGCGTCGAGGCCATCGACTTCGATCTGGCCGGCTTCGCGTGCTCCGCCTGGAAGGATGCGGTCGAGATGCGCGCGCCTGGTCTGGTGGGCAGGCTGTCCGTTGAGCGAACCCCGAGCGGTGGCCGCCATGTCATCTACCGATGCTCAGAAATCGCTGGAAATACCAAGCTAACCACATTCCGGCTTCCGGCTGATGAACTCGGCGAGCACACAGTTGATCGACTGGGCAAGCCGCTGGCCTATAGCGTCACCGACACGCCGGCCGGACGCATGGTCGCCATCGCGGCAGGCAAGCCGGTGCAGGCCAAGCAACGGGCCGGCCGGTGGACGGTAGAGATCTGCCCGATCGAAACGCGCGGAATCGGGGGCTGGCTGATCACCGCCCCTTCACCTGGATACGTTGTTGAACGTGGCAGCCTCGCCGCTCTACCCGAGATCACCGCCGATGAGCGCAACCTACTGATCGAGTGTGCGCGTGGTCTGTCCGACATCGAGCCGGCAGCCGAGCACCCCGAGCAGACGCACACCAGCGACACCGAACGCCCTGGCGATCGCTACAACAGGGGCGGCGATCATCGCAGCCTGCTGGAGCGCCACGGCTGGACGTTCGATCACACCGAGGGCGACAACCAGCATTGGAGCCGCCCGGGCAAGGATGCCGGCACCTCGGCGACCTGGCACACCGGCAAGCGCGTTTTCTTCGCGTTTTCCAGCAACGCGGGCATCGAACCAGAGCACCCTTATAGCTTGTTCACGCTGCGTGGTGCCCTGGAGCACGGCGGCGACCTTTCCGCGTGTGCGCGTGCCATCGCCAGCGAGGAACGACCGGAGCAGGTCGAGCGCAAGTCCGAGCAGGTCGAGCCGGCACCGGGCATCATTCTACGATCACACGCCGACCGACTGCGTGAGCGCGAGCACCCGCCGCTGATGCTGGTGGCCGACATGCTGCCGATCGGTGCCCTGGGTGCCCTGGTGGCCCTGCCCGGTGCCGGCAAGACGCTGCTCGGATGCGAACTGGCGCGGGCCATCGCCGCTGGTGATACCTTCGCTGGCCGTGCCGTAGTCGGTGGCCGCGTCATCTACGCCTGTCCCGACTCGCCGGCATCGACCGAGCGTCGGATGCTGGCGATCACCGAGGAGGTAGCGGGGCGCATCCTGACCGTATCCGACATGCCAGCGATGCCGGGAAGCCTTGTGGACCTAAGGGCTGCCATTGTGGCGGCAAACGCATCTGGCGACCTCGTGCGCCTGGTTGTCGTCGATACCTGGGATTCCGCTCGATCGCATTCTGACGGTGGCTACGCCGGGCAGGATGGGCTGGTTGAGAGCATCATGGGCGGACTGCGCCGGATGGCTGCCGACCTCGCCCTGTCCGTTGTCGTGATCCATCACGCGACCCGCGCCGACAATGGCCGCGCACGTGGCTCACTGGTGTTTGACGCCCGTGCGGACTTCATCGGGCTGGTCGATGGTGACGGCTCCACCGTTCGGTTGACGGCGACCAAGTGCCGCGACGGCACACGCGGTGCGATCGGTGCGTGGCGTATCGTTCCGACCGAGGTGAACGGGTCGATGGTGCCGACCCTCAAGGCGACCGAGCTGGACGCGCCAGCACAAGGTGAGCCGGCGCACGACGACGACAGCAAGGTGCTACGCTTCCTGGCCACCAGGACCGGCGACATGAGCCTGCCACGGATCGCCAAGCACCTGGGCCACAAGGGCAACGGGCAGGCGTCCAACATCATATCTAGGTTGCGCCGGCTGGGTCTGGTCGATCCGAAATCCTACGCTCTGACCCTTGCCGGTCAGGCTCGCGTGGATGCTGAAATGGCCTTCCGCGATGACCTCGAAACGGAAGGTGAACGGAAGGGGGTAACGGAAGGCTTCCGTGATGTTACGGAAGGTGAACGGAAGGCCGGTAAAAGCAGGGCTTCCGCTGCGGAAGGGTCAATGGAAGCCAGCCTAGCTTCCGTACCTTCCACACACATAGAGTGTGGAGGTAACGGAAGGCCTCGTCGGCGGGTGGAGCTGTGAGCACCTCAGACTTGATCGTCATGGCAGAGTTGGCCGGCATCCGTCTGTCCACGGTAGGGGGTAAGCTGGTAGCCGATGCGCCAGAGGGTTCCGGCGCTGATCTGCTGCTGGGCGAACTCCGGCAGCACCGTGACGAGCTGGCGGAGCTGGTAGCCATCGATGAGGAGTACGTCCGCGTCGAGCGGCTTGCCATCATAGGGGCCGATCATGGCCAGATCTAACCTCGGGGCGGTCGTAGCAACAGACTGCCCAGGCTTGGCAGCAAATGGCCCTGGCGTGGCAACGTGCAATGATCGTTGCACCTACCCAGGCATGGCGGGTCCCTCTGGGCTCCATGAGCCGTTGGGCATAGCCGGACATGCAAGCATGAAAAAATGCTCGATTTCAAATCAAAATCTCAAATTGGTCGGGTCATGGTAGCCCCCGCCACACCCCAGCGCCACCACGTCGGTTGGTTGTGGCCTACCGTCGCTCGGCGGTGCTCCTGTGGCGCATATCTTGGGCGGATGACCGGCACAGGCCGGGCCGGGGTCCGTTATCAGCGATGCCCGGCATGCGACCAGCTTGCCGTGGTGTTCCCGCTTGGGGAGCGTCAGGTTGTCGGCGGGGTCGAGGTCGTCGTCGTCGTCGTCGTCCGATCAGCGGCCTCCGCTACCAAGCCTGCATCCTGTTCTGAATCTGCCGGTGCGCCAAGCACGATTGGCACGCAAAAAGACTACTTCTGAGGCTGCCATCGCGGCCATGCCAATGCGGCACCTCCCGCGTCCGAACGAGCATCAAAATCGTGCCGAGCGATACGTTGAGCCTCCGTGAAATTTCGGGAATGCATTCCCCTTCCAGGCTCGAGCCGCGTGGGCCACCGGTCAAGGCCTGGCTCAGGTCTAGAAGTTGGTCATTGAGTGACATTTTGATTCCCTGTCTCTTATACACATCTCCGAGCCCACGAGA
>ENA-ORBV01014793-ORBV01014793.1-microbial-mat-metagenome-genome-assembly--contig:-NODE-14793-length-11601-cov-9.094846_pt1 | contig 11601 bp, 11 predicted proteins | sample MGYA00237777_ERZ505514 | MGnify/ENA primary metagenome ERZ505514 (study PRJEB26160, sample SAMN06269048) | microbial mat metagenome | isolation source: Oligotrophic lake microbial mat | place...
ACGGCATACGAGATTCGCCTTAGTCTCGTGGGCTCGGAGATGTGTATAAGAGACAGGCGGATGCTCTCACTGGCGCCAGACCTCGCTCGTCCCCTCGCCAAAGCTGCGCTCCCAGCCTGGCAGCGTGGCCATCGCCGTAGCCAGCCCCGGCTGGGCGGCGCTGTCGAGCAGCACACACGCGATCTGGTGGCGCTCCAGCGAGGCCGCCACCTCGCGCCCCTGGCTTATGGCCGCGTACTCCTCCCAGAGCTCCAGCGGAAACAGCTCGATGCGCGGGTCGATAAACTGCTGAGCCGCCGGGTAGAGCGCCCAGGCCATGTAGGAGCCGTAGCCCATCTCGTTGAAAATGCGGCCCGCGCACGGCTCGGCCCGCAGATGCTCCACCGCGCCCACGGGTGTGTTGGCGCTAAAGAGCTGCGGCGCGCCCGGCACCGGCGCGAAGATCGCCGTGTAGGCGGCGGGCAGCCCGAGCAGCGGCTTTGTCCAGGGCTGCAGCGCGGCGACGCCAAGCAGCAGCAGCGCGGCGACTAGCAGGTTGGCCACGCCCCCGCCGCCCCGCTCACGCGGCGCGGGCGAGCGGGCAGGGGCGAGCGGCGAGCGCGCGGCCGCGAGCGACTGGGCCACGATCGGCATGGCCGCCATGCCAAACCAGACCACGTAGCGCACGCCCACAAACGCCTGCCAGGCCAGCCCGCACACCAGCAGCACGTCGGTGATGCTGGGGCGCCTCCGGGCAAAGGCGAATGCCGCGATCACGGCCAGGATGCCCAGGTAGAAGGCCGACCCGGCCAGGTTGCGCGGCGTGGGCGACTGCCACTCGTTGATCAGGCGCTGGCTCGGCGCGTCGCTGAGCAGATCCAGCACGTAGCCGAAGACGCCGACACCAAGTGGGTTCAGCACTGTCGCAGCGACCATTGCACCAACCGCGAGGTAGAGCCACCGCAGCCGCTGCCAGGATGGCGCGTAGGGTTGGCGCAGCAAGCGCCGGAGCGTCTCGCCCGCCGCAAAGGCCCCCGCCACCAGCAGCCCCATAATGAAGCCGCCGTGCAGGTTCACCCAAAAGGCCATGATCAGAGGTAGAGCGGCAAGCCAGCGCGGGTTCAGACGCCCCTCGGCGTAGCGGCCAAGCAGTATGAGCGTGGCCATAAAGGGGAGCCACGACCAGTTCTGGGTGCGCGTCGTGAAGTTGTTGATCGTCATTGCGGCGGCGAGGAGCGCGGCCAGGGCCGCCAACCGCCACGAGCCGCTGCGCCGCTGCGCCTCCACCGCCACCAGGGCGTAGGCCGCCGCGCCAAGCATGTTGCGCGCAAAGACCACAAGCGGCAGCCCGCCCAAACGGTAGATCTGGTAGAACAGCCACTCGCCAAGCCAGCTCTGATAGACATACGGAGCGTCGGCGGGCAGCGTCCACGCGAAGAGATTGGTGGTGGGGATGCCGCCCGTGGCCACCAGCTCGCCCGCCTTCAGGTGCCACCAGAAATCGTTGGGCGAGGTCGGGAACAGGCTAATAAAGGCGGCGATCAGGCTGAGTGCGAAGAGCACCCAGAGCTGATCCAGCCGCAGCAGCGGCAGCGCACGGGCGTGCGCGGCGGGGGTGGAGCGATCTGCCAAAACAACCCTCGGCTAGCATGAGGCACAAGCCCGGCCAATCCGCAGCGCGGCCGGTTCTAGTCGCGGCTATAATACCATCCAGATATGACGGCTGTGAGGCCAGCAATAGGCCGAAAATCTGTGTCATCTGTGGACAAAACGCCCGGCGCGTAGAGATTGAGGCCGCCATGCGCACCCGAACCGTCAGCGACCCCCCAGAGCCTCGCCTGGCCCCAGCACTCACCGCGACCTGCACCGTGGTGGTGCCCACCTACAACGAGGCCGAGAATATTGGCCGTCTGATCCCTCAGATCCTCGCCGATCCGCGTTTCCGAGTGCTCGTGGTGGACGACGGCTCGCCCGACGGCACGGGCGCCCTGGTAGGCGCGCTCGCGACGGCCGATCCGCGCGTTGGCCTGCTCTCGCGCTCCAGCAAGCAGGGCCTGGGCAGCGCCTACATCGCCGGCTTTCGGCGCGCGCTCGCCGAGGGCGCCGAGCTGATCTGCGAGATGGACGCCGACTTCTCGCACGACCCGCGCTACCTGCCCGATCTGCTCGCCGCCGTCGCGGCCGGCGCCGACCTGGTGATCGGCTCGCGCTACGTGCCTGGGGGCGGCACCACCGACTGGGGCCTGCTGCGGCGCCTGATCAGCCGGGGCGGCAATATCTACGCCGGCCTCATCCTGGGGCTGCCTGTGGCCGACGCCACCGGCGGCTTTCGCTGCTACCGCCGCGCCGTGCTAGAGCAGCTCGATCTGGGCAGGGTGCGCTCGAACGGCTACGCCTTCCAAGTCGAGATGGCCTACAAAGCGCACAAGGCGGGCTTCCGCATCGCCGAGGTGCCGATCATCTTTCCCGACCGGCGCGTCGGTAAGTCGAAGATGTCGCGGCGCATTGTGCTCGAGGCCCTGGTAAATGTCTGGCGACTGCGGCTCGGAATGATATAATACGCTACTCTACCTACGTGGGAGAGGCGGGCGCACAGCCCAAGGAGGCCCCGGTGCCAGGCGACGACATCACACAAAAGATCGACGAGGCCCTTACCACCTACCGCAACGAGCTGGAGCGTACCCGACGCGAGGTCCAGGAGGTGGAGGTGCTGGTGCGCCAGAGCACCGTCGAGGTTGAGAAGCTGTCCCAGCGCGAGCTCTCGGTCTCGAACCGCGTGCGCGATCTGGAAGTGAACATCGAGCGGTACAGCAAAGACGAGATCAAGAGCTTCTACACCACCGCCCAGGAGGTGCAGATGCGCCTCCAGATTATGCGCGGCCAGCTGGAGCAGGTGCAGGGCCGCCGCGATGCGCTGAAGCTGCGCCAAACCCAGCTGAGCAACATGGTCGTGCTGCTGGAAGATGTGAGCGCAGACGGCAAGCTTGGCGGCAAGGGGCAGTCCAGCTCGGGCAGCGGTGTGGACACCGAGACGATGATCGGCGGGATTATTCAGTCGCAGGAGAGCGAGCGCCTGCGCCTCTCGCTTCAGATGCACGACGGCCCCGCCCAGTCTATGAGCAATCTGGTGCTGCGGGCCGAGATCTGCCAGCGCCTGATCGACCACGATCTTGACCAGGCCCGCGCCGAGCTCAACAGCCTGAAGACAGCGATCAACACCACGCTCCAGGACACTCGCAAGCTGATCTTCGACCTGCGCCCGATGACCCTAGACGACCTGGGGCTAGTGCCGACGCTGCGCCGCTACGCCACCCAGTTCGGCGAGAAGGGCGGGATCGAGGTCAATCTTATGGTGCAGAACATGGAGCAGCGTCTGCCCAACCATTACGAGGTGACGATCTTCCGCTTTGTGCAGGAAGCGCTGAACAATGTCGTGAAGCACGCCGGAGCCAACCAGGTGCGCGTGCTGCTCGATAACTCCGGCCGGGCCTTACAGATCCTGATCGAGGACGATGGCAGCGGCTTCCACGTAAACGATACGCTCGCCAACGCCAGCGCCCGGCGCAACATGGGCATCGCCAGCATGCGGCAGCAGGTGGAGATGCTGCTGCGCGGCGAGTTCGGGATCGAGAGCGCGATTGGGCGCGGCACACGCGTGGCAGCCACCATCCCGCTGCCCTGAGCGCGCCTCGCAGCAAGCGCAAGCACTTGGTTACGCAAGCGGCGCCGTGTGGCGCGCCACAAGCTCACTCAGGGTGTCCAGGTTAAACGGCTTGGGCAGCAGCGCGGCGAAGTTCGCCCGGTCGCTGGAGAGCAGGTTCGAGGTGGCGCTCATCAGGATCACGGGCAGCCGCGCTGTAGCCGGGTCGCCTGCCAGCGCCTCGCGCAGCCCGCGCCCATCCAGGCGCGGCATCATCAGGTCGGCCAGTAGCAGATCGTACTCCGCCTCGCTCGCCCGCGCCAGGGCATCAACGCCATCGCGGGCGTGAACCACGCTGTAGCCCTCATCGGTCAGCACATCACGGATCATCTCGGCGATGGTGGGGTCGTCTTCGGCGATCAGGATTTTCCGCATAGCTGCCCTGCTCTCGTTGCTGATCGCGCGTGCCGTACGCGGCACAGGCATATTATGCTAGCCAATGGGGGTAAGCAAACAGCTTATCCTACAAGAAGCGTGCCATTATTCGCCCTCGCCTAGCAGGCGCCGCACCTCGGCCCGCGTGGGCATGGCCGCCTGCGCGCCGGGGCGCGTCACCGCGAGCGCGGCGGCGGCCATGGCCAATCGAGCAGCCTGTACCAACGGACGCCCCTCGCTCAGCGCGGCGGCCAGGGCACCGTTGAAGGCGTCGCCCGCTGCCACGGTGTCCACAACTGTCACCGGGAAGGGCGCAAGGCGCTCCAGCCCGTCGGGGCCGAGCAGCAGTGCGCCGCGCGCGCCAAGCTTCAGGATCACCGCGCCGCCGCTGCGCGCCTGGAGCAGCGCCGCAGCCCGCGCCGCCGCTGCGTCGTCGTCTACGGGGAAGCCCGCCAGGGCGGCCGCCTCGCTCTCGTTCGGCGTGATGATCGCCGCGAGGCGGTAGAGCTCCGGGGGAAGATCGCCAGCGGGCGCCGGGGCGGGGTCGAGGATCACCGTCACGCCGTGGCGCCGCGCGGCTGCGGCTGCGGCGAGCACGGCAGGCGTGGGCACCTCGAGCTGGAGCAGCAGCGCCCGCGCGCCGGGGAGGCTTTGCTCCAGACGCGCGATGTCGGCGGCGCCGACGGCCCCATTGGCGCCAGGTACCACGATAATCGTGTTCTGGCCCCGCTCGTCTACCGCGATCTGCGCCACGCCGGAGGCGCCAGGGGTGGTGAGCACCGCGCTGTCGTCCACACCGGCGGCGCGCAGGGCGGCGCGCAGCTGGGCGCCCAAGGCGTCGTCGCCCACGCGGCCCACCATAAGCGTGCGGGCGCCGAGGCGAGCGCTGGCTACGGCCTGGTTGGCGCCTTTGCCGCCCGGCGCCGTGAAAAACAGGTGGCCCGCCACCGTCTCACCGGGGGCGGGCAGGCGAGGCGCGTGGGCCACCAGATCCATATTGATGCTGCCAAAAACAACGACGCTCATCAAGGCTCCTGGCGGTGCATAGGGTGGCGAGCATGGCTACCACTATCCTACGCGCACAGAAGCTATTCGGCAAGTGAGGATTATGTTCTACACGGGATATGATTGCGCAGCGGGGTCGCCCACAAGGGCCGCCATGCGCCGCCTGGCCGCCTCAGCCGAGAGCGGCCCGCCGTGCCCGACATAAAGCGTTGTCACTGGGAGCGCCAGCGCCTGCGCAAGACTCGCAGCGTGGGCCGCCGGGTCGTCGATGTAGAAGGGCGGGTTCGGCCGCCCGCCCAGCAGCAGCCCGCCCATAAAGCCACCCCGCAGCAGGTCGCCCGCGATCAGATCGCTGCCAAGCCGCAGGCTGATCGAGCCGGGGCTGTGGCCGGGTGTGGGCAGGATCGCGCCATCAACGCCATAGCGCGCCAGATCCAGCGTGTCGTCGAACAGCAGATCGGGCTCCAGGGGCGGCGCCACCCAGGGCAAAAACGGGCGGAAGATGCGGCCCTCCATGCCTGTAGACGCCAGCTCCGGGTTGCGGCCCGTGCGCAGGAACTCCGCGTCGGCGCGGTGAACAGCCACGGGGGCGCTCGTGGCGGCGCGCAGCGCCTGCGCCCCGCCAAAATGATCGACGTGGCCGTGGGTCAGCAGGATCAGCCGGATGGCGCTGGGCAATACGCCTTGGGCGGCAGCAGCCCTCAGAATGGCCGTGTGGTCGCCGGGGGCGCCCGCATCCACGATGATCCAGCCGTCGCCGCCCACAAGGAAGGCGTTCACCAGCGGGAGGCGAATAGTGTGAATGGTCGTCATAGGGGCTGCTCCTCAATGTGGCACGGCAATCCAAAGCCTATTAGGCCTGCGTGGTAGCGGGCGCTACGTTGGCGCGGCGGGCAAAGCTGGCGACAGCGCGGACAGCCAGGTAGAGCAGAAAGCCAATCGGGCCTAGCATCAACACCAGAAACAGCACAGGCGCCATCAGCCAGGCGCTCACCTCGCGCTCGCGGCTATCGAGGTAGGCCCAGCGGCCCACCAGCAGGTCGAAGGCCAGAAAGTGAACCCAGGCGATCGTGGCGCCCTCGGGCGTGGCGAGCAGCGCCATAAGCCCGGCGAGCGTGGGGCTGCTCACCGCAGCGAAGATCGGCCCGATCTGTGGTAGCACCAGGGCGGCGTAGAGCAGCGCGGGCAGCGCCGCCACCAGCGGCGAAGCCATGATCCGGCGCGTCCAGCCCCAGGTGGGCAGCGCGATCATCAGCAGCCAGAACGGCATCACCAGCAGGCTGCTAAGCGAGAAGATCGTTTCCATCGCAAGACTCCTTCATTCTGTTAGGCGCTCATTCATCGGCTACCGGCTAGAGTACCGCGCCGCCACAAGCACTGCCCCGCTCGCCAGAGCTGTCGCCGCAACGAGGCCGGCGAGCGCCCCCAGCGTAAGCGCGTCCGGCTGGAGCAGGGGCTGGTCGCGCAGGGCCTGCCAGGTAACCAGGGCCATCAGGCCGAAGTAGGCCAGCGCACCCAGCGCTACCAGGGCTAGTCGGGCGCGCTCGCCCAGCCATGTGGGGCCAAGTTGGAGCAGCAGCAGGCCCAGCAGGCCGATCACCTGCACGGCGTGGATGCCGATGAAGTGGCCGATGCGCAGGTCGCCGTGGTTGGTGCTCCAGCCGAGCAGCGGCAGGCCAGGGCCGCCATCCAGCCCGCCCACCGTATGCGCGCCCACAAGGTCGAGCTGCTGGCCCGACGCCAGTATTGTCTGCTGCGTGGCGTTCGGGCTTGTCATCAGGAAGCCCTCGGTGAGCCCGATCAGCGTGAGCAGCATGCCGAGCCGCACGCTCCAGGCCAGCACGCGGTTCGTCATCGGCTGGAAGAGCAGCAGCCCCACGCCCACCAGCGTGACCAGCCAGAAGAGCATAATGCTGACGCTCATGGTGCGCCAGAGCAGCGTGTCGAACGCGGTCGACTCGTTAAAGTGCATGGGCACGCCGCGCGTGGCCTGGATCGCCAGCAGCACGACCTCGATCAGAAGCAGCGCGCCGGTGCCGTTGGCCACAAACTGGGCCAGGCGCGGCCGCCGTGTGAGCATAGGCAGGATCAGGAGCAGCGTGGCGCCGTAGATCAGCAGCGATATGCCAAACTTAGTGCTCTTGGCCCAGTTGGGCATCCCGAGCACGATGCGCGGATCGACGAGCATGCCCACCACGCCGACCAGCAGCAGCAGAGCGCTGGCGATGGTGAAGACAACCAGCATAGGGTTGAAGGCCCAGGCCCGGCGAAGCAGTCTGCCGAGATCAAAGCGTGGCTCGGCGCGGGTGGACAGCGGCGCTTGCGTGATCATGGTGAATCTCCTTATCGGTGCATTTCAGACAATGCGGTAGCCTGCCCTGGCACATACCAGGCGGCGAGCGGCTGTGTAAGCGGTCAGGGCGAGTGCTGAGTGCTGCCTAGCGCGCGGTGCCCTCGCTGCGCTCGGCCTCTACCCTGTACCCTGTACCCTGTGCCCTGTGCCCTTGCCAGGCCACGAGCAGCCCAGCTAGCGCGACCACGGCCCCCGCCACGAACGGCATACCCAGCGTGCCGGCCGCGATCAGGGCGCCGCCAACCAGCGGCGCCACGATGTCGGCCAGGCTCTGGAGCGACTGGGTCGCACCCATCGTACTGCCCTGGCGCTCGGGGGCGGCCGCCTGCGAGATCAGGCTCATCACGGCGGGGCGCAGCAGCGACATACCCGCCACCAGCACGGTGACGCCGAGGCAGGCCATGGGGATCGAGCCGGTGGCGGCGAGGATGGACAGACCCGCCGCCGTCGTGGCCAGCCCAACCAGCACCATGCGCCCCTCACCCAGGCGCCGCGCGGCGCGCCCCACCACCAGGAATTGCATCCCGACGCTCACTACACCGTAGTAGGCCACCATCAGCCCGGCCGTAAGCGGCGAAGCCTGGAGCCGTAGCTGCATAAACAGCCCGATGCTGGCCACAAACAAGCTAAAGACCAGCGCCATCACCGCGTAGAGCGCGAGCGGCCGATGGAGCTCGGCGGCACGCCCCAGGCCAATCAGCTGTGCGAGCGGGCCAGGGCTCGCGGGTGCGCCCGGTGCGACTGCCCGACGCGACTCTGGCAGAAAGCGGGCGGTGACGAGCAGGGCCACGGCGGCGATGGCGGCGGCAACCCAGAAGGGTAAAGCGTAGCTTATTGCGCTCAGGGCGCCGCCCAGCACCGGCCCCATGATCGCGCCCAGCCCAAACGAGGCGCCCATCAGGCCGTACACCCGCGTGCGCTCCTCGGGGCGCGTGGTGTCGCCGATGTAGGCCTGCGCGATTACCTGGTTGCCGCCCGAGAGCCCGTCGATCATGCGCCCCAGAAAGAGCACCCACAGCGAGCCGCCCAGCGCGGTGACTACGAAGCCAATCACGGTGCCAAGCTGGCTAAAGAGCAGCCAGGGCCGCCGCCCCTGCCGGTCGCTCAGCTGGCCGAGGATCGGCCCCGCGATCAGCGCGCAGACCGCGTAAGATGAGGCGATCATTCCCACCGTGAACGGGTCGGCGCCGAAGGTCGCGGCGTAGTACGGCATCAGCGGCAGCGTGATCGTGAAGCCCAGCGAGCCCACGAAGTTGACAAGCAGCAGCGCCCAGATGGCGCCGGGAAGCGAGCGTTGCATGACGGTTCTCCTTATCTGCGTCGTCCGTCTTCCGTCGTCGCAGCCCTGCTACGTATCCAGCCCCATCGAGGCCAGATACAGACCCATCCGCCCCCTGTAAAACGCCTCCACATCCTGCATGCTATGAGAAAGAAAACCAAACAGCTCCAGCGTCACCACGCCGTGCATCACTGTCCACCCCGCAAGGCCGCTGTACATCACGGGTGGCGCGTAGTGGCCAAAGCTTTTACCGGGCTGGGGTAGGCAGAGGCTCTCCGCCTGGAAGTCGGCCACGGGCCGCAGCTTGCCTGCGTCGTGAGCCTCCTGGATTGTGCCGAGAAATACGCCAAACACGCGCTGCATGGCCGGGCCAGTAAGCTCCAGCGGCGCATCGTAACCGGGGATGGGGTTGCCAAACACAAGCTGGAATGCGATCGGGTTCGCCAGCGACCAGCTCCGGTAGACCAGGGCCGCCGCTATCAGGCGCTCGCCGTAGTGTGTGGGGGGCGCCGATGCGTCGGCCTCGCGCAGCGCCTCGGCCAGATGCTCGAAGGCGTCGAGCAGCAGCGCCGTGATCAGGGCGTCGCGGTCGGGAAAGTAGCGGTACAGCGCCGACGGCACCAGCTCCATCGCCCGCGCAATCGCCGTCAGCGAGAGCGACGCTGTGCCGCTCTCCGCCATCTGACGGCTCGCCACCGCCTTGATCTCCTCGCGGGTCGCCTCATGCATACGCTCTCGACGTGACATCTCATCGCTCCTGGAATGACTTTCCTTGAAAGTGTCTTTCCATCAAATTAGTGAATGACATTCACAATAATACATTGCGTTCTCAGCTTGTCAAGCGGCAAAAAAGGGGCCTCCTGGTGCAAGCCCCTTCACTGCGCGCCGGGATGCGCTCAAGGCTGGTGGCGAAAGCGGCCCGGCCCCCCGCCCATAATCTGCGTCGGGCCGCTGAATGGCGCCGCAAGCTTCCATCCGCCAAAGCGACGAGATTAGCGCCCAAATCCTCCCATACAGTACAATCCAAAGTGCTGAGTGCTGAGTTTCGGCGGAGGCGGATACTGTCCACCGTCCACCGTCCACCGTCCACCGTCATCACACCGTGAGGCACCCAAGATGCTCCGCTCCTTCATCGAGCTTCCGCCCGAATCGCACTTCCCGCTCCAGAACCTGCCCTACGGCATCGTGCGCCCCCGCGCCGGCGGCCCGCCCCGCGTTGGCGTCGCCATCGGCGCGTACGTGCTCGACCTCAGTGTGCTAGAGGCGGCCGGGCTGCTGCGCGGCACATCCACAGATGGCCTTGGCGTTTTCGCCCGGCCCGCGCTAAACCCTTTGATGGCCCTTGGCCGCCCTGCCTGGCGCGAGCTGCGCGCCCTGCTCACCCGGCTGCTCAGCGCCGACGAGCCCGCCCTGCGCGATAGCCCCGCCCTGCGCGACGCCGCCCTGCTGCCGCTTGCCGCCGTGGAGCTGTTGCTGCCCGCCGAGATCGGCGACTACACCGATTTCTACTCCTCCCGCCATCACGCCACGAATGTTGGCACCATGTTTCGCGGCGCAGAGCACGCCCTCCCGCCCAACTGGCTCCAGCTGCCGATCGGCTACCACGGGCGCAGCAGCTCGATCACGCTGAGCGGCACCAATCTGCGCCGCCCCAGGGGCCAGCACAAGCCGCCTAACGCCAGCGCGCCGATCTTCGGCCCAACCCGCCAGCTCGACTTTGAGCTGGAGCTGGGCTTCTTCATTGGCCCCGGCAACCCGCTCGGCGAGCCAGTGACCCTGGAGCGGGCCGAGGAGCAGATCTTCGGCCTGGTGCTCCTGAACGACTGGAGCGCCCGCGACATCCAGGCCTGGGAGGGTCAGCCGCTCGGGCCATTCCTGGCCAAGAACTTCTGCACCGCGATCTCGCCATGGGTTGTGCCCCTAGATGCTCTGGAGCCCTTTCGCATCCCCGGCCCGACGCAGGCCCCCGAGCCGCTCACTTACCTGCGCCAGAGCGCCCCCGCCGCCTTCGATCTGCGGCTCGAAGTGCTGCTCCAGACGGCAACCATGCAAGCCCCAACGCGCATCGCCGCCAGCAACGCCCGCCACCTCTACTGGAGCATGGCCCAGCAGCTGGCGCACCACACGGTTGGCGGCTGCAATCTGCGCCCCGGCGACCTGCTGGCCTCCGGCACGATCAGCGGCCCCGAGCGTGAGGAGCGCGGCTGTATGCTGGAGCTGGCATGGCGTGGCACCGAGCCTGTTGCCTTGCCCAATGGCGAGCAGCGGGCCTGGCTCGAAGATGGCGACCAGCTCACGCTCACCGGCTGGGGACAGGGCGATGGCTACCGCGTAGGCTTTGGCGAGGTGACGGGGCAGGTGCTGCCCGCAGCCTAGCTCGGGGCGGGACGGTGGACGGTGGACGGTGGACGGTGGACGGTGCAGGAGCCCCACCGCCCACCATAAACCTACGCTGCGGAGACAATAGCAAAGAGCGGAGGGAAATCCCTCCGCTCTTTGTGTTCCCCTAGCCTACAGGGCCTACGGGCCTAGCGTGATCGACGAGCTACAGGGCTGCATGCTATCCGCCGTCAGCGACTGCGTGTTGATCGTGAAGTTGCCGCTGCCAGATTTGCTCAACGAGCCTGTAAAGCCTTCATCTGACCATGTCCCTGCTGCCGCGTTCGCCCTTGTGCCAATAAAGGCTGGTACCTCGCACATAGCTACCGTCGGCGTGCTCGTGCGCGTCGGCGTGCTCGTGCGCGTCGGGCTAGGCGTGCGCGTCGGCGTGCTCGTGCGCGTCGCGGTGGGCGTGCTCGTCGGGACCGTCGTGCTCGTCGGCGTGCTCGTGCGTGTCGGCGTGCTCGTGCTTGTGGAGGTGGCCGTATTCGTCGGCGTGCTTGTCACCGTCGGCGTTCTTGTAACGGTGGC
>ENA-ORBV01014794-ORBV01014794.1-microbial-mat-metagenome-genome-assembly--contig:-NODE-14794-length-11601-cov-5.389014_pt1 | contig 11601 bp, 10 predicted proteins | sample MGYA00237777_ERZ505514 | MGnify/ENA primary metagenome ERZ505514 (study PRJEB26160, sample SAMN06269048) | microbial mat metagenome | isolation source: Oligotrophic lake microbial mat | place...
ATGTTTGATTATGCGTGGAAGCCAACGCAGCGTCTTTTGCTTCTTTGACACTGTCACCATCATCGTCTTGAGTTGAATGGCAAAGCCTATGCTTCCAACGGTGGTTCAAAAAAACGTTCAGATGCCTTAGAAACAGCACTCGTGTCGAAAACCAAGGCATGCTGTCGCATTTGCCCGTTTCGGTGCCGTTTTCGATGCGAATGACTACGACAACCCACTGCGAACACGCTAATAAACTGCTAGCAGAGCCAGCAGTAGAGTCGAACAAACCAACAACAGATCGATCGCGTCGAAAGCACACTGCTGTTAGTGCTGTAGTCAATCCACTGTTTCAATGGGATGAACGAACGAGACATGCTACTAGCAGCAGCAGCACATGCATTGTGTTGTGTTGTCCTCGCAAAATGTGTGGTCGATGTACCTTGCATTATTCCTGGTTTTTCCACTGGCTGGGAGCACTCAACATGTGGTTCCCATTCGTGCTACCAGGAAATGGTGCTTAATTCTGATTGGTCGAGAGCATGTCACAGCAAACACCTGGCAAAAGCCCTGGTAAAAGCCGTGGCTTCTTTTTGACAACCTCTACTGGTGTCTGGAAGTTTCCCTCTCTGAGAACATGACAATGTTTAAGTCATGTAGACTAAAACTGGGCTAGCTAGACTAGCTGGCTAACAGCCTACTATTGTTGATCCAGCTGATGTTCTGGCTAGGGCCTACCCTGTCCATGCATGAAATGTGGAGTGTGGGGTGGTCTTGCGGCCTGACTGAGAACATGCTTGTTTTTGTCTTGATTGCATGCATGCCAAAGACAACAGCAATGGGCAATCAATCTTCCGTGTGGTTATCATCAGCATGATGTGTTTCTGTGGCGAAGAGTGATTGGCATCCCGAGTGTGCACATTGGTAACACAAAATGGACCCTCCATTCCGTGTTGAACCAATGCCACGCGAAAATGTGTGAAAAATCCAAGCTGTTTGATTGGTCAACAAGTGTCTATCCGCATCTCACCTTCTGCATTCTGTGCACAGACAAGGCTGGTGTAACTGAAGGAGCGCAAGCTAGTGGTTTGCATGCTCTGACAAATAAAGCTTATTGGCCAATGATTCATTCAATGTCATTTCAGTTGATGGATTTGTTGGCAACTTGAAAGGGTTTGTCTTTGTGTGCAAAGCACATCGTGTCAATGACCAAGATCCATGCTAAACAGCAAAGAGTGCCTGATTTGTAGCAAACTATTGGAGTTTGTTCAAATGTGTAAGGCTGTTGCTTTTGAATAAATAGAAAATATATTCTTTTTGTCAATCTTGCAGTGCTTCCACTGCAGTTTGGCACAAGGCATGCAAATGTTGTGCACATCAATGCACATGGTAACTTCAGTTTGCATTCAAAGCCTCTTATTTCAAGACATTCAGATGAAAAATTTGGCTTAGTGTGATTGTTACCCAATTTGCCCTGTGAATTTGTCCTTCTTAAGAAATCAATGATTGTTCGCCAATGACCTGCTTCTAGTTGGTTTAATCCCATCTCATTGACAACAATTTATGTCACTCACAGCAAAATGAACTCAATCCAAACCCAATTAACAAAGAAATGATTTTGTTAGATGCTAACAGACTGTGTGTGCTAACAATAGATATGAGAGTTCCTTCCAAGCATCAATTTGTTAGACAGCTGAGCTACAGTAACTGAGTAACATAAAGTCACTGCAGATGTAATTTTGGTTCTTCTCTGTGTGCAGTATGGTAGCAAAAGGCTAACTTAATGGGTGACATGTTGTGATAATTTTATCTTTGTTTCTCCTGCTAGGGAATCATTGATAATGTGCAGTAGAACTCAATTATGAATTTTGAGCACATGGGAGCTATTTGGCTTAACTGCAAAAGCAAAATGAGTGACACTACAAATGTCAAATAGATTGTCTTGCACTTGTCACAGAAAGAAAATGGAGTCTACTTTGAGCATGTGTGATGGACTTCAGATAAATACAGTTAGGGAAACATTGGAGTAGTTTTGTTTAAAGACTATGACCTAAGTTTTGCAATGTTTTTTTACAGACAATTTGTAATTTACCTCCAAACGAGTAGTTATTGTGCCTAGGCTGACATTTGTTATGCATAGCATTGTAAACTGTTATGATGACCTAGTACTGGTAAGAAAGTGGGAGACATTGCTAGCTGTTTTGACCAAAAAAATGGACACATTTTTAAGATGTCATGGTGCATGTTGCTGGCTCACAATTGTCTCTCGTGCAGTTGTCAAAACAAAGAAACAAGAACATGCTGACCCAAGCAAAATGCTACTTTTGGCAAAACTTTACCAAGCTTACTTCAAAGATGTTATAGTCAGAGCTTACAAAAACTGAAAAATGTTGGTCCTGATATTTAATGGATTTCTATTGGACTAGTGTGTTGCGATTGTGCCACCATATTTTAAAAGAATTGATAAGAAGTTGATTGGGGAGAATTTGTAAGACAATAACTGAAGAATGGAATAGAGACATCCAAGTTAAAGTGATGTTTCAGCTCACTACAAGTGAAATTCTAAAACTGCTTTGACAGTTTTTTTTAAAATTTACATCAGAGCAGCACAATTTAACTTTGTTTGATAATGATTCACATTGGAAAATAAATTTAAGCATTGAGAAGCAAATGTTAGTAGATTTTGTGGCCCCAACATGATGTCTGGAATTGGTTTCAAGAAATGCTCTATACAGTGCATATGATGGATATAATTAAATAGTATAAACTTTGTTGTCAGAACTAAGTAGTGAGATTATCATATGTATTTGCTGCAAATGTATAGCAAGCTTAATGGGATATTTGCTATAGCAGAGTGGAAATTCAGCCACCATGCATAGCATTGCCATGATGAATTTGTTTTCAATTACTAGCATGTCCATTGGATGCAAGGTCTTCTATGCCAATATACCTTTCCAATGTTATGCATATTGTATGATTACTGAATTTTAAACTTTTCTTTCTGGCTACAATTTGCGGCAAAAACAGATGTCAATGCAACTGCACGAGCATGTCAGTACAAATCTTGATCTAATTTATTAGATGGACTATGGGCTGGTACTAAAGCAACCAATTGCACTGGCATAAGACCCATTTCTAAGCACACCGCACTCTCTATCTCAACTTCTAAACGAGGCTTGATAAAAGAAAAGATGACAGGAAGTAAATATAATGATAATGCTATTAGGAAGGCTTGCATTAGTCACAAGTGATTGTGCATTTACAAGGGGGGTCATGAGCAGTATGATTTTTTTAGATAATTCCATGATAATCAGCGCTCACACAACAAAGACCAAACATAAGTAATTATATTCTATTTTATGGTTGAGCAAGCACTAAAGCATTTGGGTTACTGCTCTAGCATGTGACATCTGATCATCACACAACGATGACATTCTTCTAAGCTAGAACCATACACAAAAAAAATTGTATGCATAGCCTTTACCCACACAGTTAGATCAGTGATCACAAAATGACTGACTTGGGTGTTCAGCAGATCCATTTATAGCTTAGCAGCATTATGACTAATGAAATGTCAAACTTGCTGAGGTAGTCAACAACAGTGGTCAGCATTCTGCAAGACATGTAGCAGTGAACAGCAAGAAAATAAATGTTCTGCTTTATTCTGTAGTTCTGATCTCCCATTTACCCTTGTTTATATTTGACTTGGGAGGGACAAACAAACAGCTCCAAGGTTCACCATGGAACGCTTTGCTATCCTAGGTTACTTACAATTCTGCAGAAGCTCTTTAGCCCAAGACTACCAGCCCTTGCCACTCCAGTCCAGGACTACCAGACCTTAACATGATGACATAGCATAATTCTTAGACGACACCTGCTGCTGCATTGCCTGTGCTTACAACCCTTTTAGAATAAAGAAATTTATTCTGCATGGCAACAAATCAACGTCCAAGGGATCGTCTGGAAATCATTTCAGTAATAATTCGTTTTTACCATGGTGCAGCACTTTGATAGACAATCCCTGGTAAAGTAGTCTTTCCTATGGTTCCCCAGGATGTGGGCTACGATCCCAGGGCGACTATCGTATCAAATTATGATTCTGATTGATATGATTGAATAATTAATTCATTGCTTGATTCGGCTGCTTGGTTCATGTAAATGCACAAACGATGAACTTAACAATGCCAGATTAACATGGCCTGGGAGACTGAAAGATAGTCGACGGGAAAGAGATCTTGGCGATTCTCCATGTAATTCTCCAAAGACGCAGGAACTGCTACCTCGGTCAAGACCTTGGCTCCCGCGACAGTGTATTTGAAATGTAGTTTCAAAACCTAGCAAACATTTAACTTGATGTGTAACCAACCCGTTGGTGTGACGAAAAAGCTGTTCTTCGGTACAGGCTTTGGATAAAGGGTTGTCGCATCTCCGAGTGATGGCTCATGCGTGTCAGGGTTTTCCAATATTATATGGTGTGTTTGGCATTCAGCAGAGGCTATGGAGCTACAGCACTGTCCGACTCCTTGATCTTGCTCACGTATGACGCCATTCGTAGCATCAGTTCATCCATATTCTGGCGCTCTTTCGCGCTGACCCACATCAAGCGAGTATGACTCATGGATGCTGTCAAGGCTTTCTGAAGTTCCGTTTTGCGCCGTTGGAATTCCTCTGGTCCCTGCTCTTCCCACGAATCAATCTTATTGACGACGACGATTTGTGGTTTGGAAGCCAGACTACCCGTGCCATACCTTGCCAATTCTCGGTTAATCATCGCATAATCTGTCACAGGATCCTCACTAGTCCCATCCACAAGATGCAAAATGACACGACAACGTTCCACATGCCGTAAAAAGGCATGACCTAGTCCGACACCATCCGCTGCCCCCTCGATCAATCCTGGGACATCGCAGAGGACAATTCCTGTACTTCCAGCGGCCTTGTCGCCACCACGAGTGTTATCCTTCGCTCCATACTCCTCATTACCGTTGCTGCTAGTTTTAGGAATCCAGACCCCCAAATTCGGAACCACCGTAGTAAAGGGATAATTGGCAATCTTGGGTTCGGCACGAGTGACGGCGGCTAAAAAGGTAGACTTTCCCGCATTGGGGACACCCACCAAGGCCACGTCGGCGACAATCTTCAAAGTCAAGCGCAATCGAAAGCGCTCTCCACCTTTGGGGCCCCGTCGGGTGGCGCCTTTGGATTTGCCTTTGAGCGTAGCCGTGCCTTCTCCGCCCGCACCACCACGGGCTACAATCAGGGAAGGATTGTCCAAACTCAGAGTTCCAATGTCTAGTAAATCTATGCTTGCCGTACCGTCGTCCTCTGCATCCTTTGTTTCTTGATCATCGTTACCGCCCTCCTCCTCCTCATCATCATATTCCTCGCTCCCATCCGTGTCCTGTTCAATACTGACGACGGTCCCTGGCGGCACTCGTACAATACAATCGTCTCCTCGTCGCCCATTGTTGTACATACGACCTCCTGGGTGACCCGTCTCGGCTCGAAAACTCATGAGCCTCTGTCGTGCCGTTCGTTTGGTAGTAGCAGTACTGGAGGAGCCACCATCATCACTATTATTGCTGCTTGCAGCACTAGTAGCCGAATTGTCATTGACGGTGCTGCCGCCACCTGTAAAACTCGCCAAGGTATTCAAGCTTGGATCCACTTCAAAGACAATATCCCCACCAGGTCCTCCCGACCCACCATCGGGGATTCCGTTTTGTCCTTTTTTCGCTTTTTTAAAGGTCGAAGAGCCTTGACCACCTGATCCAGCACGAACGTAAATGGAGACTTCATCAAAGAAGGAATATTCATTATTGTTATTTTTGTCGTTGTTGGAGGATGAAAAGGGAGATGTGGTGGCAAAGTCGGAACCAGTGTTGCTGCTCTGGAGGCGATCTGAAATGATAGGAGCAATTAAGAACGCATTATGGAGAAAGCCAGGGGAAAATGCAAAGGCACAACCTGCCATTAGCAGCCATTGGACTAGTATAAAAGTTGAATTCATGCTTTTACGGGATTGGTGAGTGAATGAATCGAAGACCCGATTGTCGATCCTGTCCTGCACTGTAAGACCACCTCAGAGAAGGTGACTCTCTAGTAGATAGTATAATAATCAAAGATGGCAGAAAAGAAAATCCTGAATTCTGTTGACGAGGGTCAATTTCTTCAGTGAGTGCCGATGAATCAATGAATCAACTGATTGAATAATAATGGATGAATCAATCAATGGTGGTGATGGCCAATGGAACAAGCCCGAACGAGAAAGAAAAACGACAGATGCGAAGATAGACGATCATTTGCTCCTGAACCCACATGATTTGGGGTTGCATTTATTGCTGAGTGGGCCAGTAAACGTAGTTCTTATTACACTCTCTCTACTTGGACTATTGTCTCTGAAATATGAAGCCTAAACTGATGATAGTATCCTGTAGTAACAAATAATGATCTAATTCGCTATAATATTTTTACTCACTGGCTTCGGTCGAGCTGTTAGTACGATCCTGGATCTCTAATCAAACGCATTGCTGTAGGAACTCTGTTGAGGTGGTTGTTGTGGCTGTGAGTTTGGGTATCCTTGTACCTTCGCAATGCACAGTCGCTCGTTCTGCACTTTGACATCGATTGTATCACCATCTTGAAACTCGCCACTAAGGATTCCCTTGGCCACAACAGTCTCGAGCTCCCTTTGGATTGTCCTCTTGAGCGGGCGAGCGCCATAGACGGGGTCGAATCCAACATCCGCCAAGAAGTCGAGAGCCTCATCAGTCAGATTGAGCTTCATCTGTCTTTCAGCAAGGCGGTTTTGCAATCGTCTTGCTTCGAGAACGACAATATTACGCAGATTTCCTTTCGAAAGTCTATTGAAAATGACAAATTCGTCGACACGATTCAAGAACTCAGGCTTGAACTTTTCCTTCATGGCGTTGGTCACGCGAACCTTGACCTCAGCCTGGGCATCAATATCATTCCTGTCACCAAGATCCAAGATGTCCTGACTTCCTACATTACTTGTGAAGATACAGATTGTATTTCGGAAGTTGACGGTGGTGCCCTTGGAGTCGGTCAAGCGTCCATCGTCTAGGAGCTGAAGCATGACGTTAAAAACGTCAGGATGCGCTTTTTCCATTTCATCGAAGAGCAGCACGGAGTAGGGCTTGCGTCGAACAGCATCAGTGAGCTGGCCACCCTCATCGTATCCAATGTAGCCTGGTGGTGCTCCAAGAAGCCTTGCTACCGTGTGTTTCTCCATGTACTCTGACATGTCAATCCGTACCAAAGCATCCTCTGAATCAAACATAAATTCACTAAGGGCTTTGCACAATTCAGTTTTTCCAACACCAGTGGGACCAAGGAAGATAAAAGAAGCGATGGGTTTGTTGGGATCATTCAGGCCAGCACGCGAACGCTGGACTGCCTGAGTAATGGCATCCACGGCTTCATCTTGCCCAACGACTCTCTCTTTAATCTTCTCGCCCATGGTGAGAATGCGGTCGCGTTCGGTCTCAAGTAGCTTCTGCGGAGGAATTCCGGTCCAGATAGCCACAACATTGGCAATGTCGTCAGCCACAACTTCATCCCTCAACATCCGTTCACCTACTCCAACTCCTGCAGTCTCTGAAGAATCTTCCAACTTGGCCAACTCCTGCTGGAGCTGAGGAAGAGTGGAGTATTTCAATTCAGCAGCCTTGTTGAGGTCGAATTCTCGCTCGCACTTTTCAATTTCAAGTTCAACCGCCGCGATTCGTTCCTTCACTTCGTTGTATTGGTTGACACCACCCTTCTCCGCCTGCCACCTAGCATTCAAGTCTTCCTGCTCTCTCAGCAACATATCCAGCTCAGCATCCAGTTTGCCGAGTCGAGCTTCCTCAACTACAGTTACTGCTGATCCTTGGAAATCAGAGCTCAGGGACAACCTTTCCATTTCCAGCTGAATGATACGTCGGTCAAGCTCATCGAGGTGTGTCGGCTTACTAGTCAGCTCATTTTTGAGCTTTGCACATGCTTCATCGACGAGATCGATTGCTTTGTCTGGCAAAAAACGATCTGGGATGTATCGATGAGAGAGTTTGGCTGCCGCAAGAAGTGCTTCATCCTTGATTTTGACGCCATGATGGAGTTCATATCTCGGCTTCAATCCACGTAGAATACTGACAGTATCCTCAGGACTTGGCTGGTCGATCATCACCTGCTGGAATCGTCTCTCGAGTGCCTTATCCTTTTCGATGTACTTTCGGTATTCAGTGATTGTTGTTGCTCCGATGCAACGCAGCTGTCCTCTCGCAAGTGCTGGTTTGAGCAGATTGGAGGCATCCATGGAGCCTTGAGCAGCCTGCAAAGAATTTTTGAAATAAAATGAATCAAGAGGTGAGCGTTCGGTTCTGGAGAAAACAGTAACAATCAAAATACAAAAAATGTTGTCTAGTCTACTTACACCTGCTCCAACGACAGTGTGCATCTCGTCAATAAACAAGATAATTTCACCGTTACTCTTGGTCACTTCTTCCAAGACAGCCTTCAGGCGCTCTTCAAATTCACCCCTCATACTGGCTCCAGCAACCAAGGCACCCAAATCGAGGCCAATCAGTTTGCAATCCTTGAGACTATCAGGGACATCTCCAGACACCATTCGCTGAGCAATTCCTTCTGCAATGGCAGTCTTTCTGGTTTGTAATTGATTAAAAGGGAAGAAAATGACACAAATGAGTGATGACTTCATCGATGAGAGTCGGATGAACAGACTTCCCAGTAAATGGACAAGTACCAGAAAAGCAATTTAACTTACCCCACACCTGGATCACCAATCAAAACAGGATTGTTCTTGGTTCGCCGACTCAAGATCTGAATCGCACGCCTAATCTCATTATCTACCATTGATTCGCAAACAAGAAAGGTGAACGAATGAGTGATGACATCGTCCATGAGATTTCACCGGCCAAACCCAACATCAACAATTTTTACGCACCTCTCCCAATAACTGGGTCAAGCTTGCCATTCTTTGCCTGTTCGGTAAAGTCAATGCCATATTTGAGGAGTGCGTCGTACATGTTTTCTGCCGATCGCGAAATGACGCCACCGTTTTTCTCACGCAACGTCTTGACGGTTTTCATAATATCTTGATACTTCACACCCTGTTTGGCAACGGCATCCCTTGTAAACTGCGAATCTTCTTTAATGAGAGCCAATAAGAGACCTTCCGAAGAAACAAACGAGTCCTAAATACAACAAACATACAATAGTAATATACAAAAAATGATTAGAATAGGAAGAAAGTCTGCGAGCCACGGAAAACGAAAGCAAGAAAAAAACTGAAATATGCATGCATGTTGCTTACCCCCAAAACGCTTTGAATCGTACGAGCCGAATCCAATACTTTGGGCAAATCCCGTCCCAGTACTTTTTGGGAGTTGGTACCCGTAATCTTGGGTTGTTTGGACATGTGGGTTTCCAATTCACTTCGCAATGCGCCAACATCCACGCCAGATTGTTGCAAGACTTGGGTTGCCACTCGTTTGGCCGCTTCCGCATCTGCACCAGCATTATGTTTGGTAGGATTCAACAAGACATCGAGCATCAAGGGTGCTTCAATTTGACTGGACGAATAATAGTCGCCCGCTTGATTCAATGCTGCAATAACGGCCCACGCGGCTTCGGTGTACTTCATTTGATCAAAGTCTTCTGCTGACATTTTCAAGGCTGAGGAAGAAGCCATGCGGCCATTGCTAATCTTTCTGTTTGAAAGAATGGAATGGAGAGGAGACGAGTTCAACTCCACTGCCGTGGCGGGGGAAACTCCTCCATTTCTACCTACAGTCACAGGACGGGAGCCAACCAACGAGGGTTTGTTGACAAAAGCATCGACTCCACAGCTTCCATTGCTGTACATGGAGGTCGCTGCCAAACAAAACAATGCCATCACGGCCTTTCGATCCTTCAACGAAAGCATCATGGTGGTTACAGTTTTCGGTGAATTGTCAAGGAAATTCGAATCAACAGAAAATGGGAATCCAAGAAATTCAGTAGAATCAAAGTTGAATGGGAAAGAGAACAATTTTCCAGGAAATGGGATTGCTGTCTTCGTTTGTTGCTGAAGAGGTCGCTGACTATTTTGACACTTTGTGATTGTTACTTTTGTATGATGTGCTTTTCTTTGTATTTGGAGCAAAATGAGCAATGCAAACCATCAGTCAGCCGAAGGATTCATTTCAAATGAGTGGAGTTCCTTTTGGAAAATCTCGTTGATATTCGTCTTGGGACTGACATAATCGTTCAATTTAGTACCGTGTCTACGTGAAAATACTCAGTTCGGGATTGAATCGCTACGTGTCATTTCAAAAAGCCATAGTTCGATTTAGCATTGACAAGTGAGATACACGAGCGGGAGCAAAGATATCAAATTGAATGACCGCTATATAAGAAAAAGAAGCTTGGTCGTTGTACTTCCCCGTGGAACCTGCGTCAGCCCTTCCTCCTTTTGACCATGACCCACCCGGCCCAATCATCATCATTCGTGGGAATTTATCGATCACAAAAGATGCTTTTCGAACATTTTCTGTGGTGAGATGGCTGCATTTCTTCCTGTTAGTTTTTTGGATAGTTAGCTAGCCAGCAGTAGCACCTCCACTTGACAGGTGTAGCTAATGCAGTGCTGCACATGTAGCTTGCTACTAGAACCCTGCTAGACACAAAGCTACAGCAGAAGCACTTGTAGCTGCTGGTTGGCTATTGTCCACTTGAAAATGGCCAAGAGAAAAGCACAGGAATCACAGTGGATGTGTGATTGGCAACAACAAGTTGAAAATTAATGTTATCACAACAATTCAAAAAACATTTAAAAAATGATGTTCTGCTGTGAGCTGTAGAATGTCCAAAAAATATGAAAAATGTGAGAGGCACATGCTTATGAATGACGTTAGATTGCTTCCTTGAACAATTGCAAGATTTCGATTCTTTCAGAGTGAAGCATTTGAGCAAACACAGAGCCCAACAAACCTCTCATTTGTAAATGCAACTTTGAAATAGGCCAATGCAGCACAAAGATTGTCCTCTTTTACTAACAAATGCTTAATCTTAAAGAAGTTTTTGATTGCTCTTGCTGAGCCGCTTGTCAATGCAATTGCAACAGCTACTCACTTTGATGGTTCACATTAGAATGCAATTGATCATGTGGTTTAGTTATGCTTTAGGCTCGATGACAATGCTTTCATCTTGCCAATACAACAGTTCTCTTGTCAATAGGAACAGAATATTCCATCAGCACTAAAGATGTGTTTTGATGCATCTTTGTTGTAAACACAGTTAGCTGTGTCCAGTTTTTTGCAGTTCCTTAAAATGGAACAATTGTCACTTCCAATGTTTCCATAGATATGTAAAGCAGACCACCCCCAGCACTGGAACCTGCTGCAACCCTACTGGCACTTCGTTTGACATTTTGATTTAATGCGCAAGGCCACCCATGTGTAAATCGGTTAATAAATAATCGGTTCATAAGTTATGATCTCTTCTACAAAAGGACTGTAAAGAAATCAGTTCATTAAAAGGACCATAATTGTGAACCGTTTGGCAAAACTTAGATGGTAAACAAAAGGTTCATAAGAAATCGGTTCATAAATCTACTAG
>ENA-ORBV01014795-ORBV01014795.1-microbial-mat-metagenome-genome-assembly--contig:-NODE-14795-length-11601-cov-3.581482_pt1 | contig 11601 bp, 13 predicted proteins | sample MGYA00237777_ERZ505514 | MGnify/ENA primary metagenome ERZ505514 (study PRJEB26160, sample SAMN06269048) | microbial mat metagenome | isolation source: Oligotrophic lake microbial mat | place...
GTACGCCGCCGAGGTCATCGACAGCGTCGCCTCGCAGTGGGGGCCGACGCTACGCTACGTCGACGATGTCTTCGTGCTCTGCCGGGACGAAGCCCACGCCAAGCGCGTACTTGAGGCCATCGCGAAGGCGGCGGCCCCTATGGGCCTGCGCATCGCCGAGCAGAAGACCCAGATCGTCGACCTTCGCGCCAGTACCCGGGCGCTAACCTACCTCGGCGTCGATCTCGACGTCGATCTCGACGTCGACGCCGACGGCAACCTCCACCACCGCCTCCACCACCGCCTCCGCGACGCATCCATCGTCAAGCTGTGGTACAACCTCGGCAGCGTCGCCCATGGGGCCTCGACGACGTCGACGCCCGCGGATATGCTCCTCCTCCAGATCCAGCGCCGCCACCAGATCTGGCTGGGCTGGGTGTACGCCTTCGGCGCCGCGGAGTGGTCGGCAGAGCAAGTCGTCGCGGTGCAGCGCGTCATCGACGGGTTCCCCTTCGGCGGCGATCGGCTGCGCGAACACTTCGCCAAGGCGTGGCGGCAGACCTACGGCGGCTCGGTGGAGAGCCGTGGCGAGGCGGCGGCGCGGTACGTCCGCATCTTCGCCATGAACGGGATCACCGCCAGGATCGACCACGACGGCTTCATCGACATCGCTGCCCCAGACATCGCTAAGATGCGTGTTAAGGCCGACGCCGTCTTTGCGCAGACCGAGCCGATGTCGCTGCGCTGGTACGCCAATCATGGCGGCGCCGTGGTCCCCCAGGAGACGTCTCAGCGGATCGACATCCGCGCGCCCTCGCTGTGCGACCGGCTGAACACCAACGACTTCGGCGACACCTACGGCGACGCACTTCCCGGCCTGCCCGGCGAAGTCGCCGTCACGCTGGGGCGCAATGCACGCGGCGACGGCGTCCTACCCGGAGTCATCGCCATGTAGGCTGAACGCCATCCTCGTCTTCGGGTCTTCTCTCCCTCTTTGACAACATCACAGAAGCAGATCATTTCAAGGCAACTACCACGCATCTAGCCCGCTGCGTCAACTCATCCACTGTGAGGCGGTGAGGACGTGGTAGTTGCCAACTCGGTGGTCGATGTGCTCGACGTCGTCGACGACGCTGAAGCGCCGTCAAGGTTCACTACGCGAACCTTGACGGCGCCAAAGCTAGTCGCCGCCGCACAGCATACCGATCCCGCGTCGTCGATGTCGACGGCGGCGACTTCAGACAGGAGAACTCCGCAGAGGAGCCCCCCGACGAAGGCGACGCCGACGCCAAGCCCTCCGGCTAGACGACACGCGTCAGGACCAGGACACCCCCGGTCCCGCCCACCGAGCCCCGTGCGCAGGCCCTTCCCGACAATGCCTCTAAGGCAAGTCGGCGCCGCGCGCGGCGCCAATCGAGACCCCAGGCGCTTCGGCACCTGGGCTCCCACTACCGGTGGATCGCCGCATCTCGGCGACAGTTGACCTCTTGCTGCATCAGCAGCCGTACCAGCACGTTACTGGACTTATTCATGACATGATCTGCGGCGTCGAACTCGCACCTGCTGGTTTACCACCCAGGTGCGCACGGGATGTTCTGGGATGGCATCAACAAGCTGCACCACCTGTCGGATTCTGATCTGGGCACCGCAATCGCCGTGTCCTTAAGGGACTGCTGAATAAATGCTATGCCAGGGCGTATAATACATGACAGGGATCTACCTGTCCGGGGATTGCGTCGCCATCGACGTCGCCTCGTTCCGCCCGCATCACCACGCGCAGCCGCCTCCAACCGAGGCGGCTGCTTCCATTCCGGAGGTCTTCCATGTCCATGCCAAACTTCAGCGACCGCGAAACCCCGCTCTCGCAATCCGCTCCACTCAGCTACGCCGAGGCCAGCGGCGCGATGTCCGTAGCCACGGGCTTCGCGCCGACCCGGCGTCACCAGGTCCCCGCGGATTGGCCGTCGCCGATCCTGCGGTTCCTCGACACCAGCAACCCACGTCCGCAGGTGTCCTCGCGGCTGCCCTCGGCTAGGCGTGGCGCCTCTCGTCCGCCGCTGTCGGCGGCGTAAACCAGATCCGCATCCCGGCTTTCCCGGCTTGCATGGCAAGCCGGGAAACGTTGTGCAGCACGACATATAGTCTTGCACACACAGGCTGGGCGGCGCTAAACTATTCAATGCGCCCTCGAGATCCCAAGAAGCAGGCCCTCACGGTGCGGCTCGACGCCGCCCTGGTCGACCGCCTGCGCACGTTCTGTCGCGATCAGGCGGGGAAGCCGTTCTACGCCTCGGTCAACGGCATCGTCGCCGAAGCCCTGGGCCGCGAACTCGACCGCCTCGATGCCGTCCTCGACGACTCCGACCCCCCTGATCGCCACTCCGGCCATCGCGGCACGAGCCCGCCAAGGATCATCAACGCCCACTGACATCAGTCCGCATCAACCTCCAGCAAAGGGGAAAGCCATGTCGAAGATACTTGCCCTGCTCCTCCTCGTCGCCTGCGTGCTCTGGTTGCCAACGACGGCCATCGCCGCAAGCGAAACCGACATCAAGCCCCTGCCGTTCGTCAAGCCCTGGCCGAAAAACGCTCTCTCACAACGCAAGGACAAGGACGACCCCACCCCAATGCAATGGAGGATGGCATCACAGTCGGTGAGGTTCAGGCCGCTGGGACGGGGGGAGGCGAAGATTGTCTTGGGTCTCGGCATCGCCTACGGAATCGGTGCTCTCATTGAGGAGAACCCGGGCTGGAGTGCGATATTGGCGTTCCTCGCTGTCGGATGTGGCGTCGCATGGATAGGAGCGAAGCTCAACGAACCGAACAACGCAGGGCCAGCACTGGCGACTTCGTCGATCGCCACCGGCGTTCCTGAAACGCCGCCACCAACGCCAGCATCGATCGAACTGACAAAAGAGTGGTTTGTTGAAAGGCCTATGGGCCGCGAAGGCCCCTGCTCGGTGACCGAGATCCGCGCGCGGTTGTCCAATGGCACAATTACATCGAAAACCATAGTCGTCAGTTTCGATGGAACACGCAGGCTAAATGTTGCGATCTTGATCGAATCTCTGCGATCATAACTGCGGCACCGACCAACCTCTATCTGCCACCACGAATACAGTGAGACGACCATGGAATGGTTCATCGAACGTCCGACAGGCCGAGAAGGCCCCTACATGGCAACCGAGATCACGGCGCGGTTGTCCGCTGGCCTCATCGCCCCGGACACCGCCGTGATCAGCACCAAGGGTGAACTGCGACTGACCGCCGGAGCACTGGTGGCAGCATCTACAACACCAGCGGACCCACCATCAATACGGAGGGGCGATAACCCGGACTGGCGATCGGCTTGGCCAAGTGCTCGACCAGAGGCCGTAGCGCAGCCCGCCGTCACGACCGTCTCGCCATCGGCAAGAATACCTAGCGCAGGCACAGCGGCTTCAGGACCGCCCTTGGGCAATGCCGTCCAGGCTCCAACTCCGGCAACCTCTACCCTGCCGCCGCCAATGGCACAGACTGTTGAATCATCGGCTTCGGCGCTGCTTCAGGGCACTGCTGCTATACCCTCTGCTTCTGTCGCGAACATCCCGTCGTCGCCAACTGGACCGCCAGTGCCGAAGACCGCGTGGATGTCGACGATCACTCCCTTCGAGTGGTCGCTCGGAGCCGTAATCGTGTTGGCCTATGTTGCACCGTCTCTGCCTCTGCCCGTGGCTGTCACTATTGTTCCCGTCGTTGCAGGCTTCATCTTGATCGCCATTGACGTCTTCCGCCAGCGCATCGGCGGCCTCGCCTTATCCAAGGCCCCACTGTCCAAGTTGGAGCGGTGGGCGCCTTCGACATGGATCGTATCCACAGGTGTTCTCTGGGGCCTCTATGCCCCGGTCTACCTCTTCAAGCGCCGCCGACTGATCGCCTGTGTTGCGGACCTCAATCGCTGCGGAAGCTACCCCAACCAGCATCAGAAGAAGTTTCATGACACCCAACTCGGGGTATCTGGTGCCGAGCAAAAGGTTGCGCATCAGCGGCAAACAAACCAGGACTTCTGGATCCAGATAGCCTGCCTCGTGGTATTTCTTGCCGCCGTCACGCTGTATTCCGTAAACAGCCGACCCGCCCTTACCCCAGACAATGTCATTGTGCCTGTACTCCACAAGATAGCCGCACAAATCGACGATAACGCTAGTCCTGCGGATGTCGTCAGCCGATTACACTCTATTGATGTCTCTGACTGCCCGTCTGACTTCAGAAAGTCCTTTAGCGAATACATCGTTGCATGGGTGTTAATCGCACAATTCGCGGAAGGCAGAAAGACAGTGGAAGAAGGCAACGGTGCAGCTGATGCAAAAGAATTCGCATTAATGGTCAACGACTTTGCCGTGAAGAGTGCGATTGAGCGCAGAAAGGACGCCCAATCAAAGATGTTGGCTATCGCTGCTTCCCATGGTGTCAGTTTCAAATGAGGTTCGTGGATATTCTGGCCGGGCTGTTTCTCGCCACGGCGATGATCAGTGCCGAACCCATCGTTGGCGTCACCGCCATCGTCTACTTCTCCCCGAACGGTGGCTGTACCGAAACCATCGTCGCCGCCCTCGATGAGGCGAAGCAGACTGTGCGCGTCCAGGCCTACAGCTTCACTGCGCCACCGATCGTCAAGGCGCTCGCCGCCGCCAAGGGTCGAGGCGTCGATGTCCGCGTGATCTTGGACAAGTCACAACGCACCGAGCGCTACAGCGGCGCCGACTTCATAGCGCATGCAGGCATCCCAGTGCTGATCGACGAGAAGCCAGCCATCGCACACAGCAAGGTCATCGTGATCGACGGCGTCACCGTCATCACCGGCAGCTTCAACTTCACTACGTCAGCCGAATCTCGGAACGTCGAAAACCTCCTCGTCCTCCGATCGGCAGATCTCGCCGCCTTGTACACCGCGAACTGGCAGGCCCGGGCAGCGGTGTCGGTCGCCTTCGTGCCCAAGGATCAGCGACCGATGCCCTGACCTCAGCCGTCATTTTCACTGACTACACCACCACGCCCGCCGGCATCCCCGGCGGGCTTTTTCGTTTGAGGATCCTCGACATGTCCACCTCCACCCACCCCTAGCGCCGCAGCCATGGCCACCGTTCACCGGCGTCGCCGGCGCGGACCACGGCTCACCAGATCGCCACGCGGCACGCGCCCCCAGCCGCGCAGCCGTGCCGTCGCCGACCATCACCACCGCGGCGTCGTCACCAATCTGACCGTCGGCAAGACCGCTACGCTGGTCATTCGTTTTACCCGGGGCATCGGCGAGGCCATCACTGGCGCGGTCGCCATCGGTCCCGAACTCAGCGGCAGCGGTCCGCTGCGTGGCACGATCACCGGTACAACGATCGTCTTTGCGACCGTCGGCGAGCTATGCTCGATTGCGTGGTCGGGAGCCATCGGCGAGCAGCACATCGCCGGCGTCTACACGGTCACCGCGCCTGTGCTGCCCATCGCCGACCAGATCGGCGTCTGGGCCGTCGCCCGGTAGTCCAAATCCATCACCCCGCAGCCCGCCGCCGGTCGAACGTCTCGACTGGTGCGTGGGCTGCTGCACATCCTAGGAGTCCATCATGTCCGCCAAGGTCATCACCACCGTCAGTAAGAAGATCCCCATCGTCGGCCTGGACTTTTCCAGTGTGTCGGCGTCCTGCACCGTTGAAGCCGAGATCGTCGACCTCGCCCAGGTCGCCGAGCAGGTCCGTGCGTTATACGCCCAGGCCGAAGCCGCCGTCGATGAGCAGCTCAGGCTCGCCGCCCCGGCGGCGCCCAACGTGCTGGTCACACCGCCGTCTGCGGCACCAACCAGTCAGCCCCGGCAGGCCTCGCAGCCGTATCGGCCCGCTCAGCAGCGTCGTGCCCCCGCGCCGATCACCGACAGCCAGCTCCGCTTCCTCGACCGGTTGATCGCCCAGACCGGCACGTCGCTGCCGGCGATCCTGGAGCATCACCACGTCGGCAACCTCCGCGACATCTCCTGCAAGGATGCCGCTGGGCTCATCGATGAACTGAAAGCCAGGGTGCCGGCGTGACCACGGCAACCATCGACCACCTCAGCCACAGCCAGGTGCAGTCCTTCACCGGCTGCCCCAGGAAGTGGCACTACGACAAGGTCGAGCATGTCCCTCGCGAGCGGGTCGGCTCTGCCCTGATCTTCGGCATCGCCGTCCACGACACCCTGGCCCGGGTCAACGAAAGCGCGCTCAATAGCGAGCACATCGACGCCTCAGCCGCCTTTGTCTCGACCTGGAAATTGACCATCGCCGAAGCCGGCGCCCCAGTCCACTTCGGCAAGGACGACGCTGACGATCTGCTCGCCAAGGGACGCGGTCTCGTCGCCGCATATACGCCGCCGCCCGGGATCATCGGCGTCGAGCAGCCCTTCACCGTCGAGCTCGATCCGGACCTGCCACCCGTCGAGGGTCGCATCGACCTGATCCGGCGAACCGAGACCGGCGACCTCGCCATCGCCGACCTCAAGACCGCAGCCAGTCGTGTGCTCACCGACACCCATGCCGTCGAGGCACAACTGGCGTTGTACGACGTCGCCTATCCGGCGACGAAGCACGAAGTCGTCGTCCTGGGCAAGCTGAAGTCGCCGACGGTGACGATCCAGTCGATTACCCCATGGCCGAAGCCGCAGTTGGTCCGGCACTACAGAGAGATCCACGTCGCCATGGCCGCTGGGGTCAGGTACGCGGTCCGGGGCTGGGCCTGCGAGGGCTGCTCGTTCGCTGACCGTTGCCGGAAGGAGGGCTGACCATGTCCGACCGCACCTATGCCCGATTCACTATCCCGCTCTCGATCCTCGCCAACGCGGCCATGACCGAGGCCGTCAGCTCCGCCTTCGGCATCCCGCTGCCGGCGTTTCAGCGCGTCGTGCTGTTCGATCCGGTGCCCGACGACGCCGCCGGCCACGACAGCTTCGCCGTCCGCCGCGTCGTCGGTCAGCCCTGCCTGGTCTATGAGGAGGAGGACTGCAACTACGGCGGCGCCTCCATTGAGGACGACCTGTGCGCCGCCCATGTCCCCTTCATCCAGGTCAACGGCGCCGGTAACGAATACGGGCCGACCTCGACCGTGTACGACGGTGAGACCTCAGAGGTGATCCGCCTGGACCATCTCCTCGAACCGATCGCCGGCATCGGCGTGCGTGACGGCACGGTCATCGCCGACCCCGGGGAGCTGGCCGACTTGGAGCGGTACCACCGCCTCCGGCAGGCCGTGCTGCTCTTCCCCGCACTGGTAGGGAGCTCGGGCTGAACCGGTCAGTGACGGTTTCTCGGTGACAACGGTCTGGTGCCGATCTGGTAGTGACCGATCTGTGTCCAGGCAAAGAGGACGTCCTCCTGCTGGACGCCGTCGCCGATGTTGTGCACGACGCGTGGCCGTCCCTGGCCGTCGGGGACGACCACGCCGATGTGGGTCAGCCCACGACCGAGATCCCAGGCGACGACGTCGCCGGCAACGTAGTCCTGCGGCGTAGTGGTGATCGGCTGCGTCCAGCCCTGCCGATCGAACCACGTCATCAGGTTGAGCACCCGACGGTGATCGATGTTGGCGTCGGGTCTGCGCATCCCCCAGCGCGTTGGATATATGGCCATGTGGGCGGTCATGTCGTCATGGACGGCGACTTGGAGATCCCAGCCCACCCGCCGGAACGCTCGCACCACCACATCGCTGCAGACGCCACGGTCGGCCGACACATCCCCGCCTGGGTAGGCCAGACGCACATAGGCTGGGTCGTAGAGACGGGTCACCCCGATCTGCCCCGCGGCCGCCGCCGCGAGCTGCTGTCGGACATCGTGCTGCTGGTGCGGTGTCTGGACGGGCGGTCGTGGTTCGACCGCAGTCACAATCGCTGAGCGTGGCGCAAACCAGGCCGTGATCCGGTCTCGACCGAGCCAGACCAAACCGCCGCCGACGACGCAGACCGTCACCGCACTCCAGAGCCACCAATGCCGCTTGCCGCCTACCATGCCGGCATGCTGGGGTGGATCGCTATGTCGCAACCAATCCACCCAGACCCCGGCCCATGCGCCGAGGTCGTTTCGTGAAGGAACATCCCCATGCCCAAGACCAAGCGCTACCCCTGGCCTGCGTCAGCCTTGACCGATCCCGAGTTGATGAACCAGCTCCACCAGGTCAGCATCGCGACCAAAAAGCCGATTACGAAGTTGATCCGTGAAGCAACTGATCGGCTCGTCGCCGAGCTTCGCGACAAGATGGATGACCCGACTTCGCTACGCGGAGCGGCCTGACCTTTCGCCACACGCAGGACGACGAGCACCGCAGCCCGGGCTCGCGCTGAACCAGTTCGCTGGTCGGCAAGGTCCTGCACCTTCCAACGAGATCACCAACATGTCCGACCTCACCGACTTCATCGCCCAACACCGCATATCCGCCAAGAAGTCCACCGCCGACATCTGTTCCCGGTGGGCCTCCCGCGTCGTCGCTCGCAATCTGCACACCCGGGGTCGCGCCGGCGCCGACACCTACATGCGCGACTACGGCAAGGGCATCAGCACCGCCAAGGTTGTCGCCCTCGCCTTCCAGGCCGAGGTCGAGGGCTGCGACGACGTCGCCCTAGGCTTCTGGGTCAAGGCGTTCGAGTTGGCAACTGGCTCGGCTCCGACTGAGGTGCCTGCCATCACCGCGCCGTCGGCCCCCCGCGTCCGGCCCGTGCTGTTTCCCGATCTACCCCCGCACCTCCAACCCGGCGCCATCGCCACCATGCAGCCGGTCGACGCCTCTCGCACCCGTGAGGACTACATCGTCGATCCGGCTTACATCGGTCAGCCGAAGCGCGACGGCAGCCGCATCGTCGTGTTCGCCACGCTGACGGCGGTCGTCTACCAGAGCCGGTCCACCAATCTGCTCGTCACGCCCAGCGTCTCGTTCGATGGGGCGTTCCGCCGCGCCGCCGAGGCGCGCCGGCCGTTCGTTCTCGACTGTGAACTGGTCTTCCTGGACCGCTCCGGAGGCGAGCACCGCACCGGCTCTCAGGCAGCCCAGGCCAACACCACCAACGGCTGCCCCGATGCGACGGTCCTCTGCCGGATCTGCGTTTTCAAGGCGCTGTACGCCAACGGCCGGGATCTCACCAGAGAGAGCGAGGACGCCCGCATCATCGCGGCCAGTCCCATCGTCAGCATCGCGCAGGGCATCTTGATCAAGGCCGGTGTTCGGGACTACGACATCGAGCAGGTCCCCACAGCCGTCACTGCCGTCCAGAAGCGGGCACTGGTGGCCAAGCAGCAGGCTGAAGGCCGCGAGGGCGAGGTCTGGGTCCGCCGGGACACTGCCTACCTTGGCGGCAAGGTCGCTGGCGAGGTCATGGTTCGGACCAAGTACCTCGCCGAGACCGAGGTCGTCATCACCTGTCTGACCCCGACGACGGTGCCCGGTCGTCCCTTCGGCGCCATCGAGGTCGGTGCCCTGTACCCAGACGGCTCGCTCCGTCCGGTGGGCCGCGTCGGCACCGGATTCGATGGTGTGGATGCCCGCGAGATCGCCGCGCTCGTCGCCCGGCATCCCGAGGGCATTCGCATCCTGGTCCGGCATCAGGGCAGGACCGAGAACGGGATGCTCTGGCATGCCCGGTTCCTGCGCGTCATCGGGCCCGTTGGCATGGTCGCGTAGTCGTCGCCATGCACCGGCCCAGAACCCCGTGGCCGTGGACCCGTGCCCTGCCGGCGAATCTCTCCGCCGAGCAGGTCCGCGACCTACACGCCTTGTCGAAGTCATCTGGTCGAACGATCCGCCGGATCGTGACCACCGCTGTCATCACCGCCTTGGACGACGCCCGCGAGGGCGAGTCCCGGGCGGCCTGAACCCCGTGGAACCCATCATGCTCTCCTTCTCTATCCCCCGCATCACCGCTGACCGCATCGCCCGCCTCGGGCTGGCATGCGACACCAGCACGCCCTCTGGCACCCTGAACCACATCGGCATCCGCGCCACGACCAGTGCGGTCCGGTTCTCCGCCACCAACGGTCGCATCCTGGCCAGCCTGCTGGTCCCCGTTGACGACATCGAGGGCACTCCCGGCGATCTGATCCTGGATCGCGAGCAGTTCACCGCCGCACTCAAGGCCACCGCCAAGGTGGCAGGCGGCAGGATCCAGGTCCGCATCGACGACCAGGAGGCCCGCCTGACCAACGGCACCGCTGCCGCCGTTGTCCGGCGGGTCAGTGGCACCTACCCCAACGTCGACCACGTCTGGACCCGGCCCAGTGGCAGGCGCTGGGTGCCGACGATGTCCTGCCTGGACCCCAACCTCGTCGGCATCGCCCAGAAGGTCAGCGGCAACAAGGCGGCGCTGCTGTTCGCTTCGCCGATGGAACCCGGTGCTCGCCTGGAACGCCTGTGGGCTGTGCCCGGTGCCGCACTCGACGAGACCGTTTGCTTGACCGATCTCCGCGCCGCCATCACCGCCCCGGCGTACTGGGCTGACCACGAACTCGCGTTCCTCGTCATGCCGATCACCCGCGGTGACGCCGAACGCCAACTCGACTTCAGCCAGCACGCCCTGGCCCTGCCCCAGCTCGTCGCTGCGGCAGCCTGACTCCTCAACTTGACGGACCATCCATGCAACTCTTCTCAGACATCCTGCCCGCCCCGCCGATGCCGGTGCCCCTGAGCACCGTCGTCGATCAGGTCGCCCGTTCGATCACTACGAGCCATCACCCTGAGGCCGCCAAGGCCAGCCTGCCGAACCAGCTGCCCACCAGTCGCCTCGGGCTGCCGGCGCCCCGTCAGAACCCCTGGCAGCGCCTCGGGCGTTCGTTCCAGCCCACCAGCGACGCCACCGAAGCCCTGCAGCGGAGCGGGCTTGATTGGGCGGTCGAGAAGGTGGGTCTGCGCACCGCCGATCTTGGCCCGATCTCCAACCACGTCGCGATCCGCCGCACCGATACCGGGCGCGTGCTCGGCATCGTCGGCGTCGACTATGAACCGCTCCAGAACGCGGATGCCTTCGCGTTCTTCCGGGATCTCGCCGGTGAAGCCCGCATCAGCTTCGAGACCGCCGGCGCCTTCGAGCATGGGGCGATCACCTGGGTGCAGGCCCGGCTGCCTGACCTCGGCATCCGCATCGGGGATGACGTGAGCGAAAGCTACTTGTTCATCAGCAACGGTCACGTCGGCAACAAGACCCTCACGATCGCGCCGACGACCATCCGGATCATCTGCAAGAACTCGCTCCGGATGGCCGAAGCCCAAGGCCAGGATGCACGTCAGCGGCGGCACAGCCTGGAGGCAGGCTTCACGGTGCGCCACACCCGCGGAATGAAAGAAGCGCTGGCCGACATCCAGCAGGCCTACGCCAGGACGGTGCGCAGCCATGCCGCCACCACCCAGGCCTACCAGCACCTGGCCAGCAAGCCGCTGACGACCCCGATGGCCGACGACTTCCTCCGCCGGGTGTTCGAGGCCGGCATCGGCCCCGATGAATCGGACCGCGCGAAGACGATCCGACTCAATCGTCGCCAGCGCATCGATGCGATCTTGGCCAGCCCCACCAGCCTGGTGAAGGGGACCCGGGACACCGCCTTCAGCCTCTTCCAGGCAGCGGTGGAATACGTTGACCACGATCGT
>ENA-ORBV01014796-ORBV01014796.1-microbial-mat-metagenome-genome-assembly--contig:-NODE-14796-length-11601-cov-3.439257_pt1 | contig 11601 bp, 10 predicted proteins | sample MGYA00237777_ERZ505514 | MGnify/ENA primary metagenome ERZ505514 (study PRJEB26160, sample SAMN06269048) | microbial mat metagenome | isolation source: Oligotrophic lake microbial mat | place...
GCCCTGAACGCTCACATCCGGGCCAAGAACGACGAGGTCATCACGGCGATCGCCGATACCGGCGGCCTCATTGGCGTGTGCTGCATCGGCCACTTCCTCGGCGGGAACAATGACATCGTCGCATTTCTCGATCACCTCGACTATCTCGTGAAACGCTTCGGCGCCGATCACGTCGGCATCGGCACCGACACCGGCTACGCCTCCCGGCTGAAGCCAAGCGACGTGAAACTTCCCGCCCGGCCGTTGCAGCGCGTCCGCTGGGAGGCCCTCTGGCCGCCCGGCTCCCTCGGCGGAGTCGCCAAAGATCCTCGCGCCGCCGCCTCCCTGGCGTGGACGAACTGGCCGCTGTTCACCGTCGGCCTGGTCCAGCGTGGCCACAGCGATGCGACGATTCAAAAAATTCTCGGCACAAACATGCTTCGCGTGCTCAAGGCGAACGAGTCGTGAGCATCAGCCAGCGATGCAGCCCGTCGCGGGCCGGCGGCGATGGAAGAGAAACCACGTTCTCCGCCGTTTTCAGTAGGTATGAGTGTGGGAGCGCGGCGGACGGCTCAGGAGGCCCTTCCGTCGTTTGGATTCTCGAACGGGTGCTCGACTCGGCGGGTTCGCGCGCCAGCTTTTGCCCGGCCGCCGGCTCATGAGACCCCGCCGGGCGAAGGCGCCGCTGGCGGCGGTTCGCGCGTAATGCTCACAACCACGCAGGAAGTTCTGGAAGAAGCCGCCTGAACCCGTATCACCCTAAACCGCAGTTGAACCACTGATTTTCACTGATGACCACTAATGCCAGCAGAGTTGTGCGATGGATGCCGTTCACCCGGCAGGTGAACAGAGAGTTCTATGCCATCGGTCTGGATCTATTCGATCAGTGTTTATTAGTGCTCATCAGTGGTTACTTCTTCTGCGGAATTTGGGATCACCGAGGTCGCTCCTTCCGTTCCTGCCCTGCTCGCTCCACCCGACAAGTACGTCCCGACTCGGATCAAAACGCACTTCGCGTCCCAGCTCAGAGCGCGTTCCGCCCTCGCTCGCAACCTGCCGCGTGAGCTCACGCCTCTCACCTTGCTTCACTCCGTGACCACGTTCCCCTCGAGAATTCTCATCACCGGCGGCGCCGGCTTCCTTGGCCTTCGCCTCGCCCACGCCCTGCTGGCAGGCACTCACCCGGTGACGGATCTGCTGTTGGTTGATCAAAGCTTCGACGCCGCCCGGCTGCCGCCGGATCCCCGCGTGCGCACCTTGGCGGCAGACCTGGCGAGACCCGGAGAAGCGGAACGAGTTCTTGCCGGCAATTTCGATGCGATCGTCCACCTCGCGGCGGTGGTCAGCTCCGCGGCCGAGGCCGATTTTGACCTCGGGTGGCGGGTAAACTGGGCGGCGACTCATCTCCTGCTGGAAGCCGCCCGCGCCCGCGGCAATCGGCCCCGCTTCGTGTTTTCCAGTTCGGTCGCCGTCTTCGGCGGCGAGCTGCCGGCCGTGGTGAACGAGTCGACCGCGCCGTATCCGTCTTCGTCCTACGGCGCGCAGAAGGCCGCCGCCGAACTGCTTGTAGCCGATTACAGCCGGCGCGGCTTTGTCGATGGTCGCGTTCTACGCCTGCCCACGGTCGCGGTGCGGCCCGGGCGCCCGAATCTCGCCGCCTCCTCGTTTGTGAGCAGCATCATCCGCGAGCCGCTGAACGGCGAGGCGGCCATTTGCCCGGTAGATCCCGGTCTTCGTCTCTGGATTTCTTCCCCTCCCACCACGATCGCGAACTTCCTGCACGCCTTGGAACTGCCGGCGGAAGCGCTCAACGGCCGGCCCGTGGTGAACCTGCCCGGGATCACAGTCACGGTCGCAGAAATGCTGGCCGCACTCGGTCGCGCCGCGGGACCAGAGGCAGTCGCCCGCGTGAGCTTTGTCCCCGATGAGGGAATCCAACGCATTGTCGCGTCCTGGCCCGCGGCCTTCGAGGCGTCCCGCGCCCAGGCGCTGGGATTTCTCCGCGATCGGGACATCGATGGAATTGTGCGCGCCCATGTCACTGACCGGCTAAGCCCAGTCTGAGCAGAAACCCCGCTGATCCCAACTTTGCCTGCGAATGAAAGCTGATTCCTCCCTTGCGCTGTCCGGTTTGTTGATCGCCGTTGTCCTGCTCGGCTTCCTCGTCACTCGCACGCGCGTACACGTCGTCATCGCGTTGCTAGTGGCGGCGACGATAGCGGGCCTCAGCGCGGCCATGCCGCCGGCGGAAATCATCGCGTCGATTAGCAAGGGATTCGGGTCAACCATGGCGGGAATCGGACTGGTTATCGGGCTGGGCGTCATGATGGGACGGATACTGGAAATTTCCGGAGCGGCGGAGCGCATTGCTTACAGCCTGGTGAAGTGGCTCGGCGAAAAACGAGAGGACTGGGCCTTGGCGGTCACGGGTTACATCGTGTCGATTCCCGTGTTCGTCGATTCCGCGTTTGTGATGCTGCACCCGCTGGCGAAGGCGCTCGCGGCGCGCGGCGGCCGTCCGATCATCACCCTCGGCATCGCCTTGGCGATCGGTGCTACCGCGACTCATCACTTGGTGCCCCCGACGCCGGGCCCGCTCGCGGCGGCGGGGATTTTCGGGGTGGATGTCGGGCAGATGGTGCTGCTCGGGATGGTCCTCGGAATCCCGTGTCTGCTGCCGGTCATTTTTTACGCGCGCTGGCTGGGGCGGCGCTTGCCGGCCGCGACGACGCCGCGCGCACCCGTCGACCTGATCGCAGCCGGCGAAGGGTTTCTCCGCGAAGCCGCCCGGAAGCCGCTGCCCGGCCTGGCGGTTTCCCTCATGCCCATCGTGGTGCCGATCCTGCTGATCATGTTGAAAACGCTCACGGACCTCTACGTAAAACGGTCCGGGGGCGCGGCGGAACTAGCCGCCCACCCGGTCATTCAAGGCATCGGTTTTTTTGGCACGCCCATGATCGCGCTGGCCGTTGCGTTGCTGCTGGCCGTTTACCTGCTGGTACCCCGGATGCCTCGCCCGGAAGTCCTGGAGCGCATGGAGGAAGGTCTCGCCTCGGCCGGTATCATACTTTTGGTGACGGGCGCGGGAGGAGCGTTGGGTGGAGTACTGCGCGACTCCGGCACCGCCGACCTGGTGGCCCGCAAGATTGCGGCGTGGCCCATGCCGCCGGTGCTGCTGCCTTTTTTCGTGGCGACGTTCGTCCGCTTTGTGCAGGGCAGCGGCACGGTGGCCATTATCACCGCCGCCTCGATCACTGCTCCCATCCTGACCGCGATTCCGGGAGTAAACCTTTTGTTCGCTGCCCAAGCCGCCGCGATGGGCTCCATGTTCTTCAGTTACTTCAACGATAGCATGTTTTGGGTCGTCTGCCGTCTCATGGGCGTCCGCGACGTAAAACACCAGATCCTGGTCTGGTCAGTTCCCACCACGATTGCGTGGGCCATTGCGCTGCTGGAACTCAGCCTGTTGGCCGCGTTTTGGCCGTAACCGGCAACCTTGCCCACCTTGCCCCCGCTCGGGTGTCGAAATAATCGCTCTTCCCGTAGCCGCCAGAAACGTTCAACCTCCCAGCGATGAAACCCCGTTCCTTTATTTATAGCCTGATTTTTCTTGTCGCGGCCGTCGTCGGCTGCTCCGCGGCCGAGCCGAAGCTCAAGCCGATCTTCAATGGTAAGGACCTTTCCGGCTGGAAAGCCGAAAGTTCGACGGAGTTCTGGCGCGTCGAGAACGGCGTGCTCGTCGGAGAAAACAACGCGGCCAAGACGGGCAATTACCTCTGGTCGGAAAAAGAATACACCGACTTCGTGATCGAGTTCGATGTCCGTTGGAAAGGCTACACCGACACGGGTCTGGAGATGCGGAAACCCAAAATCCAGTTGCAGCTTGGAATCTCGGGCAGCTTGAAAGTCGACATGTCAGGTTCGTTCTACACGGGCGGAAAACCGGCCTATCCTGAGGCGGGTCAGGCCAAGCTGGCGGCAAAACTTATGAAGCCTGAAGGCGAGTGGAACACCTTTCGCATCCAAGCGAAGGGCAATACCTTCACCTGCTGGATCAATGGGGTGAAAGCGTCGGACTACACGGACCCAAAGTTCTCGGGTGCGGCGCCAATCGGCCTGCAGATTCACCCGAAAGTCGCGATGAAGGCCGAGTATCGGAATATCAAGTTGGCCGAGCTTTGAGATCCGGCAATTTCACTTAGACGATTACGCCGGCTGGAAAGGGAACCATTTGACCGGGGGATCGGACCCTGGGACCGCGGACGCCCTCGTCCGCATCCTTTTTTCGGCGACGGTTGGATGAGTATGAGTTGATTGTCGATCGGCCCTACCCGTTCGGATGCGGCCGAGGGCGGCCGCGGTCCCATCGATCTTCAAGCCCGCCATTTGGCCGGGTCGATCGGCCCCTGGGACCGCGGGCGCCCTCGTCCGCATCTTTTTTCGGCAACGGTCGGATGAGTGTGAGTTGATGGTTGATCGGCCCTGCCCGTTCCCGATGCGGCCGGGGGCGGCCGCGGTCCTTCCGTGGCACCTGACGGGAAACTCCCTGATTCTCCGACCTGGAGGCGTCTGCTACCGTCACTACATAATATGTATCACCACATCAAAAAACTCATGTACACCGTGAACGTCGGGCAAGCCGATCCACGTTTCGGTAACATGCTGCTGGAGCAGTTCGGGGGCGCAAACGGGGAGCTTGCGGCCGCTATGCAATATACCATTCAGGGCCTCAACTGCACCGATCTCGAGCGCAAGGACCTGCTGATGGACATCGGCACGGAAGAGCTCAGCCACCTTGAAATCATCGGAACGCTCGCGCGCATGCACCTTAAACCGATGAAAAAAGCGCGTGATGCCGCGGAGGCGGACCCATTGATTGCGATCGCTGGAGGAGGCGGCGTTGCCCTGCACAACTCACAAGGCAACCCATGGACCGCAGATTATTTAAAGATAACCGGTGAGCTGGACGTGGATCTTCGCAGCAACATCGCGGCTGAAGCTCGGGCGAAGATCGTTTACGAGCGCCTCATCAATTTTTGCGACGATCCGGGCAGCGTCGACGCCCTGCAATTTCTCATGACCCGTGAGATCACCCATCTCCGCGCGTTTATGGCCGCACTCGACAGCATGGGCAAAGACCCTCTGTCCATCGGTCAGATTCCACCGACTCCCGGAATCGTGGACCAATTCTTCAATGACTCGACCGGCCAGGGCGACGACGGGGAGATCGACGCGCGTGGTCCGTGGAATAACGGTCCCGGCATCAAATTCGTCGAGGCACCGGCCAAGATGGAAGCGCAAGTCACGCAGCAGGAAGTTACGCGCGAGATCAGCCAAGCTTCGCGAGGAAGTATCAGCACCCGCGCGAAACCGCGGGGTAAGCGCTCGTCTAATCTTCGCTGAGTTTCGCGAAACCCGCGGCGCGGTCGCGCGGCCACGTCTCAGCCCCGACGTCTCCAACGCGCTGGTTCGGCTTGGAGCCGTCTCACCTGAACAATCCAAGACCTTTGACCGCGGATGCCGCTGATGACGCGGATAAATTCATCCAATCATAAGGTTCCGCCTGGACTTGATCCCGGGTCTACCTCCGGCATCCGCTTCATCCGCGCTATCCGCCATGGTTTTTTCCGAGTATCGTCAGAAAAATGTAGTGAAGTCTTACACTTTCGCTGAGTCGTCGCTCCGAGCTGCCATTTATGTGATTCTCCCAAATCCCATCTTAATAGCACGTTGATACAAAGTGTCTCCGTAAAAATGGTAGTGGTATAGTGTTTGCTACTCCAGAAGTATGAAATGGACCCCTCTTTTTCTTGGATTGGGAGCACTTATCGGCAGCGCCACGCTATGCTCGGCTGCATTCGTTTCTTTCGAGGTAGCAGGCACGACGAGCGCGTTGATCACCGGAACGCGCGATGCGTTCCGCACCGCAATCGGCGGCGGGACCACCGCTGGAGCCAATGGAAGTTTTGGTGGAATTCGCAGCGAGATCAACTGGGACGGAGTGCCGGCAGATCGTTCCGATTCCAATCTCCTACCGGGTGATTTTTTCAATATCAACTCTCCGCGGGGCGTGGTTTTCAGCACTCCGGGCACGGGTTTTTTAGTGAGCTCAAATGCTGGCGTGAGTGCGCCCATCTTGTTCGGCTTCTCCAACGAGCTCCAGACGTTCAGTGCGCAGAAAGTCTTCACTGCGGTGAATAGCAACATCATGGACGTCAGCTTCTTTGTGCCCGGCACGACTACGCCAGCGACGACGTCTGCGTTTGGCGCGATCTTCGTGGATGTGGAAGTCGCCGGTTCCACTCGACTCGATTTCTTCAACGCATCCAACAGCCTGCTGTATTCTCGGAACGTGCTGGTTGGCGGCAATCAGGGCCTGAGCTTCCTCGGCGCCGTGACTACGGCGGGCGAGGAGATCAGCCGCGTCAGAATCACCTCCGGCGCGAATACCTTGGTCGCGAATGGCATCCTCGGTAATTCCAATGATGATTTTGTGGTGATGGACGATTTCATTTACGCCACACCTTTGGCCGCAAGCAGAGTTCCCGACTCGGGGTCGTCACCGCTGCTGCTAGCGTTTGCTCTGCTGGGCCTCGCCGGTATGCAGCGCAGTATCCGGCGGATGGCGCGCTGATGCTTGGCGGATAATTGACGCCAAGCTGAGGCTATTCGACGACGAACCAGACGCACGTCCTCCGGATCGTATGCGGGTATCGAGACCATTCGACATTCTGCACGGAAACCGACGAAGGTAGAGTTAGGCGGGCGCTCCTTATACCAATCGCACATGAGATTTGGACGCTTCCGAGGGTAGCGCCTGACCTACCGGCGCTGCCGCGCCAAGGTCAAAAATCCCGTCGGATGGTTGGCCGAGGGGAGATAGGTTGCTTAGGCGCGTTTGGCATTTGTCCGCAGCCATTCCGCATAAGCGGCCTCGGTCATCTCCCCGGCGGCCAGCGCGAACGTGCGCAAGGCGGCATCCACTTCCGTGGCTTGAAATTTGTAACCGTTCAATTCGAGGAAGAGCACCGCCGCCACAAAACCCGCACGCTTGTTGCCGTCAACGAACGGGTGATTCCTCACGATGCCAAACGCGTAACTCGCCGCGAGCTGGAAGAGGGTCGGCTTCCCGTAGGCGAAAAGGTTCTGCGGTTTGCCCAGCGCCGAGTCCAACCGCCCCTCGTCGCGCGCGCCCGCCGGGCCGCCAAATTCTGCCAGCGACTGCTCATGCAGCATGGATACCACCTCCCGTAACACCCACACCGGCTCTCTCATTTGGCCAGTTCCCGCAGGGTGTGCCGGTAGCGCTTCATCACGTCTTGCACCACTTCCATCTGGCGGACCACCTCGGCTTTGTGCGGGCTCATCCGCAGGCAGCCATCCGGCCCTTCCGTCACGGATACCGTGTCGCCTTCCTCGACCTTCAGATGTGCCAGCGCTTCCTTCGGCAGGACGAGTCCCACCGAGTTGCCCACTTTGCGAAGTTTTAGTTCCAGCATCATTCCTCCAGCGTGGCCACGGATGTTATTACGTCAAGCGGTCGCGCGCAGGCAGGCTCGGCCACCCTTCATTTCCAAGCGAGCAGAGTTCGGCCGCGAAGATGACAGGGGTACCGCTGAGCGCAGGGTCGGGCAGCCTGCCGAGGCCGGCTTGATTGCGCAGCACAGGGGACGCGGATAAATTCATCCAATCAAGAATGCTCCACCTGGACTTGAATCCAGGACAACCTCTGGCATCCGGCCATCGCGCTATCCGCGATGGGTTTTTTCCGCGTCTTGAGTGCGGCACTCAAGATCAAGCTAAATTCCGCAGAGGAAGTAACCACTGATGAGCACTCATAAACACTGATCAAATAGATCCAGATCGATCAGATGGAATTTTCCATTCACCTACCGGGTGAACGGCCTCCATCGCGCAACTCTGTTTGCATCAGTGATCATCAGTGAAAATCAGTGGTTCAACTGATTTTTTTAGGATCAAGCGAGGGTGAAAGAGGAAGAGTACAATCGCAGGAAATGCAGCGGCATTCGGCGTGTTTCCGGCTATAGTCGGGGACACCATGACCACGCTCACGTTCAACGAACTTGTTCCGATCCTTCAACTGGCGATCGGCCCCGTGATTCTAATCTCGGGCGTTGGCCTGCTGCTCCTCACGTTGACCAATCGCTTTGGCCGCCTCCTCGATCGCGCGCGGCTGCTGAACCGCGACCACTCCGTCCCGCCCGCCGTCGCCGCTGATACCCGGGCGCAGATCTCGATCCTCCATCGCCGCGCGGCGATCCTGCGGCTCTCCATCATCCTTGGCGCCGTCACGGTGTTACTCGTACCTGTCCTGATTCTGGTGCTGTTTCTCTCCGCGTTGTTCAAGCTCGAGGCGGGCTGGCTCATCGTGACGCTGTTCTGCCTCGGCCAAGTGTCACTGATCGGCTCCATGCTCGCGTTCATTCGCGACATGAATCTGGCCCTTCAGGCCGTCCGACTCGAGATCCGCGCCTGAGTCCGGCAACGGTTTCCTTGGGACCAGGGCCGCTCCGGTTGCAAAACGAAAGTGCTCTATCGTGGCGGCCGGGGGCGACCGCGGTCCCAGGGAGGCAACGATCCAGCTCACGTAGCCGGTTCACCGCGGAGACCGCCGACTAAAGTTATTATCCCTAGCCGACAGAATCCGTTCGATCTGATCGCGCGAAAACTCTCATGAGCAAAATGACCATCAGCGCATAAATACCGGACAGCTCAACGATCCAATTAAGGCGGACGCCGAACACTTCGATTCCTAGGAAAGCTCCCACGTGATGGAGTGACACCGCCCGGAGAACGAAGAGACCGAAAAGATACACTAGGCAGATCAGCTCTGGCGCGCGGCGCTGCCAAATTCCAGAAAATGACTTATGACGAACCGACCAACGGATGAGGAGACTCACTCCGATCCCGACGACCACGAGCAGGAGTGCCTGAGGCCAGCGTCGTGAGTCGTATCCACCGATCCGATTCGCGACGATTCTGCCCATCTCCGTAAAAGCCCCCGGCAAATTGAAATGCTTGCTGAGGCCGAGGAAAATAACGCCAGCAGCCATGAAAATTCGGAAACGTCGATCCGGGGGCAAATCCTTGCCGTCACTTCCAGGCCGGACTTTCCAGACGTAGACGAGACTCAGTGCAGCGCACAGATAATAGGAGACCACGGTGAACCAACCGACAAGCGAAGGATCGCCGATTTTCGCCTGCCAATGGCCAATGGTAAACACGAGGTGCCGTCAGCTCGCCCGAGAATCACCGCTGGCGCCAGTCAAGAGTGACCACCCTGGCGACTCCGATCAGCTGGTCGTTGGTGGAGCGTGTTGTCCCCAACGCGCTTGGCTTTAGGGCCACGTATCCGAACCTCACTCACGTAAAGTTCAAAACCAGCGGCTTTGGGACAAACCGCTCTACCTCGGAGCACGGATCGCAGTCGATCCGAAGCTACCGCGGCGGCGGACGCGCCGCAGAATTTTGGCGAGCTTTGGCAATGGTTTCCTCCCGCAGCTTTTCGTGCGCCGGGAGCTCTTTCAGGAGCTTGGATATTTCAGCCTTTACGTTGGCGTGCTTTATCTTTGTTCGCGTATCCTGCAGCTTCGTAACGACCATCAGCAATCCGCCATTCTGCGGCGTTTCTTTGTGCTTCGCGCGGACCCGTTTTAGGGCCGCGATCGCTTCCACCGGTTTGTCGACTTGATCATAAGCCACCGCCAGATCGGGGAGCAGGTGCATCGGCATCTCGGGCCGACCATTCATTTTCTCGAACTCGGCTACCGCCTCGGGAAACCTCTTGAGCTGAAAATACGCGCTGAAGTTTTTCATATGCTCAAGGTTCAGCTCCATTTGAGCACGGTTTAACGGTTGGGCGCGAAGCCAAGGTCCCGCGAGATAAGCCAGATCACCAACGATACTCTCATGCGGGCTTTGTACGCAGATTCACGCGTCAATTAAATCAAATTCCCACCGGAGAGGCGGCTTAAGGATCCGCCAACGCGTCCGCTTCCGCGTGCCTTGAGCAATTCGTTCCGCACGGCCCACGTGTCATTTTCTCGCGGTCTTTCCTCCCGTGTACGTCAGCCGGTATACCTTGTGGCCGAAGTCATCACTGAACAGGAGAGAACCGTCGGGCGCCTGGGTGCAGTCGACGGGGCGGCCGAGGATCTCGGTCTCGCTCTTGAGAAAGTTCACCATTTTCAGCTCTCCATAGGGATGGCCATTCTCGAACAGTATCCGGGAAATGCCGTACCCGACTTTGGCGGTCGCATTCCAGCCGCCCCGCATCGCTACAAAGACGTCTCCTTTGGCGTTGGGAATAGCATCGCCGGTATAAAAAGTGAGCGCGTTGGCGGAGCAGTGCGCCGGCAACAACCATTCCGGTATGATGGCCTTCTGCGCATACTCCATTAATCGCGGTTCGCTGAGCAGCGCGAGATTCGGCTGATTCTTGCCGACGAGCCAGGGGTGTCCATAAAACCCGCCTTCAACATACCGGTTGAGCTCCGCTGGCGGATTGTGGTCGGTGATCCCCTGCCCGAGCTTCCGATCACCCTCGAGCTTGAGGGCCATGTTGTCGATGTCGTGGTCCACGCCCCAGAGTTCATTGCTGCCCGGGCGCACGACCAATTTCTCCGTGTTGCGGACGCCCGATGCAAAAAGCTTCTTTTCGGAACCGTCGAGCGCGAAGCTCCAGATCTTCTTCCGCTCCGACGCATCCATCGGCTCGTCCGTGGCATTCGTCTGGTCGCCGACGTGCGTGTAGATCCGGCCGCCGTGAATCAACAGGGCCCGCCACATGTGTCCGCCCCGCGCACCCGTGGGCAGCTGGTCGGGTCCCAGCACTTGAACGTCCTCATCGGCCTTGCCGTCGCCATCGGTGTCGCGGGCTTTCGAAATAGCGTTCAACTGGGCGAACCAGAGCCAGCCGTCGTGCCACTGCATGCCCTGCATGATTACGTTTGCCGGCTTGCCCGCGACGAACGGCGTCTGCGTTTCATAGGTGCCGTCACCGTCTTTGTCGCGGCACGCGATGATCGTCCCTTCCTTGGGCACACTGACGTACAGAGTGCCTTCCGGAGCCAGCGCGAGAAAACGGGGCATCTTGATGCCGTCGACGGCAACCGATAATTTAAACCCATCGCGCACCCACACCCCGGCGGGTACCTCAGCGGCGCGGGCAGTGGATGGTGCGAGCGGTGAAACCGCGACGACGGCAGCGAATAAGGCGAAGGAGCAGGAAAGCTTCATGCGACAGGAAGGGGTTAAAGCGGAGCGGACGCAGCGAGAGCTTGGTCCGGTAAGAACGCGATGCAACGGAGGAAAAATCTGAAAATTGGGAAATTGGAAAAGAGGGAAATTGGAAAAGAGGGAAAGCGGAAAAGCGGAGGAACCGAGAGTATACGTCGACTAATGGAGGCCACTTCAGATTGAAAGGTAGGGCCGGCTTTCCGCAGCCGGCCTCGTTGCGGCGCCACACGCGCGGGTCGGGGGCGCGCTAGTTAACGTCAGCGGATTCGGTCGCCCAATGAGGACCGCTGCGGAGAGCGGTCCCTTACCTCAACCGAACCCACGTCGGCGGCCGACCACTTCCGAATTACTTTCAGAAGGACC
>ENA-ORBV01014797-ORBV01014797.1-microbial-mat-metagenome-genome-assembly--contig:-NODE-14797-length-11600-cov-4.010067_pt1 | contig 11600 bp, 7 predicted proteins | sample MGYA00237777_ERZ505514 | MGnify/ENA primary metagenome ERZ505514 (study PRJEB26160, sample SAMN06269048) | microbial mat metagenome | isolation source: Oligotrophic lake microbial mat | place...
GCGTCCGCCGGCGCGAGCGGCAACTCGGCCGTTCAGGCGACGGTCAGCGCGGCGGAATCCGTTGTATCGCGCCCACCCGTGCTGCCACCGGAGATTCCGCAGGTCTGGCTGCCAACACGTTTCGCGGCATCACTGGTCACCTGGCGACCCGCGATCCTCGGGGTCGCCGACGTCACGGTGAGCAACGCGAAGCTCGGCATATCGGAGCAGACGCGCCGAGTGCGCCTCGCGCCTATCGACTCCGACATGCTCACTCTCGATTGGGCCGACGCGGAGCTGCTCGAAGTGAATGTGGCACAACTCTCGCGGGACGTTCGCCCCGGCGCGGCGTTCGATGAGGTCCCGGCACCTGCGGCAAACGCGAAAAACTACGCCGCGTGGACGCGTACGCTGCAGAAGTTCATCACGACCGGCGATGCCATCACACTCCATCAAAGCAAAGCGCTCAAGCTCGTGTCACACGTGAGCGAAAGTGAAGGCGCCTTCCGGGCGCGCCTGCAGCTCGCGGCGCGAGAAGCGGTCGATGCGAAGGTCGATGCGCTGCGCAAAAAGTACGCGTTGCGCGTGCAGACGGCGCAGGACAAGGTGCGCCGCGCCGAGCAAACGATCGAGCAGAAAGAGAGCAGTGCGTCGCAGGCCAAACTGAGCACGGCACTGTCGCTGGGCGGCGCGGTGTTTGGCGCGCTCTTCGGTCGCAACAAATTGTCGGCGAGCAATCTCAGCAAGCTGGGCACGGCCGCGCGCAGTGCCGGCCGTTCGCAGCAGCAGTCCGGCGATGTGGCGCGGGCCGGCGAGAATCACGCCGCCGCCGTCGCCGCGCTCGCCGAGCTCGAGGCGCGCATCGCCGAGGAGCTGGAACTCGAGGCCAACGCTTTCGATGCACTCACGGAGCAGCTCGACAAAGTGATCGTGCGCCCCAAGAGCACCGATGTGCACGTGCAAGCGGTGGCGCTGGCGTGGGTGCCCTGGGTTGCCGGCGAGCAGGGAGCGCTCACCCGAGGTTGAAAGGATGTAGGGGGGCAGCGCTCACCCGAGGATGAAAGGGCGCGGGAGGCAACGCTCACCCGCGCCGTGCGTAGTTCTTTGATAGGTGGCTTGCTGGCCAGTCTGGCGCGAGCCGTGATCGAATTCCTCACCGAACAGCGAGACCTGATGACCATGGGCAGCCCCCGCGCCTCTACCTTCGCCGCCTCGCTTGCCCTCGTGGCGAGCGCTGTAGGCCCAGCCCATGCCCAGCCGGCGAGATCGACTGGCGCCCCTTTGGCCAGCGTGCAGCCCGCGCTGCTCGACGGCATGCGTTACCGTCACGTTGGGCACTCCATTGGCGGACGCGTCAACGCCGTCACTGGCGTGCCGTCGGAGCGACGCACGTTTTACATGGGCGTCGCATCAGGCGGTGTTTTCCGCACGCGCGACGGCGGCGAGAGCTGGCAGCCGATCAGTGACGGCCAGATCCCGCTGGGCTCGATCGGCGATATCAAAGTGGCCGACTCCGATCCGAAGATTGTCTATGCGGGCACGGGGGCTGACGGCGTGCGCAGCAATGTGTCCACCGGCCGCGGGGTGTATCGCAGCAACGACGCGGGCGATACCTGGTCGTTCGCCGGCTTGTACAATGTGGGACAGATTGGCGCCCTGCGCATTCACCCCAGCAATCCCGATATCGTGTGGGTGGCCGCGAACGGCGACGTCTTCAAGCGCAACACCGATCGTGGCGTGTTCAAGACGGTCGACGGCGGCAAGACCTGGAAGAAAACCTTGTTCCTGAACGACAGTACTGGCGCGTCTGACGTGGAACTGATGCCCGGCAATCCGGATGTGGTATACGCCTGGATCGCGCGTATCGAGCGCAAGCCGTGGACGATCATCAGCGGCTCGCGCGAGGGCGGGTTCTACAAGAGCACCGACGGTGGCACCACGTGGAAAAAGGGCGGCGTCGGTTTGCCGGGTGCGCTCACGGGCAAGGGCAACATCGGCGTCACGGCCGCGAATCCCAATCGTTTGTATCTGCTCGTGGAAGCGCTGCCGGGCGGCGGGCTCTATCGCTCCGACGACGCGGGCGCGACCTGGCAGCTCATGAACAGCACCGCCGGACTCATCACGCGTCCGTTCTACTACACCACCCTCGGCACCGATCCGTCCAATGCCGATGTGGTGTGGGCCGGTGCAGAAACACTCTACAAGTCGACGGACGGTGGCAAGACAGTGGTGCCGTTCCGCACGCCGCACGGCGACAATCACGACATCTGGGTGAACCCGAACGATTCGCAGGCGATGGTGCAGGCCAACGATGGCGGCGCCAACGTGAGTTACGACGGCGGACGGACGTGGAGCACACAAAGCAATCAGCCCACCGCTGAGTTCTACGGTGTGGTGCCCGACAACAACTTCCCGTACAACCTCTACTCGGCGCAGCAGGACAACAGCACGTACATCATGTCGAGCGTGGGCAATCCGTTCGACGTGGCCTCGGTGCGCACGGGCCCCGGTTGTGAGACGGGCCCCATCATGCCGCATCCGACTGAGCAGAACGTCATTTACGGGTCGTGCAAAGGACAGTTTGCGGTGATGAACACCGACACGCGTCAGTCGCGCAACTACTGGATTGGCGGTCAGTCCCTGTATGGCAACGCCGGCCAGGATTTGATCTATCGCATTCAGCGCGTCGCGCCGATGGCGTATTCTCCGCACGATCCGAGTGTGCTCTACTACGGCACGCAGTACTTGCATCGTACGCGCGACAAGGGCGTCACGTGGGAGAAGATGTCGCCCGACCTCACCGCGTTCCCGCCGTGCTGTCAGGGCGCCAGCGGTGAACCGATCACGCGCGATGTCACCGGCGAAGAGTTTTACAGCACGCTGTACGCGATTGCGGAGTCAACGCTCGAGAAGGGTGTCATCTGGACCGGCTCGAACGACGGCCCGTTCTACATCACGCGCGACGACGGCAAGTCGTGGACCAACATCACGCCCAAAGATTTGCCAACGGGCGGACGCGTGGCGTGGATCGATGCGTCGCCGCATCGCGCCGGTTCGGCCTACTACGCGGTGTATCGCTACCTGCTTGGTGACTACGCGCCGTACCTCTATCGTACTGATGACTACGGCAAAACGTGGACCAAGCTCACTGACGGCAAGAACGGGATTCCCGCCGATCACCCCACGCGCGTGGTGCGTGAAGATCCGGATCGCGAGGGGCTGCTGTACGCCGGCACCGAGTTCGGCATGCACATCTCGTTCGACAACGGCAAAAACTGGCAGCCGTTCCAGCTCAATCTTCCGAACGTGCCCGTCCAGCAGATTCTGGTGCACAAGAAAGATCTCATTGTCGCCACGCAGGGGCGCGGCAACTGGATCATCGACAACGTGTCGGCGCTGCATCAGGTTGGGGCTGGTACCGCTGCGTCGTCGCTGCACGTGTACACGCCGCGCGGTGGCTACCGCACCAATACAGGCGGCCTCTACCTCGGCCCGCAGATTGACTATCACCTCGGTGCGGCAACCTCCGATACGGTGCGTATTGAGATTCGCGACGCGAAGGGTACCGTTGTCAACACGTACAAGAGTGGTGTGCGTCCGGCCGCGCCGGCTCGTCAACGCCGCGCCGATCCGGAAGATCCGGATGCCGCGATGAACGAAGGACGTGATGGCGCGACACCCACGGCGTTCTCGCCAGTGCTCAACCTCGTCACCGCGACCAAGGGTTTCAATCGCTTCACGTGGGGCGTGCAGCACCAGAACGGATTCGGTGCGCCGCCTGGCGCATACACGGTGACGGTCTCGCTTGGCGCGGAGAAGCAGACGGTCCCGCTCACCGTGCTCATTGATCCACGTCTGGCGGCCGAAGGATTTACAGCCGAAGATCTACAGGAGCAGTTCGCGCACAATACGCGCCTGCGCGATATGGTGGCGGAAGTGAATGCCGTCGTCGCGCGCGCGCGTGCCGCGGAAACGCGCCTCAAGGTGGCAGGTGGTGCCGCCGCCGATACGCTGGCGAAAGTGGTCGCGGTGAATCAGCAGCTGCTCACGGCGCCGGTGCGCTACGGCAAGCCGGGACTGCAGGCGCACATTTCCTATCTGGCCGGCATGACCACGCGCGTAGACCAAAAGGTCGGCCGTGATGCCATCGACCGTCTCGCCGTGCTTCGCAAGGAACTCGATGCCGCGAAGACGGAACTGGATCGTGCGATCGGACCGGCGCCGCGCATGTAGCGGAGTCGTCAGCGGCTTTTTGCGGGAAACAGGGCCGTGTGTCTTTCGACGCACGGCCCTGTTTCGTAACAATGAGGCCGAAGCGTTACGGGAAGGGACGAGAAGACAAAGCGCGCTATACGGGGCCCACCGTCATCGCAGTTCGACGCCGCGCAATACATGCTGCCGCACTTCGAAATTGCATTAAACCGGCCGAGCACGCGCATATCATACCGGCACCACTCCTGATTGGCGCCACGCCGCTCAATCCGGATCGTGCCGTGCGCGCACCACGCATCGATGGGCGCGATGACGACGACACGTGGCGCATGGCTGCGCCCATCACCGGCTTCCGGCAGTTCGAGCCGACCGAAGATGGCGATCCGTCATTCCGCACCTACTCGCGCAACATCGATGATCAGCAGTGGAACGGAAACTTCGTGGACAACGGCGTGAGCTCGTACACATTCGCGCGCCTGTATCAGCGCACGAGTGCGATCACCACGCGACCCAACTACACCATTACGCCGACGCTCAGCGTGGAGAGTTACCTCCAACCGTTCGTGAGCACCGGCGAGTTTACCGACTGGCGTGCGCTCGACAACGGCCGTGCGTCACAGCGCGATGAACGCTTCCGTCAGTACAGTGAACGCGGTGAGCCCCAGGGGTTCCGGTTTGGCCAGCTGCGCACCAATAACGTGGTGCGCTGGGAGTACCGCCCGGGTTCGGTACTCTTCTTCGTGTGGACGCAGGGGCGCGATGCGAGCAACACCGATCCCGACACCTACGGCGCCACACAGGGGTTCTCTCGCATCTTCGCGCGCCGTCCCGAGAACGTGTTCCTGATCAAAGCGAGTTACTGGCTGTGGCGGTAAGGGAGGCGCAAGGCGAGCCTCTTGCGGACGTCGCCGGCGCATGGTTTGATCCGGAGGCCAAGCCATGACCACACCCACCCTCGCCCACCTGCGCCACTACGCCGTATCGCGCAGCCTCTTCACGCCAACCACGCTGTTGCGCGCAATTGTCAGACTGGGCTTCGTACAGGCCGATCCCATTCGCGCGCCGGCGCGTGCGCAGGACCTGACGCTGCGCCATCGAGTGCGCGACTACCGCGCCGGCGACCTGGAGCGACGCTACGCGACATTGGCGGTCGAGGAGGACATATTCGTCAACTACGGCTTCGTGCCGCGCAATCTGCACGCGCTCATGCACCCGCGCGAGGCACGCACCGCATGGACCAAGTCGCGCTGGGCGCAGGCGCACGAGGTTCAGGCGTTCGTGCGCGAGCACGGTGCGGTGCACCCGCGCGACGTCGACCAGGCCTTCGCGTTCGGCAAAACCACGAACTGGTTCGGCGGTACCAGCAATGCCAGCACGCAGCTATTGGACGGCATGCACTACCGCGGCCTGCTGCGTGTGGCGCGACGCGAACGCGGCGTGCGACTCTACGCCGCGCACGACGCGCACGATCGCGAGGCCGCCGATCCAGCAGCGGCGCTCGACGCGCTGATCGATGTGGTTGTTGCCAAGTACGCACCACTGCCGGCGCCCACGTTGGGCCGCTTCGTGATGTGGATCGGCCAAACGGCGACGCCGCAGTGGCACGCGCTGCGTGGCGCGGCGCTCGCGCGCGCGAAACTGAGACTGCCGTCGGCGGAGATCGATGGCCAGCGGTGGTTCTGGCCCGCCGGCGAGAACCCCGCGAGCCGCCGGCATGTGATTCCCGACAAGGTGCGACTGCTCGCGCCCTTCGACCCGGTTGTCTGGGACCGCCGGCGCTTCGAAGCGTTCTGGGGCTGGGCCTACCGATTCGAGGCCTACACGCCGGCCGTGAAACGTCTGCTCGGCTACTACGCACTGCCATTGCTCTGGCGCGAGCAGGTGATCGGCTGGGCCAATGCTGCGGTGTCCGACGGGCGGTTGGAAGTGCAGACCGGTTTCGTGACCGGCCGAGCGCCGCGCGACGCCCAGTTCCGCGCCGCGCTGGATGACGAGATCGAGCGACTGGCGGGTTTTCTTGGTGTTGACCGATGACGCGTCACGCGATGTGCAGTGCCGGCCGGTCGGTGCGACGCGCCCCCACGTATTGTGTGAGGAACGGCACACTTACGTCCGGGTAGTTTAAGAATCGCCTTTCCTCAAACCTCAGCGACCGGCGTATGACACTTCTCGCCTCGAGGGCTGGCCGTGAGTTACTCGTGGCTGCGGTCTTGGCCTGCCTGATTTGCGCCTCCGATGCACACGCGCAAGGCGGCGCCGTGATCGGTCAGGTGCGCGATGGCGCGGGCGCGCCGCTTGGTGATGTCACGGTGCGCGTCACGCGTGATGCAACGACGCAGCTCTTCACCAACGGCGCCAACGGTCGCTACCGCTTCAGCGGACTGTCCGATGGCGTTTGGACACTCTCGGCGCAGCGCATCGGGTACACACCCTTCGTGACCGAAATCACCATCGCGGTCGACGGGGTAGCGCGTGACCTCGTGCTCGAAGCGCGCACACACACGATCGATTCAGTGCTCGTCTCCGCGCGTTGGACCGGTGTGCGCGGTATCACGTACGACGCGCGCAACTTCTCCCCGCTGCGCGACGCACGTGTGACCGTCATGGGCTCCAAGCTGGTGGACTCTACAGACACAGACGGCACCTTCGCCATTGAACTGCCGCGCGGCCAGACCGCGCTTGTTCGTGTGGTACGGCCGGGATTTCTTCCGGTGCTGCGCAGCGTTGCGACAGACGACGGTCGGTATGTCGAGCTGGACATTCCGCTCGACACGGCCAATCCGGCACCCAAGGATTACATGGAAGTCAAGGATCTTGAGCTGCGCCTTGGCTGGGCGGGCGCCTTTGCCGTCATGGTGGGACGCGAGGAGTTGCAGAAGACCGGTGCACGCAGCGCGGCCAGACCGCCAAGGGACGCGTGCGATATGTGTCGGTCTGGTTGAAAGATCGCTGATCAGCCCACGCGTGCGGAGTCGGCCACTCCGCGTTGTTGTGGTTGACGACTGCGTGGATTCGGCGCAAAGCGGCTTTGCAATACTCCCACCCAGGCGGATCGCAATCGATCGGCATCGCCACTAGCTTGAACACGGGTACGGCGCGCGCTCGCAAGACCGTCGCATCACAACATTCAAGTACGGAGCAGTTTCGGTGGCGTTGGTTGAAACGGGTTCAGGATCGCGGCGCCGAGGCCGCACAGCAGGACTTCTCAGCGTGATGACGGCGCTCCTCATCACGGGTTGCGGTGGAACGCGTGAGGCACAGAACTCCGATGCCCGCGGCACCGACTCCACCAGCATCGCGCTGGCGGATGCATCAAACGGACAGGGCTCGAGCACCGATACGTTGGCGGCCGACACTATCGGCTCGGCGGACACCATGTCGGCCGCGCGAGACACATCGCGCAGCGCACGTCTCGCACGGCGTGTACCCAAGCCGGATTCCGTTCGCGCGCTGTACGTGAACGCGTGGGCGTCCGGATCGCGATCGCGCATGGAAAACCTGATTCGCATTGCTGATGAAACGGAAATCAACGCGTTTATCATCGACATCAAGGAGTCAGACACCTTTCTCGCCTACGACAAAACTGAAATCCCGCTGGCGCTCGAGATCGGTGCGGACAAACGACCCGCCACCAAGTGGCTGCCCGCGCTGATCGATACGCTGATCGCACACCGCATCTATCCCATCGCACGCATCGTGGTCTTCAAGGACCGCATGCTTGCCGAGAAAAAGCCGGAGCTGGCGATCCGTCATGCGAATGGCAGCGTCTGGAAGGACAACAAGGGCGGACCGTGGGTGAATCCCTACGACAAGCGCGTGTGGGATTACAACATTGCGATCGCCGCCGAAGCGCTGGAGATGGGTTTCTCCGAACTGCAGTGGGACTACGTGCGCTTTCCGGATGTCACCAACTCCGCGCGCGCTGTGATGCGCTATCCGGGCAATGACAGCGTGTCGCGGGCTGATAACATCCGCAACTTCATTGTGTACACCAAGCAGCAGTTGGCGGCGTACAAGGTGCCCGTTACCGCCGATGTATTTGGTCTCGTCACGCACCTTGAAGGCGACGTGGAGATCGGGCAGAACTGGGAGAAGATCATCTCGGTGGCCGACGCCGTGCTGCCGATGACGTATCCGTCCCATTACGCGCCCGGCTTGTATGGTTTGGCCAAGCCGATTGCCACTCCGTATCAGATCATTCGCTTCTCCATGGCCGATGCGGTGGAGCGCACGCAGTGGGTGAAGGATTCCGCGAAGGTGCCGGTGGGCGAAATCATGCCGTGGCTTGAAGCCATGAGCATCCGTGGTGCCGAGTACGGCGCCGCCGAGATTCGCCAGCAGATTCAAGGCACCTACGACGCCGGGCTCAAGAGCTGGGCACTCTGGAATCCGGGCTCAAAGTACGCCGAGTTCGAGGGCGCGTTCCGCCCGGCAACCGGTGGCCTCTCACCGCTCGAAAAGAGTGGCTGGAAAAAGCCGGAGTGGACGCTGCCTCGTCAGCGACTGAGCACCGTGATTCGCAAGCGTGAGGCGGCGGCAGCGCGCCTCGTCTCAGACTCTGCAGGCAGGGGTGACAGTGCGCTTGTGCCTCCTGCTTCGCGCGGCACCGGCTCATCGACATCGAAGCCGAACTGATGCACTGACGGAGCAGAGCGTCCGGCACGTATGTTCGAGGAGTGTTCTTCCCCGCGCTTGACGCGCGACCGCAGAGCCGCTCCTCCCGCCCCGCCCTCCATGCCAACTTCACGACGCGATTTCATCCGCGCGACCGCCGCTGGCCTCGCCTTTGGCGCCCCTCTGGAGACCCTCGCGGCGATCGCGCCGCCGAAGGCGACAGTCCCCCGGCACGGGCCGGAGGTACTGATCCGCCGCGCCGTGAAGCCGGTCGTGATCTCGGACTTCTCCGGCTATCAGTTCCGAAACGGCGGCACGGAGAATGCCGTGGAACACGCCTTCCGACGCATCGTCGCTGGCGATGACGTCCTCGATGCGCTCATCGGCGGCGTGAATATTCCCGAACTGGATCCCGCCGAGAACGGCATCGGATACGGCGCACTTCCCAATGCGAACGGCGTGGTGCAACTCGATGCGAGCTGCATGCATGGACCCAAACGTCGCGCGGGCGCCGTCGCGTGCCTGGAAGGCGTGCGCACACCATCGCTCGTGGCGCAAGCTGTGATGGACTTCACCGATCATCACCTGCTCGTGGGCGAGGGCGCACAGGAGTTTGCGCGCGCCATGGGTTTCACCATCGAAGCGGATCTCAACACTGCCTCCAGTCGCAAGCTTTGGCGGGAGTGGAAGCGACGCGTGGATCCCGAGCACTGGCTTGATCCCAACGGCAGCGAACGCAAGCTGCCGCCCAAACATGAGCGTGACCCCGGACACGACCATGGGCTTGAGGCGGGACTGAGCATGGTGCGCGACGGTCTCATTCGCGAGGGCTCGTTCTGGGGCACGATCAACTGCAATGGCATCTCACCCAGTGGAGCGATCTGCGGCGTGACAACCACCAGCGGCCTGGCGTGGAAAATCCCGGGGCGCGCTGGCGATTCACCGATCCTTGGCGCCGGTCTCTACGTGGACAACGATGTCGGGGCGGCTGGCAGCACCGGGCGTGGCGAGGCGAATCTGTACAATCTGTCGTCGTATCTGATCGTGGAAAACCTGCGACGCGGCTTGCATCCCAAGGATGCCGGACTCGAAGCGCTCAAGCGAATTCGCGCCAACACGGTGGAAGCGCGGCTGCTCAACTCGCGCGGAGAACCCAACTTCAACGTGCGCTTTTTTGTAGTTGACAAGCAGGGTCGCTACGCCGGCGTGGCGATGTATCACGCGGGCGAAACACAATTCGCCGTCTGTACGGAAAACGGCGCCAGCGCACCGGAACTCGAGCCGCTCCTGGCGGGAGGGCCACAGGGGTGATCACCACGGCACGCCACAGGCGCTACATGTTCGGCGCCGCGCTGCTTTTGAGCGCGTGCAACAGCTCCGCTGACAACGCGTCAACCGACCTCGCGATGTGGACCGTGAACGCCACACCATCACTTGACATCTCCGGCAATGATAGCGCGGGCGATCCGCGTATCGGCATCGCTGAAGGGGTCGCACGACTGGCGAATGGCGAGCTCGTGATCGCCGACCGCGGACTTACATCACTTCGGTTTTTCTCGAGTAACGGCGAGCTGCTGCGCACCGTCGGGCGCGAGGGCGAAGGCCCCGGAGAGTTCCGGTACATTGCCGGCCTGCTGCAGTGCAGCGATTCACTCTTCGTGCACGACATTACTCGTGGCGATCCGTATCAGGTCTTCGCGTTCGACGGGAGCCTCGCGCGATCACTCACCTTCGAGTACGTGCAGGAGAACACTCCGTATCGCACCGCGTGCAACCGTGACGGACTCTTCCTGCACATGGGATGGGAGCGCCACGAGACGATGGCACTGGGTCGCGCACGTGGAACAACGCTGTATTGGCTCGCCGATGCCAACGGCAAACATCGGGCTTCGCTCGGAGAGTTTCCGGGGTCAGAGCGGTTGGTGATCAAGGGTGGCACCGGTCCCCATCCACTCGGTCGCGAACCGGTGCTCGCCTTCTCCCGCGAACGCGCCTACATCGGCACGGCCGACAGCTTCGCGGTGCTGTCCTTCGCCACTGACGGGACGCCAGCCGCCATGCTGCGCTATCTCGACACCGATCTGCGCACCACACCCGACGATATCGAACGCTTCAAGTTCCTCGACACGGCAGGCCAGAACACGGCGATGCAGCAGTCGCTCGTGCGCATGTGGGCGGGCGTCGAGTATCCGCCGATGCAGCGGGTCTCGATCTTCCTCAACATCTTTAACGTCCATGTGAACCGGGTGCCGGCAGCGGGCAAGGTCAGCAAGGTTGTGTACTCTGCGGGGACGTTCTTCAACGCCTCGATGGACAAGGCCAGCCTGCACAACGAGCGCTCGGCGGTCCTGCTCACCGACCCGCGTGGGCGGCAGATCGCGTTCGTGCAGATTGCCGGGTGGGTGGCGCGCCGGATTGTCAACTCGCTGCGCGAGGGCCAGTCGGTGGTCGCGGGCGAGCGCTTCGGGCTGATCCGATTCGGCTCGCGGGCGGAGATCTACATGCCGCAGGATGCCGAGATCCTGGTGCAGGTGGGTGAGCACGTGATCGCGGGCGAATCGCTGCTGGCGAAGCTTGCGCCGCCGAAGCCGCAGGTCGAAACCATCGTGCGGGCCAACGCGGCGCAGGTCAGCAGCGGAGCGATGCGGTGAGCCCGGAGGGCGCCAGAGATGGCGAAACGCCGCTGCGCCCTGGTGAGGTGGAACTTCGCAAGCTCTTCCCGAACATGATCACTGCGGCCTCGCTCTGCGCCGGCCTTGCGGCGGTCCATTACGCGACGCAATCGCTTTTTAAAG
>ENA-ORBV01014798-ORBV01014798.1-microbial-mat-metagenome-genome-assembly--contig:-NODE-14798-length-11599-cov-8.734681_pt1 | contig 11599 bp, 9 predicted proteins | sample MGYA00237777_ERZ505514 | MGnify/ENA primary metagenome ERZ505514 (study PRJEB26160, sample SAMN06269048) | microbial mat metagenome | isolation source: Oligotrophic lake microbial mat | place...
CACCACCTTCTCGCCCTGCCTCATGTGCACGAAGATGATCATCAATTCCGGTCTCAAGGAAGTTGTGTACAACGAGGCGTACTCGCTGGGGAACGAAGCGCTGGACCTGTTCAAGCAGCCGGGCATCAAGGTCCGCAAGCTGTCTACCCATAAAGGCGAGATGTGACGTCCCAACGGCGTTGACGCGCTTTTCCAACCTCTGCGCGGTTTTCGCCGTGCTCGCCGCTCTGATGATCTGGCCCGAAAAGATCCAGAGCTCGAATTACCTCTACCTCGGCTCACCGGACCACACGTCCTACATCTCGCACGGCACCGCCATCGTCTTCGGCGGCTTCCCGACTTACAAAGACGAGTACACCAACGGCATCTTCCCCGGGAACTATTCCATCGGTCCGAGCCTCGCCGCGTCTCCGTTCATGTTCGTGTTCTCGCTGGCCGACCGTTATCAGGGGCGGCCCATCGTCGAGAAGCGGACGCGGGCGGAAGCGGCCGTCGCCTGGACGCCGCTCGGGTTCACCTTCGCCTCTCTCGTCGCCTTCTTCGTCGGCCTCTGGTTCAGTTGGAAAGCCTGCCTGGAAGCGCGCGGGGAATGGCCCGGACTGTCGGTGTTTCTGGCCGTCACGGCCGGCGGCGTTCCTCATTACGCCATGCGCGAACCGATTTCCAGCCATTCCTATGAGTTTGCGGGCGTCGCCTGCCTTCTCTACCTGCTGATGGCCGTTGCCAGTGGATCGCGGGCCTATTCCGCTTCAACCCGCTGGTCCATGATCGGGGCCGGTGCGGCGCTGTACCTCTTCCGCTACAACGACGTTCTCTTCAGCGGCGTGTATGTCCTCGCGGGCCTCGTGCTCATGAACAGGGAAAAGGACGAAGCCACCTGGGGGCGCTGGCGGCGCGATCACCTGATCAGCCAGGGTGATCTGCGGCAGGCTCACGGCATCCACCTGGTAGTTGAAGGCTGCGCTTGGTAGCGGCGTCACGCGCCGGAAGCGCATCGACACCGGCGCGGCCCGCACAGCGCTGACGACCGCCGCCTGCTCCACCAGCTCAAAGGCGGGGAGGGCGGCAGGGGCGGCAGGGGCGGCGAGCAGGCGGCTGAGCAGCGCCTCGTCGGAGCTGGTGGGCGCGGCGAGCAGCCGCGCCAGCAGCGCGCGGTTAGCCGCAGGCGCGGCGGCGGCAACGCGCACGCTGCCCATGGCTCCGCGCGCGGCCACAGCGGCGGGGGCAGCGGCGCTATATGCCACAGCTAGCGAGGCGCGTACGGGCGCCACACCCACGCTGGACGCCACAATCCCGCCCGCCAGCAGCACCGTGGCGGCCACGGCCAGCGGCCTGCCAAAGCTATTGCCTGGCACAGCTGCGCCGCGCCGCACCGCCACGGTGCGCGCTGCGCGCGAGCGCCGCCCGGTTTGTGGCAGCGGGCTAAGACGAGCCGGCGCCGCCCATGGGGCTGGGGCAAGTGCGCGCGGCGCCTGCAGCGGCGCGGCCAGCAGATCCTCTAGCAGCGAGTATGCGCCCGACGAGCGCGCCCCCTCCGAATGCACATGCATTGGTCTACTCCATCTCACTATTGCCTTGCCAGTGTGCTGGCAACAAGCATAGCACACCCTTCTCCATGGTCAAGGGGACTTTTGGCGGAGCAGCGCGTTCTAACGGCGGACGACCGACGACCGACGACCGACGCCTTGTGCAGGCGCGCTATAGCGCGCCCCTACGCCGCCCGTCCACCGTCCACCGTCCACCGTCCACCGTCCACCGTCCACCGTCCTCGCAACCTAGCTACCCGCCCGCGCCACAAGCAATGCCAGCAGCGCCGTGCGCGGCACGATGCTCGCCGGGTCGATATACTCGCGCGGGCTGTGGTCCTCGCCGCCCACAGGGCCAAGGCCATCCAGCACGGGCAGCCCCGCGCCGGCCAGCAGGTTTGCGTAGCTCACGCCGCCCGTGGCTGCATCGCCGATGGTGAAGCCGAGCGCCTGGGCGCACTCTTTCGCCAGCTCGGCGAGGCGCAAGATGGCGGGCGTGCGGGCCATTGGCGCGAAGGCCCAGCCGTCGCCCACCGTGGTGCTCGTTCCCGGCACCAGCCCCTCGGCCGCAATCGCCCGGATCGACGCCTCTACCGGGGCCATGTCCTCGGGGCGCACCACCCGCACGTCCACCTTCGCCCAGGCCCGGTCCGGCACGGCGTTGGGCACGCTGCCACCACCGATCACGCCGACGTTCACGGTGACGCCGGGCCAGCGCCCGTTGAGCGCCTGGAGCGCCACGATCTGGCGTGCAAGCGCCAGCACCGCGCTCGCGCCCTTCTCCGGCTCCACCCCGGCGTGGGCGGCGCGCCCCTGCACGTCGAAGCTGAACAGCCCGTTGCCCTTTCTGGCACTCACAATGTCGCCATTCTCACGGCCGGCCTCCAGCACCAGGGCCAGATCGTACTGCGGCGCAAGGGCGCGCAGCATGCTGCCCGAAGCGCGCGAGTCGGTCTCCTCGTCGCCCCCGCAGACCACGCTGAGCGTCGCGAAGCTGCTCGGCGCCAGCTCCGCCAGGGCCGCCGCCGCGTAGAGCCCGGAGAGCAGGCCGCTCTTGTTGTCGGCGCTCCCTGGCGCCAGGAGCTGGCTGCCCTCACGGCGCATGGGCCGCTCGGCCGCCACGCCAAGCGGGTAGACTGTGTCGAGGTGGGCCACGAGCATAGCTCGCAGCTCACCCGTGCCGCGCACCGTGGCCACCAGCCCATCGCCCGCCTGCGGGTCGGGGAAGTGGGCCAGCTCCCAGCCGCGCGCGGCGGCCCAGCGCTGCACCCAGAGGCCCGCCTCGTCTACGCCAGGCTTGTGGCCGGTGGGGCACTCGATGGCGCAGAGCTGCCGCAGCTCCTCGATGTACTGCTCCAGCCGTGGCTCCAGCCAGGCGCCGAGCGCGGTGGGTAGATCGGACATGCTTATCCTCCTAATGGCAGCGGCGCTGTTGGTAGATAGGGCGGCTCGACCCGCTATGATACCATTTGCGCAGCGGATCGCGCGCGGGCGCCGCCGCCCCGCGCCTAAGGCGGCAGCCCAGCGCCCGCGCACAATGCCTTGCCCAAGGCGAGCCTTGGACAGCAGGGCGAATGCAAAGTCCCGAGCCAAGGCCAGTTGGGGTCGAAAATAGGCCGGAAATCTGCGTCATCTGCGGATAAAACGCCCGGCGGCCGGACGTTGCATCAGCCCTGGCACATGGTAAGGGACAGAAATGGACTGGAAATCTGTGTTATCTGTGGATAAGAATGCCCGGCGCGCAGCTGTTGCATCAGCCCTGCAACTAGGTGCGGTATACTACACGCCCGCCCGCAGTGGGTGGCGCGCTCAGGGCTGAGGCGAGAGCAGATCGTATGGCCGATCAAAGCCCGCGTTTGGGCACACCAGACTATGCTGAGGGCGAGAGAGGCGGATTGTTCCGCCTGGCACTTCAGCTTGGCCCCTTGCTAGACTCGGCGGAGAGCACGCGCGGCGCCCTTATTGCGTGCGCCGGCCTTGTCGGCGCGCAGGCCGGCATGCTGCTTGCCGAGGGGCTGCCGCCGGCGGCCCTGGGGGTGAGCGCGCCCTCGCCCGAGGCGGCCCGCGCTATCGCCGCCGCGCCTGCGGTGCGTGCCGCCACCGAGCTGCTTGGCGTGAGCGCCCTGCCCCCCGGCGCCGCGCCGCTGCCCGGAGCGCTTGTGGCCACCGCTATCCCCGGCGCTGGGGGCGCCCAGGGCGTGCTGCTGCTCGCCCGCACTGGTGTGCCCAGCTTTGATCGCGAGGCCCGCGCTGCCCTGTCTATGGCGATGCCCCTGGTTGGCCAGACGCTCGACCGCGCGCGTCGCCACGCCGCGCTGCACGGCGCGAGCCTAACGCGCGACGGCGCCGTGAGCCGCCTCGCCCACGACATCCGCAGCCCGCTTGTCTCCACGCACGCCTCGATTGAGGTGGTGCAGCGCCTGCTCAAAGGGCAGCCTGTGCCGCCCACCGTCTTCGACGCGCTGCGCACCGGGCTGCGCAGTGTGCAGGCGGCGGTGGAGCTGTGCAACGATCTGCTGGAGGTAAGCAGGCTCCAGCACGGCTTTGTGATCGTGCCGCGCCCCGTGCCGCTAGAGCGGCTGATCGGCGACATCTACTTATTGCTGAGGCCGGTGGCAGAGCTGCGCGGCCTTAGCTTGGACGCGCCCCCGCCAGACCCGGCGCTGCGCATCAGCGGCGATGAGCGCCTGCTGCGGCGCATGCTGACGAACTTGGTGGCGAACGGCCTGCGCTTTGCGCCGCCCGAGGGCTTTGTGCGCGTGGAGGGGCTGCCGGGCGACGAGCCGGGCACGCTGCTGCTGCGGGTGAGCGACAACGGGCCGGGCATCGCGCCCGAGGAGCGCGAGCGCGTCTTTCTGCCCTTCGCGCAGGGGCAAGGCGAGGCGGCGCGCGGCAGCGGCCTCGGCCTAACGCTCTGCCGCGAGGTGGCCCAGGCCCACGGCGGCCAGATCTGGGTCGAGGAGCGGCCTGGCGGCGGGACGATGCTTGTGGTGCGGCTGCCGGTCGGGTAGCAGCGTTTGGACCACGAAGGCGCGAAGGGGTGCGAACCGCCGCGAACGCGAAGGGCGCGACGAAGCGTATGCTAAAATAGACCCGCACTCCATGCTCGCTCAAGTCGGATCATTGCTCGCCCCGGTGGTCAGTGGGCCGTCATCGTCGATACTGCGCTGTTTAGCTTGTCCGCCTTTGGGCGGTAAGGCAATGAGGCTACCCGCATGACTGACAGCTTCTTTGACTACCCAGACGCAGAGGAAACGAAGGCGAGTCAGGAGTTCATCTTTTTACCGCATTGGGACGAGCCCTTGTGGCAGAAGCTGCTCTCATACGCCGAGGTGCGTAGCTTCCAGACCAGGGCTATGGTCATTAGCCCTGGCGAGGGCGGGCGCAACTTCTACATTATTCTCGACGGTCGGCTCGAAGTGCTCATCCCGCGAGGGGACGGCACATGGCGGAGCACGCAGGTGCGCGAGGTCGGCACGGTGATTGGAGAGCAGTCGTTCTTCGACGGTCGGCCACGCTCGGCCGCACTCCGCGCTCTAAGCGACGGCCAGCTGCTGAGTATCAGCCAGGACGCCTTTCAAAGCTTTGCGGCGCGCGAGCCTGAGCTCGCTCGCGATCTCCTGACCGAGCTTGGGCGTATGCTGTCGCTGAAACTGCGTCAGGCGAACAGCCTGCTCGGCAAGAAGTAGCCTATCAGCGAGAGGTCTTGATGGCAGAAGAGCCTTTACCGCTGTTTCCCAACTATGTCCAGCTCAGAGCGCGATCACGGGTGCCCACGCTTGCCTGGGATTGGATGCGGACCCTGGCAATGCTTACCGTCGTCGTGCTTGTCGTAAGCCTGATCGTCGCTCCCGCAACCGGCTTGCTGGCCTTTTGGGGGCTGCTCATCCCAACGCTCCCACTGCTCTTCCTGCTTGCACCCGGCTTCTGGCGCAACGTCTGCCCCCTTGCTACGCTGAACCAGCTGCCCCGCCGCCTCGGGTTCAGCCGTGCAGCCGTCGCCCCAGCCTGGCTCAAGTCCTATGCATTTGTTATCGGCTTCGGCACGTTTCTGCTCTGCGCTTCGAGCCGCAAGTGGCTGTTCAACACCAGCGGGCTGGCCACAGCCGCGCTGATCCTCACGCTGCTTGCGGCGGCCTTTGTGGGCGGCCTGCTGCTGAAGGGTAAGAGCGGCTGGTGCAGCAGCCTCTGCCCGCTCCTGCCTGTGCAGCGCCTCTACAACCAGACGCCCTTCGTCACGATCGCCAACAGCCACTGCATGCCTTGCGTCGGCTGTACAAAGAACTGCTACGACTTCAACCCGAATGTGGCCTACCTGGTGGATCTGCACGACGACGATCACTACTATAGCGGGTACCGTAAGTTTTTTGCCGCAGCGATGCCCGGCTTTATCGTTGGCTACTACACGCTGCCTAACCCGCCCGCGATCTCGATTGCTGCACTGTACCTCGGCCTCTTGGGCACGATGGCCGTGAGCGTTGCGATCTTTTTCACGCTGGAGACCTTCGTTAAGGTGAGCCCGAATAAGCTTACCGCCCTCGCTGCGGCCGCCGCTTTGAATCTGTTCTACTGGTTCGGGCTGCCCGTCTGGCTGACGGCCATCGGCAGCGTGATCGGCAGCGAACTCCCCGTGTGGCTGGTTTGGGCGGGCCGGGCAGGGCTGCTTGCCCTTACGGCGGTCTGGGTTGCGCGCACCTACGCGAAGGAGCCCCTGGTGCTTGCGCGGCTGGCCGGCGGCGAAGAAGGACGCCTCGCCCCGCAGGCAACCCGCGCCCTACGTGCGGCCGTCGGCGTCGACAAGGTTGAGATTTCCTTTCACCCAAGCGCGGCGCGCGTGCTCGCCGACACCGGGCGTACCCTGCTCGAAATCGCCGAGAGCAATGCTCAGCCGATCGAGGCCGGTTGCCGTATGGGGATGTGCGGAGCCGATCCGGTGGTGATCACCCAGGGCATGGAGCACCTGTCACCGGCCGGCGCCGAGGAGCTTGCCACCCTGGACCGGCTCGGCCTGGCCGGCACCGCGCGCCTGGCGTGTATGTGCCGCGTGAAAGGGCCGGTCAGCCTCTCGTTCGAGCTGGAGCAGGCCCGTGCGCAATCGGCTCAGGCTGAGCTGCCATCCGACGCCGCCATCCGCAGTGTGGTCATCATCGGCAACGGCATCGCTGGCGTTACGGCGGCCGACTATGTGCGCCGCCGCCACAGCGATTGCGAGATCCATCTGATTAGCCAGGAGCGCCACCAGCTCTACAATCGGATGGCGATCACACGGCTGATCTATGGGCGATCCGCCATGGGCGGCCTCTACCTTCAGCCTGACAACTGGTACGATGAGCGGCGGATCACCTGCTGGCTTAACACGCAGGCAGTGCGGATCGACCGCGAGGGACGCCAGGTGCTGCTCGCTACCGGCGATCAGCTGCCGTATGATCGCCTGATCCTCGCTACGGGAAGCGCTAGCCTTGTCCCGCCAATTATTGGGTTTGGGCTGCCCGGCAGCTTTGTGCTGCGCGAGGCAGAAGACGCGATGCAGGTGCGGGCCTTTGCCCAGACCTATCATGGTCGCCGGGCCGTGATTGGCGGGGGCGGCCTGCTCGGACTGGAGGCCGCCTACGCGCTGCGCAAGCTGGGGATGCAGGTTACCGTGCTGGAGCGCGGCGCCTATCTACTGCGCCGACAGCTCGACGAGCGGGGTGCCCAACTGCTGCAAAACTACCTGCAAGGGATCGGGATCGAGGTGCTGCTCAACGCCGAGGCCGCCGAGCTTCGCGGGGCCTCCCGCGTTGAGCAGGTGCGGCTCCACGATGGCCGCGAGCTTCCCGCCGACATGCTCCTGGTAGCGGTCGGCATCAAGCCAAACATGGCCCTCGCGCAGGGTGCCGGTCTGGCCGTGGGTCGCGGCGTTCTCGTAGACGAGACGATGGCCACGAGCGCGCCCGAGATCTTTGCCGCTGGCGACGTGGCCGAGGTCGACGGGCAACTGCTCGGGCTCTGGCCGGTAGCGGTGGAGCAGGCTCGGATTGCCGCGCATAACGCCACCGGCGGGGCAGAGCAGTACCGCGCGGCCGCCCCGGTGACGGCCCTAAAAGTGGTCGGCATCGACGTCACCTCCGTTGGGCGGGTGGAGCCACGAAGCCCCGACGAGATCGTGATCGCCCATGAGAACGAAGTTGAATACCGCTATCGTAAGCTGGTGATCGCGCAGGGCGCCATCGTGGGTGCGATCCTGATCGGCTATCCGCAGGATGCCCCAGCAGTGACGGCGGCAGTAAAGGCGGGGCGTGCGGTAGACGCCCTGCTGGACGCGCTCCGGGCCGGACGCTGGGAGGTGCTTGCCGAGCCGTAGGCATACGCCGAGGAGCGCCCCGCTCGGGTAATCCGCAGATTACGCAGATTGCCGGGCCATTTACCGGAGGGTGCTCTTTACCGGCACCGGCCTGAGGCGGCGGAGGGCGCGAATCAGTAGGGCGAGCAGCGCCAGCAGGGCTACGACGCCGTATTCAAGGGCGGGCACGCGGATGATTTTGGGGAGTTGGCGCCAGTGGTTTGGGCGCCCGTACCAGGCCAGGGCCGCAGCGCCGTAGGCCGCGCCGATCCATGTCTTTGTGCGCTGCGAGAGGCCCAGGCCGTGCATCTGGTTGAGCACGAACACGCCCAGGAAGCCAAACAGGAACATCGACGCGTAGCCGCTGCGGTTCTGGCGCGTGGTGATCACGGCGTGCGGCAGCACCAGCAGCTCTAGCAGCAGCGTCCAACGCGGGTCGCGGTGGGCGCGTGTGAAGAGCAGCGCCGACTGCACGAAGAGCAGCAGGGTGTGGTAGAGCCCGCCGAGGTGGGCTGGCAGCGGCTCGAGCGGGTGGTACCAGAAGGTGTAGATCGTGGCCCAGCTGAAGATGTAGCCGTGGTAGCGCCGTGCAAAGCGGGTGAGCTCGGGCGGCAGCGCCGGGCGCCGCATGCCGAGCACAACGCCGCGCCGTGGCGACTCCAGTGCTATCGTGAGCATCAGCAGGAAGGCTACCGAGCCAAGCGCCGTGCCCTCGGGCACATCGCGGGCGGTGCCATCGTAGAAGCGGCGCGTCTGGGCGAGGTGCAGGCCCACGCCTGCCGCGTTCACCGCGAGGGCCACCCAGTTGAGCGGGCGCATGCCGTCGCTGTAGGCCAGGCGGCGCCGCTGGCCCGCGTAGATGCAGCCCCACATGGCGAGCTGGTGCAGCAGGTAGCCGCCCCAGGCGCTGGCCCGCGCGCCGGGGCGTGGCACAGCGGCGATCCAGCGGTAGTCGCCGGGCCGCCCGCTATGGGGCGCGTAGGCGATGGGCTGGCGCCCGGCCAGGGCCACGCCGCCCACGACCACGGCGCAGGCGGCGGCGGCGGGCAGGATGACGTGGCGGGCGTCCAGTGCGGGGGCGGCGCTTGGCTGCGCGTCGCGCTCAAGCCAGGCGACGTAGCGCTCCAGGGCGAGACCAGCCAGGGCGGCGCCCCCGGCGGCGAGCAGCCCTGCGCCCACAGCCTGCGCCGGGCGCCCGCGCGGGGCGGCGAGGGCCGCACAGGCAGCCCCGGCCGCACTCACGGCGAGGGTGCCAATGGAGAGCGGACGCCCACGGGCTACATCCAGCCAGTAGATCGCCGCCATCGGGTTGAAGAGCGCGGCGCCTGCGGCGGCGTAGCCTCGGAACGGTTGCATGTGACGACCGACGACCGATGACCGCTAATCAACCGCACACCGCGCGGCGGTCGTCGGTGGTCGGTCGTCGGTCGTCGCCTTGCTACTTCCAGCCGCCCACCACATTGAAGATCTCGCGGTCGTGGAGCGGGTTGGGCACACTGCTTTCGGGCTGGGACAGCAGATACTCGGCCAGATCATGGAAGGGCCGCACGCAATCCTCTTTGCCCTCGCCCTCCATCTCGAACAGCGTCTTACCGGCCAGCCGCGAGCGGCGGATCAGATCGTGGTAGGGCACCTTGGCGATGATCTTGGTGCCTACGGTCTCCACAAACTGCTCCAGCAGCCCGGTGCCGCCGAACTCGGGATCCACGCGGTTGGCGATCAGGCCGGCCATCGTCACCTTATGGCGCTGGCTCTTCTAGCTGATCGCGAGGCAGAGCCGGTTGGCCGCGAAGATGCTGTCGAAGTCGTTGCAGGCGATAATGATGCCGAAGTCCGCGTAGTTGAGCGGTGCAGAGAAGCCGCCGCAGACCACGTCGAACAGGATCACGTCGTACTCGTGGTAGAGGCCGAACTCCTTGAGCAGCTTCACCGTCTCGCCCACCACGTAGCCGCCACAGCCGCTGCCGGCGGGCGGACCGCCCGACTCCAGCGTGTCCACCCCGGCGTAGCCGGTCATGATCACGTCCTCGCGGGTGACATCCTCCATGTGGAAGTCTACCTGCTCGAGCACGTCGATCACGGTGGGCTGGAGCAGGCCGGTGAGCGGGAAGGTGCTATCGTGCTTGGGGTCACAGCCGATCTGGAGCACCTTGGCGCCCTTCATGGCCATGGCGGCCGAGAGGTTCGCGCTGGTGGTGGATTTGCCGATGTCGCCTTTGCCGTAGACTGCGAGGATGAGGGACATTGTAAGACTCCTTTGAGGTGACCGGGTGACCGGGTGACCGGGTGACACGGTGACCGGGTGACACGGTGACATGTCGTGCTACCGATAGGTGTCACCGTGTCACCTTAGTCAGCGCGAGCGGAGCGAGCGCATGGTCACCGTGTCACCGTGTCACCGTCACGGTGCCAGCGGCCGCCCGAACTCCTCTTCGTAGACATCTTCCAGGTACTCCAGGGCGCGGTAGACATACCCCGGCACGACGCGCTTTTCCATGCGGGCCTGGGCGTCGCGCACGTACACGAGGTTGCGCAGCAGTTTCATCTCGATCACGCCGCGGGCGAACTCCAGCCCCTTGGTGCCCTTGGTGCGCTGCATCCAGCCCACGAACTTGCGGATGGGCGCCGGGGGCCGGGGCCGCGGCCGCCGCAGCATGCCCACGTAGGCCCGCACGCCCACGCGCCGGTTGCCGCTCTCGCTGCGCTGCCCGAGCTCCAGGTGGGGGCGCAGCAGCTCGAACAGCTGCTGGCCGCGCTCGGTGCGGATCAGCATCCACTGCCAGCGCTCGTCGGGCGGGAGCGGCGCGCCGAGGTAGCCGATCGTGAGGTCGGACAGGCCATTCTGGTAGTCGAAGCAGCTCAGGCAGGCGGCCGGGAAGACCCCGCGCTCCCCGCCGAGCTTTGAGACGTCCAGATCGACGAAGTTTATCTTCTCCACGTGGCCATCCTCGTGGCGCAGATGCACGCGGAAATCCTGCATAAACTCGTGGTGGACCACCGTCTCCGGCGACTTCGAGGCCACGCTGAGGAAGCGCATCAGGTCGGGGTAGGCGGTGTTGTCGGTGCAAGGGATGCCGATCACGTACAGCTGATCGATGCCCAGCTCTGCCTCCAGGACGCGCAGGGCGTGAACCTGGCAGCCCGTGCCGATGAAGGCGATCCGCTTGAGGCCAGCGGCGCGCACCTCGTCGATAATCTCCAGGCTAGGCGAGAGGCAGGGCTTGTTGCCAGCGGAGGCGCGCACCTCGGCGGGCGTGCGGGCCAGGAAGGGCAGCGGCGCCCAGCGCGTGCCGGGGGCAGCCTTGGTGACGATCACCCCGTCTACGATGCCCTGCTCTAGCAGCAGCGCGCCAAGGCTGGTGACGATCCCGCTCCACTGGGCGTTGGGGTTGGGCTGGCGCATGCGGGCGATGTGGATGGCGGAATGGATGCCGAACAGCAGCTCGTCGCCGTCGTGGCGGTTGCGGCCGTGCAGCCGCCGCTCGATCGCCTCGTGCTGGTTGTCCACGAAGACGCAGGAGCGGGCCATGGTGGGCCGCAGCTCGCCGCCGCAGACGCCGCAGTCGCTGCAAAGCTTGGGGCGGCCCTTGAAGCGCTCGGCTTGGGAGAGCAGGGCGATCTCGTGGAGCGGTCGGACTGTCGTCATGTTGTAGCTCGTGACAAGGAGACAAGGTGACAAGGAGACAAGGAGACAAGGTGACAAGGAGACAAGGAGACAAGGAGACAAGGTGACAAGGAGACAAGGAGACAA
>ENA-ORBV01014799-ORBV01014799.1-microbial-mat-metagenome-genome-assembly--contig:-NODE-14799-length-11599-cov-6.389863_pt1 | contig 11599 bp, 5 predicted proteins | sample MGYA00237777_ERZ505514 | MGnify/ENA primary metagenome ERZ505514 (study PRJEB26160, sample SAMN06269048) | microbial mat metagenome | isolation source: Oligotrophic lake microbial mat | place...
ACTTAGTGCACAACTTCACAAAAAGATCGCAGAAGGGCTTTTGGTACATGACGTAAGCCGGCTTTCTGACGAGCTTGAGTCCGAAACATAGACATTGCCATCGTGAATCAGGTCGAATCACGGGTGAAATCGTGCATCTCTCACTGGTGATTCGAGTCATTGCCATGACTTGCAAACATCCTAGCAGTGCTGCAGAACATTCTTGTTGCTCAATGTTAAAGATTTCCAAGCGTCAATCCTTCAGTTGGCGTAATTGAATCTGTGTTTTGCTGTGTTTTTCTATCCTTCTCATTGCTTGTGTGCAGAGGATGAAACAAATTTGCGAACACATCCAGACACATGATGTTGACCAATGCAACATGTTGTTGGCATGGCAGAATGAAAGGACTGCAGCAGCAACAGCTAAGGACAATGATTGCTGTAGTTCACAGGGCAGCTGGCTTGTGATGCTAGAGCTGCTAGCTACCAGTTAGCTAGTCAGGTAGTGCCATCAGCTTCCAATCACCTCAACCCTATTGAAGCTTTGTTTAAGGGTGCACAGTGGATCAAAGTTTTTTCCTTCTTACTTGATTGCGGTGGAAGCAAAGGCAAAAACCAGCACAGGCACAAACAACATAACAGAAGACACCAACATTTGATTATCGGAGATGATACCTGATACCAGCTACTGCAGCTAATAGATTGTACTGCTAGATCGGCACCGTGGAATTGTGGGTGCGCTTCTGCTGCCCTGTCCCTGGAGCTTAGGATGATTTTGAAGAAAAGGATCCCTTCTCCCTCCATTCGTCAACGACTGCAGCAGTCGGGGGTATTGTGTCTGGTTTTATTAGTTTGGCTTTCTCAAAGCACTTGGGCGGTCGAGCAAGAGACTGCTACTACAGAGACTACGGGTACGGGTACGTGCATTGCTGGGGGCGATGTCGGTGACGGCACCTGCACAGCAGAAAGCACACCAGTGCCAATGAAATATGAAATTGATACCAAATTTTGTCAAGACCACAGTCAAACAGTCATGGCCTTGGATATGGTACAGCACAGCTCGCCTCCCGATTCCAAATCGTACCAAAAACTATACAATCTCCTGCATCATTATACACGATTTTTTGTGGATATTCAAGCCGGAAATGGTATTTTTGAAGACGTAACCAAAAATATGGCCACCATGATGGCCGGCTATGGCTTGACACGTGTGCCCGCCCACAATACCTATGACAATACGATCTCGTTCTTGACCATTTTGCTCAATCAATTTGGGATTAACAAATTACAACGCATGGCACAAATTACGACAACCAACAATGACGCTGCCTACTCCGAAGCCATCATTTTACTGCAGACGGAACAAGTATGTTGTTTTGATTATCAAAGTGAAGCCAACAACGACAAGGGGGCCGTAATACTTGCGGGACTTCGGCTGTGTCATCAAGCAAGAGATTGTGTTATTCTCGAGTATTCTCATCAAAATTACAAGTGGTTTTTGGAGCAGGGCATGGGTGATTCCGTGGTTCTAATGCCCATATTGAATCAAGGACGATTGGATTCGTATTATGATTCTCTGAATACGGAACAACAACCACAGGTCACCAAACCCATGTCGGAACGATCGATCGATGTTGTGTTTTTTGGATACATGACAGCCCGTCGCAAAATCCTTATCGAACAATTCAATCAAAAAGCAACAGCGCACCAAATGCAACAGGACCAACCATGGAATATGCTGATTGAAGATGATCCCAACCGAACCACCATGGCAACTTCCTATACTAACGCCAAGATTTGTTTGGTCATTCATTCCTTTGGAAATTATGTTCCTTTGGAGACGCATCGGCTGTCGGAGATGGGGCCTTCCGGATGTCTACCCGTCATGGAAGCTTTTGGGGATCAACTGGCAAGCGTCAATGCAGTTTATCAACGCTGTGGTGGCGTGGTCTTTTATCAATTACAGTCACTGGAGGATCTGGATACGTTGCCGCGGTATTTGGAACATCTCTTAGTAGACAACCTTGACAACCAGCAAGAACTACAGCGGCGCGTGGAATGGTGGAGAAATCGAATCGAATGGGAAACCTTGCTCCCACGTATCTTTGGGGAACGAAAAGAGAAGCAATGAATAATCGACGCATGAATGAATGTTCTTGAATACATTTGATGCTATAAGTTTCCGATAGCGACAGTTGTGCATCATGGCTCGCCACGAGCTAGCACCCGAAGAGTGATGCTGCAGGTCCTGTACACCACCTCAGTACTTTCATCTATTCCACAATTCAAGTTACTCAGCATGGCCGGTAGAGCATCTTCATGCCCTTTCTTTTCACTGTGCGCATTTGTCGCCCAACAACTGATGCTGGCGGCCCTTGTCGCAACCGCTACACTGCCTGACTTGCACTTTCAGCGGATCGGAACAAGTTACGTGCTCCACTCTGTGAGCTGTTGTAAGGTGGACCCCAATGCAACAAAGCAAGCTTTGCTGCTACTAGTAGCTACTAGTAGATAGAGCTTTACAAAGGTGTAAGGATAATGTAGAGTTCTCACACCGAACTTTGTATGGCTTGTGCTATTGTTGTTTTGTTGGCCAGTTTGTCATGTTATTTATTTAAGTATCATACTATTAAGCATGATGTGTTCATGTTTGCTGAAATTGACAGCTCTCCATGTGCTGCAGGAGCTTGTGTGCTCTTGCATCCACCTCCAGAAGCGCCTCGGGTTGCTCTGCTAGCAAATCATCTGCCAACGTGTCGTCTGCCAGCGCTGCTCGCAATCTGTCGCTTAGCTTGACCGCAGAGTTGGCGTCTTGGAGGGTCTCTAGCAAAAAAGGGGGGAAATCACATATTTCAAACACTAGGCGCTCCCAAACACCAAAGAGCTCGTACCAGTTTTGTGGAACATTTGTTCCTTTCATGATGTGCTCCGGAATGAAGCATCGGTCGTTGTCAACGGCGACGAAGTGTCCAGAGAAAATTTGGAAGTGGTCGTGAGGGGATTTCATGCATCCTGCGAGGTAGAGAAAGACGGCATATTTTACAGCGCTCTCGTACGTAAGAGTCCCTACTTTCGAGCGGATCGCCGTAGCTAAAGCCGTCTCCATGCTCGTGCGTTCCAGGCTCTGCGCATAGAGCATTATGGCGCCCTTGAGACTTTTGCCACTGGATTCAGAGACACAGCCGGTACTGTTGCTAAGCGCGGCTTGATATTCCCTTACATGACTTTCGGGAAACGAGCTTTCCACTTCCTTCCTATCCAGCACCACTCCAGCACAAGGCAACACGACCCCAAGTCCAAGGATGCGGTCGAGATAGGCTGCTTTAATTTCTCGCAAGTGAGTTTCGGCTGTTTTGTGGTTGATATCGCCGGCAAAGGCGGCTTTGAAAAGCACCAAGTTGGCTGACTCCATAGTCATTTGCATAGTGAAGCCGCAGGAGGAATCATTTCTGAAATGCCCAGCCCTCGGTGCACTCGACTTCAGGACTGCGCTATTTGTCAGCCAGCACTGCCAGTCCTCCTGTGGTAGAGTGAGAGAGCTCTCAACCGATTCTACTGCGAGAGGTTTACATCCGGATGATTGCTGATCGAATGCGTCATTGTAGAAGAATTCGTCCAAGAGGACTGGTGTTCTTCGCTGAGAAGCTTCATTTCCTCTCACGGAAATAGTCTCCAGCTGCTTTTGAGCGAATTTAACCCCACTTATTGCCCATTGCTGCAGTCCATCGCCAAGTTCCTTGCTGTTTGCCCATGTAGCTGTAGCCAGCCATAGTCCCGCGAAGACAATGAAGATTCTATAGAGAACCCAATCGTGGTGAGTTGTGTTGCCGCGGGCGACGGAGTGAAAAGTTGGCATATCAATTCTTGCTGGAACAATTAATCTATTGGTGTTGATTGTCGAAGAGTTAGACGTTGGCATTATGCTTTCGTGCTGGACAAATCGATTTATGCTTGTTGCTTATTAATTGATGAAGTAAACTTTTTGGTCTTTTTTCTTCGAAAAGGAATCGCCAACGGACCGTGGGCACTCCTAGCACAGCACCTCCACGGTTGGCTCGTCAAAAATCACCCGGGCATTGTTAGATTGCCGTGCAGATTCACTCTTTCCAATGCAACTCCCAACTCAAATTTCAACTCCAACTTCTTCCGGGCAGCGATAAGGAAGTACTGTACTATACTGGTACCACAGACACTAAGCTAGTAGCTACTCTAGCTAGCTACTTTAGCTAGCTAGCTAGTAGTCTAGTCGCAGCGCTGCGCGCAATCGATGACCAACCAAAGAAAAAAATGTTCCGGACGTACGCGTAACGGACCTTGAGACTTCGAAAGAAGAAATCATGACCGACTCCGCCCCAATCAAAATTGAACGTATGGGTACTAGTACTATGGGTACTACGGGTACCACGTGAACGTGAGGGGTACTACGGGTACCACGTATCCGTTTGGACCGAAACTCGAACACTCGTACGTCACGTTGGACTCGAATGGCGCAATCATATCCAATCAAATTTCTTCTTGGTGGGCGGAGTTTATCCGATGGGAACACACCACCATCCCGCAAGAATAAACCATCCAATCAAAATGCCGTATTGTCGGAAGATGTCAAATGGTGAGAAAATCGGAAGATGAATCTGTGGATAGACTAACAAAACAAAAGTCATATAAATCATCTTCAGCTACCGTATTGTAATTAACAAATACATCACACCGTGTACCAGAAAAAAATCAATTCTAGAAAATCATCTAGAAAACCAACTAGAAAATCAATTCTAGAAAAACTACAAGTCCTTTTCCGTTTTCATTTGCATTCCAAAATATTCCTAAAAAATGTCTAAAGGAAAGGAAACCCCCAAGCTGTCCAATGCGTCACTCCTCGTGTTGAACGGAAAAGCCGGCACGGATACGGCGTTGAAAACCGTCACGGCTCCTGCCTACGATCGCTCGAAATTGTCGCCGGGAATTTTGCACCTGGGTGTGGGTAATTTTCACCGGGCGCATATGGCCAATTATATGGATGATTTGTTTCACGTGGATTTTGAAAACGCCAAGGAATGGGGCATGGTCGGCGCCGGAATTATGCATTTTGATGCGGCCAAGCGAGACATGCTGGAGTCGCAAGATTGGTTGCAGACTTTGGTCGAGCGCGACGCGGGTGTGGAAAAGGCCAAAGTGATTGGTTCCATGATTGATTTTTTGCATGTGGATCATGTGAAGAAGGAACACACGGAATTGCAAGCGGCCATGATGGATCCCAACATCAAGATTATTTCCTTGACCGTGACCGAAGGTGGTTACTATTTGCATGTGGATGGATCCTTGGATTTGAACGATCCCTCCATCAAGAACGATATTGCAAACCCTTCGGAGCCGCACACCATTTTTGGTATGATCATCAAGGCTCTCGATCTGCGCCGCAAGGCTGGCATGAAACCCTTTACGGTCATGTCTTGTGATAATATTCCACAAAATGGAGAAGTCCTTCGTGGTGTGATCAACACTCTCGCCATCAAGGCATACCCCAAGTGTGGATTGGCAGATTGGATCACCAAGGAAGTCGCCTTTCCCAACAGTATGGTCGATCGTATTACACCTGCCACTACGGATGCCCAACGCACTCATATCAAGGAACACTATGGCTTTGAAGATGCCTGTCCCATTTTTTGCGAGCCTTTCCGTCAGTGGGTCATTGAAGATATTCCCTTTTCCAACGGGCGACCGGCCTTTGAAAAACTAGAGAATGTCAAGTTTGTGAAAAATGTCATTCCCTTTGAGGACATGAAGATTCGCATCTTGAATGGCGGACACGCATCCTTGTGTTACCCCGCGGCACTTTTGGATGTCGAGTATGTCCATCAAGCCATGGAACATCCCACGATTAGTCGTTTTTTGGATGCTTTGGAACGCAATGAAATTATTCCCACCATTCCACCGGTTCCGGATACCGATCTCCGCGAGTACTGGGATTTGATTCAGCGTCGTTTTTCGAATCCCACCATTGGTGACACCATCACCCGAATCTGTTATGATGGCGCGAGTCGTCAACCCAAATTTATTGTTCCCGTCGTGATGGATCATTTGAAGGAAGCAAAGGAAGCCGGTGGGGGTGCGGGTGGTCAGCAACAAGTCGACGGCATGGCTTTGGTTTCCGCCATGTGGTGCCGATACTGCCAAGGCAAGACCGAATCCGGAGCCACCATTTCCGCCAATGATCCTATTTGGGACGAGTTGCAAGAAAAGGCAAAGAAGGCGGTTACTGATCCCAATGTATGGTTGAGCATGTCCGAGGTGTACGGCGAAATTGGTCAAGATCCTGTGTTCCAAGAAGCTTTCGCCAAACAGATGCAACGCATTGAAGAACATGGCGTCGAGAAGGCCATGCTCATGTATGCCGGAGTCCCATCCAAGAACTATCTCTAGATACAGCTTCCAAGAAGCGTTTGCCCAAACAGTTTCAACGCATTGAAGCACATGTGGTGTCGAAGGAATTATGCTTATATTTGCTGGAGTGCCCCTCGCCTAATTACCTCTAGAAAGCACGACCACGCAGCAGACAAGACAGCCTGCTTATAAAATTTCTAAAAAAATATGCATTTACTCTTTTTGAAATTTGTATACACCTTAAGGCTTTCTTTATATAGTAGTGCCTGCCTACAAGTATCAGGCATGAGGAATATCGAATAAAAGTAATTTATTTATAATCATGGATTGTATGATGATGAAGGAAGAAAGCGGGCACAATCATCTAGTTGAACACCGCAGAAATGAAGGACGTGCCAGACATCACGGCAAAGCATGCTACCACTACGGACACGGACGACGCAAAAAGGTTTCCCGCACCACTCTCTGGTACAGAGCCACTTGCTTCCACCACTTCACCAACCGCCGGACACTCAGACGTCTTCACAGGGTATCCCTCGGCCAAGCGGCAAAATGTGGATTTGTCATCTCCGCCCAATGCCACCATGCCTGGGTATTGGTCGTGATCGTTTACGCCGTAACACATTGAATCGGCGTTGCCATGGTAACAAGTCCCAGTGCCTTCATCGCAAAAGCTTTCCACAGTCCACCCAGGCATGTTGCATCCGTCATATTTGCAACCCTGTTCGCACTTGGTTGTATTCGGCTCTTCCATTCGCCAGTCGGCACAGGTCTCCCATGGTTCATTGTCGCCCTTCGTACCGATATGAGGGGCCCGAGCCAGAGTCCGTTCATCAATCGCCTCCAGCTGCGCTCGGAGGTCCTCTGATCTTGCCTTGATGGTGGGCAACAAAGGGAACTGGCCTGTGTTCCATTCCGCAGCTGTCGGAGATACTTCGTCCTCGTAAAAGGCCCCAAAAGCACTCCAAAAGTCTTCCTTCACATAATCTCCTATTTCCACAATATGACTTTGAATCTCTCCCCAGAATGTTTCATTCCCATAGATAGTCTCCACAAAGTCTCTCACGTACTCAAGGTATTGTGCGTGAAGATCGGGATTAGTCAGCAGAGGTCCCACAAGCTGGTTGGATTCTAGCGAGTCGCATGTGGGCCGTGCAATCGACCAATGGATCAGCCGGGAGTTACAAACTTCATTGTTGCAACCGACTGCTTCACGGGCATTCAAATCGTATGGCACAAGCTTCCACCCACCTCTGCTGGGTTCCGATGATCCAGACTGGGCCAGATAGTAGTTATTTCCAAAACTAACTGGCGAATCCAAGCTCAACGTGACGGCATAGAAGGCAAACATCTTGAGGAAATTCTCTTGGTCCACTTCCTCGGCAAGGTTGGAATTGGTACAGCCGGGATCACATTTGTTAGTGGCACCCAAGTGATCCTGGACAAACTTTTTCATCTCATGTTCCCAATCGTCTGTTCCAATATCAAGGTCGACGAGCTTTTCGTTCATGAGCATTTCAGCGCAATCCATATCATTTCTCACATATGCCAAAACGACATCAGGCTTGATATTCTCAAACCAATGATCGATGAACTGAGCGCGACAAGTGTCGAAACTCCAGTAGTTGTGGACCTCTACCGGCTTCTTGTGTTCACCACGGTCAAAGGAATACGGTGGGGTGCTGAAATCCGTCGTGAGGCGCGCCTGGGCTTGAGCGATTTCTTCTTGTGTGTACTCTCCACAACCTTTGGCCAAGGATTTGACCTTGTAAAGAGCAAAACTGTCGGGGTCATAGTCGGGAAAATTGCGATGGAACACATATTCCTGCTCTGGGGCCTCAAGGAGGGTGTACAGCCCATGCAGGTTCTCGTTGATGTAAAAGGTCACCTTTCTGGCGCGCAAATAGGGAAGACCAAACCTTGCGAGCATTCGGTAGTAGGCCCACTCGCGTGCAAACGAATAATCTTCACCATGGTGCCGAAGGAAGGCTCTCTGAACTCCAAACAGAGTTTGCGAGGCATTCACATTGTCAAAGTCCAACTGGAAGGGAATATCGAGTGTATCGAGACAGGTTGCCACAAAAAGCCCGCTCTGCCCCTAGATATAATCGGGATCCAGACACGGTAAAGAACTTGAGTTTGGAAAAGAGTAGGGATCCTGCGACAACGTCACAACGATAGAAGAAGAATCATCACCGAGCTACAAGATTGCTTACCTTGGGTCGAACACGGCCTGGGCTATCCAGAGACACAATTTCGGCACCATCCGTCGTCAAAAGCTTTGCACTCTGCCACGGTCTGTATTCCTCGAAGGTTTGGTTTTTCATAATGTATTCGTAATCCAATGGCGTCATTGTAATCTTGAGTTCCAGCACGGTGTCCATAGAGTCGGGAACCGGGTAGCCTCTTGCGTCCATATCAAAGAAATCTCTCCCTACAGATTCTTGCTCCTTGAGTTTCTGTTTGTGAGCTGCCACACGTTCTTCCTTCGTCAGAAGCCGGGTTATGATATTAGCTGCTCCAGGAGTGGGGGTTGATGTATAATTAAACAACCCGGTGTCGGGGTTGATGGCATAGGTAACTTCAATGTTGTTATCGGACTCTGGCAGTACAACGAAATCGATAATATCATAGGCCGAGCTCCTTGCAATGGTAACGACCGACTCGCCCATGACACCTTCCTTGATACGAATGAGCGTGACAGTATCTGAACTAGAAATGCCAAACTGCGGTGACATAGGGTCTGCCATTAGTTCTTGCTCTTCCTCTGCCGTGGCATCTGATTCGTCGTTTGGAGTGACTTTCTGCTTGGTGCACAAAAGAAGATACCCGTTTGCACCAATGGTGCTATTCTTGGGGAAGGAAAAAGCATCCTCATCACTGATACCCTTGTCATCGTGCAACATGTAGCGCTCAGCGCCTAAGTCAACGATTTCAGGGCCTTGATTGTGCAGCTCAATCCAATCTTTTCCGTTGCAGACATTGGATGTTCCTTTGTCAGCAATTTCATTGATGACAATTTGAGCTTGTAGTGCTGTTGCTGTTAAAAGCAATGAAAGAATAGGCAGTTTCGTCATGGTGTCAGTCAACTCTAAAAACTCGACGAACGGTGCTATATTATATTGACCAGTTTTCGAATCAATGACAAGCAAGTTCTGATCACTTTAGCTAGATAATCACAAGAACCTAAATTAAATTACTATGACAAGCAAAGCCGGATTTGTGAGCTTCAGATAGCTGAAACCGGAAAGCATGATGATCGAGCGAAGGATGTCCCTTGATGTCAGGAAGCAATGGCATAAATTGAAGTGTGAAAGAAACGTCAATGAGAATAGCTTCAGTGGCGAGGCGCTGGTTCTGGTAGCTTTTCATTACTAGCTAACTAAACGCTAGTAGCTTGCTAGCCGTTGCAGAGACATCTGACCAAGACTCCTTCCTACAGTACAAACGAGTAGCTGCTAACTCGAGTAGCTAGTAGCATCGACGAAAAACGCGCAGGATTGCGGCTGTTATGGCGGGACCAATGAAAGTCATCGGGTCGTGCGGGCGGTCCGGTCACGGATACGAATGCCTAGCACTGTGCACTGCTTGTGCGGATTGGTCAGTCTAACCGCTAACTGCTACTAGCTAGCTACTGTAGCATTGTGCTCTAAGTAAGCCAGCAACACACCAGGTACCAGTAGAAACTAGTTTTTAGTTATGCTACTACTAGCTAGCATGTGGCTAGCAATTTGCCATGATGATAAAATGATGCAGTCTCTGGCAGGCATTCACGTGGAAATGGTTGCATTTTAGCTGCAAGATGTCCAAAACAAAAACTGTGATTGTGGTCTAGCTGTTGATGAACCCACCTAGCAAATTAAAAGCAAGCATTTGAAAAACAGCCAATTGGTCTAACCACAGAGTCACCTGTGAGAAGGTTCTTCATAATCATGCCCAGATTTCTTGGCAACGACATTGACCAGAAAAAAATTTAACCTTGAGTGTGAAAAAGAACAATGCGAGTGTCATTTGCAGAGTGTTAGGGGAAAAGAAATGCCCTTTGTGCAGTGTTGTTTTCATTTTGATCCAATGCCTCACATTTGGTTTCCACACTTTCTTGCAACAGACAATTGATAAAAAAATGACACAAAAATTCCAGATCAGAAAGTCAACAAACAATGTTTTGGTTCCATTGCAAAATCTGTTCATTTCCAGCAGCCCAACTTTGCTAAGTGATCCATTTTTTAAGTTCATTGGGTGACTCCAGGAATCTGTGCTGACAATCATTGTTTGTTGTGTCGACAATGACAATCATTCCTGAGTGCAGTGTTGCAAATTGTTGGAATGCAACCATTTGAAGCTGGGGGCACAACTGCTATAACTGTGTTTCTCACAGTTGGGACATGATGCTAAAGAGCTTTTTGTTGTCTTCCAATGGTCAGTTTCCTTACCATTTGTATCTGTGTTTGATGCTGTTTTGTGGATGGATCTTCACCCTTTTAGTTTTCACACCCACTTCTTGGGTGCACACGTGCTCCAAAGACGAGATTAGCAGCCCCGCACATCCAGCACAGTTCTCAGCACCATTGAAAACGGAGGGAGAACGACAACGATGACTGCATGCCAGTAGCCCCCCTCCCCGGGACTTCATTAGTAGAAACTGCGCGAATAGGCCGCAACATGACTACAACGAGCACGGCCAAGTCACAATCCAATGACACACCTATGCAGTTTTAAAAACATCTATGGAGCCACTTTGGCACGAGTGATGCACCAGTCATTGGTAACTGATAGAGGTGATGCTTTCAGTTGCCTGTGATGATCCAGCAGTCTCCAATTTTTGCGAGCATGTTTGCATCTTATCCAACAGTAAAGTGTTACACCAATAAAGTTTTTAAATCATGTAAAGTTGGGCGGGGGTGCCGAACAACGACAACAAACAACACCGTCGCAAAGCAGGGCTCACTTTGTGATTGTGAATGAGTTCGCATCCCAAAATGTCATCATCCAGCATGTCGGACGACCATCAAGAAGAAGACCACCATTGCCACGATGGCGATGAGGAGGAACAGAAAGCTCGTTCCTCTGGCATCGCCATTACTCCACGCGAACTTGCTCGCATGTTACGAGAATCAGAAAAGCAACGTAGCCAAGAAGAAGAAGCAGTAGCAGCAGCAGTGGCTGTTGGTTCCACTTCAGTGTCCGACGCATCTAACCATCGCGAAGAAGATCATCATCACGATGATGAGGAACAGCAGGA
>ENA-ORBV01014801-ORBV01014801.1-microbial-mat-metagenome-genome-assembly--contig:-NODE-14801-length-11599-cov-4.526298_pt1 | contig 11599 bp, 8 predicted proteins | sample MGYA00237777_ERZ505514 | MGnify/ENA primary metagenome ERZ505514 (study PRJEB26160, sample SAMN06269048) | microbial mat metagenome | isolation source: Oligotrophic lake microbial mat | place...
ATTCGCAAATACAGCGGCGGGGTGAGCAGCGGCCGGACCTCGCGCAACTGGCAACCGATGGACGAACCGTGGTTCAAACCGTTGGAATTTCTGGCACTGCCGGAGGGCAAAGCCGTCATCCGGCACCCGCGGCATCGTGCGCGTCCCTTGCTCCGCACGCTGCCGTTTACCGGCTTCACGCTCGCAAACGCCACCACGCCGGAGAACGGCCCGCGGCGCGGCTGACCACCGCTAATTCCGGCTCGGATTGACCGGAGAGAGCGCGCCCGGAAGTCGGGGCGCCCCCGTGCCGCGCGCCGCGCGCCGTGCCGCTTGTCGCAGCGACACCACCCGGCCCGCGGCGAGCGGCCAGTCGACCGAGTCGAGATAACCGTCAGCCACGCCGGTGGCGTCGTGCCCCTGGAGGTTGTGCTGAATTAGCGTGAGCGCATTGGGCGCCTTGCGGCCCATGATGCGGGTGAGGAGCGTGGCTGCAGCAGCGTACACGCGATAATCGCGCGCGGGGAGGTTCAGCGTAATTCGAACGGAGGAGGAGGCGCACATCAGACATCGAGGGTTTTTCAGCGCCAGCGGCCGCAGGGCGCCGACGCCAATGGATTTTGGGATTCGTGAAGTCAGGGTGACTCCGTCGGCTTGCCCACCCGTGACCGTAGCACGATCCGGTCTCAATTGCTTGTGACCGCCTTGCGGTTCTGTCTGACGCTATTGCGTTTCTTGCCGCGGCAGAAACTTCCGCGGCGCCACATGGAGGTGCTTCTTGAATACGCGCGTGAAATGACCCAGCTCACTGAATCCGAGCGCGTGCATCACCTGGGTAAACGTAAAGCGCCCCGTTTCGATCATCCCCTTTGCGCGAAGCACCCGGCACCGATTGAAATACTCGCGCGGCGTCAGCGTCGTCTCGGCCTTGAACATCCTGCAAAAATGCCAGCGGCTCATTCGGGCCACATGCGCCAGCACCGGCAGCGAAAACGGCTCGCTGAGATGTTCCACCATATGCCGGTCCACCCGCTCCCGGTCTTCCGGCCGCAGTCGCGGCCCGCGGGTCCGCGTCTCGCTCCGCTCCGGCGCGAAATGTGCCTGCAACACAAACGAGGCGAGCGCCGCGCCGACCACCCCCGCGTGGCGTCGCGGGTGATCCGGTGGTTGCCGGGCTTCGGCCCGGAGCGTATCGCAGAGCAGGCCCACCGCCGGTTGCCGGTCAACATACTCCTGCAATGGGCGGATGCTGGGAGACTCGACCCGGAATCCGCAAAATTCGCGTGCCGTCTCCGGCTCGACGAAGAGAACGGCGAGGTCCGCCGTCTCACGCCATCGGATTTCCTGCACGGTCGACGCCGGCAAAATCCAAACGTGTCCCGGCTTGAGGCCACGAACCACCCGCCGGCCGTCGTGCCCGCGCCAGGCCACCTCGCAATCCGCCCCATCGAAGACCAGCACGACTTGCACGCGCTCGTGGTGGTGTTCCGGCCAGTAATTGGGCTCCTGATGGTCGAAATAAACCCACACGCCATCGCCCCGGGCCAGGGGGCGGCGAGGATCCCGCAACGACGGCGCAAGCTTGTGATCGGTCGAGCTGATCGAACGGCGTGGGGATGGCCGCCGTTTATCGGCGTCCGCCATTGTGCCTGTTCTCCGATGTGCCGCGCGTTGAAGCCATAAACGCGGCGAGGATAACAGCGCCGGAGGCGCCGGGTAGTGACGGGCTTGCGTTTAACCGGGACGCAATTGCTCATAAGCCATGAGCTGAACATGGGCATTTTCCGGCGGGTTCCGTTCCCGGCGGGTATTGACCGGATCCCGCCGTCGCCCAGTATGGCCGCGGGTTCGACTCGAACGGCTACAAGGCGGACGTCCCGGCTTCGGTCGGCAGATCGGGTACGGTAAGGCTCGTGGCCCAGGTCACCGCGCCGGCGACTTGGGCAGCCATCGCGTCGAGCAGCGGTAGCGCAGATTCCGATTCGCGCAGGATGAGATTCAGCTCCGGTGCCGCCACGACAATGACGCGCGACCCGGCTTTGCGGAAATCGGCGCAGACCCGGAGCAGTTCCTTTTTGGAATCAATTCGGACCTGCCCCTGACTGAGTTCATCCCGGATTATTTTGCTGACGCGGTCGATTGACTCCGGGATGGGCACGACGGCCAACAGGCCGCGGTCGGCGCAGCGATCCTGCCACATGCGCTGTTCGTTGCCGAACCGCGTGCCGAGAAGGCCAACCTGCCTGATACCGGTCCGCGCGATCACTTCCACCGCGTCGTCGACCATGTCCAGAACCGGCACTCCCACCGCCCCGGCCACGGCGTCCCTCGCCACGTGAAGCGTACTGCTCCCGAGCAGGACCGCTTCGGCGCCGGCCGCCACACACTGTTTGGCCGCCAGCATCGCCAGCCGGTTCACATGCGCCCAGTCCTTGCCCTGCATCGCCGTCGCGAATGAGACTCCGCTAGAGCGGTGGAAAATCAGGCGAGGCAATTGCGCCGCCCCGAATCGACCCGACACCTCGTCGTCGAAGCGACGCAAATACAAAACGGTGGCCTCCGAATTGAGATCGCCGACCAGCCCGAGGCATTTCATCGGAACCCGCGGCGTCACGCGATCGGTTCCATAGGCATTTGTGAGATCAGGACAGGTCGGTTCATGGTTGATCGTCGCGTTTGATGAGCTTTCGCCGGAAGGATGGTCAGGCTCATTGTGAGCGACAGACGCTCCCGGACGGTGCGACGAGGCGCCGTATCGTGTTAATAAAGAATAGGGCAGGGTAAGATTTGCATTCGTCGGTACAGCGATGAAATCCTGGGGAGGAAGTCTGGCGCGAATCCGTTCTGCCGCGCCCACCCAATTAGACCGAGCCATTTGCCGTAATATTTCCGTAATCATTTTGACCATCCGGTAGGGAAGGTCTGATCAGCTGCTTGCCTCATTCGACCGCCGGGAGGAGGGGTGGGGAGCGAGGGGCGCAGCCTCTGAACCGAGTCGATCAGGACTTGGGAAGACCTCTGATGGGTTGGATCGGCGGCGCCGTGGTCGATGGCGACTGCGCGTCCGTGCCGCAGAATGCGGCGTTGGAAAAATAACCTCTCTCCTTCCCTGCGCGTTTTCCCGATTTTGCCATGGCCGTCAAGGGCGCGCGCTCCGCCGCGCCCTGCTCCGCTTCGCTCCGCCCCGGTGGGTGACTGGCCATGCCTTCACGGGCCAACGCGCGGGGTGCACCTCGACCACCGGACACGTTGTCCGGCCGAGGAGGCGCCACGTGCGCCTTGGCACATGAATCAATCGACATTAGATCTGGGCGACTGGAACGCCACCGAGAACAAGGCGTTGACGATCGCATGCGGCGAGCGTCCGCAAGAGCGGCTCGAAAACTTTGGCGTGACGGCGCTGAGCGACACCGAACTGGTCGCCACGATCCTGCAGGGCAACGGCACACGGACTGAGGACGCCCTCGCCGTCGCATCACGACTGATCGCCGAAGCGGGTTCGATTGCCGGACTGGCCTCATGGCACCCCACAGACTATCGCCGGGTGAAAGGCATCGGCCGCATCAAGGGGCTGCAACTGGCCGCGATTGCTGAAATCGCCCGCCGGATGATGAAAACTCCGGCGACGCCGAATGTGATGTGCAACCGGGCCGACCTGATCGCCGCGATGTTCTGGCCAATGGTGGCCGGCCTTCAGGTCGAAAAGTTTTGGGTCCTATGTCTCAGCCGAAAGAACCGACTGATCAAAATGGTCGAAGTCACATCCGGGACCGCGACGGCGGCGCTGGCGCATCCGCGAGAGGTCTTCCGCGAAGCGCTGCGGCACGGTGCGACCGCCATCGTCTGCGTCCACAACCATCCCAGCTCGGGCGATCCGGCGCCGAGCGCTCCAGACTTGCACGTCACGCGGCAACTCCGCGAAGCGTCGAAAGCCGTCGACATCGACCTCATCGATCATGTCATCGTCTTATCCGAACGTTCGGATAACACGATGACATGATCCAACAGATCGATGTCGACGGCTTGGGAAGGTGAAGGCGCGCCTAAAAAGCGGAACCCAAGGCGAGAGCATCGTGTGCGATTTCAACCGGATGCAAGGCGACACGGCTTGTGCCATCCTTGATCTGGTGTCGGCAACTGGTGCCTGGTGCCGCAATGATTGTAGTCTCGGGCGTGGTGCGGATGGCCGGAAAAAGAACGAGCTCGCCGATTTGTTGGGACACACCGAAGTGCTCCGCCTCATAACCGAACGATCCGGCCATCCCGCAGCACCCGGAAGGGATAAGCTGCACCTTGTAGTTTACCGGCAGTTCGAGCATTTTCACCGTCGGGACGAGCGAAGAGAGAGCTTTCTGATGGCAGTGGCCGTGAAGCTTGATTACCTGTGGCCGCGTCGTGAAGGAGTCTCGTTTGATTCGGCCAGCGTCGGCTTCGCGGGCGATGAGCTCGTCGATGAGCAGGGCGTGGTTCGCGAGAAGTTTGGCGGCGGGCTTCAGCGCAGCGGGGACGAGATCGGGGAACTCGTCGCGAAAGCCGAGAATCGCGGACGGCTCGATGCCGACGAGCGGCTGCTCGGCAGTGATGACATCTTTCAGCAGCTCGATGTTGCGGGTAGCGAGTTTCTGCGCGTCGCGGACGAGGCCTTTGGAAAGTTGCGCGCGCCCGCTTTCGGCGTGATCGGGGATCATCACCTCATAACCCAATCGGTTGAGGAGCTCGATCGCTTTTATCCCGACCGGCGCGTCCTGGTAGTTGGTGAATTCGTCGCAAAACAGATAGACGCGTCCATGCGGATATTTCAGGGAGCACGGGTTCGCGTTCCGAGCGTGCCAGCGGCGGAGGGTTGTTCGCGGGAGCGGCGGAAGGCTGCGGCCAGGCGCGAACCCAGCGATGCGCTTGAGCGCACCGGAGATGGCGGGCGATGTGACCGCCCAGTTGTACACCGATGGTACGAGCGAGGCGAGGCGCATGCCGCGTCCATAACCGCAGATGAGTCGGGAGCGGAACGGCACGCCATGCGCGTCGTGGTAATGCTGCTGCCACTCGGATTTCAGGCGGGCGACGTCGACGTTGGAAGGACACTCCGCCTTGCACCCTTTGCAGGACAGGCACAGATCCATCACCTCCTTCACTTCGGTGCTGTCCCACGGGTTGGTGACGTTGCGCGGGTGAGTGAGCACTGCGCGGAGCATGTTGGCGCGAGCACGCGTGGTGTCCTGCTCGTTGCGCGTCGCCATGTAGCTCGGGCACATGGTGCCGCCCATGAGGTGGGTCTTGCGGCATTCGCCGACGCCGTTGCACTTCTCGGCGGCGCGGAGCACGCCCTGGGTGGCGCTGAAGTTGAAGACCGTCTTGTATTCCGGCGTCGGGTGGTCCGGGCCGTGGCGCAGCGAGGTGTCCATCGGCGGGGTGTCGATGATCTTGCCGGGGTTGAACCGGCCGCGCGGGTCGAAGGTTTCCTTCACGCGGCGCATCATGGCGTAGCACTCGGGACCGACCATGAACGGGATGAATTCGCCGCGCAGGCGGCCGTCGCCGTGCTCGCCGGAGAGGGAGCCGCGGTATTTCTTCACGAGGTGGGCGACGTCGGTCGCGATGCCGCGGAAGAACCTCATGCCCTCGGGCGTCTTGAGGTCGAAGAGCGGCCGGGTGTGCAGCTCGCCGGCGCCGGCGTGGGCGTAGTAGACGGAGCTGATGCCGTATTTCCCGCGCATCAACTGGTCGAACTCGGCGATGTAGGCGGGCAGGTCCTCGACGGCGACGGCCGTGTCCTCGACGACCTCGCGCGGCTTGGCGTCGCCGGGGACGTTCATCATGAGGCCTTGGCCGGCGCGGCGGAGGTCCCAGACCTTGTTGGCGTCGTCGCCCCACAGCACGGGAAAGGCATAGCCGAGACCGGCGGCGCGGAGCTCGCTTTCGAGCGTCTGCATCACGTGCTCGATAGCCTCGCGCTGCTCGAGGCGGATCTCGACGACGAGCACGGCGCCGGGGTCGCCCTGCACAAAGAAGCGGTTCTTCGCCTGCTCGAGGTTGGATTTGGTGCACTCGAGGATGTGGCGGTCGATCAGCTCGCAGCCGAAGGGCCGGTGGCGCATCGCGATGAGCGTGGCGTGGAGTGAATCCTGAATCGTTGCGAAATGCGCGCACATCAGCGCGCCCGCCGGCGGCAGCGGCTCGACGTTGAGCTCGAACTCAACGCCGAGGAACAGCGTGCCCTCGGAGCCGGCGAGCAACTGGCAGAGGTTGAAGGGGTGGGGCGAGGCCGGGTCGAAGACGTTGCACGCCATCAGCCGGTCGAGCGCGTAGCCGGTGTTGCGGCGGGTGACGGTGGGCTTCGGGTAGTGGTCGCGGATCAGCTGACGGTTCTTCGCGTCGCCGAGCAGGTCGCGGACGGTGCGGTATATTTTGGATTCGAGGGTATCGGGGCCGTTGCATTTGGCGGTGAACTCCGCCGACGTGAGCGGGCCGAAGGTGACCTCGGAGCCGTCGCTGAGGAAGCCGCGGGTGGCGACGAGATGTTCGCGGACGGTGCCATGGACGATGGAATTGGCGCCGCAGGAGTTGTTGCCGACCATGCCGCCGATCATCGCGCGGTTGGCGGTGGAGGTTTCCGGCGTGAAGAACAGCCCGTGCGGCTTGAGGTGCAGGTTGAGCTCGTTGCGGACCACGCCCGGCTGGACGCGGACGCGGCGCGCCTTGGTGTCGGTCGCGACGATGCGGTTCATATGCCGGCCGACATCGACGACGATGCCCGACCCCACCACCTGGCCGGCGAGGGAAGTGCCGGCGGTGCGCGGGATCAGGCCGATGCCGCGTTGGTTGGCGAAGGCGATCAGCTCGCGGAGGTCCGCCTCGGTCTTAGGCAGCGCCACGGCGAGGGGCACCTCCTGGTATTCGGAGGCGTCGGTCGCGTAGAGCGTCCGCATCGTGCGGTCGAAGTACAGTTCACCCGTCAGGCGGGTGGCGAGGGAGGACAGATCGGCGGTGGCAGGAGTGGCGGTCATGCGGGCGAGTGTTTTTGTAGGATGGCCGCAGGGCCTTGGCGAGTCTGGGGTGGAACCTTATCTCCGGGCAGGTTTTCTGGATTCGCACAGGCTGAAAGCCCGTCCGGAGGCCGGGCTCCACCTGTCGCCGGCCCCATTCGCAAACTACTCCTTTCGGCCCAGTAGAACAGGCTTGGATCGGGCCGGGGCCGGGGTTTATGTCATAAACCAAACCTGCCCCCGCCATGAACGCCCTGAACGCCCCCGACAATTTCAACTGGCCGCTCGCCTACGAGGCGGAGGCGCTGCTCTCGACCCACCTCAACGCCTTCCTGGCGAAAAACATCTTCGCCGCCCGGCTGGCCGCACGCCTGCACGCCGAGACCGGCACGGACTTCTTTGAGTGGACCGACCATTTTGTCGTGTCGCAGAGCCACGAGGCCGCGTTCCGCGCCGCGGGTTTCGTGACCGAGGTGACGGACGTGGCGACCTTTCACACCGTGCTGGCGCACCCGCACGCGATGCTGCCCCGCGTCATCGTGAGCCTGAAGGCCGACCCGTCCGCCGCGCCGATCTCGCTGGCGGTCCGCCCCGAGTTCCTGGCCGACTTCATGGCCCGGCACGGCCTGACGGGCACGCCGATCGGCGCGCCCTGCGCCCGCTACCGGATCATCGATGTCAGCCAGGAGAACGGCGCGCTGCTCCAGGCCGTGGAGCGCCTCGGTTACCGCGGTTTCATTGTCAGCGAGCCGCGGCCCGGCTTCGCCGATGCCGTACTGAAGGTCCGCGAACTGTGGCGCGCGCGGAAGCGCGACTTCGCCAATGACGACGACGGCGCGAAGCACGCCTTCGAGTTGCTGCAGAAGTGCCTCGAACGCGTCGGCCCCGACGTCGCCTGCGAGCTGTTTTTCGCCGAGGAGCGCCATTTCTGGGAACTGCGCAACCGCGCCGGCCGCGTACAGAAGCGCCGGCAGGACCTGCTCGGCCTCGGCTGGGCCAACCACGACCACCACACCTTCCGCTGCTCGCGCCGCCACTTCCCTGATCTGGTAAAGTTCATGGAGCAGCTCGGTCTGGTGAAACGCGAGCGCTTCTACGCCGGCGCCGAGGCGGGCTGGGGCGCCCAGGTCATGGAGACGCCGACGGTCGGCATCGTGGTCTTCGCCGACGTGGATCTGCAGCCCGACGAGGTTGACCGGGATTATGCCGCCGAGCGTCTGCCCGAGGTGGACCGGGTCGGCACGGTCGGCCTCTGGTGCGGCCTGCACGGCGACAGCTTCCTGCAGGCGGGTATGCACCACCTCGAGGCGCGCTTCAACCACCCGTTGCTCAAGGAGCAGCTCGCCGCCGAGGGCATCGTGACGATGAAGCCGTTCTCGGACTTCCCGTTCCTCAAGCAGGCCTTCACCGAGGGCGAGCGCTGGACGGTCAACCCGGCGCGCGTTGAGCTGCTGCGCCAGAAGGGCCTGATCACGAACGCCCAGGCCGACGGGTTCATCAAGGACGGCGCCATCGGCAGCCATCTGGAGAACCTCGAGCGGAAGGGCGGCTTCAAAGGTTTCAACCAGCAGGCCGTCAGCGCCATCATCTCCGCCGTCGACCCGCGCCTCGTTCAGGCCGCGCACGCCTCGCACTAATTTCCAATTTGGAGGGCCGGTCTCCCGGCCGGTCACGGTCGGGCAGGAGACCGACCCATCACAATCAATCATCCCCCATGAAAATCGGAATTATCGGTGCCGGCAAAGTCGGCGGCACCATCGCCACCCTCCTCGAGTCCTGCAAGTTCTGCCAACGCGTCGCCCTCGCTGACGCGCGCGCGAACATCGACCTCCAGGGCCTCAAGAAGTCGAAGTTCGTCCAGGTGGACGTCAACCAGGCCGCGCAGCTCGCGGGCTTCGTCAAGGGCGTCGACGCCATCGTCAGCGCCGCGCCGTATTTCCTCAACAAGGCCATTGCCAGCGCCTGCGCCAAGGCGGGCGTCAGCTACTTCGACCTGACCGAGGACGTGGAGACGACGGCGTTTATCCAGAAGCTCGCCGCCAAGGCGCCGAAGGCCACGTTCATGCCGCAGTGCGGGCTGGCCCCGGGCGCCATCAACATCGTGGGCGGGTCGCTCGCCTCGTCGCTGAAGTATGTGCGCAACTGCGAGATGCGCGTCGGCGCGCTGCCGCTCAACGCCAGCAACCAGATGAAGTATTACCTCAGCTGGAGCACGGCCGGCCTCATCAACGAATATTGCCAGGTCGGCGAGGCGCTGCACGGCGGCAAGCTGGTGACGACCATGCCCCTCGACGGCGTGGAGCGCATCACGATCGACGGCACCGAATACGAGGCCTTCAACACCTCGGGCGGGGTCGCCACGATGTGCCAGACCTTCGCCGGCAAGGTCGGCGACCTGAATTACAAGACGATGCGCTATCCCGGCCACCGCGACCTGATGAAGTTTCTCCTGCAGGACCTCAACCTCGCGCCGCGCCAGGAGCTGGTCACGCAGATCTTCGACCAGGAGGTGCCGCTCACCGAGTCGGACGTCGTGGTGTTCTACGTCAGCGTCGTCGGCACCGAGTCCGGCGGCGGGTTGAAGCAGCGCAGCTTCATCAAGAAGATGCACGGCGCCACCATCCACGGCCGGAAGCTCAACGCCATCCAGCTCACCACCGCCGCCGGCATTGTCGGCGTGCTGGAACTGTTCTCCAAAAAGAAGCTCGGTCCCGGCTTCGTCCGGCAGGAATCGGTCTCGCTCGAGAGCTTCCTCGGCACCCAGTGGGGCGGCCGGGTGTATGGCAAGTGAATCATTACCTGTAGGGCGGGGTCGCTGACCCCGCCTCGCTCGTGGCGGGATCAGCGATCCCGCCCTACAACCAATCAACATGGCCACCAAATCCATCTCCGTCTCCGCCGTCGCCAAGGCGATCTTCCCCCAGCTCGGTCTCTCGCAAAAGTCCGTCAACGCCGGCGTTTTCGCGGGCACCTGGGGCGGCTCCGGCGCCGTGCTGGAGAAATACTCTCCCATCGATGGCTCGTTGCTCGGCAAGGTGAGGCAGGCGACACCCGAGGACTATGAACTGGCGGTCACGGCGGCGCACAAGGCCTTCCTCGCGTGGCGCGACGTGCCGGCGCCGAAGCGCGGCGAGGTCGTCCGCCAGCTGGGCAACGCCCTGCGCGAGCTGAAGACGGAACTCGGCCAGCTCGTGTCGCTCGAGGCGGGCAAGATTCTGCCGGAGGGCGGCGGCGAGGTGCAGGAGATGATCGACATCTGCGACTTTGCCACGGGTCTTTCACGCCAGCTGCACGGCCTGACGATCGCTTCGGAGCGTCCGGGCCACCGCATGATGGAGCAATGGCAGCCGCTCGGCGTGGTCGGCATCATCTCGGCCTTTAATTTCCCCGTCGCCGTCTGGGCTTGGAACAGCGCGCTCGCGGCGGCCTGCGGCGACGCGACGCTGTGGAAGCCTTCCGAGAAAACGCCGCTCACCGCCATCGCCTGCATCAAGATCGCGGAGAAGGTCTGCCGCGCGAACGGCGTGGATCCGGCCATTTTCTCGCTCGTCATCGGCGACGGCCCGACCGTCGGTGAACTTTTGACCAACGACCGCCGCATCCCGCTCGTTTCGGCCACCGGCTCGACCCGGATGGGCCGGCGCGTCGGCGAGGTCGTCGCCCAGCGCTTCGGCCGCTCGCTGCTCGAGCTCGGCGGCAACAACGCGATCATCGTGGCGCCCTCGGCCGACCTGAAGCTGGCGAAGCGCGCCATCGTCTTCGGCGCGGTCGGCACGGCCGGCCAGCGCTGCACCAGCACGCGCCGCATCATCGTCCACGAGTCCATCAAGGCGAAGTTTACGGCGGCGCTCATCGCGGCCTACCAGCAGCTGCCCATCGGCAGCCCGCTGGAGTCCGGCAACCTCGTCGGTCCGCTCATCGACGCGGCGGCGGTCGGGGCCATGCAGCAGTCGATCGCCGACCTCAAGAAGCAGGGCGGCAAGGTGCTCTTTGGCGGCGGACGCCTGGAGGGGAACTATGTGACGCCTTGCATCGCCGAGGCCAAGAACTGGTGGCCCGTCGTGCAGCACGAGACCTTTGCGCCGATTCTCTATGTCATGGGCTACAAGACCCTCGACGAGGCCATCGCCATGCAGAACGGCGTGCCCCAGGGTCTGAGCTCGGCGATCTTCACGACGGACCTGCGCGAGGCGGAGCAATTCCTCTCGGCGCGCGGCAGCGACTGCGGCATCGCCAACGTGAACATCGGCACCAGCGGCGCCGAGATCGGCGGGGCCTTCGGCGGCGAGAAGGAGACCGGCGGCGGCCGCGAAAGCGGCAGCGACGCGTGGAAGACCTACATGCGGCGGCAGACCGTGACCATCAACTACTCGGACGCCCTGCCGCTGGCGCAGGGCATCAAGTTCGGGGATTGAGGGGAATAGGGAGGTCGCGTTACCCTTAACGCGCCGCGGCGGATTTAGGATAATCCGCCCTACCGCGCGGCCCAGCTGGAGCTGGGCCCTCCAGCTTGTGGGCAGCGAGCTTGCTCGCGCGGGATCGGACGAAGGCGCGAGCTCGCTCGCTGGCCCACCCTCTAAACTTCGTCCCGATATAGCTGTCTCTTATACACATCTGACGCTGCCGACGAATAGAGA
>ENA-ORBV01014802-ORBV01014802.1-microbial-mat-metagenome-genome-assembly--contig:-NODE-14802-length-11597-cov-11.318490_pt1 | contig 11597 bp, 11 predicted proteins | sample MGYA00237777_ERZ505514 | MGnify/ENA primary metagenome ERZ505514 (study PRJEB26160, sample SAMN06269048) | microbial mat metagenome | isolation source: Oligotrophic lake microbial mat | place...
CTCTGCTTTGATTAACCCAGGCGCAGGGTTGATGAGCACGGCCATCGGTGGGTCCTACGATTTCGATTGTGATGGGACGGAAACGCCGGCGTTGACGCGGCCGGTCTGGGAGAAAGATTGCGTATACCGCCCGCCCGCCGGACCGGCAGCGAGAGGCTGCGACGGCGGAGGCGTCAAGCTTCTCCAGAGAACGATTCAGGCTGGTCAGAACGAGCAATGCGGTGGATCTATCATTGGATGCACGGGAATTTTTGATGACTACGGAGGCACTTGCACCAACGTTCTACAGGGTGCGATGCCGTGCCGATGAGCGGCATTTGCGGCCTGGCGCAAGCTTCGCTGCTCAGTGCGTCAGCTGGCTTACCAACGGCCGTTCAAACCACACTGCCGGATTGATTCCGTTAGACAATCAACGCCTGAGGGAAAATTTCAAATGGGGACACTTGCTGACGTCCAAGGCCTAACAGTCCAATTTCCGAACGGCTCGTTGGCGCTGGAACGCGTGGCGCTTAGCGTTCGCGAGGGCAAGATGGTCGTGCTCCTTGGTCCGTCGGGTGCCGGCAAGAGTACGCTCCTGAAAGCTATTTTTGCGCCAGAAGCACTGCGGCGGTTGGGCTACACGGTGGGCTGGTCAGGGCGCGTCGTCACCGGCGAGCCCGCTTACGTCCCGCAACGCGGTGCATTGCTCGATCACTTGGATGCCGCGGACAATTTCAAGCTTGCCCAGGCCGCTTGCGGAGCGGAGCTCGACGCCACTACTTGGCTCAAAGCCGTCGATCTGGACGGGGCCATTGGGAGCGCCGGACGGGGCGTAGATACGCTCCGCGGCGGACAGGCCCAGCGCCTCGCCGTGGCAAGGGTCCTGGCGGCAGGCAAGAAACTTGTTGTGATGGACGAGCCCTCCGTCGGGCTCGATCCCGTGGGCGCCCGAATGCTCGCACGGCTCCCGGGCTGGCAGGCGGGCAGTACGAGTACGACGTGCTCGGGAGACGCCTCAAGAAGGTTATCGGAAGCGTTTCCACGGTGCTCGTGCATGACGGGGATCAGGTCATCGCGGAATACGAAGGCACCACGCTGAAACGTCGTTACATTTACGGGACTTACATCGATGAACCGCTAGCGATGGTGACGCCCGCTGGAACTCAGTATTATCATCAAAATCGGCTCTATCACGTGATGGCGATGACGAATTCTAGCGGGCAGCTGGCTGAGCGCTACGGGTACACACCGTATGGGAAGCGGCGTGTAGTTTCGCCAGGAGGAGCGACGTTAGCTACGAGTGCCGTCGGGAATCAGGTTGGGTTCACGGGGCGATATCACGATGGCGAGACTGGGCTCACGTACTTTAGGGCTAGGTACATGGATGCCGAGCTTGGGAGGTTTGTTTCGAGAGATCCGATAGCGGACTGGCATCGCTGGCTAACGGATCTCGAACGCCCGCGCTCGCTCGGGAGATTGAAGAGGACACGGGGCCGCGGGTCTCACGAAGAACTCAGACGCCATCTGTATGCGGCACGCCCTCAGTTCGTCGACCCTCATGGCTGGGCCCCCGGAGATCCCTTTGCAACTCCTGACGATGCAGCCAAGGATTGGGGTGATTACTACAATGGAGACTCGATCAAACACAACATCGAATATTCCTCGGCGATCTACTACGATCAGAAAACGGGAACCTATTCCTACGCGCCGGCAAGCACAGGGTCCTCGGATAAGGTAGATGTCGTTACTAACGTACCTCAAGGGACCGATTATGCGGCGGGCATTCACTCGCATGGAGCGTACGAGGGCTCAGGGAACAATGAGTTCTCTACGGACGACCACGAGGCAGCCGAGGCGACGGGTGAAGAGGCGTATCTGGCGACTCCAAACGGGTCGTTGTTGCGATATGACAACCAGGGCCATGAGGAAGAAGTGAGCACGGATTTGCCGAGCGACCCCAATGACCCCGACCGAAAGAACACGAACACACCGAACGGCTATTTAGACAAGGCGTGCGCTAAATAGATGCGATCCTGTTTTTGCCTCGCCGCCCGCACGAGGGCACTGAGTAGGTATTCTAGCCCTGTTTTGCGGAGCGCCTGGCGAGTAGCCGTCGCGCTCCTGCTAGGTAACGCTGCTTGCTCAAGGCGGGAGACTGCAGCAGCCGTTCCAGTCATCGCAGGTATACCCCAGCAAAGCGCAGCCGCTCAGAACGGGGGGCCTCCCGACGGCGATCACGAGCTGAAGTGGACGACGCGGGATATCCCCAAGCTCGCGGAGCTGCGACAGGCAGTACGAAGTGGGTCGCGAGTATGGGTCCTTGCGGATCGACTGTGGGCCCCTGAGGCAACTGGGATGGTAGTGTCGTTCGAGAAGGGGCGACCCTCGTTTCGGGTTCAGCTGGAGGGCGCGATCCTGGATCTCCGAAGGCTGGGTGACGATGTCATGGCGTTGCGTCGAGATGGCTCGACCGTAGAAGTACTGAAGATGAACGGCGCACGCCCACAGAGCCTTGGGTGCGCGCAAGTAGAAGAGAATAGCCGGCCCCTAGGGGTCATAAGTGTGGGAGAGAACCTGGCTGTGCTGGGAACGGCCAGTATCGTCTACATCGAGCGAGGGTCCTGTGTGGCGCGGGCCACCGTTCCACTGACGCCTGCGCTCAAGATCCGGAAAGCCAGCCGAGTAGTAGTGACTCCAGTGTCGAACGGTCGCGTGGTATATGTGGGCACCAGCCTCGGAGAATGGTCGGAGGGCCTGTGGGTTGTAGATACGCTGAACGGTGTCGTGGCATCGCTCGCCACCTGCGCTACGGTGCGGCGTTGTAGTGAACCAATACCGGCTTCTGCAGACATCAGAGGCTCGGCGGCGGACACTCAAGCGGCATGCGCGATTGTGGCGATTGGTAACACCCACTGGTTTCCGCGCGGGCGGCTCGCGAGGGCTTGCCCGTGGGGAACGGAAGAGGTGTGGAAGAAAGAACTCGCCCCTTGGCGGGACTCCAGCACGATGCCGCTTTACGGTGTAGCGGCTGGCAACAGCCCGCAGGCATATACCGTGTTAACGCATGACTCGTTGCTGGTGCTCAAGGATGGGCGTGTCGACCACGAGGTTCCTTTGCGACCACCGCCGCTTGCCGGGCTTCACGAGCTCGAGGTGGAAGGGCTGACCGTCCTCGTTCGCGCGGTTGGTCAAGACCAGGGGAAGCCCGACGCGCTTCTAGTTCAGTGAAGACTTCGTGTTCTTGAGAGCAGGCATCAGAAACTGATCCAAAGACATGCATCAGGAATTGATCCACCTAGGAGCGTGTCGGGCAATCGCGCGCTGCGGGATCTTGTCCGCGGGCTGCCTGCACCTCGTCTGCCGTAGCTGCGGCCACGCGCAACTTGTAGCTCTCTCCTGTAAACGTTGTGGAGTTTGCCCCTCCTGCCTGGGGCGACGCATGGCCGACACCACAGTCCACCTGGGCAGCAGCTACTACGCGCGTACCCGTGCTTCACTGGATTTGCTCCTTGCCCTGGGGCTTGCGTGCCTTGCTCGGCTATGACCGTGCCCTCGCGGCGCAATTCGTGAGCGCCTTCGCGTACGAGCTCGACCGTTCGTTGTGCAAAAGAGCCAAAGCCATTCTCGACCTCCCAAGCGTGGCCGACGCCCACACAGGGTGAACCTCCCGAACGCAGCAAGCCCACCCACGCCGGTCAACGTCAGATCGGGTGGTCCCTCGCTGATCCGCTCGGCACAGCGCCGTCGAACCTTCCGTCCAGCGCGCTGCCACAGGTGCCCCTGTCCCCTCTTGCCGCCGAGAGCATCTCGACGCACCTTATGGATGCTCGTCGCTCGTTTTATCTTTGTCATAAGTAAACGAGGCAACACGCGCGGCGAGCGCTAAATTCCCGCACTTTGCGATTTCTAGGTCACCGATGTCAGGCCGCGAGACCACCGGGCCGCGCGAAATCGAGGTTAAGTCCGACCTTCCGCTCACAATGCAGCGCGCTCGAACAGCCGAACACCTAAATGGCTTCCACGCAAGCCATCGCGAAATCGTCGGCTTGAGGTACCAATCCCTTGTCGGAACCGACGTCCTTAACGCACGCTTCAAACAACGCTCTGAGGCGGTCGTCCGAAGCTGTCTTTGCCGCCGCATACGCCGAAGAAGGGCCAGTCAACTCAACGTTGATGCGACCGGGGAGAGCTTCATGCAACCGCTCGATAAGGGAATCGACGAGCACCGGTGTTCCACCGGAGGGAACGAGGAACGAGGCCAGCTCCTGCCGCAACACGCGCGCTCCACCCAGCGAACCCTCTTGGCGTTGCACCTTCAGCTCGAACACCACCAAGAATCCATTGCTGCCTACAGACCAGCCCAGCGCATCCGCAGGCATCTGCACGGAGGCTGTTCCCTCAGAAAAATCGCTGTCTTGGACATGTCGAACCATGCCGTCAAAGACAGGATCGCCGAAGCGAAGTAACTTCGCTCCGACGTCACGAGATAGAGCTCTTGAGACGGTAGCTCTTTCGAGTCGCGTCTCAAGGATCTCACGACGAGATTCGTAAGGGTCGGACTTGTAAGTTCGGCTTGCGGCCTCGCGGACCGATTTCGGAACTCGGAAGGAGAGTAAGCCTTTTGAGGGTTCGTCTGGAGGACATTCTTCGTGTCCCAAGTAGCGAGTGACGAAGAATTGGAGAGCTTCGTCAGACACGCGCGCGGAGGCCAATTGATAGTCAGAAATATCGAAGCACCTGAGGCCCTTGAACAATCCCAGCGAGCCTTCGGGATCTTCAAGGATTTGTTGGAGTTGCTGACTCTCCTGATCAATGGTGCGGCAGGCTGCGGCCTCGCCCTCCGTAACGGTCCGTTCGTAGAGCTCCTCAAGTGAAAGGGACTGGGACACTTGACCCAATACGTCGTTTCGGAAGTCTTCCGGCTTCCCGCCTTGCACCTCCGCCAGGCGCAGCGTGATCTCTACGATCTTTCGCTCCAGGTATTCCTCCACGCGTGCGTCGGCAAACGCGTCGCTTTCCGACTTAAGCCGAAGATTATAGACGTAGACCGGTCTATTTTGGCCGTATCGATAGACGCGGCCGATACGCTGCTGGAGCCTTCCTGGGTTCCATGGGAGATCGTAGTTGAAAATGACGTGGCAAGCGCGCTGCATGTTTAAGCCCTCGCCGCCGGCTTCAGTCGAGACCAGAAAGCGAGGTAACGCTTGGTTGTTGAACATCTGAACCTGTGCTTGCCGCGCTTCGATGTCCATCGATCCATGGATCTCCCCGACACTCTCCGACCCAAAAACATCCACCAAAGCTTCCACTAGGCTGCGCTGAGTGCCCCGATACTCGGTAAAAATGAGCGCTTTTTCGCCGTTGGGCAAGAGCTTGGGGATTGCATCCAAGAAGTAAGTCAGTTTGGAGTCTCGTGCCTGGATTTTGTTCAGCAAATCGAGCAAACCTTGGATGGACCGTATCTCGTCGTGGATGGGACTCTTGTTCCGGGAGCGCGCCTTCGAACCCTTTGAGAGTGCAGCAGTGATGGCTTGTCGCTCCTCCATTTCGCCCATGTACCGCTCATCCTGCTGCTCAAGATTGAGTTCATCGGAGTCTGCCTCTTCGAGTGCCCGAAGCCGATTCCGAAGGGCCGAATGAATGGCTTCCCGTGACGAAGAGGCAAGTTTTCGAAAGGTGGACATCAGAAAACCGACCGCATTGGCGTTGGTGGAATCCTTCCCCTTGGTTCGGAGTGTCTTGGCGACGCCGTACCCTTCCTTCACAAACGCGAGAAGGGCTTCATAGAAGGCCACCTCTTCCACCGATGGTTTGACTTCAAGAATCTTCGCCGGCGCGATGCCCTTGAATATCAGCACACCTTGAGCATCAGTGACCTCGCTCTTTCGATTGCGAATCATCACTTGATTGAGGCGACCGTCTCCGGCGGTGACATCGCCCTCGGTCTTGAAAAGGTCGGGACGGAGCAGCTTAAGCATGTTGTAAAAATGCTGACTGTTGCCGGAATGCGGAGTGGCCGTCAAAAATAGAGTATTCCGTGCCAGTCCTCCGTCATGAAGGCGTCTGGCCAAGTCATACTTTTGCACGGTCGACTCCGTAGCGAGGTGGTGCGCTTCATCGAAGACTACCAGATCCCACGGCGTGACGTTCTTGAGTGCCACCTCCAACTTACGCTGCTTGAGCGTATCGATCGACGCGATGATCTGATCAGACTCCTCCAACTCATTCGGGTTACGGCTACCGAACAGACGAAAGTGGCGCCTAAATCGCACATCCATTTCTTCTTTCCACTGCTGGGCGAGGCCCGCCGGAGCAACAATCAGGCATCTAAATCTACCGATCGCCCGACGGCGGAGTACTTCGAGAATCATCCCTGCTTCGATAGTTTTCCCTAAACCCACATCATCGGCGATAAGCCAGCGTCGCCCATCTGCGGCGCTGTTCACAACGCGATTCGCCACGATAACTTGGTGCGGCAACATCTGAAACGGTTGATTCGAAAGTTCGCCGGTGAGCGCATGCCGAGCCTCAAACCAACGCCCGAGAACACGCAAAATGAATGGGTCGAAAGCGGCTTGCCCAATACGGTCAGGAGTCATTCGGTCCGGTAGGCTAACAAGAGCCTCAAGATCCGATCCGGGGTGCTGCAAGAACCCGGAGGGCCACTGAACGTAAAACTTCTGAATCCCCGCCTGAGTCTCGCTGAACTTGATTTCACCGATCCCGAGGGCACGATCTGAAACGTGGCGAACTCTACTGCCTTGAGCGATCATTTTTGTTTCCCTTCGTTTGTGGCAATACGGCGCAGTCCGAGCAAGCCAACCTCGACGTGCTTCATGGGCACTGGGCGACCGTTCAGAACCAGCTGCGCTGAGGCTCGAAGCACTTCTTGGTGGGTGCGCTCCATCTGCGCGCATCGATCCCTCAGGTATTCGACCAAGACCGTGGCATTTTCCAACATTGAGGGGGGCGCCAAGTCTTCGGGCACGAATGCGCAATTCCGGGGTCGGACTGTTTGCACGCAAATCGCGAGGCGCTTAACGCAGTTCTCCGTGAGAATTTCGACGGGCAACTCCAAAGCTAAACCAAGGTCGCGGGCAAGCGTTGAGCCGTGGCGGTCGTCAGTGACATCCTCCCAGCCCACAGGCGAGCGACCAAGGACCAGTTGCAGAAGAATGTCGAAGGCCTCGATCCAGGGGATATCGGCCGAACGCATGGCACGAGCTGCCTCGGCGCGTTCATGCAAAGCTGCGAGGCGACGCAAGGGAGCCTCCGTGGATTCCCCCGTGAAAACAACGGCATGAGCAGCCGCACCAACAGGGTGATTCAGGGAATACACACGAACAATTGGTTCCTGAGCAAAAGGGTGCGGATAACACAGACAGCCGTTTTGCACGAGTGCATCAAAGACCTGCTCAGCCAGACCCTCACTGATGCGCCCGATCCCAAAGGTTGCGCGCAAGTCATCGCGCCTCATAGTCAGAAAGCCTGTTCCACTCGCCGCTACTCGACGCGCCAACACCTCGGCAATGGCTAAGAAAGAATCATTCGACATCGTCCGCGCTATCTCCCTCAATCTCTGTCAACTTTGCCAATTCGTCCAAGTCCGGCGGACTAAACTCGTGATCCAGCGGGATCAGTCTACGAAACTCATCCACTACATCCTGAATGGGTCGATCTACGTGCTCCCATGTCCGCGAACACTCAAGCAACTTAGAGGCGGCAAGTCCGTCAGGATCATGGCCGCTCAATCGCAGCTTTCCCTCCAAAGCGGACGCCAGATCCTTTGCTGCAAACGAATGGAATCTGGCGGGCCACTCCCCTGTCCGAAGCGTCGGCGCGAACACGGAGTATATAAGGTCCACCATGAGCTGTCGAAGTGGCTCATTCGTGCTCTCGAAAGGCGCCCACACCTGCCGCGCGGTTCTGAATTGCACGGCATCTGCAATCAGTTCTGGAGTGCGCGCGAGACACCGGCGTCGCATCTCATCGGTCAAGAATTCAAAGACTTTGTCCCGATCGGGCGCCGAGATCGATTCTTGGGTGATCATTGTATCGACGATCCGGCTCACGTCGCGTTCAAGAGCACCGCGCTCGAGCAATTCCGCACGCTGCGCCTTCGCCGCCGACAGGATTCGCGCAGGGTCGAGCCCCGGTTGCTTCAAGAGCTCGGTTCGCGCCAGTACGAAGACATCCCAATACGACGCGGGCATCCAGAGACCAAAGCAGGGCAGGTTGAGCGCGAGCCGGCTGAGCAGGCGGGAAACGCGCCGGCTGCCTCGTTGAACCAACTCTGCCTCGTCCGGCGGGAGTAGTTCGATCTGATAGCCCAGCGTTCTTGATTCCCTGGCTGAGCCCCCCAGGGAGCGCTTCTTGGTAGCGGCCACCAAGCCTCGCCTCTCCAGGGCGTCGAGTGGGATCCGGAGTACTAGCGCATCGCCAAGCCGTGCCCCCTTTCCGACGAGAAATCCAGCCGCAATCCATTCGCGCACCGTGTCCCCGGCGTCTATCGGAAGAGCCGATAACGGCGCGAGGTCACCAATTCGCTGAAGAAGATGCTGCCAATCGCTTGAAGGGGCGGCAGCGCTGCCAGCACGTGCAGGCGAGAGGGCAGCTGGCCTGCTTAGTAAGCCGTTTGCCCCAGAAACTCGTCCGCGTCCTTCTGATCCAGGCTGCGTGCATTGAGGGCCGCCACGAAACGACGAAATGAATTGACGACCTCGTGCGGCGGGTCAGAAATCTCGATTCCGAGCTCATAGTTCCGCCTAAAGGCACTAGAAGTGAGGTTTGCGGAACCCACAATTAGCCGGGATCCCAAAGGGCCCTGTGCCAGAAGGGCCTTTGCGTGCAGCAGCCCAGACGCCTCAGGCACGATGCTCACCGATAGACGTGCACCCGCCTGTTGCTTCAGGGCCATCAATGCTCGAAAGGCTGGCTCCGCGTTAAAGCCTTGGCGATCTACGGCCACAACGATTCGCGCTTGGCTTGTAGGGTTCTCCAGCATCGATGCGAAGGGTTTTACGAACTTCTCAATACCGGACGACGTTGCAAACGCCGTAACCCAGGTGACTTCTGTTGCGCCACTAAGCGCACTTAGGAGGGCACTCTCGTAGTCCATTCCGGGCGACGATATGAGCCGCACGCTAGCATTAGGCATCCTCAGAATCTCCCGTACGCATGGAACCTGCAACGTACGCCATTCGCCCTCGGAGTTAAACTGGTATCTCAACAGACTGGGACCAGACAATGTCCGAGGCACTTCTGTTCAGTGGGCCGGGCAACGGCTTGTTTCCCCTCGACTAGGGAGCGGAGCACAACCAGTGGTTGCGGCTCATCCTGCTCGAGGCCGCGGGAGCCACTGATAGTCCACGGCCGGCTGGGCTGCTCTGGTGCGGCCATTCAATCGCCATGCACCAGGTGTTGGCAACATGGTGCAGGTTCGGCCGCGCCGGCAACGCTCGCCCTGCACGTATGCTGGGTTTGGCTCCTGGCTCATTTGTTCCGGACCTCTTTCAGCGCCACTAGCGGTTTCGTTCAGGTAGTGTCCCCTTAGGTTCCGTTGAGGTTCTGAAGCTCGACTCTTGTTGCCCTTCGCAACGCTTGTTTGGCTAAAATGTCTACATGAGCACTGAGATCTATTTGCGCATCGGTAGATGGCCGGCTCTTGCTTCCGAGCTATTTTGGCAGTTTCATCGTCTTATGCTCCTACGCCATCAAATAATTAAATCCGATCCTCTGGAAAGCTTTGAATTTCACGCGGAAGCCCGCGCAAAATCGGGAAAAGTCTAACGTGTCCCGCGAGCTTTACGATGCGGCCTATCAAGCAGTGGCCGCCTATGGCGAAGCGTTATCTCGCAGTGGCAAACAGCCAGCCAACGATTTGCAAACGTGCTACGCGATGCTTTCTTTTCTTGAAAACTTCCAGCGCAATGCGGAAAAAGGTTTGCCGGAAGCCGCAATACTGCACCCCAAGCTTGCGGTGCCTAAACCCAAGCTTCTAAAGGCTAAGAACCTACAGCCCAAAGTTGCAGCACCAAAATCCAAGCTTCTGAAGGCAAAGAAAAAATGATGCGCGATGCGCGATAACCCCGATTAGAGAGCCTGCCTAGCTCTCACTCAGCCGCTCACTGTGCGGTTAAGTCCGCCAGACCGTGTTACTGCTTAAATCAATGCCCCCCGCCATCCGCCTTTCCAAATCCCGCTACATGGCGGGGCTGCAGTGTCCCAAGATGCTGTGGTGGCGAGTGCATGAACCCGACGCGCCAGAGCTACAGACAGGGCCGGAGCAGCAAGCTGTGTTCGATGCGGGGAATCATGTGGGGGAGGTCGCGCGTGAGCACGTGCCGGGCGGTGTGTTGGTTGATTTCCAGCACTACCAGGTCTCGGAGAAGATCGCGGCCACTGCAGAGGCTCTCGCTCAGGGTGCTCGGGTTGTCTACGAAGCAAGCTTTATGGCCGATGATATTTTCGTGTCGGTTGATATCCTGGAGCGTAAGCGCGGCGGGTTTGTGCTGAGTGAGGTGAAGGGCACGCTGAGAGGCGCGTTGAATCCGTGTTACGCGATCATTTCGCCGTCGTTCTCTACTCACCGTCTTCCGGGGCCTCGCGGGGCTTGATGCCGCGGCGGTGGAGCAAGCCTTCACCGACTTCGCCGGCACCCGCGCCTTTCGTCCCAGCAATTGCGCTTCTTGCAGGTCCTTCAGAATTACATTGCCCAAAACGGTGGTATCGAGATCGATCGCCTTTACGAACCGCCCTTCACCACCATTCACGCCGAAAGCCTGGACGGCATTTTTAAGGACCCCGGAGATCTCGATCAGCTCCTGGCCATCCTGGCTGTCTTCGAGCCGCGCAAGGCGGTATCGTCGGCACCGCCACCGCCCGGGTGGGAAGCAAGCTCAGGCTGACGTTACCGATCCTCATTCCCACCAGCTACCGTTGCCGGACCTGAGCGCTTTCGAGGGCAAACGCGTCGAGGTGATTGTCGTGGAAGAGGAGCTGCAACGAGCCGACACCCCTCTCCCATCGAAAGAGCCGCGGCCGCTCGGTTCCATGCGTGGTCAGATCGCAATCCCTGAGGATTTCGACGCGCCCTTGCCCCCTGAAATCCAGCGGTATTTCGACGGGGAGGAGGACACATGAGGCTGCTCCTCGACACTCATGTCTGGCTTTGGATGCTTGCTGAACCGGAGCGTCTGAGTGCCCGCGTCCAGTCCATGCTCGCGAGCACCGACAACGAGGTTGCGTTGTCAGCCGCCAGTGTGTGGGAAGCCGGCATCAAGGAGGCCCTTGGCAAGCTTCCGAATACCCAACCCATCGCGACGCTCGTCAAGTCTTCAGTTGAGAGATTCAGCCTTGCGCTGCTGGCGATCACGACGGACCACGCGCTTGCGGCAGCGGCGTTGCCTAAACACCACAAGGACCCCTTCGACCGCATGCTGGTGGCCCAAGCCTCGGTGGAACGGTTTTATGAGCACACTGACCACACAACAGAAGAGCGACATCGACGTCTGCCACACGCATCGGCGCGTGCGTGTTGCAGAAGAGCTCGCTCTCCTGTCTGCGCGCGATCTCGCGCCCCTTCTCGATCGCCTGTTCCTGCGTGGGCGCGATCGTCG